>Ga0318534_10000131_pt1 | contig 19929 bp, 17 predicted proteins | sample GRESIP117b4f26_FD_202502 | JGI IMG/M metagenome (GOLD analysis project Ga0318534, IMG submission 202502) | Tropical soil microbial communities from Luquillo Experimental Forest, Puerto Rico - GRE.SIPMG.117b4f26 | ecosystem: Environmental > Terrestrial > Soil > Tropical forest > Bulk soil...
CCCACGACGACGCTGATCAGGAGCGCGGCGGCGGCGCAGGTGAGGTCGCGATAGACGGCTGAGATGTAGGCGTTCATGGTCGACTCCTTGGAAAATCCGGGTGGCTCGTTCTTCAAGCGCTCGCCGGCAAAACCGCGGCGACGGTCGCCAGCACGGCGGGAGCGGCGGCGGTGGACTGCACGAAGCTCGCGCCCACGATGACGCTGATCAGAAGCGCGGCGGCGGCACAGCTGAGGTCTCGGTACAGGGTGGAAACGAATGCGTTCATGGCGATCTCCTTCTGGGTTTTCTCAGGCGGTCTCGGGTCTCTCTCTGTCTCTTCGGCGGCCAGCTCTGGCTGCCTTCCATGGTGTTGTACTCTACTAGAACACTACTCTAGTGTCAAGCCATCTCACCAGGTCATCTTCCCGGGTGCTGGATCTGGCGGCAGGGCCTCCGGGCTATGGCTCCCCTGAGGCCCTGAAAAGCCGCCTCACCGGCTCCTGGCACGGCGTTGGAGAGCACTACCCGACGAGTCGTTTGAAGCCCTGCGATGCTTTGGGCTCGTCCCAGGACCACCTCGGTGCCCGGCCGCGGGCGCAGCTGGAGAACCAGCGGCTTTGTCAGGCTAGAATTCCGGGCTCTTTTTCTACGAAGCGCACCGTCATGAAAGCCGTCAACATCGCGATCACCGGTTGTGCCGGCCAGATCGGTTACGCCCTCGCCTTCCGCGTCGCCGCGGGTGCCGTGTTCGGACCGGACACACGCGTCAACCTGCACATGCTCGAGATCCCAGCCGCACTCGGGGGGCTCCAGGGGATCGTGATGGAGCTCAACGACTGCGCCTTCGCGACCCTCGGGCGGGTGGCCGCCACCGACGACGCGCGGGTGGCGTTTCGCGACTGCCAGGTGGCTTTCCTCGTCGGGGCGCGGCCGCGCGGACCGGGGATGGAGCGCAAGGACCTGCTGCTCGCCAACGCACAGATCTTCTCCGCCCAGGGCAAGGCGCTGAACGAGGTGGCCGACCGTCGCGTGAAGGTGCTGGTGGTCGGCAATCCCGCCAACACCAACGCGCTCATCGCGCAGGCCAACGCGCCCGATCTCGAGCCGCGCAATTTCACCGCGATGACGCGCCTCGATCACAATCGCGCGCTTTACCAGCTGGCGGAAAAGACTGGAACTCATGTCAGCGACATCCGCCGCCTGACCATCTGGGGCAACCACTCCTCGACGCAGTACCCCGACCTCTCGCATGCCGAAGTCGCGGGTAAGCCGGCGAAGTCGCTGGTGGAGGCCAAGTGGATCACCGAGAGCTTCATCCCGGTCGTGCAGCAGCGCGGTGCGGCGGTCATCAAGGCGCGCGGCGCCTCATCCGCGGCCTCGGCCGCCTCGGCCGCCATCGATCACGTGCACACCTGGGTACACGGCACGCGCGCCGATGACTGGGTGAGCATGGCCGTGCCGGCCGATGGCAGCTACGGTATCGGCGCGGGTGTCATCTACTCCTACCCGGTGACGGTCAGCAACGGCGACTACCGGATCGTGCCGGGCCTCACGGTGGATGAGTTCAGCCGCCAGCGCCTGGATGCGACATATGCGGAGCTGCGCGAGGAGCGCGACGGGGTGAAGAACCTGCTCGGCTGAGGCGGGGCCCGAGGAAATTGCGCGTCTTGCCAAGCCGCGTTCGTTAATCTACGGCGGCAAGCGCAATTTCCTGGGGTGCTGGCTATAGTCACAGCACCCGCCCCGCGCGGCATGGAGGAAGCGTTGATGTTAGGTGCCGTCATATCGCTGGTTGTGGTCCTGGCGGCCGCGTATGCGCTGACGCAGACCGGCGGCGTGATCACGCTGCTGTTTGTGGCGGCGGTGCTGTTCCTCGCCTACCGCCGCCTCTCGCTGCTCGCCTTCACGGTGACCTTCACGGTGCTGCTCGTCGCCTACACCTGGCTCGGCGCGAGCGGTGCGCCGGCCGGGCTGTGGAAGGGATTCCTGTGGGTGCTGCTGGCAGGGCTGTGGTTGCTGAATGTGCGGCCGTTGCGCAAGGCCCTCATCACGCGACCGTTTCTGAAGACCTACCTGAAGGCCCTGCCGCGCATGTCGCAGACCGAGAAGGAGGCGCTCGAAGCGGGCACGGTGTGGTGGGACGGGGAGCTGTTCACCGGCGCCCCCAGGTGGGAGAAGCTGCTCGCGGCGCGGCCGCCGCAGCTCTCGGCCGCCGAGCAGGCGTTTCTCGATGGCCCGTGCGAGGAGCTGTGCCGCATGCTCGATGAGTGGCAGATTACTCACGAGCTCGGGGATCTGCCGCCGCAGGTGTGGGAGTTTCTCAAGACGCGCGGCTTCTTCGCCATGATCATTCCCAAGCGCTACGGGGGACTCGAGTTCTCGGCCTACGCGCACTCGTGCGTGCTGGCGAAGATCGCGAGCCGCAGCGCCACCGGCTCCTCGACGGTCGCGGTGCCGAACTCACTCGGACCCGCGGAGCTGCTGAACCACTACGGCACCGAGGAGCAGAAGGATTATTACCTGCCGCGCCTCGCGCGCGGCGAGGAAGTGCCGTGCTTCGCGCTCACCGGTCCACGCGCGGGCTCGGATGCGGCCTCCATCCCCGACACCGGCATCGTGACGCGCGGGGTGTGGCAGGGACGCGAAGTGCTGGGGCTCAGGCTGAATTTCTCCAAGCGCTACATCACGCTGGCGCCCGTGGCGACCGTCATCGGGCTGGCCTTCCGCATGTTCGATCCGGAGCGGCTGCTCGGCGGCAAGACCGACATCGGCATCACCTGTGCGCTCATTCCACGCAACACCCCGGGAGTGAGCATCGGCCGGCGTCACTTCCCGCTCAACATCCCCTTCCAGAACGGTCCCGTCCAGGGGCGCGACGTGTTCGTGCCGCTCGACTTCATCATCGGCGGCCCGGCGATGGCCGGCTCGGGCTGGCGCATGCTGGTCGAGCAGCTCTCGGTCGGCCGCTGCATCTCGCTGCCCTCGAACGCCACCGGCGCCGCCAAGGCGGGCGTGTGGGCCACCGGCGCCTACGCGCGCATCCGCGCGCAGTTCAACCAGCCGATCGCGCGCTTCGAAGGTGTCGAGGCGCTGATCGCACGCATGGTGGGACTCACCTACACCATGGACGCCGCGCGCTCGGTGACCGCCGGTGCCATCGATGGCGGCGAGAAGCCCTCGGTGCCCTCCGCGATGCTGAAGTACCACGTCACCGAGATGGGCCGTCAGGTGGCCAACGACGCCATGGACGTGCACGGCGGCAAGGGCATCATGCTGGGTCCCAAGAACTATCTCGCCCGCGGCTACGAGCTCGTCCCGGTGGGGATCACCGTCGAGGGCGCCAACCTCCTGACGCGCAACCTCATCATCTTCGGCCAGGGTGCGCTGCGCTGCCATCCGTTCGTGCTGCGCGAGATGAACGCGGCGCGCAACCCCGATCGCGGCGCCGGCGTGGACGAATTCGACCGCGCACTCTTCGCCCACATCGGCTTCACGATCTCGAACGCGGTGCGCTCCTTCATCATGGCGCTCACCCACGCCCGCTTCACGCGCGCGCCGGTGCAGGGCGCCACGGCGCGCTACTACCAGCACGTGGTGCGCTTCTCCGCCTCGTTCGCCTTCGCGGTGGATGTGGCGCTGCTGGCGCTCGGCGGCTACCTGAAGAAGAAGGAGGATCTTTCGGCGCGGCTCGGAGACGTGCTGTCCTACATGTATCTCGCCTCGATGGTGCTCAAGCACCATGAGAACCAGGGGCGCCAGCCCGAGGACCTGCCGATCGTCGAGTGGGCCTGTCGCAGTCTCCTCTACGACGCCCAGGAGCAGCTGCACGGCTTCCTGCGCAACTTTCCCAACCGACCGCTCGCCGCACTGATGCGCGCGCTCATTTTCCCGCGCGGGCTCGTGTACTCCGCGCCGCACGACGGCCTCGGCCGGCAGGTGGCGGCACTGGTGACGGCACCGACGCAGGCGCGCGAGCGCCTCGCACAGTTCGTCTACCGCACCCTCGAGCCGCACAATCCGCTCGGACTGCTCCAGGAGGTGCTGCTCCTCGCGGTGCAGCTCGAGCCGCTCGAGAAGCGCATCCGCGTCGAGGGTGTCAACACCGGGCGGATCAGCGCGCTCGATTTCCCCGGTCGCATCCAGCAGGCGCTCGCGGCGGGCATCCTCTCCGAAACCGAGGCCGCTGCGCTGCGCGACTACGATCGCAAGGTCATGGACATCATCAACGTCGATGACTTCGAGCCACAGGAGCTCGCCGCACAGGCGCAGCCGGCTGCGAGGTCCAGCGTACACGTCGCATGAGTGCGGCGGCCGCGGCGGGACCTGTGTCCGACGCGGCACCTGCCGTCGCCGATGTCTGCGGCGCGAGCGCTGCGACCGCGCGCTGCGACAACTGCGGTGCCACCGTGACGGGCCGCTACTGCGCCGCCTGTGGCCAGCGCCTCGAGCCGCCGCTGCACTCGCTGTGGCACTTCAGCACGGTGGCCCTCGAGGACCTGACACACGCCGACTCACGACTGTGGCGCACGCTCGCGACGCTGCTCGTCAGGCCGGGCCGCCTGACACGTGAGTTTCTCGACGGCCGGCGCGCGCACTACCTGCCACCGGTGCGCCTGTACCTCGTGATCTCAGTGGCGTTTTTCCTCTGGGCCTCCGCCACGCACGAAGTGAGGGTGGTGCAGATCAGCGAGCCCGACCACGGCCCGCCGAAGACGGTACTCGCGCCACTCGACGAGGAGACCTTCGGCGCGCGACTGCCGGGCGAGTCGGCCGAGCAACATGCCGAGCGCGTCTGCTCGAGCGGCGTGAACTACGACGGGCCGTGGCGCGAGCGGGTGCAACCCGCGGCACACCGTGCCTGCGTACGCCTGGTCCTGGACCGGGGCCGCTCCCTCCCCGAGGCGTTCATGCACAACGTGCCGCGGGCGCTGTTCGTATTTCTGCCGCTGCTCGCCGGCGTCATGATGCTCATGTACTGGCGGCCGCGGCACTACTACGTCGAGCACCTGCTGCTGTTCGTGCACAACCACGCGTTCCTCTTCCTGCTGCTGCTGCTCGCGGGACTCGGGTCGGCGTTGCTCAGGCCACTCGCGGTGTGGATCTCGGTGGCAGTAACGCTCTACATCGCCTGGTACGCCTATCGCTCCATGCGCGTGGTTTATGGGCAGAGCCGCAGCTTGACGCTCGGCAAGCTCGTGTTGCTGTCGTTCTTCTACCTGGTGAGCGGCACGCTCATGATCGGGCTCGTCAGCCTGTACAGCGTATTTACCTTGTGAAGGGAGAATGTCGATGCGTAGTTACATCGTCGCGGCTCTGGTTCTCGGTGCCCCGTTCCTGGCCGGCTCCGTCGTACTCGCGCAGGAACGCACGCCCTCGGCCCCGGGCGCCGAGGTCTACATCATCAGCCCGAAGAACGGCGCCATCGTCCACAACCCGATTCTGGTGCAGTTCGGACTCAAGGGGATGGGCGTCGCGCCGGCTGGAGTGAAGTACGACAACACCGGGCATCACCACCTGCTGATCGACACCGATGCGCCGGCGGACCAGTCGACTCCGCTGCCCGCGACCGACAAGGTCGTGCACTTCGGCAAGGGTCAGACCGAGACCACGATCAATCTCAGTCCCGGCAAGCACACGCTGCAACTGCTGTTGGCGGATTACCAGCACATCCCGCACTCGCCGCCCGTGATCTCGAAGAAAATCACCATCACGGTCAAGCCGTAAAGCGAGCCGGGCCCGGCAGCGACACCCATGACCCGCGCGGTCCTGCACGTCGATATGGATGCGTTCTACGCATCGGTCGAGCAGCACGATGATCCGCGCCTCGCCGGCCAGCCTCTGATCGTGGGGTGGGACGGTGCGCGCGGGGTGGTAGCGGCAGCGAGCTACGAAGTCCGTCGCTACGGGGTGCACTCCGCGATGCCGATGCGCACGGCGCTGCGGCTCTGCCCACAGGCGATATGCGTGCGTCCACGCATGGGCCGCTACCAGGAGGTGTCGCGCACGGTGTTCGGGGTGTTCCGCGAGGTGACGCCACTCGTCCAGGGACTGTCGCTCGATGAGGCCTTCCTCGATGTCACGGCGAGCCAGCACCTGCCTGGCGGCGCGGTCGGGATCGCGCGCGGCATCAAGCACCTCATCACCGAGCGTACCGGGCTTACCGCTTCGGTGGGTGTAGCGCCGAACAAGCTGGTGGCGAAGATCGCCTCCGATCTCATGAAGCCCGATGGGCTGACGGTGGTCGAGCCCGAGCGGGTGCACGCGGTGCTCGATCCGCTCTCGGTACGGCGGCTGCCGGGTCTCGGCCGCAAGACCGGAGCGAGGGTGGAGGCGGCCGGCATCGGCACGCTCGGCGAGCTGCGCAGTGCCCCCGATGCGGTGCTGTGGCCGCTGTTCGGGCGCTATACGGCACTGATGCGCGAGCGCGCTGCGGGGGTGGATGAGCGGCCGGTGCTGCCCGAGGTCGAGGAGAAGTCCCTCAGCGCCGAGGAGACCTTCGAGCACGATGTCGGCGACCCACGCGGCCTGCGGCGCCATCTGGCGCGCCTGGCGGACCTGGCGGCGAGCCGCCTGCGGGCCCGCGGCCTCATGGCAGGCTGCATCGGGGTGAAGATCCGGCGGGGGGACTTTGCCACCTTCACCCGGCAGCGCGCGGTCACCCCGCCCACCGCCGAGGCGCGGGTGGTCGCCGGCGTGGCGACAGAGCTGCTCGCGCGCTGGCTCGGCGCGAACCCTGGTGCGAAACTTCGCCTGCTGGGGGTGGTCCTCACTGAGCTGACGCCGGCGGCGCAGCTCGGGCTGTTCGAGGAGACGCGCCGTGCCGGGCGCCTGGACGCAGCCCTCGATGAGGCGCGGGCGCGCTTCGGCAGCCGGGCACTGCGGCGCGGTGATACGATCGAGTAGCATCCTTTCATGTACCTGTCGTTCTTCGGCCTCAACGAAAAGCCGTTCGCGATCACCCCCGATCCGCGCTACCTCTACCTGAGCGAGCGGCATGCGGAGGCACTCGCCCACCTCCTGTACGGCATCAACGAGGCGGGCGGCTTCGTGCAGCTCACCGGCGAGGTCGGCACCGGCAAGACCACGATCGTGCGCTCGCTCCTCGCGCAGACGCCGAAGAACGCCGAGATCGCCCTGATCCTGAACCCCAAGATGACCGCGCCCGAGTTCCTGCTCACCATCTGCGAGGAGCTCGGCATCGGCGTCCCGGATGCAGCAACCGGCAGCCTCAAGGACCTGGTGGACATCCTGAGCGAGTACCTGCTGCGCGCGCACGCCGCCGGGCACCGTGTGGTGCTGGTGGTGGACGAGGCGCAGAACCTCTCGCCCGAGGTGCTCGAGCAGGTGCGACTGCTGACGAACCTCGAGACCAACACGCAGAAGCTCCTGCAGATCATCCTGATCGGCCAGCCGGAGCTGCGCGAGCTCCTCTCGCGGAATGAGTTGCGGCAACTGGCGCAGCGCATCACCGGGCGCTACCACCTGAATCCCCTGTCGCACGATGAGACCGCCGCCTACGTGCGCCACCGGCTGCGCGTGGCGGGCGCCACCACCGACATCTTCGCAGCCCAGGCGCTCAACACCGTGTTCTCTCTGTCACAGGGGGTGCCGCGCGTGATCAACGTCATCTGCGACCGCGCGCTCCTCGGGGCCTACTCCCTCGACCGCCACCGCGTGACCACATCGCTCGTACGCAGTGCCGCAGCGGAAGTATTCGGCCGGCGTTTCACGCCCGACTGGCTGCCGTGGGCGGCGACCGCTGCCATCGCGCTCGTGCTGAGCGGCGTCACCTTCGCGGTGTGGAAGGCACAGCCGTGGCGCGCACACGCGCAGGCCGTCGCGAGCTCCGAGGCCGTGGCGCGTGATGAGGGTGCGGCCGCCGTCCCTGTCGCTCTCGCCACGACGCCGCGACCGCCAGCGCCGCAGCTCGCGCAGCTGCTCACGCAGCACGGCGCGGATACCGACACCGACGCCGCCTTCGCCAAGCTCTTTGGCCTGTGGGGTGCGAAGTACCAGCCGAGCGGCACCGACCCGTGCACGCAGGCGGCGGCACTCGGCCTCGCCTGTATCGCCGAGCGCGGCTCCTTCGGGCAACTGCGGCTTTACAACCACCCTGCCATCCTGCTGCTGCACGATACCGCGGGCGCCACGCACCAGGTCGTGCTCACTGCACTCGATGACGAGCAGGCGCGCCTCGATCTCGGTGGCGCGCAGCCGGTGAGCCTCGGCGAGCTGTCGCGTTACTGGCTCGGCGACTTCGTGATGCTGTGGCGTCCGGCGAGCTCACCGGTGAAAGCACTCTCGAGCGGCATGCGCGGTGCACAGGTGCGCTGGCTGCGCCAGAGCCTGCAGCGGCTGCGGGGTGTGCAGGGCGATGAGCCGGTGAGCGACGTGTTCGACGAGGAGCTCGCGGGCGAGGTGCGCGAGTTCCAGCGCCTGCACCAGCTCTCGGTCGACGGCATTGCCGGTGTGCAGACACAGATCGCGCTCGCGGCCGCAGTCGCCGGGGCGGGCTCGCCGCTGCTGTCGGTCGCCGATACTCATCACGGCGGGTGACCGATGTCGTTCATCCTCGATGCCCTGAAGAAGTCCGAGAGCGATCGCCAGCGTCAGAGCGGCCCGGCGTTGTTCGAAGTGCGCGTGGCTCCGCCGCGCACGCGCTTGCCGTTGTGGGCGATCGCGATCGCGGTGCTGCTCGTCGTGAACCTCGGTGTCGCGATGTGGATGCTGCTGCGGCATCAGCAGGGACGCGCGAGCGTCGCCTCCCCCCCGCCGGCAACCGCTGCCGCCGCCACGCCTCCCAGCAACCCGGTACCGGTGGTCGCCACCAGTGCCCCGGCAAACCCCGGAACCTCACCGCCCCTAGCACTCGCCGCAGCACCGGCAGCGGCAGGAACCGCCGGCACGCCGGCCGCCACGCCCGCCGCTGCGCCGACTGCCGGGAACCCCAACCCTGGAACGGTGAATGGCGCACCGGACTCAACGAATGCTGAGGACTACGCGCCGGCACAGGAGCCGCCCGCAGCCGGGCTCGGCAGTCACGTGCGGCGGGGCACCGCTTCCGGAGTGCCGCTCTACCAGGACGTCAGCACCACTCCCGGGACGCAGCTGCCGCAGCTGCGCCTCGACCTGCACGTGTTCGCCGCGCGGCAGCAGGACCGCTTCGTGATGATCAACATGCACAAACTGCACGAGGGCGACACGCTTCCGGACGGGGTGCACGTGGACAGCATTACCCCCGAAGGGGCCGTGCTCAGCTTCAACGGCTCGAGGTTCCTGCTGCCGCGCGAGTGACGCTCGTCACAAGATGACCAATTTCACAGAAATCCCGCGCAGTTAGCGACAGGTCGAGGGTCTTACGTCATCTTAACCCCGCGGCCGGGCATGCCGGCCCGAACGGGCGGGTTTTCCGGATTGTGACAGGCGTGGCCCCCAAGATCCCAGCGCGAGACCTCCGGGTGGCGACGCCACTCGGTATCGCGGCCGCACGCCTGGGACTGGCGCCTTCGCCGCTCATCGCTCTCACACGCGATGCAAAACTCGTTGTGATGCTGAAGAAGACCACGGACCCGGCGCACGCCGTGCTGCCGGTCGGCTCCGAGGTCGACCTCTCGAAAGCGCTCCTCGCCCACCAGGGCGGAGTGGCGGTGATCGACTGCGCGGCGGTGGCCAGTTCCCTCACTCAGCTCATCGAGCGCGTGCACGCCCAGTTCCCGGACCTGGTGCTCATCGTCGCCGGCAGCGCGGACAAGCAGGGAATGCTCGCGGCGCAGATCACCGACGGATCGGTGTATCGCTTCCTGCACAAACCGCTCTCCGAGCAACGGGTGCGCCTGTTCGTCGAGGCGGCGTGGCGGCGGCACGCGGAGGGCGGGGTCCCACCCGAGATGACGCCCGCACCGCGTCGGCCGCGGCGCAGCCGGACCGCGCTCACCATAGTCGGCCTCGCGGCGCTCCTCGCAGTAGCGGCGCCACTGGGGTGGTGGGCCCTGCGCACACCGCAGGAAGGTCCACGCGCTGCGGCCGCACCGGCCACGGGGGTCAGCAGCGATGACACGGTGCTCGATAGCCTTCTGGCGCGCGCCGACCAGGCGCTCGTGGCTGGCGCCCTGGTCGCGCCTCCGACCGAGAACGCTGCGGACCTCTATCGCGAGGCGCTCAAGCGCAATGCGCGCGATCCGCGCGCCGCCCACGGACTCGAGCAGGTGATCGACCGGCTGCTCGCAGCCGCCGAAACGGAGTTGCAGCAACAACATCTCGATGCCGCGCAGCAGCTCACCGAGCAGGCGCGCGCCATCGGCCCCGATCACGCACGCGTCGCGTTCCTCGCCGCGCAGATCGGTGCACAACGCGAGCGCGCGGTGCTCAACAAGGCACAGCGCGCGGCCGCCGGCGGCGATGTCGCCGGGGCACTCGCGACACTCGAGAATGCCACGCACGGCGAGCAAAGCTCGACGCTCGTCGAGGAGGCACGCGAGCGGCTCGCCCAGAAGCAGCAGCTCGACTCCCAGGTGGGCGACTATCTGAGCCGCGGTCGCGAGGCGCTCGCGCGTGGCGCCCTCATCGCACCGGTGGAGGACAACGCTCGCTTCTACATCGAGTCGGCGCGGGCGCTCGCGCCGGGCGATGCGGCCGTGCAGCAGTCGCTGCATGAGCTGATCGCGCGCCTGCAGGACGAAGCGCACCGGGCGCTCGCCGCCAGGAACGCCGAGCAGGCCGACATCTGGATTGCGGCCGCGGCCGATCTCGGCGCTGACCGCACACGCGTGAGTGCGCTGCGCGGCGAGGCGGCGCAGCTGCGCAGTGCCGCGCGCGGCGAGCAGCTCGCGCACCTGGCAGCGGCCTTCAACGAGCGACTGGAGCACGGACAGCTCCTCGACCCGGCCACCGACAGCGCGCACTTCTATCTGACTCAGCTCGTGCAGCAGGCGGCCGATGATCCGGAGACACAGCGTGCACGCAGCGCCTACGGTGCGCGGGCCCTCGATGAGGCGCGCAACGCCCTGCGTGCGCAGGACTTCCCCGGCACGCGCCGCTGGCTCGACGAGGCGCGCGCCGCCGCCGCCGATGCGGCGGGGATCACCCGCCTCGATGCGGCGCTCGCCGTGGCCCAGGACGAGGCGCAGCAGGCGTCGAGCTATGTCAACGCCAGCTCCCTTACGCGTACCCGCTACGTCGCGCCGCAGTTCCCGGACGTCGCGCGAGCCCGCGGTATCGACGGTTGGGTGGATCTGCAGTTCGTCGTGGAGAGCGACGGCGGAGTGGGCGATGTGACCGTCGTCGGCGCCCAACCCGTCGGCGTCTTCGAGCAGGCCGCGCTGGACGCGGTACGCCATTGGCACTACCAGCCGGTGATGCACAACGGCAAGGCCGTCAGCCAGCAGGCGCGCGTGCGGCTGCGCTTCGCGCTGCAGCGATGAGTGCGCGCCGCTCACCCCCGCCGGCGCGAGTGCTGGTGGTGGACGACGACCGCCGCTACGGCGAGTGGCTGCGCCATCATCTCGATGTGTTGTGCCCCGAGGCGAGCGTCAGCATGCTCAACCTGGAGGAGTTCCAGCGCTGGTGCACGACCTTCTCGGGGCGCGACTGCGACCTGCTGATGCTGGGGGCTTCCTTCGGTGCGAGTCCCGAGGACCCCGCGGCTCACGGCCTGACGCTGCTGCGCCGCCTGCGCGAGCAACCGGCGACCCCGGCCGTCATCGCGCTCGCCGACGAAGGCAACGAGCTCACGGCGGTGCGCGCGCTGCAGCTCGGTGCCGTGGATTACCTGCCGAAGCGCCTGCTCACTCCCGAGCGTCTGAGCACGGCGGTACGTGTTGCGCTGCGTCGCGTCGAGCGGCGCGTGGCACGACGCCTGGCCAGCCTCGCGAATCTGTCGCGCGATGCGGAGTTCAACGGCGCCGACGACGCCGAGGGCACCGCACCACCCGCCGCCGCGGGCGCCGGGGAGCCGGGGCGCCCGGGCGCAGCTGTCGAGGCCGCGACGCTCCAGCCCATCGGCATCGCTGCACTCCTCACCACCAACACGGAGTTCATTCCGGGCTACACGCTGCGGCTGAAGATCGGCGAGTCGGAGAAAGCGGTGGTGTACCTCGCGAGCAGCGCGCACCGGGGTCACAACGTCGCCCTCAAGGTGAGCAAGACGCTGCGCGATGAGGCGGCCGGGCGGCAGTTCCTCGAGCGCGAGTACACGGCGGTCATGGCGGTGCGCAGCCCGCTGGTGGTCGAGATCTACGACTACGGCGTGCACGGCGGTTTCGAGTACCTGGCGATGGAATACCTGCCGCGCGGTGATCTCAAGGCACGCATTCAGCGCGGTGTCAGCGAGCATGAGGCGCTGCACTACGCGGGGCAGATCGCCGCGGCGCTGCGGGTGGTGCACGAGGCGGGACTCGTGCACCGCGATCTCAAGCCGCCGAACGTGATGCTGCGCGACAACGACTCGGTGGCGCTCATCGACTTTGGGCTCGCGCGCTCGATGGACGGCACCACCGTCAGCACGCAGACAGGGGTGCTGCTCGGCTCGCCGTACTACATGAGTCCCGAGCAGGCGCAGGGTGAGGGGCTCGATGCACGCTCGGACTTCTACAGTCTCGGGGTCATCTGCTACGAGCTGCTCACCGGGCAGAAGCCCTACATCGGCGCCACCGCCATGGAGGTTCTCCAGCAGCACGTGAGCGCGCCGCTGCCGACGCTGCCCGCGGACCTGTCCCGCTATGAGCCGTTCCTCGTGCGCCTCATGGCCAAGTCACGCGGTGAGCGTTTCGCCAACGCCGCGGAGATCATCGCCGCGATCACGGCGCTGCGCGGCAGCGCAACGCCCGATCTTGCCGCGACCGGCGGCGAAGCGCAGCCGAGCGCGGCCTGATCGCCTCGGGGTTTGCTCAGGGACGAACGCTCTCGGCTCGACCCAAGGGCGATTTTCCTTCGGTGGCAGGCGTTGGGGCCGCGCGCTCGGCGCGTTGCTGGAAAGCGCTCCCGAGGCCAAGTGCGAGCAGCATCCACAGTGCCGAGACCGCCGCCCCCAGCCAGCCGACAGCGGAGTGGCCGAAACCCAGTCCGGCGGTGAAGGCCTTGTGGAGCGAGCCGCTGAGTGCGTCCCCGCCGCGATAGGCGAACGTGTCGATCAGGCTCTTCGCCTGATATTTCTCCTCGCGGCTCACGACCGTGAACAGTGAGTCGCGGCAGGGCCGCGTGATGGCGTAGTCGCCGACCCGCCGCACGCCGTACGCCCAATTGAGCACCATGAACGTCGGCACGAGCGCGTAGAGCGCGTAGGCACCGACCATGATGAGCGGCACCAACATCAGCATCGCCCGCATGCCGAACAACTTGAACAGCCGGCTGAAGAGCAGCGCCTGCAGCACGAGCGATGCCCCCTGCACCGCAAAGTCGATGCTGGCGAAAAAGCGCGCGCGCTCATCGGCGTTGTGGAACACCTTGGCGACGAACGACTGCTGCTCGAGGTAGAAGAAAGTCGACACCCAGGTCATGAAGAACACAAACACCGTGATCCCCATCAGGTAAGGCGAGCGTGCCACCTGGGCGAAGGCGGCGAGCACCCCGCCGCCGACGCCGTGCTCGGCGACCGCGGGCGCACTCGCGGCTGCAGCCGGGGCTGCGCGTCCGCGCTGCCAGCGGATGACCTGCATCATCAGCAGCAGCGCCACGCACAGCAGTGCGGCGGAGATCGGCAGGAGGTTGATCGCACCGATCGGGAGCGCGAGCTCACGGGCGACGAAGGGCCCGATCAGGCCGCCAGCGCTGGCGCCAGCCCAGATGAAGCCGAACAGACGCACGGCCTGCTCGCGGCTGAACACATCGGCCATCAGGCTCCAGAAAGCCGCCACGACGAACAGGTTGAAGACGCTCACCCACACGTAGTAAGTGCGCGCGATCCAGGTGTGATCGGCCTGCAGTCGGAACCAGACCCAGAAGAGCAGCAGGTTGATGACGAAGAACCCGTATACCCATGGCAGGAACACCGAGCGTGGGTAGCGCGACGTGAGCCAGCCATACACCGGCTGCAGCAGCAGCATAACCAGGAACACGCCCCAAAAGAGATAGGGAATCTTGTCGAGTCCCGAGGTCACGCCGAGCGCATCGCGCACCGGACGCAGCATGGTGTAGCTGGAGAATGTGCACAGGAGCGTCGCGAGCGACGCCAGCACGGCGGGCGCCTCGCCAGGCTCGAGTACGACCAGACGGCGTAGCAACTCTTTCATATCAGTCCCGGCTGCTGCGGCGCGCTAGTGTGCCACAGCAGAGTTGTCCAGCATCACCGCGCACGGCTTGACCGACGCTGGGTCGCAGCGCACTCCCGTAGCGCCAACCCGGGGGGTCATCATGAAAAGAAGAACCTTCGTCACGACCGGGTTCACCGCCCTGGCTACCGCCGTGCGAGTCACTACGATCCCGCGAACCTCTTCCGCCTGAATGCCAACATCAAGCCCGCCTGAGATCGAGATGGAGACGGTCGGCCGTCGCTCCGTAGTCGATTGATTTCTTTGGCGCTCCCCGCGGGAACCCGCCATCGCGTCAGAGCCATGCGCACGGGTCGGTCGGTTTTCGGGCTTAGAATCGGGCGTAGGGAGGCGCGATGGATATCGATGCACTACCGATCGCGCGCCTGCCGCGTGAGACGATCCGGGCGCTGTCGCGGCGCTCGGATGCGCGCGGCGCGCTTCAGCTGGGCGCCCACCTCGGGCTCCTGGTGGCGACGGGCTTGCTGCTGTCGGCGAGCCGCGGGCACCCGTGGCTCCTCGCAGCGTTGATCCTCTACGGCATCGTGCTCACCTTCCTCTTCTGTCCCCTGCACGAGTGCATTCATCGCACCGCCTTCGCCAGCCGTCCGCTCAACGATGCCGTGGCGTGGATATGCGGGGTGCTGCTGATCCTGCCGCCGAACTATTTTCGCCTGTTCCATTTCGCGCATCACCGCTACACCCAGGACCGCGCGCGTGATCCGGAGCTGGCGGTGCCGGCTCCGGCGACGCCCGCGGCCTACGGGTGGCGGGTGTCAGGCCTGCCGTACTGGCGCGAGCGGCTGCAGACGACCTTGCGCCACGCACTCACCGGGCGCGTCACCGAGCCCTTCGTGCCGGCAGCCCGCGCTGCGGAAGTGGCTCGCGAGGCGCGCATCCTGTGGGGGTGCTACCTCGCCATCGCGGCGGTCTCGCTGTATCTACAGCGCGCGGATGCGCTCATCTACTGGATCGTGCCCGCACTGCTCGGACAGCCGTTCCTCAGGCTCTTTCTGCTGGCAGAGCACACCGGCTGCGCCTTCGATCACGACATGCTCGCCAACACGCGCACCACTTATACCAACAGGGCGGTGCTGCTCCTCACCTGGCGCATGCCCTACCACGCCGAGCACCACAGCTTCCCGTCGGTGCCCTTTCACAGACTCGCGAGCGTCAATGCACTTCTGCCGGCGCAGGGTCGGGTGACCGCGCCCGGGTATCTCGCAGTGCACCGGGCACTGCTGCGACGGCTGAGTGCCCGCGATACGGTGTCCGCCTAGCGCAGTCAGCGATTCCGGCGGTATCCGCGGCGCTCCTCGGCGCGCGAAGTTCACTCGTCGTCTATGGTATCGGACAGCACGGCCTTGCGCCGGGCGATGAAATCGAGCATCGCCTCATCCTGCGCCGGATCGATTCCCGGATCCTGGTAGTCCGCCAGCATCTTCTTCCAGACGCGGTTGGCACGTTGCTCCGCAGTCAGCTTACCCTCGAGCGACCATTGCTCGTAGGAGGAGTAGTCCGCGATGGTCGACTGATAGAACGCCGTCTCAAAGTTGGCGAGCGTATGCGCACAGCCGAGAAAGTGGCTGCCGGGGCCGACCTCGCGGATCGCATCGAGCGCCTGGCCACGCTCGGTGAGATCCATTCCCTGCGCCAGCATCTGCATCATGGCGCACTGGTCCGCGTCCATGACGAACTTCTCGTAGCTCGCGACCAGGCCACCCTCCAGCCAGCCGGCCGCGTGCGTCACCAGATTGACGCCGGCGAGCAGCGTCGGCAGCAGCGTATGCGCGCTCTCGTAGGCGGCCTGCGCGTCGGCGGTTTTCGAGGCGCACAGCGAGCCGCCGCTGCGGCAGGGAACTTTCAGCCGCCGTGCGAGCTGCGCGGTCGCAAAGATCATCTGCGTCGCCTCCGGTGTGCCGAAGGTCGGAGCCCCGGTGCGCATCGAGATCGCGCCGACGAAGGAACCGAGGATCACCGGGGACCCGGGACGCACGAGCTGGGTCAGCGCCATGCCAGCGAGTGTCTCGGCGAGGATCTCGGCGAGGCACCCGGCGGGTGTTACCGGGCCCATCGCCCCCGCGAGCACCGCGGGCACCACGATCGTGCCCTGGTTGCTGCCAGCGAACGCCCGCAGCGCCCGCAGCATCCGGCCATCGAACACCAGCGGCGAGTTGGAGTTGATGTTGCCGAGCACCACGGGATGGGTTTCGAGAAAGGCGGAGCCGAACAGGGTCTGCGCCAGCGCGACGGCATCCTCCGCGTGGCCGCCGGTTTCCGGCGTCGCCTCGCAACCCTGGTCCGAGTAGCGGAAGAAGGCGTACTGGATATCGAGGTGGCGCTTGTTGGGAGGAATCTCCATCGGCTCGCACATGCAGCCGCCGGAGAAGTGGATCGCCGGCGCCATGTGGGTGAGCTTGATGAAGTTCGTCAGATCCTCGAGTGTGCCGTAGCGGCGGCCACGCTCGATGTCATAGACGAACGGCGGCCCCCCCACCGGTGAGAACACCGTGGCATCGCCGCCGAAGCGGACGTTGCGCTCGGGATTGCGGGCAAACAGCGTGAACTCCTCGGGCGCGGTGCTGAGCAGTTTCTTCGCCATGCCGCGCGGGATGCGAACGCGTTCCCCCTGCACGTCCGCGCCGGCGTCGTGCCACAGGCGCAACGATTCCGGATCGCGCCGGAACTCGATACCCACCTCCTCGAGAATCGTCTCGGCATTCGCCTCGATGACCTCGATCGCTTCCGCGCTCAGCAGCTCGACCGGCTTCAGCCGCCGGCGGATGTAGGGGTATTTGACGGCGATCGACTGGGCGCGTGCGCGACGGCTGTCACGGCCGCGCCGCGCGGGGGTCACGGTCTCGCTCATGGGTCAGGCCTTTGGAGCTGGCTGCATCGTGCGTTTCCGAACCGATCTTACGCCCACGTCGTTCCCAACATCACGCTGAGGCCAATCCGAAGGGTTCGCGCCCACGCTTGACACACAACTATCATAAAGGTGCAATGCCGTCTTTGGCGGCGTGCGGGCAAAGAACCAACCGTGCATCTCGTCGACGCGACTCTGTTTTATTCTCCGACCAGCGGCGGCGTGAAGCGCTACCTCTCGGCGAAGCACACCTGGCTCGCGGCACACACCTCGTGGGAACACACCATCGTGGTGCCCGGCCGCGAGACGCACATCGAGCGCGGCGGCGTGTGCACGCTGTCGGGTTACCCGGTGCCCTGGACCTTCAACTACCGCCTGCCGCTCAATCCGCGGCGTTGGACGCGGCTGCTCGATGCGCTGGAGCCGACGCTGATCGAGGCGGGCGACGTCTTCCACCCGGCCTGGGCCGGCTGGCTCGTGGCGCAGCGCCGCGGCATCCCGCTCACGGGCTTCTATCACTCGAATCTGCCGCAGCTCATCGGACGGCGGCTGTTTGGCACCGAGCCCGTGCTGCGCCGCTACGTTCAGTGGCTGTACGAGCATTTCGATCTGCTATTCGCGCCGAGCCGGGTGATGTGTGAGTACCTGCGCAGCCTCGGCCTCACCCAGGTCGTGCACCAGCCCCTCGGGGGTGGACGCAGAAGTGTTCAACCCGGCGCGTCGCACCAACACACTGCGCAAGCGACTGGGACTTCCCTCGCGCGCGCGGGTGCTGGTATTCGCGGGCCGCTTCGCGGAGGAGAAGAACCTGCCGGTGCTGTTTCAGGCCTTCGCACGGCTCGGCAGGCCCTATCACCTGCTGCTCATCGGCGGCGGACGACGCTCACGCCCGGCAGCCAACGTCACCATGATGCCGTACCGCCGCGACAGCTTCGAGCTCGCGCAGTGGATCGCTTCCGCCGATGCACTCGTGCACGCGGGAACCAAGGAGACCTTCGGCCTCGTGATACTCGAGGCGATGGCCTGCGGACGTCCGGTGGTGGCAGCCCGCGCCGGCGCCTTCCCGGAGGTCGTCGACGAGGCGGTCGGGGCGCTAGCCGAGCCGCACAGCGCCGCCGGCATGGCGGAGGCGATCGCCTCGCTCTACGAGCGCGACCTCGATGCGGTGGGTGCCGCGGCCCGCAGCCGGGTCCTGCGGCACTTCACCTGGAACCGGGCATTCCACGCTCAACTCGCCACCTACGCATCGCTGGTCGGCGCGCAACGCCTGCCGGTGACCGACAGCCCGATCCTCGAGCTGCGCTCGCCGACCTCGTAACGACCGCCGGCGCGACAGGTCCGCGGCGCCGGATGTCAGCGCCACGGAATGTCAGCGCCGCAGCCCCTTGAGCAGGGCGAGTCCGGCGCGGCTCGTGGCGAGTGCGAGCACCACGCGCCAGAACGCGCGCTTCGTCCATGGCGCCGGCCGTGGCGGGATGGCGCGGTAGAACTGTGCGGCGATCTCGCGATGCAGGTGCACTGCAGGAGACTCGATCAGCCACTCGCGTCCCCCGGCGCCGATGCGGTAACGCGCGCCACCGAGATGGTCCACGACCGCATCCTGCAGCGTATCGGGTAGATCGGCAGGACCTGTGGTGCTGAAGGCGAGCGCCGTCGGCTCATCGGGCGCTTCCGCGGTGCTGCCGCTCAGGGTGAGTCCGGGAACGGTACGCGCGCGCCGACAGTGCAGCACACCGCAAAAGGTCGCGAGCCGCTCAGGCATCAAATACGGGCTCGACCTGCACCGCGGTGGTGACCGAGTTGGCGATGAAGCACTCCTCGTGCGCGCGCTCGTGCAGCTCTACGACCTCGGCGGTTGTGGGCAAGCGCTCGCCCGAGAACCGTACCCGCGGCCGCAGCGTCACGCTCAACATCGCGATCTTGCCCGCCGCATTGCGGCCCATGGAGCCGACGGCCTCGTCGCTGTAGTCATCGATGCGCCAGCGGGCAGCCGCCGCGAGCGACAGGAACCACAGCATGTGACAGCCGGCGAGTGCGGCCACGAGCGCCTCCTCGGGGTCGACCGCCGCCTCGACCGACAGCGGTACGCGTACCGTGTGGGGCGAGGAGGAGGCGGGCACGGTCACACCGCCATCGAAGTGCCATGAGTGGCCGCGGCTGTAGCGATTGTCCGTGAACACCGCGTCGCCCCGCTCCCAGTGGACGCGGGCCTGATACTCGTGAGCGCCCATGACTTTCCCTCCAGCCGGCCGGTGCGCGATTGTACGATAGAGACCATGGCCTCCGACGATCTGCAACCGCGCCGCGACCTGACACTCACTCACGCCACGTCGCTCGTGGTCGGGATCATCATCGGCACGGGCATCTTCCTCAAGTCCGCGACGGTCGCCCAGGCGGTTGGCACACCGGCACTGGTGCTCGCGGCGTGGGTGGCCGCGGGACTCGTGGCGATGCTGGGCGCGCTGTGCTTCGCCGAGCTCGGCGCGCTCCTGCCGCACGCCGGCGGGGAATACGTGTACCTCAGCCGCGCCTACGGTGAGATCCCCGGGTTCCTGTTCGCCTGCAACGCGTTCGTGCTGGGCGGCGCAGCAGTGGCCGCCTACGGAGCGGCGGTGGCGATCTTCGTCTCCGACATCCATCCGCTCGGGTCCGACTGGTTCGAGCGCAGCGTGCGGCTCTTCGGCGCCGACTATCATTTCAGCTTCGGCCCCCGGCAGCTGCTCGCCGTGGCGGTCATCGCGGTATTTGCCGCGATCAACTGTGCCGGCGTCATGCTCGGAGGACGGGTGCAGGCGGCGCTCACCGCCGCCAAGGTGCTGGCGGTCATCGGCGTTGCCG
>Ga0318534_10000134_pt1 | contig 19897 bp, 14 predicted proteins | sample GRESIP117b4f26_FD_202502 | JGI IMG/M metagenome (GOLD analysis project Ga0318534, IMG submission 202502) | Tropical soil microbial communities from Luquillo Experimental Forest, Puerto Rico - GRE.SIPMG.117b4f26 | ecosystem: Environmental > Terrestrial > Soil > Tropical forest > Bulk soil...
ATCAGCGCCTGCGTGGCCAACGCCGACCTGCCCGATGAGGTGGAACGGCTGGGCGCGGTGCTGGCCGCCCGGGGATGGAGCCAGACCACCGAGGCGCGCAACGACACGTTCGCCGTGCTGCGCGCCGGGCTGGACGGCACCGCCGCCCCGGGGGCACCGCACTGGGGGGTCGCCGTTACCTGCGGCGCGGGCATCAACTGCGTGGGCGTCCACCCCGACGGGCGGACGACCGGGTACCTCGCGCTCGGCGTCATCAGCGGCGACTGGGGCGGCGGGGGCGGCCTGGGCTTGGCAGCGCTCTGGTGGGCGGTCAGGGCCGAGGACGGCCGGGGCCCGCAGACCGCACTGCGTGAGGCGGTGGCGACCCATTTCGGCGTCCCTTCCATGCGCGATGTCACACTCGGCCTGCACCTGGGCAAGATCAGCGAGGAGGCGCTGCGCGGGCTCGCCCCGGTGCTGCTGGCCGTGGCGAATGAGGGGGATGAGGTCGCCCGTGACCTGGTCCAGCGCCAGGCCGAGGAGATCTGCGTCATGGCGGTAGTCGCCATGCGGCGCCTCGGGCTGACCGCGGAGCCGACCCCGGTGGTGCTCGGCGGCGGGCTGATGACCGCGCGGGACCCGCTGCTGCTTTCCGAGATCGCCGAACGGATCACGGCCGCAGCCCCCCTGGCGTCCGTGAGCGTCGTGGCCGTGCCGCCGGTGGCGGGTGCGGCCCTGCTGGGGCTTGATCACGTCGGGGCGGGGGCAGAGGCCGAGCGGCGGCTGCGGGCCGCCTACGACGGAAGGGCATGGTCATGAGGCATGGGCACAGGTTCACGCTGGTAGCCGGGAGCGCGATCGCGTCGGTCAGCCTGCTGTGCGGGGCCGCCGCTGCCGCGCCCGGCGTGTGGGCCGGCGCCGCCGGAAGCGGCGGCAGCGCGCCGGCCGAGGTCAGGGTCAACCAGGTCGGATACGCCACGGGCAGCCCCAAGGTGGCGTTCGTGATGCTGCCAGGCAAGGTCGGCCAGGTCAGCTTCACCGTGACCAGCGGGCAGACGGTGGTGTTCCGCGGCTGGTCCAGCACCGACGCGGGGAGCTGGAACGCGGCGTACGGCGCGGTCTACCGGCTCGACTTCACCGGGCTCAACAGGACAGGGACCTACCGGATCACGGCTCACGCGGGCCGCGCCACCGCGGTCTCACCTGCCTTCGCGGTCGCGCCCGCGACCACGCTGTACCAGCGGCTTGTGCTCAACGGGGTGCGCTACTTCACCTCCGAGCGGGACGGCCCGACCGTGCGGTCCTCCGTGCTGGACCGGCAGCCCGCCAACCTCACCGACCGGTACGCGGTGGTCTACAAGGACCCGCGTTACGACAGCAACGACAACCTGCTCGGCACCTTCCATAAGGTCGGCGGCCCGGTGAACGTGTCCGGCGGCTGGTTCGACGCGGGCGGCGGGTACGAGAAGTTCGCCTACACCGCCAGCTACGCCGACGGGCTGCTGCTGCTCGCCGCGCGGGACTTCCCCGGCACCTACCCGACGCTGCCCAGCGAGGCCGCGTTCGGGCTGCACTGGCTGGAGAAGCTGTGGCACCCGGCCAAGAAGGTCCTCTACATCCAGGTCGGCATCGGGACCGGCAACGCGAGCAACACGATCCAGGGCGACTACAACTTCTGGTTCCTGCCGCAGGCCGAGGACCGGATGGACGTCAAGCCCGGCGGTGACCCGGGCCACAGCGCCTACTACGTGAAGTACCGGCCGGTGTTCCCGGCGGCCGCGCCGGGCGCGAAGATCGACCCGGATTTCGCGGGCCGGTTCGCCGCCGACTTCGCCCTCGGTGCCCAGTTGTCCGCGGCCACTCACCGGCAGCATGCCGAGCACCTGCTGGGCCTGGCCCGCGGCATCTACGCGATGGCCAAGACTCGCCACGTGGGTACGGTCGTGACGGTGTTTCCGCACGACTTCTACGGGGGCACCGAATGGAAGAGCATGATGCTCTGGGGCGCGGATGAGATCGCGCTGGCCGACGAGGCGCTCGGCGCGCCGGCCGCCCGGGTCCGGAGCGACCTGGCCGTGGCGGCGCGCTGGGCGAAGGCCTACCTCGCACAGGGCCACCCAGCCGGCGGTGACACGCTGAACCTCTACGACAACGGGGCGATCGGCGAGGCCGAACTGCTCCAGGCGATGCAGCAGGCGGGCGGCACGCCGGTCATCGCGCCGCGGGTGCTGCTGGCCGACATGGCCGCGCAACTGCGGGTCGGGGAGACCCTGGCCAAGGGTGACCCGTTCGGGCTTGGCATCGTGCTCGGGCAGGGCGACGCCACGCCGCACGCATTCGGGCTGGCCATCACGAACGCGCTGTACCAGCACTACGGCGGGTCCGGCGCGTACCGGGCCTTCGCCCAGGACCAGCTCAACTTCGCCCTCGGTGCCAACGGCTGGGGCAGTTCGTTCGTGGTTGGCGCGGGTGACACCTACCCGCACTGCATGCAGAGCGAGATCGCCAACCTGGCCGGGTCGCTCACCGGGCACGGCAACATCCAGGTCGGGGCGACCACCGACGGGCCGAGCAACCTCGGCAACTTCGTCGGCCTCGGCACTGTGACCGGCATGCGGGCCTGCCGCGCGGGCAGCTTCAAGCCGTTCAACACCAAGACCACCGGCTACGAGGACAACGTGGTGAGCTGGCCGTCGGTCGAGCCCGCCGCCGACTACACCGCCAACTCCACCCTGGCCTTCGCCCTGGCCGCCGCGAGCTGACCCTCTTCATGATCACGGACGATCTTCCCGCGGTATTCACGGGAGATCGTCCGTGATCATGGTTAGCGCGGGTAACGGGCGCCGTTGAAGTTGACCAGGATCGAGTACAGCGACGTGGTCGCGGTGATGAATAGCTGGTTCCGCTTGGCGCCGCCGAAGGTGAAGTTGGCCACGGCCTCGGGCACGTGCAGCTTTCCGATCCGGGTGCCGTCCGGGTCGAAGCAGTGCAGCCCGTCCGGCGCTGCCGCCCAGATGCGCCCGGCCGTGTCCAGGCGGATGCCGTCGAAGTTGCCGGTATCGCAGGTCGCGAACACCTCGCCGCCGGTGAGCGTGGCATCGCCGGTCACCTCGAAGACCCGCATGTGCTGGCGTCTGCTGTCCACGATGTAGAGCGTGCGCTCGTCCGCGGAGAACGCCAGCCCGTTGGGCCGGTCGAAGTCGTCGGCCACCACCTGCACGGCACCGCTGGCCGGGTCGATCCGGTACACGTGGCAGGCGCCGATCTCGCTGTCGGACCGGTGGCCCTCGTAGTCGCTGTCGATGCCGTAACTCGGGTCGGTGAACCACAGCGAGCCGTCCGCGCGCTCGACGATGTCGTTGGGACTGTTCAGCCGCTTGCCGTCCCAGTTGTCGGCGAGCACGGTGACCGAGCCGTCGTGCTCGGTCCTGGTCACCCGGCGCGGGCCCTGCTCGCAACCGACTAGCCGGCCCTGCCGGTCGACGGTGTGGCCGTTGGCGTAGCCGGACGGCTGGCGGAACACGCCCACCGCGCCGGTGGTCTCGTCCCAGCGCAGGATCCGGTCGTTCGGAATGTCGCTGAACACCACGTAGCGCCCGGCTGGGAAGTAGGCCGGGCCCTCGGTCCAGCGGCACCCGGTGTGCAGGCACTCCAGCCAGTCGTCTCCGCCGGTCCGCCTGAACCGCTCGTCGAGCACCTCGAAGTGCGCCTTGACCGGGTCTCGCATCGCATCCTCGCAGCCGTCGGTGAACCAGGCTCACCCATCATCGTGCGCTCTCGCCGGTACCGCAGTAAGAAAGCCGGACGGCCGGGTTACCCGAGGCTCACGGTCCCGCCAGCCCCAGCGCCCGCAGCGCCCGCAGCCAGCTGGCCGGCGTGGGCAGGGCGCGTAGCGCGGGGCCAAGCGTGGCGGAGGTGGCCAGGTGCTGTCGCCGGCGCGGGAGGTAGTCCACGGTCAGCGGGTGGGCGGCCAGCATCTCCGCCAGCGACGGATAGCACGGCACACCGTAATAGCTCCCGAGAACCTCGGCGAGGTCACGCTGGCTCAGCCTCCACGGTGCCTCCGGGGCCTCCGGGCCGTCCGGGGCCTCCGCGCCCTTCGGCCGAGTATCGGGATCGGCGGGGCGCACGTGCAAGCCCACGATGCGGGCCTTGCTGCACCGGCATCCACGGGTGCCGATCCTGGTCTTCCCGTACCCCTGGATGACCCCGACCACCTGGCCCTTCCAGTAGTAGTCACAACGCCAGGCGTAGCGCAGCGCCCAGTACGCCCAGAAGCCGCACGCGCATTCAGGCATGGGTACCAGGTCGCCAGGACACGGCGGGCCTCCTTGGCCGCCGCCGCAGACAGCCACGTTCTCCCCGGGCCGCCAGACTCCGCCGAAGACACCGGTCAGCAGGCCTTCCACCGGCTCGGGGAACCCGTTCACCACGGTCTTGGCCGAGGCCATATCCACATGCCACAGCCGCACACCGGTCACCGAACCGGCCGCCAGCGGCAGATCGCGGCCGCTGAACCCCGGAATGCCCTCCCCGGCAGACGTGATCATCCCGGGACAGGTTCCGTCGTCGGCTCCACCGGTTCCTCGGCGGGCGGGTCGTCCGGCAACGGCTCCAGCTCGATCTCGGTGATCTCCTTACCGATGTCGCCCATCACCACCGTCGCCGTCCACCGGGCCGCTCTTACCCACGCAACGCTACCCCCGCCGCCACCCCCCGCAAAGAAGGTCCCTCAGCCTGAGCCTCATGATCAAGTGATTCTGTTCATAGATGCTGTGAACAGAATCCCGTGATCATGGAAGTGACACTCCCCGGGGCGCTGCGGCTTAGTGGGGCGGGGCCGCGACGGTGGTCAGCGGCACGTTCCACCCGGAGACGGTGATCACCGGGGTGGCGCCGCGCAGGCTGGCCGAGTCGTAGCTGACAGTCAGCGTCTGCGACTGGCCGGGGAACAGCGTGATGTCGTTGCCCTGCCAGATCGAGGACTGCAGTTCGCTGTCGCCCGGCAGCACGTGGCCGCTGGCGGTGCCGCGCCGCACGTCGGCTCGCAGCAGGAACGCGACCTTCGAGGCCGAGGTGTCCCTGATCGTGACCGTGGTGGCCAGGTCGGCGCTGTCCGGCCCGGCGCGCCGCACCGTGGCCGCGCTGACCGACACGTGGCCGGCCGCCAGCGTTCGCAGGGCCTTGAGCCGGGCGTACTGGCTGATGATGCCCTGCGGCAGGTCCAGCGACTTGGCGAAGTTGGTCACGTCCGGGTGGGTGGACAGCCAGTACACGTTGCGGTCTACCAGTGCGCCGTGCTGGCGCAGTTCCAGTTCCACGAAGTAGTCGCGGGTCGGGGACCCGGTCAGCACCTTCGGCGTCAGCAAGCCGGTGCGCACCTGCTGGCTGCCCAGCGTGATGCCGCTCGCGGACCGGTCGTCGAGCAGCTTCCCGGCGAGGCTGTACACCCTGGCCCGCACCGACAGCCCCGCCTCGGTCCGGTTGCTCAGGTTGTCCGCCGTGACGGTGCCGGTGTCCAGCGCGTAGAGGACGTGCAGCGGCCGGTTCGCCTCCTGCGTGCCGAAATAGCTGCCCGCCTGGTCGGCGTCGCTGCCGTACAGGTTCCACAGCAGGCTCGGCCAGCCTTTGTTCATCTGCCAGTAGATGGTCCCGGTGGACGGCAGCGGCCCGTGGTGCGCGTGGGCGATGAACGCCTCGAACTGCGCCCTGGTGTTCTCGTAGTCCTGCGCCTGCGCCATCTCGACGTACTGGTCCAGGCCGGACCAGGGGCCGTACCTGGCCAGCAGCGCGGTGTCGAAGTGGCACAGCGTGCCGAAGGTGTACCCAGCGCCGCACCGCGGCTCGTAGTTGGCGTGGTACTGGTTGGCGAGGCGGTTCTGCCACAGCGCCGACAGGTCCCCGGCCGACATGAACCGGTGCAGCGAGTCGAGGGTGGGGATGGTGTTCCCGGCGCTCTCCTCGCTGTCGTAGCCCCACGCGCCGCCCGCGTTGGTCTGGGTCGAGTCGTGCTTGTCGTACTGCATGCTGTACCAGTAGTTGGGCGGCACCCAGTCGTAGGGCCCTTCCTTCTCCCCGGCCTGGCCGAGCTTCGGGCTGGTCTTGTACTCGGCCGAGGAGATCAGCGGGTCGGTGAAGTCGGCCTGGTGGAAGGCGGCCAGAGACACGGCCTCCTGCTTGCGGGTCGGCTGGTTGTCGCTCCACTGGAAGCTGTCCACGCTGGGGTGGTTGCGCAGTTCCTGGCCGATGGTCAGCGCGGACAGCCCCATGATCTTGAAGTCGGCGGGGCTGTTCAGCCTGTTGACGACGAACTGCCACGCGTCGCAGCACTGGTACCCGGCGTTGACCAGGATCCCGGCCTGGTCCATCTGCTCGAAGAACCCGGGCGGCATGATGTGCCCCTCCAGCCGGATCGCGTTGACGCCCATGTTCTTCATCAGCGCGATCTGCCTGGCGATGTCGGCGGTGGAGTAGTGCAGGAAGATATCGGGGGAGAACCCGCCGCCGCGGATCACGATCGGCACGCCGTTGATCTTGAAGGCGCGGGCGCCGGCGGGCTCGGCGGGGGAGTGCCCGGTCAGGTAGGACGTGACGGTCCGGATGCCGAACGTCTCGTTCGTCGAGTTCAGCACCTTGGCTCCCTGCGACACCGCTGTGCTGAGCCGGTACAGCGGCTGGCCGCCGAGCTGATAGGGCCACCAGACCTGCGGGTGCCTGATCGTCAGCCCCGAGAACACGACCGTCTTCGTGGCGTTGGCGGGCACGGTCACGGGCTGGTCCGCCCCGATTCCCTGGTTGCCGCTCGGCGCGGTGACTATCACGCTGACATCCCCGGTCTGCGGCGAGCCGGTGTGGTTGGTGATGTCGGTCTTTACGGTCAGCGTCGACCGGCTGAAGTCCGCGGCGTTGGCCTCCAGCACGCGCGCATTGCCATCGGACAGCGCGCCGTCCACCGCGAGCTGGACCGGGAACTGGATGCCGGTGTTGTTGTCCGGCGGGATCTGGTTCCAGTCCACGTCGTCGAGCGTGAACATCGTCTGCGGGTTGTTCGGGTTGACCTCGATCGCCACCGCGTTCGCGCCCGGCCGGACCAGCCCGGAGATGTCGAAGGCGAACCGGGTGTACGCGCCGGTGACGGTGCTTGAGGTGGCCACCTGATGGCCGTTCACCCAGACGTTCGCCCTGCCGATCACCCCGTTGACGACCAGCGTGGCGTGCTGCCCCGCCCGCAGATTCGGGCTGAACTCGGTCCGCCACCACCAGGGCACCCGGAATAGCGGCACCGTGTCCGCGCTGATCTGGTTCTCATAGCCGTAGCACTTGCGCATGTTGTCGGAGAAGAACACGCTGTGGCGGCTGTCGCTGCTCAGGTTCACCGGCTGCAGGCCGGGGTCATCCGGGCAGCGGCCGTTCTGCAGCAGCGCCTCGATCTCGGTGCCCGGCGCACCCGCGGAGTCGTTGGCCACCCGCAGCCAGGAACGCGCGTCGAACGACGGCGCGGAGATCTGCGCCCCCGTCTGTGTGGCGGTGGCGCTGCTCGCCACCTGCCAGCCGCTCGCACCCAGGTCGGTGACGTCGCTGGCGCCGGTACCGCCCGGCGCAGGCAAAGGTTTTGACGCTGCGTTACGCATGACCACAACCGTGGCCGCCTGGGTGGCCGCGCCGCCCGGTGCCAGCCACACCACAGACGTGGCCGCGCAGGCGATCGAGGCGCACAGGATCAGCGGGGTCCGGAGGAATCGGTTCACGGCTGGCAACTCCTGACTGCGGCCGTCCGCCGCGTCGCGGTGCCCCCACTACGGGTTTCGTGCAGCCCCCGTTCCAGAACAGTTAGTTCGTATACTTTCCAAACTAACCCTGTCAAGACCCATACCCCATTCCTAGTGCGCCGGTGGAACTAAAAGAGCAGGCCTTGCTTCATTGCGAGCGCTCGTCCGGCCGGTACCTGTTTGACGCGGGTATGTCGGCCGGCCACGATTTCGGCATCGAGATGGCGGCCTCCGGGCCCCGGTAATCTGAAAGGCGGGTCGATGGTCCCCACGCACAGCCGGTTCGTGATCATCGGGGCAGGCATCCACGGGCTCTCCACGGCCTGGCATCTGGGCCGGGAACTGCGGGCCCGCGGGCTCGGCGGGGGCGAGGACATCCTGGTCCTCGACAAGCGCGCGGCCGGCGCGGGCGCGTCCGGCATCGCATGCGGGACCGTCCGCAACAACTACTTCCAGCCTGCGATGCGCGAGCTGATGGCACATTCGGTATCGGTGTGGGACTCGGACCCGGACGCGTTCTCCTACCACCCGGTCGGCTTCCTGCAGATCGCGCCCGAGGTGATGTCCGAGGATGTCGCGAAGATCTTCGCCGAGCAACGGGCGATCGGCTACCCATCCGTTCTGATCGAGGGGGAAGGCGACTGCAACCGCTACCTACTTGACATGTTCGCCGACTGGCAGGCGCCGGGGATCAGCACGGTGCTGCACGAGAAGAAGGGCGGCTACGCGAACAACATTCGTGCCGTTCGCGGCCTGGCAGCGAAGGCCCAGGCGGAGGGTGCCAGGCTATCCACCGGCGTCCACGTCACCGGGCTGCGGCTGGATGGCGGCGCCGTGACCGCGGTCGAAACCGACCAGGGCACGATCGCCTGCGATCACCTCGTGGTTGCCGCCGGGCCGTGGATCCGTGACATGTGGGCCTGGCTCGACCTGCCGGAAACGATCACTGTGGCGGAGCCGGGCGGCACCGGCGGGTCAGACCGGCCCATGTGGACCTACTGGGCGCTGCAGGAGGGCACGCTGGGGATCGAGCCGAAGGAGTTCACCGACAACCGCGGCGGCTTCCCGCCCGTCACCCACGTGGACTCCGCCGAGCCACTCATCGACGACGTCACTGGTGAGCTCATCACGGACAAACTGTGGGGGATCTACTACAAGCCCGACTTCAACTTTGCCGGGCTGCAGGGCGGCGCCGCCCCGAACATCGTCGGCAAGCCCGCCGGCGCCATCGCCATCGATCCGTACGGCCCGGAGAGCCCCGAGTACACGGTCGCTGAAGACTTCGTCCGGATGTGGACGTCGGGGCTGGCGCACTGCCACAAGAGGTTCCAGGGCAAGCGGCACCTGTACAGGCACGAGCGCAGCGGCGGAATCGGCGCGTTCACCCCGGACAGTTTCCCGGTATTCGACACCTTCCGGCAGAACGCCTACGTGATCGCCGATTCCAACCACGGATTCAAGATGATCGGCGTCGGTGCCCTGGTCGCGAAGGAGCTCCTCGGCGAAGAGCAGGCGCTGCTCGAACCGTTCCGGTTCGGCCGTTACCGCTCCGGGGACCTGCACCCGGTGAGCAACTCACCGTTCCCCTGGAGTTGACATCGTGGGCATCATCCGGATGGGCGTGGTCGGGGCCGGGTGGATAGCCCGGGAGCACCGGCAGGTGCTCGACTCCGTGGCCGAGGCCGAACTGGTGGCGGTCTGCGACCTCGACCGGGAACGGGCCGGCGAACTGACCGTCGGTACCGGTGCGCGAATCTACACCGACTGGCGCGACCTGCTCGACCGCGAGGATCTCGGGGCGCTGCTCGTCTGCACCCCGCCGCGATCCCATGCCGAACCGGCGGTCGCCGCGCTGAGCGCGGGGCTGCCCGTCTACCTGGAAAAGCCGATCGCCCGGACCCCCGGCGAGGCGGCGCCGATCGTGGCGGCGGCCGAGCACAGCGGCACCGTGTGCGCGGTCGGCTACCAGTGGCACGCACTGGACCTGCTCGCCGACCTGCCCGGGCTGCTCGCGGGGCAGCAGATCGGCGCCCTGGCCGGCACCTGCATCGGGCCGACGCAAAGCCGTCCGTGGTTCCTGGACAGGCGCGCAGGCGGCGGCAACCTCCTGGAACGCGGCAGCCACCACATTGACCTGGCCAGGGCCGTGGCAGGAGAGGTGGCAGCGGTCCAGGCCGCCGCCGGGCAGGTCCGGCTGGCCCGCAGCACCGGCGAAGCGGCCGGGGACATCGACGACGCGCTGACGATGCTGCTCCAGCACGCGTCGGGTGCCCTGACCACGATCGTGGTCGCGTGGACCCGGCCGGGCCAGCCGGGCAGCTTCAGCCTGGACATCCTCGCCTCCGAGGCGACGCTCCGCCTGGCGCTCGACCCCGACTTCACCCTCACCGGCGTGAGCGGCGGCCAGCAGGTCAGCCGCCGCGCGGAATCCCCTCCGTTCGAGCGCTCGATGCGCCGCTTCCTGCGCACGGTAGCCGAACGCGACCCGGCGGCGGTGGCCTGCACGCCGCGGGACGCGGCCGCCACGCTCGCGGTCGCCGTCGCGGCCGAACGGGCCCTGGAGACATCCCGGGCGACCCCGGTCCAGACGCGCTGACCGGCACACGGTGCGCGGCCCGGCCGGCAGGCCCCGGGGTTACAGGTTCCCCGCGTACTCCTGGTAGGCCCTGGTGATGCCGGGATCGGTGCCCAGGAACGAGTGCTTCGACATGTCCGGGGAGTAGCGGGAGGCCGGCGGCGTCTTGCCCGCTGCCTCGGCCACGGCCCGGATGTGATGCGGCGCGGCGCCACAGCACACGCCCAGGTACCGCACGCCCAGGGCGAGCGCGGCATCGGCGAACTCACCGAGTTCCTGCCGGGTGCAGGTGAATGGGTCGAGCGCGGTGGGAAAGGCCTGCTGGCCGCCCCGCTGCGGGTCGCGCAGCGACTGCATCGTCGGCTCCGCATCGGTCGTCCGGTAGGGCACCGGCAGGGCCGCCACCTCGCAGGACACCGCCTCCCGGACCCGCTCCAGTACCGGCAGGATGGTCCTCGGCCCCCGGATGCAGTTGAGGCCGACCACGGTGGCACCGGCCTGTTCCGCCTGGCGGCAGGCTTCCTCCGGGCTGACCCCGTCGCGCATCGTGCCGTCCCGGTGCACGGCGAACGTCACCACTGCCGGCAAGCCCGCGGCCCGGATCGCCGCCAGCGCCAGCAGCGCCTCGCCCAGCCAGCTGAACGTCTCCGCGATGACGAAGTCCGCCCCGGCATCGGCGGCCCAGCCCACCTGTTCCTCGAACGCCTCCCGGGCCTCGCGCACCGCTGGGGTGCCCGGCTCATACACGTTGGTGTTGCACAGGTTGCCGGCCAGCAACGTGCCCGTTTCCCTGGCCACCGTGGCGGCGATGGACAGGGCCTCACGGTTCAGCGGCTCGAGGATGGCCTCCTTGCCGATGACCCGCAGCTTGGCCCGGTGACCGTAGTAGGTGAAGGCTTCCACTACGTCGGAACCCGCGTGCACGAACTCGCGGTGCAGTTCCGCCACGACATCGGGATGGTCCAGGACGACCTCGGGAACGAACGCTCCCGCCTGGAGATACCCGCGCCGCTCGCACTCGAAGAGGTAGCCCTCCGCGCACACCACTGGGCCGCTCTTCAGCACCGCTGACAGATCCGCCACGGGCCCTCCTCGCTTTTGGCCGTGTTAGCCCAGGGGCGACCCCCTGGAACCCCCCGATGGCTCAGAGCCCCGTTCCTTACGTCACTGGGCCTTGGCCAGCCCCGTACGGGCATGCAGGCCACGCTACCGATTCCTACGGCGCTTCGTAATGCATGAAAAGCCGAGCTAGCGCCCGTCGGCAGCCCGGCGGCAGACTGGCGCCATGCCAACCTGGGAAAACAAAGACGGGTGCACGCGCGCGTGGGCCGCGGCGAACCCGCGCTCGAAGGCCCACACGCAGCGGGCCGGCCGGGTGCTGCCCGGCGGCGTCACCCATGACGTGCGGCGGGCCGCGCCGTTCCCCCTGGCCGTCGCGCGTGCCGACGGCGCGCACAAGTGGGACCTCGACGGGCACGAGATCATCTGCTACGTGATGGGCCATGGTGCCCTGCTCCTGGGGCACAGCCACCCCGAGGTGGTGGCGGCGGTCCGGCACCAGGCGACGGTCGCGTTCCACCCGGGCGCCTCCCACGAACTGGAGACCGAGTGGGCCGAGGCGGTGGTGGACCTCGTCCCCTCGGCCGAGGTGGTCCGGTTCACCACTAGCGGCACGGAGGCCTCGCTGCTGGCCCTGCGCCTCGCCCGGGCAGCCACCGGCCGGGAGCGGGTGGTCAAGCTGGCGGGCCACTTCCACGGCTGGCACGATCAGGTGTCCTTCGGCACCGATCCGCCGTTCCATGGGCCGGACACGGCCGGGGTGCCCGCCGTGCTCGGCCAGGTGGTCACCGTGGTGCCCGCGGACGCGCACACGCTCGCCGCAGCGCTCCGCGGCGAGGACGTCGCGGCCGTCATCCTCGAACCCTCCGGAGCCGCCTGGGGCACGGTGCCGCTGCCCGCCGGGCTGCTCGCGGACCTGCGCGCGCTGACCGCGGCCACCGGGACGGTGCTGATCTTCGACGAGGTGGTCTCCGGCTTCCGCTGGTCGCCAGGCGGGGTGCAGGCGGTGGCGGGGGTGACCCCGGACCTGACCGCGCTCGGCAAGATCCTGGCCGGCGGGATGCCGGGCGGCGCGGTGACCGGCCGGGCGGAGCTCATGGGGCACCTGTCGCGCGACGGCGGCGACCCGCGCCGGGTCGGGCATCCCGGCACGCACAACGCGCACCCGGTCTCGGCCGCCGCCGGGATCGCCGCGCTGCGCGTATGCCGGACCGGGGAGCCGCAGGAGCACGCGGCCAGGCTCGCCGCCACCCTGCGCGCCGGGCTCACCAAGGCCCTGGCCGAGGCCGGCGTGCCCGGCCAGGCCTACGGCGAGAGCTCGACCTTCCACCTGCTCATCGGGCACCCGGGCGAGTCGGAAGAGGCCGGCCTGGCGATGCTGAAGTCCGGCGGGATGAGCCCGGAGCTGTCCGCCGAACTGCACGCGGGCATGTTGCTCGAGGGCGTCCAGCTGTTTCACGGGTCGGGGTTCCTGAGCGCGGCTCATACCGAGGCCGACGTCGAGCGGACCGTGGCGGCGTTCGCCACGACGCTGGTGCGCCTGCCCGCCGGCCTGCTCCCGTGACCGACCTCGCCCTCGCCGGCGGCCGCGTTCTGGACCCGGGCCAGGGCATCGACGGCCTGCTGGACATCGGCGTCACCGGCGGGCAATTCAGCGCCATCGGCGACGCGGGCCGGGCTGACGAGACGATCGACGCGAGCGGGCTGGTGCTCGTCCCGGGCCTGGTGGACCTGCACACGCACCTGTATTCCGGGGTTTCGCACTATGGCATCGACCCCGACACGCATTGCCTGCGCCGCGGCGTCACCACCGCCGTGGACGCCGGCTCCGCGGGCGCCCAGACCTTCCCCGGCTTCCGCCGCTACATCGTCGAGCCCGCGGATACCCGTGTCTTCGCGTTTCTCCACGTCGCCGTGCAGGGGATGATCACCAGCCTGGTCGGTGAGCTGGAGGACCTGCGCTGGGCCTCCCCGGAGCAGGCTGTCGCGCGGGCACGGGAACACCCGGACGTGATCGTCGGCGTGAAGGTGCGGCTGGGCTACCAGATGGTGGGCAACGATCCGGAACCGGCACTGCGTCTGGCCCGCAAGGCCGCCGGGCAACTCGGCCTGCCGCTGATGGTGCACATCATCGACATGCGCCAACCCATAACCTGGCTGCTGCGCCATCTGGGTGAGGGGGACATCGTCACGCACTGCTTCCACGCGAATGAGGGCGGGATCCTCCGCGCGGACGGCCGCCTGTACCCGGAGGTGGCCCGTGCCCGCGCCCGGGGCGTCATCTTCGACGTCGGCCACGGTGCCGGGAGCTTTGCCTACCGCGTGGCCCGGGCGGCCTTTGCGCAGGGTTTCCCGCCGGACACCGTGTCCAGCGATCTGCACGCGCACAACGTCACCGGGCCCGTGTATGACCAGGCGACCACGCTGTCGAAGCTGCTGCACTGCGGGATGAGCCTGGCCGAGGTGGTGGCCGCGACGACCACCGCACCAGCGGCCGCTATCCGGCGCTCGGCCGAGGTGGGCACCCTCGCATTCGGCCGCATCGCGGACCTGACCGGCTTCGAGCTGCGGGCCGGCGAATGGCTGCTGCCCGACGGCGCGGGCGATACAGAGGCGGTGGAGACGCTGATCATTCCCCGGCTAGTCGTGCGGGCCGGAACGGCGCACCGGCTCGATACGGTCATCCCCGGAACCGGGGCACCCACGTGAGTGGCGGTCCCGGCGCAGGCGGCTTTTCAGCAGACATAACGGACGCCCCACCACCCCCTGGTTCCCTGACGGTGACGGGTGGCACCGTGGTCACGCCCGCCGGCGCGCTGCCCGCCGATGTGGTGATCGATGACGGCCGGATCGCCGCGCTGGCCCGGGCGGGGCAGGCGCCCGCCGCGGCCGGCCGGCTCGACGCCACCGGGTGCCTCGTACTGCCGGGCGGCGTGGACCCGCACTGCCACATCATGGCGGACGTGGCCGCGGCGACCAGGGCCGCCGCCCTCGGCGGCACCACCACCCTGCTGTCGTTCACCAATCCCCGGCCGGGTGAGGGAACGGCCGAGTGTGTGCTGCGCCACCGCGAGGAACTTGCTGGCGGTGCAGCCGCGGTGGATGTGGGACTGCACGCGATGCTTTACCAGCCGGACGAGGTGCCCGGCCTCGCGGCGCTCCGGGACGCCGGGGTGTCCGGGATCAAGGTCTTCCTCGCCTATTCGGAGCTGGGGATCATGTGGTCCGCCCGCGGGCTGTTCGAGCTGATGGCCGCCGCGGCCCGGCACGGCCAGGTAGTCCAGGTGCACTGTGAAGAGGGCGAGCTGATCGACGGCCTGGCCGCCGCGGCGGTGGCGGCCCGCCGCACGGGGGTGCGGGTCTTTGCGCAGACCCGCCCGCCAGGGGCCGAGGCCGCGTCGGTGGCCCGGGTGCTGGAGACGGCGCACATCACCGGAGCGACGAGTTACCTCGTGCACCTGTCATGTGCCGGGGCGCTCGACCAGGTGCGGCTGGCCCGTCGCCGGGGCGCGCCGCCGCTGCATGCGGAGGTCTGCCTGCACCATCTCCTGCTGGACGACCGCTGTTACCTGCGCGATGACGCCGAGCGCTATCTCGTCTGCCCGCCGCTGCGGCCACCGGGCCATCGGGAGGCGCTGTGGCAGGCGCTCGCGGACGGGACGCTCGACACCGTGGGATCCGACCACTGCCAGGAACGATCCCGGACCGCCGGGGAGTTCGCCCCCGACGGGCGAGGTTATGGCTACGGAATCGCCGGCGTCGGGGCGCGGTTCCCGCTGCTGCTGTCGCGCGGGCTGGCACGGGGCCTGCCGGTCGAGCGGCTCGCCGAAGTCGCCTGCGCGAACCCGGCACGGGCCTTCGGCCACTACCCGCGCAAGGGCGTGATCGCCCCAGGGTCCGACGCCGATCTGCTGATCTGGGATCCGGGCGCGGAAACGGTCATCACGACGGATACGTTCGACGACCGCACCGGCGACAGCGTCTACGCCGGCGAGCGGCTGGCCGGGCAGGTGCGCGACGTTCTGCTCGGTGGCCGGGCGCTGGTCCGGCAGGGCCGCTTCGCGGCGTCGGGCGCCGCCGGGACCTACCTGGGCAGCCCCGGCTGACCTGGACGAGGCGGGCCTGCCCGGCTCAGGGCGCGGCGGGCTCTGCGGCGGTCGCACCCTGTGCGGTGCCCGGCGGGCCCGGCCTGGTGAGCTTGGGCACGTCCTGCATCAGCCGGGCGGTGTAGGGATCGACCGGGTGGTCGAGGACCTGCCCGACCGGACCGGACTCCACCACGGCGCCGTCCCGGAGCACCACCACGGACTGCGCGATGCTGCGCACCAGCGCCAGGTTGTGGGTGATAAAGATCATCGCGATGCGGCGGTCCGCCTGGAGGCCCCGGAGCAGTTCCACGATGACCGCCTGTACCGAGACGTCCAGGGCCGAGGTCACCTCGTCGCAGATCAGCAGGTCGGGCTCGGCCACCAGGGCGCGGGCGATGGCGACACGCTGGCGCTCTCCGCCGGACAACTGGTCGGGATAGCGGGGGAGGAAATCGGCGCCCAGCGACACATCCGCCAGCGCCCGCGCGGCGCGCTGCGACCGCTCCCGGTGCCCCAGCCGCAGGTACTCCTCCAGCGGCTGGGCAACGATCTGGCCGACGGTCTTCCTGGGATTGAGCGAGGTGTAGGGATTCTGGAAGACGTACTGCACCCGCCGCAGCACCTGCCGCGGCCGGTCACGGGCGCTTGCCGCCAGGGGTGCATCCTCGAACCTGATATCGCCGGTCCAGTTGCGATGCAGGCCGACGATGCAGCGGGCGAGGGTGGTCTTCCCCGAGCCTGACTCACCGACCACGGCGACGCACGACTCCGCGGGCACATTGAGATCGATGCCGCTGAGCGCTGGCCTGCGCCCGTAGCCGGCCGACACGTCCCGCAGCGAGAGGACCGGCACCTCCTCGGCCGCCGGTACCGTGTGGCCGAGGGCCGCGGCCACACCGGTGGACGATTCCCGCACCTGCGCCACCCGGGCGCACCGCACGGTGCGCGCGTCGATGAGGACCGGCTCGGGCTGCCGCGACCGGCATTCTTCGGTCGCGAAGCCGCAGCGCGGCGCGAAGGAACAGCCCGCCGGGCGGCGGCCGGGCCGGGGTGGCTGACCGTCGATCCCGGTCAGCCTTGTCGCCTGTGCCGGTGAGGGCACGGCGGACAGCAGTCCTCGGCTGTAGGGGTGCAGCGGCTCACCGAACACCCTGGCAGTCGGGCCGGCTTCGATGATCCGGCCGGCGTACATCACCGCCACGTCGCTGACCAGCCCGCCCACCACCGCGAGGTCGTGGCTCACATACACGGCCGCCACTCCATAGGCCGCACACAGGCTGCGGATGGTGTCCAGCACGTGGCGCTGGGTGGACACGTCCAGACCGGTGGTCGGCTCGTCCAGCACGATCAGCGACGGCCGGCACGCGAAGGCCATCGCCAGCCCGACGCGCTGCTGCTGGCCCCCGGAGAGCTGATGGGGGTAGCGGCGCAGCAGTTCGGGCGAGGAGTCCAGGTGCGCCTCCTGCAGCACCTCACGGATGCGGCCGTCGGGATCCTCGACCGCGCCTGGGTGCACCCGGATCGCCTCTTTCAGTTGCGTCCCGACCCGCAGCGCGGGATTGAGCGCCGCGGACGGGTCCTGGGGCACGTAAGCGACCCGCGCGCCCCGCACGGCCCGCAACTGGGCGGCGGGCAGCCGCAGCAGGTCGACGCCGTCGACCCGGACCTCACCGGAACTGATGCGCAGCCCGCGGCGGGCATGGCCGAGCAACGCGAGGACGACCGTCGTCTTCCCCGAGCCCGACTCACCGACCAGGCCCAGCACCTGCCCGGCCTCGACGGTGAAGGAAACGTCGCCGACGACGTCGGGGCCGGCCTGGCCGAGCCGGACCTCGAGCCCGCGGACGTCCAGCCGCACCTCGTTCTCGCCCGGCCGCAGGGCCGGGCCGCGGATGTGCTCGTGGCCGGGCATCAGGCCTGCTCCGGGCCGAGGTCATCGAGGAGGGCCGCCTCCTCCGGGCGCCGGTCGACACCGATCGTCACCCGGGCCACCGCGTCCGTGAACGTGTTGGTGCCGATGGTCAGCAAAGCGATCAGCACCGCGGGAGCGATCACGGCCCACGGGTTGAGCTGCAGCCCGATCCGGTTCTCGTTGATCATCGTGCCCCAGTTGGCCGCGGGCGGCGGCTGGCCGAAGCCCAGGAAGGCCAGGCCGGCGATGATCACGATCGAGTAGGTGAGCCGTAGCCCGGCCTCCACCATGAGCGGCGTGACGAGGTTGGGCAGTATCTCCTTGGCCATGACCTTCGCCGGCCGCATTCCCTGCAGCTCCGCGACCTTGACGTAGTCCCGTTCGGCGATGTCGAGGGTCGCCGACCGGATCACCCGGGCCACCGCCGGAGCGTGTGACAGGCCCACCGCGAGCACGATCAGCCACAGCTTCGGCCCGAGCAGGCTCAGCAGCAGCAGCGCGAACACCAGTTGCGGGAACGCGAGGATCACATCGACGGTGCGCATGATGATCCCGTCCGGCGGGCCATGCAGGTACGCGGCCGACATGCCGGCCGCGGCGCCCACCACGATGCCGATCGCGGTCGCGGCCAGCGCCATGAGCAGCAGCAGCCATCCGCCGTTGAGCACCCGGGAGAGCACGTCCCGGCCGAGAAAGTCACCGCCCAGGGGGAACTGGCCGGACGGCTTGGCGAACGTCAGCGTCACCAGGTCGGTCGGGGAGTGCGGTGAGACCGCCGGGCCGATGACGGCGACTCCCACGACGAGAAGTGCCATCGTCAGGCCGGCCGCTCCCCGCGGCGTGCGCACCGCCGACCAGAGCACGGACAGCCAGGGATGACGGCGGGTCAGCACGGCCGGCGGTGGTGCCGCGGGCGGTATGACAGGCGCGGTCCCGGTCATCGCTACCTCGGGATCCTGCGCCGCGGGGTGGCCAGCAGCGCGATGACGTCCGAGCCGATGTTGACGCAGACGTAGAACGCGGCAAGCACCACGACGATGAACTGGATCACCGGGATGTCCCGGTTGCTGACCGCGAACACCAATCCCTGGCCGATGCCGGGATAGTTGAACACGTACTCGACCACCACCACGCCGCCCGCCAGGTAGAGGAAGTTCAGGCCGATCACCTGGATCGTCGGGGCGATCGAGTTCGGCAGGGCGTGCCCCAGCACGATCCGCCATTCCGGCACGCCCTTCAAGCGGGCCATCTCCACGTAATCGGATTCCAGGGCCTCGATCATGGCGGCCCGCATCATCCGGAAGATGTACGGAACGATCACGATGACCAGCGTCGCGACGGGCAGGATGAGCAACTCCGGCTGACTCCACGCATAGACGCCCGGCGGCAGCAGGGACACGGCCGGCAGCAGGTGCAGCACCACGGTGGAGAACAGGATGATCAGGCCGATCGCGACGATGAACTCAGGCAGCGAGGTCACCGCCAGCGCGACGACCGAGGTGACGTGGTCGAACCAGCTGTCCTTGCGCAGCGCGGCGATGGCCCCCAGGGCCACCCCGACGACCGTGCCGATCACACCGGTGACGAGGACAAGCACGGCCGAGTTGATGAGCCGTGGCTCGGCGAGTCCCCAGACCGGCTGGCCGTTCGCGAGCGAGGCGCCGAGCTTGCCGGTGAACAGGCCCGACAGCCAGGTCCAGTACTGCGACAGCAGGCCCTGGTTCAGGTGCAACTGGCGCTCCAGCGCGTGCAGCCGGGCCGGATTGGCGTTCCTGCCCAGCACCGCGTAGGCCGCGTTGCCCGGCAGGACCTCCGTGGCCAGGAACACGATCATGGAAACCACGAGCAGGGTGACGACACCGACGCCCAGCCGCCGCGCGGTCAGCATCAGCAGCGGGTGCTCGTTCCGCCCCGGGACGGTCGGCTCGGCGGGGGCGGTCGGCTCAGCAGGGGCGGTGGCTGTCGCCACGCCAGCTCACCCGCTACCGGGATTGGTACTCGCGGGCGGCAGGCCGATGCCGCAAGGTGGCGGGCCAGCGCGTTGAGCAGGCCGGGGATCTGTCACGTCGGTGATCCTTCCTCGCCGCCGGCGGCGCCAGCCCACATCCGGCCGGCGCTCCCGCCGCCAGCCCAACGCCCGGGCGGCCAGATCGTGACCCAAGGATGCATACCGGGACCGCTTGCGATGACACTAGCGCGCGCGTGCCGACAGTGCTACCGCCCGCCGTTCGCCGCAGCCGCAGGCCACGGCGTTCCTGGCTGCCGCGGCACGGGGCCGGAACACGCCTGTTCTCACCCGTTTTGCGGGAGTATGATCATCCCTCGCGTCTTCAGTTGAGGGCTCCCGGGGCAAAACGGAATCTGTGGTCCCGGTGAGCGGATGCCCACGGGGAGCCGACGGGGCAACGGCTCGTGCCAGCCAAGGAGGAGTCTCGTGGAACCATCGGATCGCGGGGAGTCAGGTAGCACGCTCGGCCGGCGGCAGTTCCTCCGTGGGCTGGCGGCGACGGGGGCG
>Ga0318534_10000140_pt1 | contig 19699 bp, 17 predicted proteins | sample GRESIP117b4f26_FD_202502 | JGI IMG/M metagenome (GOLD analysis project Ga0318534, IMG submission 202502) | Tropical soil microbial communities from Luquillo Experimental Forest, Puerto Rico - GRE.SIPMG.117b4f26 | ecosystem: Environmental > Terrestrial > Soil > Tropical forest > Bulk soil...
GCTCACTGGTGGTACTCGCCGGTCTTGAACCGGGCCAGGTTGGCCGGGTCGCGGTACCAGTCAATGGTCTCGAGCAGGCCCTCGTCCCTGGTGTACCGGGGCTGCCACCCGGTGCGCTCGCGGAGTTTGGTGGCGTCACACACCAGCCTCATCACCTCGGAGTCCTTGGGACGTAGCCGTTGCGGATCCTCCACGATATCGGCCTCGGTACCCATGAGCCTGACGATGTCCTCGGCGAGCTTGCCGATCGCGATGTCGTCGCCGGGGCCGCAGTTGAACAGTTCGCCGATCACCGCCGACGCCGGGGCCTCGCCGAGCGTGATGAACGCCCCGGCCGTGTCGAGCACGTAGGAGAAGTCGCGGGTCGGGTCCAGCGCGCCCAGCATCAGCTGCCGGGAGCCGCTGGCGAGCTGGGTGATGATCTGCGGGATGACGGCCCGGGTGGACTGGCGCGGCCCGAAGGTGTTGAACGGCCGCAGCGTGACCACGGGCAGGCCGAAGCTCAAGTGGTACGACTCGGCTAGCTTGTCCGCGGCCACCTTGGAGGCCGCGTACGGCGACTGGGCCTGCAGCGGGTGCGACTCGCTGATCGGGACCGTGCGCGCGGTGCCGTAGGTCTCGCTGGTCGAGGTGTGCACCACTCGCGGGGTCCGGCAGGCGCGCGCCGCCTCGAGCACGTGCATCGTGCCGATCGTGTTGGTGTCGATGAACGACCGCGGCGCGCTGTAGGAGTAGGGCACCGAGCCGATGGCGGCCAGGTGGTAGACGACTGCGGCGCCCTCCACCAGGTCCCGCACGGTCGCCGGGTCGCGGACGTCACCGAACACCACGTCAACCTGGTCGGTGATGTCGGCGGGCAGCGTGTCCAGCCACCCCTTCGAGCTGAACATGTTGTACAGGACCATGGCCTTGACCCGGTACCCGCGCCGCACCAGCGCCTCCACCAGGTGGGAGCCGATGAAGCCCTCGGCGCCCGTCACCGCGGCAATATCCGTCATGGGTGATTCCTCCAGATTTATAGGACTTACATCAATCCATAACGATCAGTCTCAGCGCCCGCCTGGCCCGTTTCCCGGCCTAGTAGTAGGCATGGCGCGCCGTCCGGGAAAGCACGATGGCCGCGAACCCGCCGACCGCCAGCAGCAGGTCGGTGACCGCCACGATCTGGGTGAGCACGCCAAAATCGCGGCACGCGATCTGGAAGGCGAGCGCGCAGGCGCCGGCCACCAGCGGGAAGATCCGCGACCCGAACGCCAGCAGCATCAGCGACAGGAACATGGCCGCGGCCAGGATCAGGTAGGCCACGAGCTGGGGCAGGTACTCCAGGCGCGGGTGGACCAGCCCGGTCCGGGCGGCCACCACGACGGTGAGCGCCATCAGCGCCACGGTTGCGGCCAGGTACATCGCCGTCGCCGCGAGCAGGATCACCCGCGACCGGGACCCGAATGTCCGGATCTGGTTGGTCGTGCGCAACAGCCCCTGGACGCGCCGCCGGTACCACAACAGGGTCGCCTCGGCCGCGCCCATGCTCAGCGAGAGCGGCAGCGCGGCGAGCAGCGCCCCGACGTTGATGCCCCCGTGACCGTCGGGCCCGGCCGCCACCGGGAAGATCAGCAGGCCCGCCGCCACCACGCCGAACCCGACCGCGGGCAGGGCGCCGAGCCACTCGTCGGCCTGGAAGAGTTCACCCTCGCGCCGGCCGGTGCTGCGGGTGCAGACCACGGCGATCACCAGGGCCACGACCGGGGTGGCGGCCAGCGCCCACCAGGTGAGGTGCTGCAGGTGCGGCGGCCGGCCCAGGACCAGGAACGCGGCGCTGGCCAGCACGCCGGGCGCGAGCGCGAGCAGCAGCCACACCTCGGCGCCGAGCACCATCGCCGCGCCCGCGCCGAGCATGTACACGCCTTCGCCCGCGCCGAACGCCAGCGCCGAGGTGGGCGTGTGCACCACCCGCCCGGTCACCACCATGGCCAGCGCCACCACGGCCAGGCCGACCGCCAGGCCGAGCCGCAGCACCCGCCGGGCCTGGCCCGTGTCCATCGTCCGGCCCAGCCGCGTGTAGCCGAGGTAGGCCAGCCCCTGGCCCATCGACCACGCCACGATCAGGGCCACGATCAGCGCGACCTCCACGCCGGGGCCGATGAGCAGCCCGACCGCGGCAGGGAAGCAGATCCCCGGCAGGGCGTAGAGCAGGCTGTGCAGGGCGGGCCGCCATGGGCTGCCGTCCCACGGGTCCGGGGGCTCGGCGGGCTCAGCCGGCTCGCGCGGCACCCGGAAGTACATGTCCTGGGCGAGCGCGAACACGTCACGGAAGCCGTAACGCTGCTTCGCGGCCTGGTCGCCCAGGCCCTCAAGCTCCAGCGCGCTGGCGATCTCCAGTGGATCGACGGCCGACGCGCACACCGGGGCGAACTGCTCGCAGAGCGCCGCGACCGTGCGCGGCGCGCGCGCGTGGCCGTTGGCCGCTGCGATCCGCGCGACGTCGCCGGGCCCCTCCCCGTAGGCCGGCGGCAGCGGGCCGGGCGCGTGTCCGTTGCTCATCCGGCCACCTCGAGCAGGTCGGTCTCCTGGGCGTCCGGCAGCACGGCCGGCGCGAGGTCGTCCGACTCGTCGTCTTCGGCGGTGGGCAGCTTGAGGCCGGTGCCGACGAACGTGTAGATCTCGTCGAACGCGCTGATCGCCCGGTCGACCGTGAAGTACTCCAGTGCCCGCATCCGGGCGGCCGCCCCCAGCCGCCGCCGCAGGCCCGCGTCCTGCAACAGCGTGAGGCAGGCCTGCGCCAGGGCTTCCGGGCTGCGCGGGGGCACGATCATGCCGGTGTCGGCCACCGCCTCGCCGACCCCGCCGACACCGGTGGCCACGCACGGTCGTCCGCAGGTCATCGCCTCGATAAGGGTGTAGGGGAAGCCCTCGGAGATGCTGCAGAGCACGACCACCTGCCCGGCGTCGTAGGCGTCCCGGATCTGCTCGACCCGTCCCTCGAACGCGACCGCGTTGCCGAGGCCCAGCTCGGCCGCTAGCGCCCGGCAGCGTTCCAGGTAGGCCTCCTGGCCGGGGGGCGGCGAGCCGAACATCCGCAGCCGGGCCTCGGGCATCTGCCGGTGCACGAGAGCGAACGCCAGCAGCAGCGTCTCCAGGTCCTTGACCGGGTCGACCCGGCCCGCCCAGGAGATCGTCGGGATCTCGGGCTCGCCCTGGGTGGCCGGGAAGTCGGCCGGGTCCACCCCGTTGTAGACCGTGCGGACCCGGGACATGTCGGCGCCGAGCTGCTCCTCCCAGCGCTTGTTGTAGACGTTGCCGGGCGTGATCATCTCGGCCTCGTGGTAGCCGAGGGAGCACAGGCGGCGCAGGAAGCGCAGGTGCAGCGCCCGCACCGGCCACCGGAACGGCCCGTTGCGGCTGTGCATGTACTGCTCGCGCATGTAGATGCCGTGCTCGGTGACGATCATGGGAGTGCCGTACCGCCACTTGGCGGCCAGGGCCGGCAGCGCGCCCAGCCCGTTGGTCACCGCGTGCGCGACGTCCGCCTGCACGGGCGGGTGCGACAGCGGGCGCAGCGAATGCTCGAGCAGCTGCATGGCCATCACCGCGTCGTGCAGCGTGGGGGCGACCTCGGTCGCGTCCAGCTGCCAGTCCCGCCAGGCCTCGCTGAGCAGGCTCACCGCCCCCTCGCTGGACAGGCTGGCGCTCAGGTCCTCCTGCTGGGCGAACTCGAATATCTCGCGCAGCACGTCGGCGAATCGGTCCTGGGCCTCCCCCGGAGGGGCGAGCAAGATCTCGATCAGCTCACCCAGCTGCGGGCAGGCCGGCGGCCGGAACCTCAGCCTCCCGGCCAGGCCGGCCCGGCGGCGCGGGGCCGGGCCGGGCGGCGGCGGTCCCCACAGCGGCACGGCGGCCACCGACGTCACGTTGTCCGGCAGCGACCACCGCACCGGTTCGGTACCCGTCGCGACCAGGGCGACCAGCAGGAAATCGTAGTCCGGCATGCCGCGGACCAGCTGGTCGCACCACACGCTGACCCCACCGAACTGGTGCGGGTAGGTGCCTTCCCCGATGAGCGCTACATCCATATAAGTTCACGTCACCCGTCAGCTCGCGCCCTTTCCGGCCGGTCCGGCCGCCGTGACCTCGCCCCGCCCGGCCGCGTCCGCCGCGGCCTGCCGCGGCGCGGCGGGCGGGTTCCGGCGCGCCACCTTCCGCTGTGCCCGGCGCGGGCGCCCGGCCAGGACCTGCTCGTACAGGTCGTCGATCCGGCTGACCACGGACTCGATGCCGTAGCGGTCGAATACCTTGCCGTCGGCCACGCGCGGCCGCGGGCCAGCCTCGACCTCCTTACGGATCTCGTCGCCCAGCGCCTCCGGGGTCCCCGCCACCAGCCGGGCCCGCTCGGTCTGGATGCCGTCCAGGGCCGGGCAGGTGGTGTAGAGCACGGGCAGCCCGCTGGCCAGGGCCTCAAGCACCGACAACCCGAACGTCTCCTGCAGCGAGGCGGCGACGTAGAGGTCAAAAGAGGCGAGCATCGCCGTGGTGTCCTGCTGGTAGCCGCCGAAGATCACGTGCTCGGTCACGCCGAGCCGTTTCGCCGCCGCCTCCAGCCTGGCCTGGTCCTCGCCCCGGCCGATCACCAGGATCTTGCACCGGTCCCCCAGCACCGGCTTGGCCGCCTCCATCGTGAGGTCCACCCGCTTGTTCGGGTCGAGGCGCCCGAGCGCGCCGATCACGTACGTCTCCGTGGAGATCCCGAACTGCTCGCGGACCTGCTCCCGCGCCTGCGGGTCGAACCCGAGCCCGTCGGTGTCCACCCCGTTGGGGATCACGGTGATCTTGCCCGGCCGCACGCCCCACTTCACCAGGCGGTCCCTCACGATGTCGGACACCGCGATGGTGGCGTCGGAGAACAACTCCGAGGTCAGGTACAGACCGCGCACGCTCGCGGTCATCTTGCGCCGCTCGATGTGCGTCTCGCCGATCGAATGCTCCGTGGTCAGCACCACCGGCGTCCCGGCCAGCCGGGCCGCGGGGCGGGCATAGATCTGCGACCGGTACAGGTGCGTGTGCACCACGTCGTACCGGCCCTCGGAGATGATCTTGCGTAGCCGCAGCAGCGCGCGCAGCTCGGTGTTGCGCCGCATCCCCAGGTCGCGCACGGAGGTCCCCTGCGCCCTGATCTGCTCCGCGACCGGTCCGGGGTTGTAGAGCGTGACCACGTCCGCCTCGTGCCGGGTGTGCCGCAGTATCATCGCGAGCTGCAGCTCGGCCCCGCCGGCGTCGAGACCGGTGATCACGTGAAGCACTTTCATGAACGTCTCCCTGTCGGCGGGGGGGTGCTGGGGGGTCGTCCCCCCCGGGGGGATCTGAGCGCGATACGGCCCCGGAAGAGCAGTCGCTTGGCGGCCATCCGCGCGGCGTCGTCCTGCTGGCCGATGTACATCCTGGGCAGCGCCATGAGCCCGGCCTCGGCCATTGAGGACTCCACCGCGCATGCGTGGTCGTAGCCCGCCTCGCGGACGGCCTCCCGGGCCGCCGCATCCATCGAGCCGTAGGGGTAGGCAAATCCTCGGATCTCATGGCCGAGCAGCTCGGCCAGGCTGGCCCGGCTCTGGGCCACCTCCGCCTGCAGGTTCTCCGGGCCGGCGCCGGCCAGGCGCATGTGCGTGGCGGCGTGCGAGCCGATCTCGAGGCCCGCAGCGGCCAGCTCGCGCACTCCGCTGGCCGACAGCAGCGGCCAGGACGGGCCCTCGTCCCACTGGTTGGTGTCGCCGAGCCGCCCGGAGATGATGTAGGCCGTCGCGCCGAAGCCGTGCCGCGCCAGCTCGGGCACGGCCGCCTCGAGCACGCTGACGTACCCGTCGTCGAAGGTGATGCCGACCAGCCCGCGCTGACGGCCGGCCCGCATCGCGTCCACGAGCTCCCCGACCCCCACGCCGCGCAGCCCGTGGCGCTTGAGCCAGGTCATCTGCTCGGCGAACCGGCGCGGGGTCACGCAGAGCAGGTTCGGGTCCTCGGGCACCTCGGCCACGCCGTGGTACATCAAGATCATCGGCAGGTCGCGCAGGCGGAACTGGCCGTCGCGGCGCCAGGCGTCGGCGCGGGCCGCCGGCGGGGCCCCGGCCGCCCTCATGACCCGTCTCCGGGCCGCCCGGGCCGGCGGAAAATCGAGGCGGCGAGCGTCCGGGCCAGGATCACCACGTCCAGCCACGGCGACCAGTACTCGATGTACTGGTTGTCGAAGCGGGCCCGCTCGAAGATCGAGGTGTCCCCGTGCAGGCCGTGGACCTGAGCCCATCCGGTGATCCCGGCCGGCATCCGGGTCCGGTCGCCGTAGCGCAGGATCTCGCGGGCGAACTTCTCGGCGAAGTACGGCCGCTCGGGCCGCGGTCCCACCAGCGACATGTCGCCGCGCAACACGTTCACCAGCTGAGGCAGCTCGTCCAGGTGCGTGACCCGCAGCCACTGGCCCAGCCCGGTGCACTGCTGCGTAGGCACGGTCCATGAGGTGTCCGGGTCGCCGGGGTCGGTGAGCGTGCGCAGCTTGACAATCTCGGCGCTCCGGCCCTGGCCGGTGACCCTGGCCTGGCGGAACAGCGGCGGCCGGCCGGACTGCAGGCGGATCGCGGCGGCCAGGACCAGCAGCACCGGCGCCGCGACGAGGAGCAGGGCGGCGGCGACCGCCACGTCAAAGCCGCGCTTCAGCCACAGGCCCGCGGGCGAGTGGCCGAGGCGCCGCAGCGGGATCAGCGGGATGCCCCAGATCTCGTCCAGGCACGACCAGGGCACGGCCGCGCCGAGCTCGTACAGCCGGGGCACCACGCAGACGTCGGCGCGCAGCGGCTGGCTGGCGCGCAGCACGGTGACCAGGTCCTCGTCCTTGCAGGCGGCGTAGCAGACGATGACCCGGCGGATACCGTGCCGGGCCACCACCTGCGCGAGATCGGCCGGGGTGCCCAGCGACGGCAGCGCCAGGTCACGGCGGGGCGGGCCGAAGTCGAGGTAGCCCTGCGGGCGGAGGCCGAGCTCGGGGTGGGCGCGCATCAGCTCGCCGATGTGCGCGCCGAACGTCCCCGCCCCGATCACCAGCGCGGGCTCGGTGAGCAGGCCGTGACGGTGCGCGGCGCGCAGCGCCGCGGACGCGGCCACCCGGAAAATGAACACCAGCCCGGCCGACCACAGGGCCAGCCGGGCCGCGGATGCGGCCGGCATCCAGGGCAGCAGGATCAGCAGCGGCAGCGCCACCGCGGCCAGGACGCGCCCGGCCTGGTCGGCCACGCGCAGGCAGATCCGCAGCCGGTGCTGCCCGGTCACGCCGATCGCCACGGCGAGCCCGACCGCGTCGGCGAGCGGCATGGCCATCGCCGGCGCGGCCCGGGCGGCCCGCCGGGCCACGCGAGCGCGCCATCGCGTCGCGCCGGGCCGCCCGCCGGTGGATAGCGCAGCGGGAACCGCCCGGAAGCCGTCGGTGTCCGCGCCGTGCTGCCCGTGATCAGGAGTCATTAGCGACCTGCTGCTACGGCCGCCCGGGAGCGGCCGGCCGCGGAAGCGCTAATCAGCTGCCGGGCCACCGTGGTGGCGGCGTGCTCGGAACCGAACACGAAGCGCATGACCGGTCCCATGGTCGGGGCCACGGCGGGTCCGATGACGTACAGGCCGGGCACGGAGGACTGGTAGTCGCGCCCGACCACGGAGCTGCCGGTGCCCGGCACGGTCTGCAGGCCAGATCGTATCTGGCTGCCGAGGAAGGACAGCCGGGTCAGGTCGGTGCGGTAGCCCGTGCCCGCGATCACGTGGTCGGCGGCCAGCTCGCGGGAGGATCCGCCGGTTCCGGCGAGCCCCAGGACCACGCGGCTGCCGTCCACCTTGGCCGACTTGACCGACAGGCCGGTCAGGTTCGGGAACTGCCCCTCAACCCGGCTGCGCAGCCAGCTGGCCCCGGCCGGCCCGAGGGCGGTCCGCGCCCGGTACACGCGGGTGGACCGCGGCAGGTGCCGGAACCAGTCCGGGTGGTTGGAGTAGAACCAGGTAGCCCAGCCCGAGCCGAGCCCGGACTCAGGCTCCCTCAGCCGCTGCAGCAGCGGGCGGTCGGGGTTCAGCGGCGCGCCGTTCCAGCGGATCTTGTCCTTCCTGGCCACCAGCGTCACCTTGGCCCCGTTCTCGTGCAGCAGGGCCGCCGACTCGAGCGCGGACTGGCCGGCGCCGACCACGATGACCTCACGGTCACGGAAGACCGACAGGTCGGTGTGGGCCGAGGCGTGCGTGCACACCGTGGCGGGCAGCGCGGACAGCGGCTCGGGGACGTACGCGAAGTGCTCGACGCCGACGGCGATGACCACCTTGCGGGCCCGCACCTGCTCGGAGTGGGCCAGGCTGAGCTCGAACCCGCCGTCGCGCCGGGTCACGTCGGTGACCAGCACCTCCTCGATGTCGGGGACGAGCTCGGCCCGGAACCACTGGCCGTAGGCGACGAAGGTGTCGAGCGGTACCGGGAGGCCGTAGCTGGCGTAGGGGCGGCCGGTCGCCTGGCAGAAAGCTTCCAGCGTGTGCGTGCCCGCGGGCGCGGACAGGTTCGACGCGAAGCCTTGGGATTTGAGGAACATGCCCTCGGGCATGAAGCCGCGCCAGAGCTGCATGGGCAGGCCGAACTGCCGGACGCTCACACCCGCCTTACGCAGGTGCGCGCCGACCGACAGCCCGTAAGGACCGGCCCCGACAATCGCCACCTCGACGGCATCGCTCATACTTTCGTCCCCTCCTTGCGCGGTTGCGGCCCAGCTGGCCGCCTGGTCTGAGAATCCCTTTCATCCTCCGCATGGCTGCCTGCATGCTCTGAGCCCGAGATCGAGGGATGAGAAAGGCTCTGATTCTTGGTGATCTCCGGCGTGGCCGGTCGCTGACCCACTCTGCCCCCCCTGTCACGGGAGAAACCTCTGCCCGCCCGGCCACAGGAGAACCGGAAATCGGCGCGGGGAGCCCGGCCCTGGGGCAGGGTCAGTCCCGCCCTGGCCAGCGGCCGGGTGGCCATGCGCCAGCCCATGCGCAGGCACATCAGGCCGAACGGCCGCAGGTCGTCTCGCGCGAACCATGCGGTCTCGTCCACCGTGCGCAACGACGCCAGCCACGACCGTAGCCCCAGCTCGCCGCCGCGCCAGTAGCTGAACGCGGCGATCGGGTCGTAGTTCTCCACCACGAACCCGCGGGGCACCTGCTCGCCCGGCGGAACCGCCTGGCCGGTCAGGTCCAGGTAGCACGCCGAGGCGACGTCGGTGCCCGCGGCGTCGCGGAACAGCCGGAACTGCGCGCCGATCCTGGGGTTGAAGTCCAGCAGCTTGTACTGGTCATCCCGGGCGTCCCAGCGCAGGTCGAGATCGAGGATGCCCTGGTAGCCCAGCTGCTTGAGCAGCTCGGTGACCTCCCCGGCCAGCCGCTCGTTGGGCGTGGAACGGCCCAGGCAGGTCAGCCCGGCGTGCGCCGGGTAGGACCGCTCCTTGACGCCGGTGAACGCCGGCCGGCACGCGGAGCGGCCGTCGCAGTAGCCATGGAAGAACCAGTCGTGCCCGGCCCCGCCGGGGATGAACTCCTGCAGCATCAGCCCGGCACCCGCCCGGGCGCAGGCGCGGTAGGTGTCGTCGAGCTGCTCGGCGCCGGTCACGACCGAGGTGCTGCGCAGCCCTCCGTGGCCGTTGCTCCACGGCGTGGTCAGCTTGGCGATCAGCGGGAAGCCGGCCGCGGCGGCGAACTCGCGGGCCTCCTGCGGCGACCCGGGCACGGCGGCTTGCGGGCAGGGCACGCCGAGCTCGCGGCACAGCTGGTAGAGGGAGTATTTGCCCGCGACCCGGCGCGGCAGATCCCGCGGCGGGTCAGGGAACAGGAACCGCTCGCGCAGCCCGCCGCCCTGCTCGGCGAGGAAGATCGCGCCCGCGTCGTCGGTGGGCACCAGCACGGCCTGCTGGCCGATCCGCTCGGACAGGCGCAGCAGGCCGGCGCGGACCCGCTCCGCCTCTTCCGGGTCCGGCTGCCAGAAAAAACGGCCCCGCAGGTAGCGAGAGCCGGCCGCGGGCGCCCACGGCCCTTCGTGCACCCCATAGACCGGCACGCCCATGCGGCCTAGGCTCCGGATCACGCCAAGACCGCCGTGATGCATGACGTTCGGATCGAACTTCAGCACCACCACAGGCGTGGTTTCAAGCACTTCTGGATCCCCCTGAAGGTGTTACGGGCCATGCCGGCATGGCGCGTGCCCAAAAACAGTGCCAGATGCGCTCGCCCAGCACATCCGTCATCAGGGTGAGGAAACCTACCCACAGCGGCTGAGCATCACCGCTGGGTACTCGCGCGCCGCGCGGGATCGCCTGTGGCGCAGGCGATTCCGTCGCCGGGGCCGCGCGGGCGGCTAGGCTGCGATGATCACTCGACCGTGACCGATTTGGCCAGGTTACGCGGCTGGTCCATGTCGTGTTCCTTGGCCGCGGCGCGCTCGCAGGCGAGCACCTGGAGCGGAACCGTATTACGCCAGGCCCCGTACCACGTCCGCCAGCGTGCCGGCCAGCCGCTGGGCCTGGCCGGAGTCCACCGCCTCCACCATGACCCGCACGAGCTGCTCGGTGCCGCTGGGCCGCACCAGCACCCGGCCGGAGTCCCCGAGCTCGGTGGATGCGGCCCCCACGGCGTGAGCGATCTCGGGCGAGGAGGCGACCAGGGACTTGTCCACCCCGGGGACGCTGATCAGCACCTGCGGGTACCTGATCATCACCTTGGCCAGCTCGCCGAGCGGCTGGCCGCGCTCGGCCGCGGTGGCCAGCAGGTGCAGGCTGGTCAGCAGACCGTCGCCGGTGGTGGCGTGGTCGAGCAGGATGATGTGGCCCGACTGCTCGCCGCCGAGCGCGAAGTTGCCTTCCCGCATCGCGGCGAGCACGTACCGGTCGCCGACCGGGGTCTCCACCACGGTGACGCCCGCGTCCCGCAGGGCCAGCCGCAGGCCGAGGTTGGACATGACGGTGACCACCACGGTGTCGTCGGGCAGGCCTCCCGCGTCCCTGAGGGCGAACGCGAGTACCGCGAGAATCTGGTCGCCGTCCACGACCTCACCGTCCGCGTCGACCGCGAGGCACCGGTCGGCGTCGCCGTCGTGGGCGATGCCGGCGTCGGCCCCGTGAGCGACCACCGCGGCCCGCAGAGCGTCCAGGTGGGTCGAGCCGCAGCCCGAGTTGATGTTGTCCCCGGTGGGCTCGGTGCCGATGCAGATGACCTCGGCGCCGGCCCGGCGCAGCATCCGAGGCGCGATCTCGTAAGCGGCGCCGTGCGCGCAGTCGACCACCACCCGCATCCCCGCCAGGGGGGCCGCGCCGCCCGTGCCCGGCAGCGTGGACAGCAGATGGTCCAGGTAGCGTTCCCGCTCCGCCGACGCGTCGGTGACGCGCCCGAAGCCGAGCTCGGGCAGCCCGCCGGCGGCGGTTGACGACCCCGTGGTTGATGATGCCGCGGCGAGCCTTCGCTCGATCTCGTCCTCGGCCTCGTCGGGCAGCTTCCGGCCGCCGCGCGCGAAGAACTTGATCCCGTTGTCCGGGGCCGGGTTGTGGCTGGCGGACAGCATCACGCCGAATTCGGCGTCCAGCGCGTCGGTCAGGTACGCGACCGCCGGCGTGGGGATGATGCCCAGCCGCAGCACGTCCACGCCCGAGCTGGCCAGCCCGGCCACGACGGCGGCCTCGAGGAACTCGCCCGACGTCCGGGGGTCGCGGCCGACCACGGCCACCGGGCGCCGGCCGGAAGGCCGCCCGACGGCTACCGCCCCTGTGGCTGACGGGCCGGTACCGGACAACACCCCCGCACCCGCCACAGCGAGGTCCATGGCGAGCCGCGCCGTAAGGTCACGACCTGCTACGCCCCGGACACCGTCGGTACCGAACAGACGGCCCATGAAACCGCTCCCCGAATCTTCCGCTACGACGACTCTTCCCCGTTGAAGGGGAATGCTCCCGTTTTAAAGGACGCGGAAGATCAGCGCTTGGAGTACTGCGGAGCCTTGCGGGCCTTCTTCAGCCCGGCCTTCTTGCGCTCCTTCACCCGGGCATCCCGGGTCAGGAAACCGGCCCGCTTGAGGCTCGGGCGGTTCTCTGGGTCCACGAGCGTCAGCGCCCGGGCGATCCCGAGCCGCAGCGCTCCGGCCTGCCCGGTAACGCCTCCGCCGGTGATCCGGGCCACCACGTCGAACGCCTCGTCGGCGCCCAGCGTCACGAACGGCTCGCTGATCAGCTGCTGGTGCACCTTGTTCGGGAAGTACCCGTCCAGCGTCCGGTCGTTGATCAGCCACTTTCCGGTGCCAGGCGCGATGCGGACCCGGGCGATCGCCTCCTTGCGGCGCCCGGTGCCCATGGCGCTCCCGGTCACCACCGGCCTGCGCGCCACAGGCCGTGCCGGGGCGGCCGCCGTCGCATCTCCGGTCTCCGTGGAGTACTCCGACAGGTTCTCCGTGTTGTCCGGCTGCGGGTCAGTGCCTGCTTCCGTCGCGGGATCCTGCACGTCGGTGGGCTCAGCCACGATGTGTTCCTCGTATTTCCTTGTCGGTTACTTCGCCTGCTGGGCGACCTGGGTGATCTCGAAAGGGACCGGCTGCTGCGCGCGGTGCGGGTGGTCGGGGCCCGCGTATACCTTGAGCTTGCGCAGCATCTGCCTGCCCAGCGAGTTCTTCGGGAGCATGCCCCGGACGGCCTTCTCGACGACCCGCTCCGGGTGCTTGGCCATCAGGTCGCCGTAGGCGACCGCGCGCAGCCCGCCCGGGTACCCCGAGTGCCGGTACGCGCGCTTGTCCTCCAGCTTGTTACCGCTGAGGGCGACCTTCTCCGCGTTGATGATGATCACGAAGTCGCCGGTGTCCACGTGCGGCGCGAAGATCGGCTTGTGCTTGCCGCGCAGCAGGATCGCCGTCTGGCTGGCCAGGCGGCCGAGTACGACGTCGGAAGCATCGATAACGTGCCACTGCCGCTGGATGTCGCCGGCTTTCGGGCTGAAGGTGCGCACGGTGGTAGGCCTTCGTGTGAGTGCTGAAACTTGGTTCCCCGCCCAGCGGGGAGAATCCGGTGGCATCGGCCGCCGCTGCCTGCCCGCGTAACGGGCCGTGCGGGCATGCCAGTGCGCACGGACGCCTGTGCAGGATACCGGCCGCGACCGATGGCGGTCAAAGCAAACGCCCAACGGTGCCTCAGCCGCCCGTCCGACGTGAGCGCGGCCGGGCCGGAGCGGGTCACCCGCAACGGCCAACTTACGCGCCGGCGCCGCGATACGCTCGCCGCATGCGTTACCCGGGTGACAACGCTGCTGGCCGATCGCCGGGGCGGCGGCACAGCCCGTCCGGGCGGACGGGCCCGCCCGGAGAAGAGGCCGCAGCGGCCGACGGCAACGCTCCGCGCGGTGACGCATGGCTTTTCACGCCCGGCTACCCCGCGGACGGCGGGCCGGCCCAGGACCGCGGTGGCTTCCTGGCCGGCGGCGGACGGTATGGACCGAGCGGCGCCGCGGGCAAGGGCCCGATCCGCGGTTTCCCTCCGGCACCCGGCCAGCCGCCGCCGCTCTATCCGCCCGGCGAGTTCTCCGCCTGGAACCGGGCGCCGGGGCCGGGCGGCAACGGCTATGACTCGAGCGCGAGCGATACCTGGGCCGTGGGCTACGTCGGGCCGGCGGCGGACGGCTACCCGGATGCCGGCGTCGATGACCGCGGCTACGGTGAGCCCGGACCTCCGCGGGCCGGTCCCGGGTATGGCGAGCCCGGGTACCCCGAGCCGGGGTACGCGGCCCTCGCGGTCAGCGAGCCGGCCGCCGACGTCACGTCCACGCAGGCCTGGGAGACCGTGGACCGCGACCCGCCCGCCAGCCACTGGCCGGACCTGGACACCACGGCCGAGCGCTGGCCGGACGCCGGCGCGGACCAGGACAACACGCCGGCCGGCGCGGTCTTGGCCGCGGGCCTGGCCGGACCGGGCCTGGGCGGACCGGAGCTGGCCGAACCGGGGCTGGCCGAGCCGGGTGACGGCCGTCCGGGCGCCTGGGATGAGCCGCCCTGGCCCGCCATGGGCGAGGCGGCACCCTTCGGCCGAGCGGCGGGTACCGAGCCGGGACCCGCCGATCATGTCGCCAGCGGATCCCGCCAGCGCATCGGTGCCTGGCCCGGCCAACATCCTGCCGGGCCAGGCACCGACCCGGGCCGTGCGCCAGGTGGGCCGGGACGCGGTACCCGCGGGCGGGTCCGGCCGCGCGGACGCAAGAGGCGGACCGGAGTCCTCGTGGCCTGCGCGCTGGCGCTGGCTGTCGTGGCCGGCGCGACCTACTTCTGGTTCTCCCGGGACCATAAGTCCCCGGGCGCCGCCGCGGCCTCGCAGCAGACGGCGGCGTCGGCGCGGCCGTCACCGACCAACCCGTCGCCCAGTCCCTCGCCCTCGCTCGGCCCGTGGGGACACATCGGGTCACGGGCCCTGGATCCGGTGCCGCTTACCGTGGCGGAGCTGTTCCCGGCCCATTACACCGGCGGTGCCACCAGCTACACCAGGACTGTGCAGAAGGCGAAGACGCACTGCGCGACGGCGCTGATGGGCACCCAGCTGGTCACGGCGGTCAGCCAGGCGGGCTGCACCCAGGCCATGCGCGCCAGCTACCTGTCCGCCGATCACAAGCTGATGGGCACCATCGGCGTGCTGAACCTGGTCACCGCCGCAGCCGCGGAGAAGGCCGGCAAGGCGTCAGGCCCCTCCAACTTCATCGCGCAGCTCCCGGCGGCCAAGGGGCCTACCCGCAACCTGACCAAGGGCAACGGCTTCGAGGCGGCCGAGGTCAAGGGCCATTACCTCGTCCTGGTCTGGGCCGAGTTCGCGAATCTGCGCGCACCCAGGACAGCCGCCCAGAAGACGGAGCTCGAGTCGTTCATGCGCCTGCTGTTCCAGCAGACCGCGAACGTGAGCCTGGCCAGCCGCGAGGTCACGGGCCACCCAGGGAGCTGATCCCGGCGTCAGGGCCGGACGGCCCGCAGCAGGATGTAATCGATGATCCGGCGCCGCCACAGCAGTTCGACCTGCCACAACAGCAGGCGGGCGGCCGCGCGGTGCCCGGTGGGCGCGGCCGGGAGGCCGGACAGTCGCGCCGCGGCCAGGCGCAGCGCCGGGGCGATCACGCGGTCACCGCACGCCGTGACTTCCACGTCCGCCAGGCCGGCCCCGCGGGCCGCGGCCGCTATCTGCCCCGCCGTCATCGCCGCGCCGGGGCGCAGCCCGAACACGCGCAGCTGAGTCAGGCCGGACACCAGCTCGGCGGGGCCGAGGGGCCACCGCTGGGTGGAGATGTCGGAGATGGTCAGCACCCCGCCGGGCCGCAGCACCCGGTAACACTCCTCGAAGAAGGCCTTCCGGGAACGGAAGTGGAACGCCGCCTCCACGCTGATGATCCCGTCGGCGACCCCATTGGCGATCGGCAGCCGGGCCGCGTCGCCCGCCACCGGCGCCGCCGCAGCCTCAGCCAGCCGGTCACGGCCGGCCGCCAACTGCCACTCGGTAACGTTCACCGCGACCAGCCGGCGCGGGCTAGCCACCTCGGCGATCAGCGGATCCTGGGTGCCCAGGCCGTTCCCGACATCGACGATCACGCCCTCCGCGGGCAGCGCCGATGCCATCGTCCGCACCAGCCGGCGGCAGGCCTGCTCGGCCTCGTCCTCCGATCCCGGGCCCTCCCACAGCCCCAGGTTCAGCCAGCCCGGCGCCAGCGCGAGGAAGAAGTCCGACCCGATGCTCTCGTAAACCCGCGCCGCGGGATTGCGGTCCTGCCTGACGATCTCGCCGAGATGGCGCACGTGCTGTCGGGTCCATCCGGCGAGAAGCCCTGCCCTGCCTGCCATCGCAGGCCACCCTATCCGCGCGGCACCGGGCTGATCGGCCAGCGCGGGCGATTCTCAGTCGATACGACTGAGAATCGTCCGCCCTAACGGATCATGGACGGTCAGGTGGCACCAGCAAAGTGCACACCGTGTTCAGTTGGGCAGACCGGGTTTCGCCTGATTCGATTTTATGTTTGAATAACATCGTGACTCCGGCTGGACTACGACCTCGCACCAGGGAGACGACATGCTTGGAGCCGTGACCGCCGGCGTCAGTCACCCCGTGGTCGCCGGCCTGCTTGGGCTCGGAGCGGCCGGGCTCGCTGGCCTGGTGGTGGCCATGGCCTGGAACGTGCACGCGCGCCAGATCCGGCTCGCCGAGCAGCTGGCCCGACGCCAGTTCATCGTCACCAACGGCCAGGGCGCGGCGGGTGGCGCGGCGAACGGGGCTGGTCCCGTGGCGGTGGCCGAGGAGCTCGAGGGCACCAACGGCACGGCGCGCGCCTCGAGGGTGATCATCGACGGGCCGGACACCGTGGTCGCCGGTGAGCAGGCCCGCTATCGCGTGCGGCCGTCCGGCAACCGGAAGGTGGTGTCGTGGGCCGCCGGCGGTGGCTCGATGGCCCAGGCTCCCGACCCGGCCCATCCCGACGAGCTGCTGGTGATCCCCGACAAGCCGGGTGACCTGATGGTCAGCGTGTGGGTGCGCGAGGGCATGACCGACCGCCGCGAGACGAAGTCCATCACCGCGGTGCCGGACGCGACCACCACCACGCCGCCGTTCACGCTACGGCTGTTCCTGCACGCGTGGGGGCTGGTGGTCGTCGCGGTGCTGGTTGTCGGGGTCGCCGGAGCCCTCGTGGCCCTGGGTAACCTCTCCGCTCCGGACTTCATCGCGCTGGTCGCCCCGCTGGCCGCGCTGCTCGGCGTGATCGCCGTCGCGCGGAGCACGGGCGACGCCGGGCGCGGCCCCGGTCCCGGCCCGGGCGCGGCCAGGCCTAAGCCCTGACCCGCCGCGGCCCGGCCGCCGCCGCGCCGAGGTGTCGGCCAGCTGACAGCAGCCGTGTCAGCCGGGTGACAGACGGCCGCATCGCGGTCCGGGCACGCTAACCGCAGTTGGTCAATCCCAACACCGGTCATCGGATGGGCTGGCCATCGCGGGGGCGGTCAGCCCGGGAAAGCGAGGGTCATGTACGGAGCAGAAGCGCCACGTTCGTAACGATGGGCGGCGACGCGCCGCGGATCGCCGTAACTCCGTGGCTCCGCTCGGCTGCATCTGACCCGCCTCCTCCGCCGCGATGCCGGGTCAGGGCTTGCGGGCCACGCCGGCCCACAGCGCCGCCGGACTGGCCGCCTCGGCGTCGGTGGCGGGGCGCCATTTCGAGGCTTGCACCATGCCTGGCTCCACAAGTTCCAGCCCCTCGAAAAACCTGGCCACCTCCGGGCGGTCACGGAAGGTGACCTTTTCGGCCATCATCTTGTTCAGGGTCTCGGCCATCTTCGCCATCGCCTCGGCGTTGATGTCCTTGGCCGGATGGGACAGGGCCAGGTAGCTGCCGGGCGGCATGGCGGCCATGAGCGCCGCCACCACCTTGTACGGATCGTCCTCGGTGTGGAGATGCTGCAAGATAGCCATCAGCATGACCGCGACCGGGCGGCCGTAATCCAGCACTTGCGCCGCGCCAGCCAGAATCTGCTCCGGTTCGCGCAGGTCAGCGTCGATGTAGTCGGTAGCGCCCACCGGGTCGCTGGTCAGCAGCGCGCGGGCGTGGGTAAGCACGATCGGGTCATTGTCCACATAGACGATCCGGGCATCCGGCGCCACCGACTGGGCCACCTCGTGGGTGTTGTTCGCCGACGGAATGCCGGTCCCGATGTCCAGGAACTGGCGGATGCCCGCCTGTCCGGCCAGGAAGCGCACCGCGCGGGCCAGGAAGGCCCGGTTAGCGCGCGCGGACAGCACAATATCGGGGAAAGCCTTGATGGCCTGCTCGCCTGCGGCCCGGTCGGCAGCGAAATAGTCCTTCCCGCCCAGCCAGTAGTTATATACCCGGGCCACGTGCGCCACGCTGGTGTCGAACGGCGGCGACTCGCCATGGGTGGCGGCCACCTCATGGCTCCATTCGTCTGTCATTGACCTGCCCTCCTGCGGCATCCCCACCGTGCACGTAGCGTACGCCGCCCCCACCGCCATTGGCAGCCGACCAGCTAACGGCCCCGCCGCGCCGGATGACCGCCCCGGGCGCTCCGATGACGCGCCCGCTGCGGCGATGAGTAGCACAGCAGAAGGACACCATCGGCGAATGCCGAACCGGGAAGACAAACAAAGGTGGATGTCGAAATGGGCGCCACAGCAGTGTCCTAGGGCTGAGAGCGCCGCGAGGGCGCGCGAAGAGAAGGGCGAGCAGTCATGGACTGGAAGCTGGAAGTCGTGGTGGTCCCGGTCACCGACGTCGACCGGGCGAAGGACTTCTACGTCGGCAAGCTGGGATTCCACCTCGACGCCGACACCCGGCCCACCCCGGACCTGCGCGTCGTGCACATGACGCCGCCGGGGTCGGCCTGCTCGGTCGTGGTCGGGCCCACCGTGGTGAGCGCGGACGCCGACCTGGGGGTGGGAGCCAGCCTGCAGCTGGTGGTCGACGACATCGGGGTGGCCCGCGCCCAGCTGGCCGAGCGGGGCATCGAGGTTTCGCCGGTCCAGACGCTGGACCCCCGGGATGGCGGCAAGTTCGTCTTCTTCAACGATCCCGATGGGAACAACTGGGCCGTGCAGGAGATCAGGGAACGCGTCGGGGCGGCCCTGGACTGACCGCGGCCCGGGTCATGACATCATCATCGGCGCGGTGCCGTGCAGGCCGGGGGCCAGCCAGGGCAGCCAGATCGCGGCGACCGCGAGGGCCAGCAAGGCAACGCCCGCGATCCGGCCTGCGACCACACCCCACCGCCAGGTCTTCTCGACCAGCACCAAGGCGGCCAGGCCGACCATGGCCACGAGATTCATGACACCGACCGCGATGAGGATCACCATCAGGCCCCAGCAGCAGCCCAGGCAGTATCCGCCGTGGTGCAGGCCGACGCGAAGGTCGCGGGACCGGCCCCGGTACGAGCCGTAGTGCAGCAGCAGCGCGAGCGGCGACCGGCAGTGCGCCAGGCAGCGGTCCTTCAGCGGGCTGAGCTGGTACGCGCCGACGACGGCGAAGGTCACGATGGCCAGGACGTGCGCCACGCTCGGATGCTGGCCGGTCAGCGAGCCGGTCATCCAGGCCAGCCCGTACGCGGGCAGGCCCGCCACCGCCCACACGGCGAGATAGCCCGCCACCATCCCGGCCAGCCGCACCGTCCGGCGGCTCTGCACGGTCCTGGCGTACAAGGCGGCGGTCGGCGCCACCGAGGGCAGCATCATGGCGGCCATCATCAGCGTCCAGATGGCCACGAAGGCGGCCAGGCCCAGCCCCATCGTGCCCGTCATCCCGGACATCCCGCGGGCGACGGTCACGGTCGCCGCCCACGCCCCGGCCGCCAGGACCAGCAGCACGGCCACCTCCCGGGCGGCCAGGCCTGGGCGCGGCCCGGCGAGCCCGGCTGAGCCGCTCACCCGGCCCAGGAGAACGGCGCGGAAAAGCCGCTCTGGCCCTCGCGGCCCCAGTCGATCCCGAACGTCGACAGGCGCGCGGCCCGGGCCGGGGCGACCGTGAGGGTCGTGTTCGACGGGTGGAGCACGTTCGTCAGCTGGACCGGATCCTGGCCTTCTATCGCCACGAAGTCCTCGACGCCCAGGTCGACGGCATCACCGATCGCGACATGGTGCGTGCGGCCGTCGTCGCGGAAGGCGATGCGCGTCTTCTCCAC
>Ga0318534_10000144_pt1 | contig 19405 bp, 16 predicted proteins | sample GRESIP117b4f26_FD_202502 | JGI IMG/M metagenome (GOLD analysis project Ga0318534, IMG submission 202502) | Tropical soil microbial communities from Luquillo Experimental Forest, Puerto Rico - GRE.SIPMG.117b4f26 | ecosystem: Environmental > Terrestrial > Soil > Tropical forest > Bulk soil...
GTCGCGATCGAGACGCTCGAGATCTGCCACGAGGGCCTGGAACTGTCATGACCGTACCCGTGACGGCCGGAGCCGTCGCCCGGGCACCGGGGGTCAGCGTGGAGTGGCTCTCCGCCGACATCCCCGTCCCGGCCGCCGTGCGTACGGACGTGGCGGGATTCGTCGGACTGGCGCAGCGCGGGCCGGCGCATCAGCCGGTCCGCTTGACCAGCTGGAGCCAGTTCCAGGCGGTGTTCGGCGGCTACGACTCACGCGGCTGGCTCGCCCACGCGGTCAACGGCTACTTCGCCAACGGCGGCGACGCGTGCTGGGTAGTCCGGGTCGTCGATCCGGCCACGGCCCAGCCCGCCCGCGCGGCGCTCGTTCCGGCACCCGGTGCCGGGGCGGGCCAGCCGGCCGTCGAGGCGGAAGCGAGCAGCCCGGGCAGCTGGGCCGACGGCACCCAGCTGACCACGGTCGACCTCGGTAGCGGGCGGTTCTCCCTGCTGGTGGACGCCCCCGGGACCCGGGAGGTATGGCCCGAGCTGAGCTTGAGCTCCGCGGACGTGCAGTTCTACGGCACGGTCATCAACGACCCCGCGCGCGGCTCGCGGGTCGTCAACCTCCGCCCCGCCACGGGCGCGAGCGTCGGCACCGGAACGGTGGCGCTGTCCGGCGGCGCGGACGGCTTGGCCGGCCTGCAGTTCGGGCACTTCACCGGTGACATCAGCACTGACGACGGGCCGTGCGGCCTGGGCGCGCTGGACAACGTCGAGGAAATAGGCATCGTGGCGATCCCGGACGCCGTCAGCCGCCCCGCTCCGGCGGCGGCCGGGGAGCTGCCGCCGCCGTTCAGCTGCGAGCGGATCGCCAACCTCTATAACGCCTTGCTGGTCAGCTGCGCGGGCCGCCGTCGGTTCGCGCTGCTCGACGAGCCCTGCGCCCAGGACCTGCCTGATGACGCCATCGCATGGGCACAGTCGCTGCAGCGAGGCTCGGCGGCGGCCGCGTTCGGGAGCCTCACCTATCCCTGGCTGCTCGGGACCGATCCGTTGCAGGAGGCAGGCGCCGTGCTAGCCATGCCGGGCAGCGGCCATCTCGCGGGCATCTTCGCCCGCACCGACCTGACCGTCGGCGTGCACAAGGCTCCCGCCAACGCGACCGTCGTCGGCGCGCGTGATGTGGCGTGGGCGGTCGACGAGGCGACTCATGGCCGGCTGAACGCGGCGTCGGTCAACGTGATCACGGTGCGCCCCGGCCGCGGGATCCGGCAGATGGGCGCCCGGACCCTTGATCAAGGGACCACTTGGCGGTACGTCAACGTCCGGCGGCTCATCTCCATGATCGAGCTATCCCTCGAGTCGGGCCTGGCCTGGCTGGTGTTCGAGCCGAACACGCCGTCCCTGCAGGCCGCGGTGGAGCGCGAGATCCGGGCCTTCCTGCTGGCGCTGTGGCAGCGCGGCGCCCTCGACGGCGCCCAGGCGACCGATGCGATGAACGTGCGCTGCGACGACACCACCACTACCCCGGATGACGTCGCCGCCGGCCGGCTGATCTGCCTGATCGGCGTCCAGCCCCCGATCCCCGCGGAGTTCGTGACGGTGCGCGTCGCCGTCACCGAGGCGGGCGTCCAGGTCGTGGGCGAGCAAGGGCGCCAGGTGGTCCCGGGAGGTCCCAGTGGCCAGTGATGCCAGCCGCAACGACCCGTTCCTCGCCTTCCGCTTCGAGGTGAACCTGGCGGGGCTGGCCGTAGGGGGGTTCTCCGACTGCTCAGGGCTGGCCTCGGAGACCGAGATCCAGGAATACCCGGAGGGCGGCCGCAACGACACCGTGCACAAGCTGATCGTGCGCTCCAAACAGGCCAACCTCGTGCTCAAGCGAGGGATCGTCGACCGCCTGGTGTGGGACTGGTACTACAACCTGACCCAGGGCCTCATCGTCACCCGCCACGGCACGGTGACGATCCGGTCGCCAGACGGCGGCTCCGCGGTCGCCGAGTGGGAATTCAGCGACGCGTTCCCGACCAAGTGGACCGGACCCGAGCTCAACGCGGGCCAGTCCGCCATCGCCATCGAGACCCTGGAACTAGCCCACAGCGGGCTGCGGAGGAGGACCTAGGTGCCGATCTTCATCGAGGAGCTGTCCGCGCAGGTCACCATGCATTCCGGCGCGGTTCCGCTGACCCCCGCGCAGCTCGACCAGATCGCCGAGCACGTGCTGTGCCGCCTAGCCGAGCGCCAGCGCGACGAGCAGCGATCCCGCGCCGCCAACGGCGTGCGCGCCTCGGCCCTGCCGCGGGAGGAGCACTGACATGCAAGTGGCTCCCCTGGTCATCGAGATCCTCGACACCGACGCGATCGACGGCGGGCGCGGCCTGCGGCAGCGGATGGAAGTCCAGTACAACCCCACCCAGTACAGCCTGTCGAAGAGCGCCCAGATCGCCGAGATCGCCATCCCCGGCCTGGACGCCCCCCTTCAGCAGTTCATCCGCGGGCAGACCGAGAAGCTGACCGTGGAGCTGCTGTTCGACACCGCCGCCCAGGGCATGGGCGCCGGCGCCACCGACGTGCGGACGCTTACCGGGCCGATGTACGAGCTGGTCCGTATCCAGCCCAAGACGCACGCGCCGCCCCGGCTGCGGCTCACCTGGGGACACAGCGGGCTGTCGTTCAAGGCGATCGTCGAGACGATCGACCAGAAGTTCGTGCTGTTCAGCCCCGAGGGCATTCCGCTGCGGGCCACGCTGACGATGACGTTCCGCGGTTACGCCACGCTCGAGGAGCAGATCGCCGACCTCAAGCTCGAATCCGCCGACCAGACCAAGCAGCACGTGGTCGTCCGCGGCGAGAGCCTGAGCCAGATCGCCTGGCAGGAACTGGGGGATCCGGCCCTGTGGCGGATCCTGGCCGACGCCAACCCCGGCGTCGACATCCTCGAACCCGAGCCAGGCATCATCCTCACCATCCCGCCGATCGAGTTGTTCCGGTCCGGGTCGTCATGACCGCCCAGCCGATCTATACCGGCCAGGACTTCTACGTCCCCGGCTTCGAGATGCGGTTGCGCGGCGCGAATGTCCCGCGCGACGTGATCCGTGACGTCATGCAGGTGAGCTTCAAGGACAGCCTCACCGACGTGGACAGCTTCGACATCACCATCAATAACTGGGACTCCGGGTCGCGGACCTTCAAGTACAGCGACGACTACCTGTTCGATCCGGGCACCGAGATCGAGCTGTGGATGGGGTATCACGACAGCTCGCTCAGCCTCATGATCACCGGCGAGATAGTGGAACTGCGGCCGTCGTTCCCGTCCGCCGGCCAGCCCACGCTGGTCATCCACGGGCTGGACCTGCTGCACCGGCTGCGCAAGGAACAGCGGTCAAAGGCTTGGGTCTCGAAAACCGACACCGAAATCGCCCGGCAGATCGCCGGAGACCTCGGGATCACGCTCGCCCCCCTGTCCGCCGACCTGCTGGCCCTCGAGCCGCGGTACGACTACCTCGTCCAGGACAACGCCTACGACATTATCTTCCTGCTGGACCGGGCCCGCCGGATCGGATACGACCTGCGGGTGCTCGAGGCAGGCACGGACGGGTCCGTGCAGGGCCGCCAGCTCTACTTCGCGCCATCGACGAGCGTGCAACGGCCTACCTACGAGCTGGTGTGGGGCAAGTCGCTGGTCGAGTTCCAGCCCAGCCTGAGCACGGCCAACCAGGTCGGCTCCGTCACGGTGCGCGGATGGGACGCCGTCCACAAGCAGAAGTTCGAGCACACCGCCACCCTGGACGATCTCAAGACCAGGGGGCTCGGCCCGCAGGGCCGCAACCAGACCCTCTACCGGTCCTTCTCCGACCGCAAGGAGGTCATCGCCACCAAGATCGTCGCGAGCAAGGCCGAAGCCGAGCAACTGGCCCTCCAGACACTGCAGCTCATCGCCAAGGGCCTGGTCACCGGGACGGCCTCGGTGGTCGGCCTGCCCGACCTGCGGACCGGCAACGTGGTCATGATCTCGGGGATCGGGACCCGGTTCGACGGCCGCTACTTCGTGACCGAGAGCACGCACACGATCAGCGACGCGGGCTACGTCACGCAGTTCGGTTTCCGCCGCGAAGAGATCCAGGGGAGCTCGTGATGGCGGTCCAGCACGGTGTGGTGATCGGCGTGGTCGAAGACCTCGACGACCCTGAGGGGCTGGCCCGGGTGAAGGTGACGTTCCCGCACCTGGCGGACGAGCCGAGCAACTGGGCCCGGCTGGCCCAGCCGATGGCCGGCGCGGGCCGGGGCACGTTCTTCCGCCCGCAGAAAGGCGACGAGGTGCTCGTCGCCTGCGAGCATGGCGACATCAGGCAGCCCTACGTGCTCGGCGCGCTGTGGAGCAAGACCGACCAGCCTCCGGACCAGACCGGCGCGGCGACCGACAACAACATCCGGGTCATCGTCTCCCGCAGCGGTCACCGCATCACGCTCGACGACACGCAGGGCTCGGAGCGCATCGAGATCACCGATCACGCCGGCAAGCAGGCCGTGGTGCTCGACGGCTCATCGGTCACCGTCCGGGCCGACGACGGCCAGGTGACAATCAAGGCTTCCCGGGACATTACCGTCTCGGCGGACGGCAACCTCAACCTCACCGCCAACGGCACCGTCAAGATCGCCGGCGCCACAGTCACCATCAACCCTTAAGGGAGCGTCATGGGCATGCCCGCGGCCAAGCAGAACGACCGGATCGTGGCGATCGACACGCACCTCGTCCAGCCGGCCGGTCCGGTCCCGCCGGTGCCGACGCCGTGCCCGTTCTCCGGCCCGATCACCGGCGGCGTCAGCGCCGACGTCCTCATCCAGGGCCTGCCCGCCGCGACGGTCGGCTCCACCGCCACCAACACGCCGCCGCACGTGCCGGTCGGCGGGACGTTCATCAACCCGCCCACCAACCAGGGTGAGGTGATCTCCGGCAGCACCACCGTGCTGATCAACGGCAAGGCCGCGGCCAGGGCCGGAGACACGGCCCAGACCTGCAACGACCCGGTGCCGATGCCGGTCGGGACAGTCGTCGCCACGAGCACCGTCCTGATCGGGGGCTGAACGTGGCTGGCGTCCTCGGATCCGGCTGGGCGTTCCCGGTCATCCCCACAGCTGACGGCACGCTCGCGCTGGTCAGCGACGAAACGCGGATCCGGCAGAGCATCTGGCTGATCCTGGCCACCGCGCCAGGAGAGCGCGTGATGCTGCCCACCTTCGGATGCGGGATCCACGACCTGGTGTTCCAGCCGAACACCGTGGCGGTCAGGGGCTCGGTCCAGGCGGAAGTCAACGACGCGCTGGCCCGCTGGGAACCGCGGATCGACGTCATCGACATCGCCGTCAGCGCACCCTCCGGCCAGCCGGAAGTGATGCTGATCGACATCCACTACCGGATCCGCGCCACGAACGCTTTCTACAACCTGGTCTACCCGCTGTTCATCTCCGAGGGAGTAGCGGGCGGGCGCGGCACCGGAGGAGCGCTCAATGCCGCCTGACCCGCCCTTCAACCTGGTCCTGCAGGATTACCAGGAAATCCTCACCGCCTTGCAGCTGAGGATCCCCGGCTACACCCCGGAGTGGACCGACTGGAACAAGAGCGACCCGGGCACAACCCTGCTGGAACTGTTCGCCTTCGTAGGCCAGTCCATGGGCTACCGGCTCAACCAGGTGCCCGCCGCCTGCTATCAGAAGTTCGTCGAACTGATCGGCCTGCGGCCGCTTCCGGCGCGGCCATCGGTGGTGTACCTGAGCTTCACCCCGACGCCGGCCAGCCCGGCGATCCCCATCCTCGTGCCGCAGGCCACGGCGGTGTCAGCGACCGGCACCGACGGCCGGCCCGTCTATTTCGAGACCGACACCGGCCTATCCCTGACCCGCTTCCCGCTGACGGCGGTGCAGCTATTCGACGGTTCCACGCACGGCACCGGCGGCGGTTCGTTCCAGCCATTCGGCGCGTCGCCCAGCCCGGGCAACGCCGTCTACCTGGGCTTCGGTCCGGCCGACCCGTCGATCACGCTGCCTGCGTTCCCGGCCGAGATCCAGCTGCACGTCGTCGTGCCCCCGGCCAGCGGTGGCGCGGTGAGCTCCGATCAGATCGCCGCGCAGCCGAACCCGGTGCCGCCCGTGACGGTGCAATGGGAGTACCTGGACAGCACCCAGCCGGCCGAACACTGGACCCGGCTCAACCAATACGCGGACACCTCGGTGGCGTTTACCAGGGATGGCGACATCCACATCGAAGGCCCCCCGGCGCAGATCCAGGCCCAGCCCGGCATTGGAGCGTTCACCGACCCGTACTTCTGGCTCCGCTGCCGCCTGACCGGCGGCGTGTACCCCACGGCTCCAGCCGTGACACAGATCCAGGAGAACACCGTGTCGGCGGCGAGCCTGCGGACCGTCCCCGGCGAACCGGTCGGCCAGAGCTCGGGCCTGCCCGGACAGCAGCTGGCCCTGGCGAATTCACCGGTTGATCCGGCCACCATTCAGCTGACCGTGACGACCGGCGGGCAGCCGCCCGTGCTGTGGACGGCGCAGGAGGACCTGTTCGCCTCCTCAGCTCTTGCCACCAACTATGTCCTAGACGCCAACGCGGGCACCGTTACGTTCGGCGACGGAGTCCACGGGCTCATCCCCCCGGCGGGCAGCGACATCACCGCTACCTACCGCTACGGCGGCGGCGCGCGGGACAACGTCGCAGCCGGCGCGGTTTCGGCGCTGCAAGGTCCCATCCTGGGCGTCTCCGCCGTGACGAACGCCCGCGCGGCCGCGGGAGGCCAGGACGTCCAGACGACCGGCGACCTGCAGGCCAAGGCGCCCACCATGCTGCGTTCCCAGCTGCGCGCGGTCACCGCCGCGGACTTCCAGGCGGTGGCGATGCGGATACCTGGCGTGGCCCGGGTCACCGTGCTGCCATTCACGAACCCCAACTTCCCCGGGATCAGCGTCCCCGGCGCGGTCACGGTGGTCATCGTGCCGACGGTCACCGCCCCGGGCCAGGACCTGCCGGTGCCGGCGCCGGAGCTGACAGAGGCGGTGGCCAGGGACCTGGACAGCATGCGGCCCGTCACCGCGGAGGTCTACGTGGACGGCCCGGTCTACCGCCGGGTGCGGGTGACCGCGCGCATCGAGATCGTGCCCTCCGCCAGTCCCGACACGGTGAGCCATGCCATCGTGGCCGCATTGGCAGCGTTCCTGTCCCCGCTGCCGGTGCCGCTCTCCGGCGGGGCCTCGAGCACTCCACGTGACTTCGGCGAGGACTTCTACCCGACCAGCCTGTACCGCGCGATGCTCGACGTCGAGAACGTGGTGGCGGTGCCGATCCTGAGCGTGTGGGTGGACGGCGTCCAGGTCCAGCTTACGGACACGGTCACGCTGGACCCCAATGAGCTGCTCGCCTCGGCCGGCGACGGCAGCTTCGAGCTGACCGTGGTGCCGCGATCGGTCAGCCCGGCGGGGCCGGCATGAGCGCGCCCCGGCAGGCGATCCTGCTCGACGCGCAGACGGGGTGGCGTACCGGCAGCATGGTCAACGTCGGCACGCTCGGTCCGGCGGGACTGCACCTGACCGGCAGCGGCGGCACGGCCGACGCGTTCGCGGCCGTGCCCGAATGGCTGGCCGCGCCCGCCTGGGCCGCCCCCGCCGGGTCCGATCCGGCGGCGCCCGCCGGTACGGTCCCCGCGGACCTGCTCGCCTACCTGCTCGGCCCGGATGGATGGGTACGGCGTTACGACCCGGTCAGCGGCGGTTTCGCCGAGGTTTTCAGCGCGGCGGACTACGGCCTGGAGGGCAGCGATGTGGCCGCCTCCCGCGAGGACGTCTACCTTCTGGACGCCCGGCGCGGCACGATCTTGGTGATGTCGCGGCTCGGCTTCCCGCGGCAGATCCTGCGGCTGCCCTGGGTCCCCACGGCGGTCTGCGGACTCCCCGACGGCGCCGCAGTGCTGGGCACCCAGGACGGTGCCGCGGTGGTCCGCTGGCACCGCACAGGATCGCTCACCCTGCAGCCCGGGGGGCTCGGCCTGGGCGAGGGGACCTGGACCCGGATCGCCGCGGGCAATGACGGCCTGGTGTACGCGCTCGACGCCGCCACCTCGGTGGCCGCGATCATCAGCAGGGACCCTTACCCCGGGCAGCTGGCCACCACCACCGCGGACGGGCCGAGCGTGCTCGCTGCCATCCGGCCGCCCGGCCTCGAGGCCGACGCGACCGGGGGCCTACGGCTGCCTGGACTCACCGGCCGGGTGAACCGGTCCGGGCAGCCGGCGTGCGATGCGCCGGCCACGATCCTGACCCGCCCGGTGCTCTACCGCACGGGCAACTGGATCAGCACCCGGCTGGACAGCCACATCTACCGCTGCACGTGGCACCGGATCCGGCTGCGGGCGCAACTGCCGCCGGCCACCTCGCTGCGGGTGAGCACCTACAGCCAAGACGAGCGGGCCGAGGACACCGCGGTGTTCGTTATCGCGGACGAGGACTGGCGCCCGATGGGCCTGGTCCGTCCGGGCGACAATGACCTGCTGATCCTCGGCAGCCCGGGCAGGTACCTGTGGGTGCGGCTCGACCTGGCCGGCGACGGATACAGCACGCCGTCGGTAGCGAGCCTGCGACTGGAGTACCCGCGGAACTCCTATCTGCGCTTCCTGCCCGCCGTGTACTCCGCCGACCCGGGCAGCGCCGACTTCCTGGCCCGGTACATGGCCATCGCCCAGACCTCTGTCGAGGACATCGAGGCCGGGCTGGCGGGCATGCCGGCGCTGTTCGACCCGCTGGCGGTTCCGGATCCGTTCGTCGACTACCTCGCGAGCTGGCTGGACGTGCCGGTCGAGGGCACCTGGACCAGCCAGCAGAAGCGGCTGCTCATCGACGCCACCCGCGGCTACTTCCGGCAGCGGGGGACTCCGGCGACGATCAGGGCGCACGTCGCCGCGTACCTGCGCAGTATGACCGGGGTTACGTCGCCCGACGACGGGCTGCCGCAGCTCGTCGAGGGCTTCCGCCAGCGACGGTACCGCACGCTGCCGTCCGGCGCGGACAGCCAGCACCCGCTGTGGAGCCTCGCGGTGACGGCCCGGCTGCAAGCCGACCGGTTCGACCGGCTGGGTCAGGTGCGGCTGATGTCCGCGGGCGACCCCCAGCTGGACATGTTCACCGAGCACGCCTACCGGTTCTCCGTCTTCGTCCCGGCCGCTCTCGCCAGCAGGCCTCAGGACCGGCAGATGCTGCGCCGCGCGATCAGCGCCGAGTCCCCCGCGCACACCAAGGGCGAGCTGGTCCTGGTCCGGCCCGCGATGTGCCTCGGCACGCAATCTCACCTGGGGCTCGACTCCATGCTCGCCGCGCCCGCGCCCCTGCGCCTGACCTGCGCGAAAAGCATCGAAGCCGCCAGGGCCTGGGGCGAAGAGACGACCGACGGCCGCCTCGACGGACTCAGCGTCCTCGGGACATCCAGGACTTACGGCAGCTGGAGGCTCGGACAGCATGGCCCGGGCAGTTCGCTGCTACCGGTGTCGTGACGCGATTGAAGGAGGAACGGTCATGATCAGCGAGCAGTCCGGGCCACATCGCCAGCATGCCTCGCATGGGAGCATCCCGGTGGAACGCATGCGCTGGTTCACCGGACGGTTCGTGACCGCCCGCGACCTCACCGACGAGCAGCGATACCTTGTACACCGCAGGTGGCTGATCAACCGCGTCCTGCACGGCGAGGGCGTGCTGTGCGGGCTGCGTGTCGTACCGCATGAGCGCGAGGACTGCGCCCCGACCACGGTCTGGATCGAACCGGGGATCGCCCTCGACTGCTGTGGCCGGGAGCTGATCATCAGCTGTCGCCTGTGCGTGACCTGGCGCCCCGCGGCGGAGCCCGGCTGCGAGCCGCCCGAGCGTGAAGAGAAGCTGCTGGCCATTCGCTATCACGAGGAACCGGTCGACCCGCAGTACGCGCTGATCGACTCCTGCACCACCAAGGTGGGGAAAGAGGCCACCCGGATCCGCGAGGGAGTCGAGTGGAAGCTGGCCGACCGGGATGAGCTGCGGCATTGCTGGCCCGAGGAGCGCGCCCGCATTCACGACGACTGCGATGACGACGTGAAAGGCTGCGGCGGGTGTATCGAGCCGTATTGCCGGTGCGAGGGATGGGTCCCGCTCGCCGTCCTGACGCGACATGAAGGCGGCCCGATCGAGATCTCCCACCTGCTGTCGGCTCGCCTGCCCGGTGCCGGCCACCTGACCAAGATCACGCACATCAACTGGCGGCACGGGGGCGAACTGCGGCTGCACGAGCTCGCCGAGCGCCACGGCCGCCTCGAGGTGCACTTCGACCGGCCATTGCGCGAGGCGGACGGCGACGCCACAGGGATCAATCAGTTCACCTTCCGGGTCGAGTACGGCGGCGCAGAACGCAACCTGGAGTTCATGCCGTCGGAAGAGGGGCCGGCCCTCGTCGACCGGACCAGGGCGGTCTTCACGATCGACCCCGGACTGTGGGACCGCGACCGCCGGCAACAGGCCAGGCGCGGCACGTGGCGTCCCGGCCTGCAGGCCCAGTTCGTGGTGGTCACGCTGCTGTGCGACTTCATCCTCGACTGCCACGGCAACCCGGTCGACGGTCATCACTTGCGGGGCAGGCTGCCCAGCGGGAACGGGACGCCCGGCGGGGTCTTCCGCAGCTGGTTCGCGGTATCTGACTAACCGGTGAAGGGAAGCATCATGATGACCCGGTACCTCTCGACTTCGGGTTCCGCCGCTACCTCAGCCGGAGCCGGCCCGTGCGGGTGCGGCCAGCCGAACGGCTGCTGCGGCCAGGAGAAACCGCCTGCCTGCTGCGGCCGCTGCGAGCGCGGCCGCTGCGAATGCGACACCGGCTGCCTCAGCCGGCCGCACTTCTACTGCGGCATGGTCCTCACCGACGACCAGCTCAACGACCTAACCCAGTGGGTTAGGCGCCGGTCGGCCCTGCACCGCTATGTCGAGGGCTGGGGCGTCGTCCGCGGGCTCGCAGTCCGGTGCAATCCGGTCAATCCGGGTTGCGTGGTGGTCGGCCCGGGCTACGCGCGGTCCTGCTGCGGCGACGATATCGTCGTGTGCGACGACATATGCCTGGACGTATGCGCCTGCCCGCCCCCGGGCCCCTGCTGTGATGACAGCAAGGAACCGGCGCCCGGCCAGGAGCGGCCCAGGGCGGTCGACATCTACCTGCAGTACACCGAGAAGCCGGAGGACCCGGCCACGGTCATGGCGGCATGCGGGTGCGGCGGTCACGACGGCGCCCAGTACGAACGAGTGGCCGAGGGCGGCACGCTGACCTGCGTGCCGGTGGACGACCCGGACACCGACCCGGCGACCCTCGCCGCCCGCGAATGGGACCGGGGGTATCGGGCGTGCTCCTCGGTGGTGACCGAATACCAGCGGGTATTCTCCGATAAGAACGGCCGCGAGGAGGACCGGCTGAAGTGGATTCTCCGCTGGATCGACCAGGAAGGTGACGATGCGCTGTGCTGCATCCGGCGCTGGCTGTGCCGGAACGGCCTGGGGAAGCTGGGAGCCAGCGGCGCTCTTCTGGAGATCGTGTCCGCGCGGCGGAACCGCTATCTGGAGACCACGTACGGCGAGTGCGCATGCCCGAAGGGCGTCCTCTTGGCCCGGGTCTGGCTCTCTTCCGACGAGGACGGCCGCTGCGCCGTGGAATGCATCGACTCGCATCCGCCGTTCCGCCGCGTCATCAGGCCCTCCGGATGGCCGCAGATGCCCGGGTTCATCAACGTGGCGGAGCTCATCTGGCAACGCCGCACTATCGCCTGCGAGCAGGCCAGGACGCTGGGGCTGCGCGTCAGCAACTGGTACTCATACAAGGCTCCCGGGAAGGTAACGGCGCTTGCCGACTGGTACGACAACGATTCCGCCTTCCTAAACTGCGATACGGACTGTAACGCGTGGCTTTACCGTGACCGCTGTGGCCATTGGGTCGGCGACGAAAACGATAACGATGCAGACGGGCGCGTCCTCGGGCTGCGGTCGGCGGGCTGACCGGTGCCCCAGTCCACCGCGACGCCGCAGATACGGCGGCCGACCTACCGTGAGGGGCAGCTCCTGCAGGCCGCGGAGCTGCAAGCCGAGCAGCAGTCGCGCACCGACGCGCTGGCCCGCCATGAACAGAACGTCCACACCGCCGGCATCGCCTTCGGGCTGGAGGTCACGACCGCCGCCCGCCTCACCGGGATACAGATCCAGCCGGGACTGGCGGTGGACGGGCCCGGACGGTACCTTGTCCTGGACCATCCGCTGACTGCCAGCCTGGCGGACGGGGAGGACGTGACGATCAGCATCGTCTGGCGCGGGGGGACCAGCCAGATCGAGCTGTCCGACACCCCGCCGCCGGCACCCTCGGATCGCACCGCCGGCGCGTGGCCCGTCGTCCTTTGCCGGGCGCAACTCAAGGGGCGCAAGGTCACCGTCCACACCGACGTCCGCGAGGACCTCCAGCTGCGGGCTGAGACGCTGAGCGCCCCGGCGGGCGGCAGCCGGGTGGTCCTCGGCGGGCAGAGCGGCCGCCGCACCCAGGTCCTCGGCGTACAGCTGGCCCGCGACGAGGGCGGTCTCGACGACGTAACGACCGTGAACGCGGACGGGACCGGCCGTGTCGACATCGACGCCAGCGTGGCGGGCGACATCCGAGCAGGCGGGCCGGTGCGCCTGCACACGCCAGTCCCGGCACCCCAGGCCGCTGCGCCCTGGTCGCTCTATCGGGCCAGCCTCACCCGGCCGGACAAGACCGTCGTGGAGCAGCTGCGGCTGGAAGTCGGCGAGGTCAAGAGCGGGGTCAATCCAGGCGCCCTGGAACTGCTCGTGGCGAAGGGCGGGATAGGTGCCGAGCAGGACCTGCTCCGAGTCGACGCTGGAACGACCGTGACCGTCGGCGGCAGCCTGACCGTCGAAGGATTCAGCACGGTTACCGGATTCCCCGGCCCGCTGCCGGCCGGAACCACGTTGAGCAGTCTGGCCGCACAGGAAGCACAGTTGCTGGCCGTGGCCCAGGTGCTCCTCACCCAGCTGACGAATACCGACCTGCGGGCGACCTTGCACGCGGGCCCGGCACCGTCTGGCAGCACGGCGGTGTCCTACACCCTGCGACTGGCCAGCTCCGCCACGACGACCGTAACGTCGGTGGCAGCGTACGAAACCGTCGTCAACGTCTCCACCAGCACGCTGATCAGCAGTCAGTTCATCGCCCAGGGCATCGATCTGCCCGCGGCGAGCACGCACGACGTCGCCCGCACGGTCACCCTCGGCCCCCATCCGACTCCGGCCAGCATCGCCGTCATGGCCATCGGCGTCGGCCAGGACGGGCAGCCGAGAATCGGCACGCTTCAGTTCCCGGCAAGCACGTGACCGTGAGGCCGGCCGGTTAGGAGGACACCATGAACGGCCTTCCCACCGAAGTGGAGTACTACCCGGGCCAGCGGCTCACCGCGACGCTCTTCCGGACCGAGCAGGCCTACCACATCAGCATGCGCGAGCGGCACAACCTAGCCGGGCACGACTGGGGGATCGCGCTGGGACTGCAGCTGTCGGCGGGCTACGTCGAAGCCGGTTACGCGATCGACGGCTACGGCAGGGAACTGGTCCTGCCGGCCCGTACCCCGTTCGGCCTGGACATCGCCTTCGACGAACTCGGCACGGATTCCGTGGACGTGTCGCTCGTCTACAACCGCCAGGTGGAACCATCTCGTGATTACGCGGTGGAAATGCCGGTCATCCAGGTCGACCGCGCTCAGGACCCGGGCACCGACCGGCGGCATCCGAAGGTCAGCCCGGGAGACGAGAACTTCGACGCCACGGGCGTCGCGCCCCGCGACAACCTGCACGCGTGGCCGGTGTACCTCGGCACGATCACGCGCGACCCGACCGCGCCGACCAAGCCGCCCGTTATCACCGGCGACCGGCCCTACGTCGGCGCCAGGGCGGCCCGGGTGATGACCCCGGCCGGCGACGCGCACCTCGACCTCGGCCTGGATGTCGCCGTCTACGCGGGGACGGACGGCAAGCCCGTGCTGCGATGGGCGCACGGCGACGCGCAGTCCCGCCGGCTTGAAGTCAGCGGCGCGCTCAGCCTCGGCGGCGACCTGCGGGTGAACGGCGGCCGGGTCGTGCTGCCCCAACCGCCGCCCGCGGGAACGAACGACAACCCGGGCTGGCAGCTCGACCACGTGACCACGACCAGATCCGGGGTCACCGTCGAGCAGTTGCGGCTGGTCCTCGGCGATCCGGCGATCAAGGGCAACTCGACTGAGTTGGTCATCGGGTGCTTCGCGAACGGCCAGTTCAAGCCCTGCCTCACCGTCGCCGCCGCCGACGGCACGGTCACCGTCCACGGCAACCTGGTCGTCGAGGGGACAGCCACCAGCCTGCACGGCGGCCTGATGTGATGGACGGGCGCATAGCGCGCCTGGCGTGCAACGCGACCGTGGTGGCGCGGGAAACCCATTCAGTCGCTCGTGCAGAGGCTGTGCTGCGGGCCGAGCTTCCCGCCGCGCTCCCCGCAGCGCTGGAACGCGCCCTGGACGGCGACCCGACCGTGTACGTGGCGCGGTCGCTGCACTGTGAGGTCCGCGCCGGACCCGCTGCCACCGGGGATACCCTGGCCCGGTCTATCGCGGCGCAGCTCGCGAGGGCCGTGCGCGATCCGGACCGGGACGGCACCAACCTGGTCCGGTTCGCGTCCACCGCCGACTACCTTGCGGCGTTCCTGGCGGCGCTGGTCCGGGGTGATGCCTGGCAACGCTGGTACTTCAGCCCGCTGCGCCGATTCGCCCGGCTCGGACTGCCTGCGGTCTTCCTCTCCCTGGACGCCGAGGGCAACGACATGGCGCCGGTGCTAACAGCATTGCATCGCTGCGGCGAGCTCGGCCAGGTGGCGCCGGCCATCGGCGAGGAAGCCCTGGCGCAGGCCTGGCCGTCATCGGGGCGCGCACGGCCCCGGCAGGCGGAATGGCTCAGCCTGGTCCGGCTCGCGCTCGATCTGGCGCGAACACTCGGCTGGGACACCGCGGACCACCAGAACCTCCAGGCGGTAGCGGCCGCGCTCGCAGACAGTGCTGGCGCCGACCTGGACTGGGCTGACCCCGTGGGGCTGGCGCATGCGCTGGCCAAGGCGGTACGGCTGGTGTCCGCCCGGGCCTCGGATGCCGGCGAGGTATCCGCGGACCAGTTGCCCGCCTGGCTGGACTGGGCCGACGCCGACGCGCTCGTGCACGGCCTGACCGCCCGGCCGCGGCCGGCGCTCCCGCCTGGCAGACGGCCGGACCCGCCGACCGTCGTCACCCGCCCGCCGCGGACGCAGGCGGCCGAGGCGATCTTGGCCAGGCTCGTTACCAGCGGTGCTGTGGTCATCAACCGCACTTACCCCACCGCGGGTTCGGTCATGCTGTGGACAGCGCTGGTGGAGCAGATGCCCGAGCTGGCCGAGGCAGCCTGGGCCCGCGATGTCGTCAGGCGGTTCGTGGCCCGGCAGCTGGCAGCCTCGGACCATGCTGTGCCGGGCGGCGCCGGGCTGCCGTCCCGTCGTCCCGGGATCGCTGATGTCCCGTGCGCCGGTGTGTACTTGCTGCTGCGCACGCTCGACGCGATGCGGATGCCTGGGCTCTGCCTGCAGATCGGCGTTCCGCCGGACTGGTTCCTGCAGATGCTCGCGCGACGTTGGGCGGGTTCCGAGGCAAGGCCGGAGGATGTCGCGGACGCACTGCGTCCGGTCACGGGACAGGTCGACCCGTGGCGCGGGTCGCTGCCCGCGGATGCCTGGCCCAGGCTCCAGGCAGAGGTCGCCCGCATCGCAATGGCGCAGGGCGGGACCGATCTGGGCCGCGCAGTCCCCCAGGCCGACCTGGCCGCCCTTGCACACGAGCACAGCGGCGACCCCGGGGTTGACCTGGCGCTCGACCTGATCGCGCTCACCGTCCTGCGCGCCTGGGCCCAGTGGCTGCGCGGATTCAGCACCGCATCGGTCCCGTTCCTGCTCGCCACGTTCGTCCGGCGCCCGGGACGTATCATCGCAGCCGGCGACGGCACGCTGCGGGTCAGCCTGGACAGCATGTCGCACGACATCGTCCTGGAGGTGTCGGGATGCTTGGCGCCCTTCGAGCTGCGCTGGCCGTGGCGGCCCGCGGCTGCCACGGGCGCCGCGGACGGTCCGGCCGGGCCGGTCTATCGGGTCGAGTTCGCCGTGGAGGCCTAGTGGCGGCCGGATACGCCTCGAGCCTGGAGCACCTCACCGACGAACTGGCCAGGGCCGATCAGCTGGTCCGGGCCCAGACGGAGAAGTGGCGCCGCTCGATCGCCTCGACCAAACCCGACGATGCCTGGGGAATGGCCTACGTCGACGACGCGGAGGTGGGCAGGTACCTGACGGCTCCGTTCCGCCTCACTGGCCAGGATGCGGCAACTGAGGCCATAGCGGCGCCCTATCGCAGAGCCGCCCAGAATCGCGCGCACGATATCGCCGACCGCAGGCGAGCCACGCCGGACGATGTCCCGCTGCGACTGGACCTGCTGGTCCGCAGGTTCGGGCTGGAGGACGCGGAACGTGATCTGCTGCTGCTGTGCCTGCTGCCGGAACTCGACGGCAGGTTCCGGCGGCTGTACGGCTATCTCCACGACGACGTCAGCCGCGGGTTCGCCACGGTCGGCCTGCTGGACGAGATGCTCGCGCCGCCGGAGTTCGCGGCCCGCCGCCTGCTCGGCCCGGACACTCGCCTGGTCGAGAACGAACTGGTCGTGCTCGGCCAGTGGACCGCCGCTGAGGGCCCGGCACGGCGCACGGTGCGGGTGGAGGACCGGGTGGTGGACTTCCTGACCGGCGCTGACCGGGCCGACGCCCGCCTGGCCGGAGCGGTCCGCGACCTCGACCCACCTTGGGTCAGCGCCCTGGCACCCGCTCAAGCTCGGTTGCTCGAGGCCCTCGCGGCAGCGCCCGGTGCCCGGATCGTGCTTACCGGCGGAGACCCGCGGTCCAGGCGCGGCGAGGCAGCGGCCATCGGCGCGCAGTTGCAGATGCCGGTCCTGCTCGCCGCCGCGCAGGCTGCCGCCGCCGAACCCCACGGAGCGCACGTCGTGGCGCTGGCGTTCCGGGAGGCGACCCTGCGATCGGCGCTGCTGCTGTGGGAGGACTGCGACGCACTGTTCGACCGGGGACGGCCGCTGCCAGTCTGGGGCACGCTGCTGCAGTCCGCTTCCCGACATCGGTGGCCGACCATGCTCGACCATGCAGCGCTGTGGGATCCCGAGGATCGCGCCCAGTCCACCTCGCTCATCCGCTGGCCGCTGCCCCGCACGGACGTCGCCGAACGCCAGACCCAGTGGACCGCCGTGCTCGCCGATGCCGCCGACCGGGACGCCGTGGCGCAGCGGCTCGCCCAGACCTTCGACCTGACCGGGGCCCAGATCCAGGACGCCGCCGCGATGGCCCGCGATCTTGCGCTGCTCAAGGACGGCGCCACCGTGACCGTGGATCACCTGCTCGAGGCCTGCCGGCGGCAGACCGGGCGGCGGCTGCTGACCTTCACCCAGCGTGTCGCGGTCCCGGCGGGCCTCGACCTAGACGCCGAAATCGTGCTGCCCGCAGAGCAGAAACAGCAACTGCACGACCTGGTCGACCGGATCCGGCTGCGGAACGTGCTCGCCGAACGTCATCCCCAGGACGCCTGGCGCCGCCCCAGCGGCGTGGTGTGCCTGTTCACCGGGTCGTCCGGGACCGGCAAGACGCTCGCCGCCGCCTGCGTGGCTAGTGCGCTCGGCAAGGACCTGCTGCGGGTGGACCTGCCGGCTGTGGTCAGCAAGTGGGTCGGCGAGACGGAAAAGAACCTGCAGCAGGTCTTCGCCGAAGCCGAGGACGCCAACGCGGTCATGTTCTTCGACGAGGCGGAATCTTTCTTCGCCAAGCGCGGCGAGGTCAAGGGCGCCCAGGACCGCTGGGCGATGATGGAGACCGACTACCTGCTCCAGCGCATCGAGGGCTACACCGGCGCCGTCATCCTCGCTACCAACCTGCGCCAGCAGATCGATGGGGCGTTCCTGCGCCGCATCCAGGTTGTCATCGAATTCCCGTTCCCGGACCGGTCCCAGCGCGAAGAACTCTGGCTGCGCGCGCTGCACCGTCGCTTCCCCGACCTGGCACTCGCCGAGATCGCCAGCTGCATTCAGGCCGCGGACTTGGCCGATCGCTTCAGCCTCAGCGGAGCGGCCATCGAGGGTATCGCCGACGACGCCGAGCTGCACGCCGCCCGGACCGGTCAGCCTGCGACAGCCGCCGCTCTGAGCTCCTTGCTTATGCAGGCAATTAAGCGCGAAATGGCCAAGCAAGGCAAGCCCATCACGGCATTACCTGCTGTCCTACAGCGAGTTTAGGTCATGCTCTGGCCAGATTTGCCAGGTTATTTGACAGGGTGCAGTTTCCCGCCCGACTTCTGCTTCGCCAGGCCCGGCAAGTCCCAGCCGTTCTTCCCAAGATCAGTCAGAGCCTGCACAGCCGCATCCTCGTTGACAGCCTTCGAAGTATAGATTCCGGTGTAACTGAGTTTCCGTTTACCCGCCGCGTTAGGGGTAAATCTCGCAACCTTCTTCAGATCATCAACGCAACTGGGGCATGGGCTATCCTGTTGTTTTCGCGAACTCATGCTAACATCTATGGCACTAATCTCCGAACGGAATTCCTGTCGCGAGAGCCAATCTGCGAACTGATGTTCAGCATGCGTTGAGTTGTCCTCCGAGGCAGCCCATTTCTTCCGGTCTCCGGTATTCCACGTGAGCACTTTGATCTGCGTCCCACCCTCACCTATCTCCAACGCGCCGCCTGCGGCAGTCCTCCCTCCGACTGGGCCGATCATGGCGATGGGATCATCGACCATCGGGAGTTGGCTGGGATCTGTTCCGCGCGGCAGCTTACCCCGGTAACTCGGATCAAGGCTGCGGGATCTAGCGATATAACGAAGGCGGTCCAAACTGGTCGGTTTTTTCTCATCCAGCGTGACTGTCACATTCATGAATACATCTCTGTCATCAGGCGCATAATCTATGAGGTTGGCCGGCGGACTGGCTTGCGCCATAACGCTCACCACGCCAGTCTCTTCGTCTTGTACCACATCCAGTTTCCGGAGTCCTTGCGGCTGGAACTGCGTCAGGACGTTTCCGGCAACTTTATGGATATGATCGGCCTCTTCTCCTTCGCCCAGCTGCTCGTGCAGGGCTTGCCTGACCGCGTCGTAGATGGGATGCTCGGCTTCTTTTTGCTTGCCCTCCTCCTTTTCCTTGCCGAAGCCGAGGAGCTTTCCGACCGCTTTGACCAGAGCTACGGCCTTGGTGATGAGCCACTTCACGGCCGCGTGGACGGGCTCCTGAATCTTGTCGATGATGCCCTT
>Ga0318534_10000153_pt1 | contig 18904 bp, 17 predicted proteins | sample GRESIP117b4f26_FD_202502 | JGI IMG/M metagenome (GOLD analysis project Ga0318534, IMG submission 202502) | Tropical soil microbial communities from Luquillo Experimental Forest, Puerto Rico - GRE.SIPMG.117b4f26 | ecosystem: Environmental > Terrestrial > Soil > Tropical forest > Bulk soil...
GCCGCTGATCATGGCGGGCGCGATGTTCGTGCAGTACAAGCTGAATCTCGCCCCACCGGATCCCGTGCAGGCACGGGTGTTCATGATCATGCCGATCGTGATGTCGGCGACATTTGCGTTCTTCCCCGCGGGACTGGTGCTCTACTGGGTGACCAACACGATCCTCTCGATCGCGCAGCAGTGGAACATCAACCGCCGCATCGGGGCACTGCCGGCGAAGAAGAACTGAGCGGCGAATTCCTGCGAGGCCGCCTCGCATTATGGGTCGCCCATCTTCAGCTCGACGGCTGGCAGCTTCCGGAGCCGTGCGGCCGTTCCGCCTCGTCGCATGGCGCTTGGTTTGCCGGGCTCGACAGCGGTAGCCTTGTAGTCGGACTCACATCGCGCAGAGCCGGCCTCAGATGACGCGTACGGACACCATCGTGGCCGCGGCAACGCCACCGGGACGCGGGGGCGTCGGGATCGTGCGTGTTTCCGGACCCGGCACCCTGGAGCTGGCCACGACCCTCCTCGGTGAGCTGCCGGCACCGCGCCGTGCGACCTTCGCCCGCTTCCTCGACGCGCAGCAGGACCCGATCGATGCGGGCCTGGCGCTCTTCTTCCCGGCACCCCACTCCTATACCGGCGAGCACGTGCTCGAGCTGCACGGTCACGGGGGACCGCTGGTGATGGAGACCCTCGTCGGCCGCGCGCTCGAGCTCGGAGCGCGCCGCGCGCAGCCCGGTGAGTTCACGCAGCGCGCCTTCCTCAACGACAAGCTGGATCTGGCCCAGGCCGAGGCCGTCGCCGACATGATCGATGCCGGCTCGCGCGCTGCCGTGCGTGCGGCCATGCGCTCGCTCCAGGGAGAGTTCTCCGCCATGGTGCGCGCTCTGACCGAGGCGGTGATCGAGCTGCGCACGTATGTGGAAGCCGCCATCGATTTCCCCGAGGAGGAAGTCGACTTCCTCGCCGACCGCGAGCTCGCCGAGCGCTTTGAGACGGTGCGTGATCACTTCGAGAGCGTGATGACGAGCGCTCGTCAGGGGCGGCTGCTGCGCGAGGGCATGGTGGTCGTGATCGCCGGGCGCCCGAACGCCGGCAAGTCGAGTCTTCTCAACCGCCTGGCCGGCTACGACGCCGCGATCGTCACGCCAGTCCCGGGTACCACACGCGATGTGGTGCGCGAGCGCATTCACCTCGATGGCATGCCGCTGCATGTGCTCGACACCGCGGGTCTGCGCCAGGGTGGCGATGTCGTCGAGGAGGAGGGTATCCGGCGTGCCCAGGCGGAGATGCAGCGCGCCGATCGCGTGTTGTTCGTCATCGACACGGTGGAGGATCCGCAGGGCACCGCCGCGCGCGAGGAGGGGCCGCGGCTTCCACGGGACGTGCCGCTCACACTCGTCTACAACAAGTGCGATCTCGCAGTGGGGTTGCCGGTCGCCGATGAGGTCGATGGCCCGCCGCGCTTCGCGATCTCCGCGCTCACGGGCGCAGGCCTGCCGCAGCTGCGCGCGCACCTGAAGGCCTGCATGGGTTTTCAGAGCGTCGACGGTGGAGCGATCAGCGCGCGCAAGCGCCACCTCGAGGCGCTGTCGGTTGCACGCGAGCACACCGAAGAGGCTTCGCGGCTGCTCACCGAGCGGCGCGCCGGCGAGCTCGTCGCGGAAGAGCTGCGCGGCGCGCAACGGGCACTGAGCGAGATCACGGGAGAGTTCACCAGCGAGGACCTGCTCGGGCGGATCTTCGCCGGCTTTTGCATCGGAAAGTGAGGGGCACTGACGATTCAATCCGCATCATCTGCAAGGAGAAGACCATGACTGCTTCAGGGAAATCGGTCCGCAACCTGCTGTGGCTCGCGGCGTGCGCTCTGGCGGCCTGCAGTTCCGAACCGACACAGTATGACAACCCCTACTCGCCGCGCCACGGGCATCCCTATCGCGTTGGCTACGTGGCGACGCGCGAGTGCGATGAACAGATGAGCCAATGGGAGAGCGCGCATCCCTACGCGGCTCCGTTGAGCGACACGTTGGCGTACGGTGGCGGCGTCGACGGCGTCGGTGTCACGAGCGGTGTACCGCGCGTTTACCTCGTGTTCTACGGTAGCCAGTGGGCACAGGGCGGTGGCGGTGACCCGAGCGGGGTCTCGACGTTCCTCCAGGCGCTGTTCACCGGGATCGGCACCGGCGGCGAGAAGTGGTCCGGCACGATGACGCAGTACTGTGACGGTGCGGCGCTGGCCAAGGGCGCGACCCGCTGCGACACGGCGACGACGCCCCACGTGGGCTATCCGAGCCAGGGCGCACTCGCCGGTGTCTGGTTCGACACCGCGGCGCCCGCGCCCGACAATGCAACCCCCGCGCAGCTGGCCCAGGAGGCGGTGACCGCCGCCCAGCACTTCGGTAACACCACTCCGGCGCAGAACCGCTTCACGCAGTATTTCATCGTCTCTCCCAGCGGCACCCATCCCGATGGCTTCAACACCAGCGGCGAGGGCTTCTGCGGCTGGCACTACTACACCCAGTCGCCTTTCGGAGATATCGCGTACGCGAACCTGCCGTACGTGAGTGACGCGGGCCGCAGCTGTGGCGTGAAGTTCGTCAACCACAACGCGCAGGGCGTGCTCGACGCCTTCTCCATCGTGGCCGGTCACGAGTACGCCGAGACGCTCACCGATCAGTTTCCAGCCGGCGGCTGGACCAACGGCGTGTCGGGTGATGAGGCCGGCGATGAGTGTGCCTGGATCGCGACGGGTAGAGGGCACGCGGCGAACGTGAGCCTGTCCACCGGAAAGTTCGCGATGCAGAGCATCTGGTCGAACGACACGGGCGTGTGCGAGATATCGCACGCGATCCGTTAGTGTGCAATTTCGTGGCGTGCTCTAGAGCTGCAGCATCTGTCGCGCCGTCGCGGGGCTCGCGATGCTGCGGCCGAGCCGCCCGATGAGCTCGACCGCGCGGCTCACGAGCTCGCCGTTGGTGGCGAGCTGGCCGCGCGCGAGATAGAGATTGTCCTCGAGGCCAACGCGGACGTTGCCTCCGAGCAGCACCGCCTGCGCGACCATCGGGAACTGCTCGCGGCCGATGCCGAAGGCACTCCAGAGCGCCTCGGGCGGCAACGCGTCGCGCATGGCGATGAGCGTACGTGGATCGGCGGGCGCGCCCCAGGGGATGCCGAGACACAGTTGGAAGAGCGGCGGCGGCTCGATCAGTCCGCGCGTGATCAGGTCCCTCGCCAGGCGGATGTGGCCGAGATCGAACACTTCGAGCTCGGGTTTCACGCCGAGGTCGCGGATGCGCGCCGCCATCTGCTCGAGGTGTGCCGGTGTATTCATGAAGACGCTCGTGCCGAAGTTCATGGTGCCGCAGTCGAGGCTGCAGAGCGGTGGTCGCAGTGCCTCGATGTGCGCGAGCCGCACGAGCGGCGCTACCAGATCGGTGCCGGCTCCGGCGCGCGCCGGATCGGTGTCATCCGGCACGTAGTCTCCGCCCATCCCGGTGGTGAGGTTGAGGATCACATCGCTGCCGGCATCGCGCACGCGCTCGACCACCTCGCGGTAGAGCGCGACCTCGCGCGAGCCCTGCCCGGTCGCAGGATCCCGTACGTGCACATGGGCGATGGCCGCTCCGGAGCGCGCCGCCTCGAGGCACGCGGCGGCGATCGCCGCGGGGGTAACCGGTACCCGATCGCTGCGCGCCACGGTATCGCCGGCGCCGGTGACCGCGCAGGTGACGATGACCTCGCTGCTCATCTCCCCCTCACTCCGGAGCCTCGAGCCTCTACTATAGCGGCGGTGACGGTCAGGTCGGACGATATGACACAGGCGCGACGCGGCCCTTCCCGGGCGAGGAGCTGGACGGGCGGCCGCGGTCTTCCCAAGGTCTCACACGGCGTAGGCATCTACGTCTACGACACCGCCGGCAAGCGCTACCTCGATGCGTCCGGCGGACCGGCCGTCTATTGCCTCGGTCACGCGCATCCGGAGGTCACGGCGGCCATCGTGCGGCAGCTCGAGCGCATCGCGCACGGCTACCGCTACACCTTCACGAGTGATCCGCTCGAGCAGCTGCGCGAGCACATCGTGCGCGCCTGCCGCGGTGAGGAAGTCGCAGCCGGCACGTCTGACTCAGCGAGCCGGCTCGATGCCATGGTGTTCGTCTCGGGCGGCTCCGAGGCGGTCGAGTCGGCGCTCAAAGTAGCGTTGCAATATCACAGTGCCCGGGGCGAGCAAGGAAGGCGTCGCTTCATCGCGCGCCGCCGCTCCTGGCACGGCAACACCCTCGGGGCGCTCGGTGTTTCCGATTTCCTCGACCGCCGCGCCCCTTTCGAGGGAGCGCTGGTCGAGGCCTCCTTCGTGTCACAGGTATCGATGTATCGGCCGCCCGCAGGCGTCGCGCCCGAAGCGCTCGCCGCGCACGCCGCGGCGGAGCTCGAAGCCGAGATCCTCCGCGTCGGCCCGGAGCGCGTCGCGGCCTTCATCCTCGAGCCCGTGGTGGGCGCGGCCGGCGGCGCGACCCCGCCGCCACCGACCTACGCGCAGCGGCTGCGCGAGATCTGCAGCCGCCACGGCGTGCTGCTGATCGCCGATGAGGTGATGTGCGGCTCGGGTCGCACCGGTACGTGGCGTGCGCTCCAGCAGGATGGCGTCGTGCCGGACATCATGGCGGTCGCGAAGGGCCTTGCCGGGGGCTATCTGCCCCTCGGGGCCACTGTTTACTCGCACGCGATCGCCTCCGTGCTCGAGGCCGCCGACGGCGGCCCGCTCACCGGTCACACCTTCAGCGCGCATACCGCGGCGTGCGCCGCCGGGGTCGCGGTGCAGACCCTCATCGAGCGCGACGGGCTCCTCGAGCGGGTACGCACCGCCGGCGCGGAATTCCAGGGCGCGCTGCGCGCGGCACTCGCGCGCTATGACGCGGTCGGCGATGTGCGCGGCCGCGGCTTTCTCGTCGGCGTCGAGCTCGTGGCCGACCGCGCGACGCGTGCCCCCTTTGCCGCCGAGCGCGCGCTCGCCGAGACCATCGGTCAGTGCGCCTTCGAGGACGGCCTCATCTGTTACGCCACGGGCGGCAACGTCGATGGCATCGAGGGCGACACCATTCTCCTCGCGCCGCCCTTCATCGCGACCGACGCCGAGCTCGAGGAGATCATCCAGCGCTTCGCCCGGGCGGTCGAGCGCGGCCTGGCGCAGAGCGCGCCGCGCTGAGCCGCCGCCGGCGCGAACGCGGCATCAGCGCTGCGGTGACGCGAGGGCGAGATCGCGGCTGTAGACGACGTTCATCACGTTGTCGTACCAGCCGCTCACTTCGGGCTTCACCAGGTGCTTGTTGACATAGAAGTACAGCGGCAGGAGCGGATGATCGGCGAGCATCACCCGCTCGGCTTCTTCCAGCAGCGCGCCGCGCAGCAGCGGATCCTGCTGTCGGGCCGCGCTGTGCAGCAGCGCGTCATAACGCGGGCTGTCGTAGTGCGCCAGGTTCACCCCGAAGTCGCTCTTGAGAACCTGCGCGAAGGTGTAGGCGTCGTTGTAATCGCCCACCCAGCTCGAGCGGAACATCTCCACATCGCCGCGATCGATGTCCTGCAGGAGCGACTTGAACTCCACCTGGGTGAGGCGGACCTCGATGCCGAGCGCCTGCTTCCACATCGAGGCGATCGCGACCGCGAGCTTGGTGTGCACCTCGCCGGCGTTGTAGCGCAGCTCGAAAGCGAGCGGCTTCTCGCGTGAATAGCCGCACTCGCGGTACAGCCGCTGCGCCTCGGCGATGCGCGTGTCCATTGGCAGCTCGGCATAGTCGAAGGACTGCGAGGTGTAGTTGTCCATGCCGGGCGGGACCCAGCCGTAGGCGGGCAGCTCGCCGACGCGCAGCACCAGCCGTGTCAGCTTCTCGCGATCGATGACGAGCGACAGTGCGCGACGCAGCTTCGGCTGGTCCTTGAAAGGCGCCCGGCGCAGATTGAAGCCGTAGTAGTAGGTGCTAAGCTGCGGAGAGACGTGCAGCTGATCGGCGAGGTTGGCGCGGATCCAGTCGAACTGGCCGCGCGGCACGACGAAAGTGACCTGCAGCTCCCCGCCGCGATAGCGCGCGAGCTCGGCGTTCTCGTCCGAGATCAGGAGATACCGCACCCCGGCGAGGCGCGTTGCGGCGTCGTTCCAGTAGTGAGGGTTGCGCAGCGCAAGAATGTAGGCGCCCGGCACCCATTCCTTGAGCAGGAAGGCACCGTTGCCCACCATCGTGCCGGGGCGCGCGATGGCTTCGGGGTGTTGTGCGAGGGTCGGCCGGTGCACCGGGCAGGTGCTCGGGTGCGACAGCAACGTGGGCAGGTAGGGCGCCGGGGTCGCCAGCGTGATGATGACTGTCGAGTCATCGGGCGCCGCCACGCCGAGGGTATCGACGCTCTTGCGGCCGGCGACGATGTCACTCGCATTGGCAATGACGTCGATGTACTGCGCGTAAGCGGAGCCCGTGGCGGGGTCGACCAGGCGCCGCAGGGCGGCCACGAAGTCGGCGGCGACCACCGGGTCGCCGTTCGACCAGCGCGCCTCGTGGCGCAGGTCGAACGTATAGGTGAGACCGTCGAGGCTCGCGCTCCAGGCGCGGGCGACCCCGGGAGCGACACCCGCTTTCTTGTCGAGCGTCGTCAGACCCTCGCACAGGTCGCGGAGGATGCTCTGTGCCTCGAAGCCGCGGGCCTTCTGCGGGTCGAGCGAATCGGGCTCGGGACCGCCGCCGCGCACCAGGATGGCAGCGCCCGTCGAACGCTCCTGCCCCTCGGGTGCGCGCGAGCAGCTCACGAGCAGCAGCGCCACGGCGCCCGTGGCGGCGAGAACGGTGAAGGTGAGGAGCGGAGCGGCGCGTCGCCCGCTCATGAGGCGCGGGCGCGGCTCGCGTTGATCTCTTCGCGCAGCCGCGCGGTGGCACCGCGGGCGGCCGCCGCGAAATCCTCACCCGCGGAGGCGTAGAGGATGGCGCGCGACGAGCTGATGATGAGCCCGCTGCCCGAGCACGTGCGGCCATTGGCGACCACCTGCCGGACATCGCCTCCCTGTGCGCCGACCCCCGGTACGAGGAGCGGCATGTCGCCGACCAGCGCGCGGACCGCGGCGAGCTCACGCGGATAGGTCGCGCCCACCACCAGCAGGCAGTTGCCACGGGAATTCCAGCGACTTGCAGCGAGCTCTGCCACCACCTGGTAGAGGGGACGGCCGCCGACCGGCAGGTCCTGCAGGTCGGATGCCCCGGGGTTGGAGGTGCGGCACAGGACGAGGACGCCGCGTTCGGCGTGCCGCAGAAACGGCTCGAGCGAGTCGCCGCCCAGGTAGGGATTCACGGTGACGGCATCGGCGCCATAGCGCTCGAACGCCTCGATGGCGTAGCGCTCGGCGGTGTTGCCGATGTCGCCGCGCTTGGCGTCGAGGATCACCGGCACGCCGGGGTGAGCCCGGTGGATGTACTCGATGGTGCGCTCGAGCTGATCCTCGGCCTCGTACGCCGCGTAGTGCGCGAACTGTGGCTTATAGGCACAGACGAGGTCCGCGGTGGCGTCGATGATCGCGCGGTTGAAATGGAAGATCGGCGAGGCTTGTGCGCGGATGTGGCCGGGGAAGCGCTCGATCTCGGGATCGAGCCCGACGCACACCAGCGAATCGTTCTTTTCCCAGGCGTGCCCGAGCTGCTGCGTGAAGGGGATCATGCGACCTTCGGTGGTGAGGCGAGCGCGCGCTTCTTCAGGTGCACCAGCAGGATCGAGACCGCTGCCGGGGTGACGCCCGGCACCCGGGCCGCCTGCCCGAGCGTGGCGGGGCGAACCTCGCTGAGACGCTGGCGCACCTCGTGAGAGAGTCCGGTGAGGCGCGCATAGTCGAGATCGGGCGGTAGCACCGTCTCCTCGTTGCGTCGCGCGCGTGCGATCTCCTCGTGTGCCCGCTCGATGTAACCGGCGTAGCGGGCGCGAACCTCGACCTGCGTGCGGACCTGTGCCGGCAGCCGGTCATCGAGCGAGGCGGCGGCCGCCGGCCAGGTGGGTGGGCCGGCGATCTCGAGCAGCGCGTCGTAGGTCACCTCCGGGCGTCGCAGCAGCTCGAAGGCGCTGACATCGCGCGCGAGCGGTCCCTGCAGCACGCGCTCGGCCCACTCGGCGGGCACCTCTGACGGGTGCAGCCGCAGCTGCTCGAGTCGGGCAATTTCCGCGGTGCATGCCCTCTGCTTGGCGAGGAACAGCTCCCAGCGCTCATCCTCGATGAGCCCGAGCTCCCGCCCGAGGGGGGTGAGCCGCAGGTCCGCGTTGTCCTCGCGCAGCAGCAGCCGGTGCTCGGCGCGGCTCGTGAACATGCGATACGGCTCGCGCGTCCCGCGCGTCACGAGGTCATCGATCAGCACCCCGAGGTAAGCCTCGCTTCGCTTCGGTGTCCAGGGCTCGTGCCCGCGCAGGCGGAGCGCGGCGTTGATGCCCGCGATGAGCCCCTGGGCGGCCGCCTCCTCGTAGCCGGTGGTGCCGTTGATCTGGCCGGCGAAGTACAGGCCCTCGAGCACCCGCGTCTCGAGCGAGCTCGAAAGGTCGCGGGGGTCGAAGTAGTCGTACTCGATCGCGTAGCCCGGGCGGGTGAGGTGCGCCCGCTCGAACCCACGGACGGTGTGCACAAACTCGCACTGCACATCGAAGGGAAGACTCGTCGAGATGCCGTTGGGATAGATCTCGTGGGTCGTGAGCCCTTCGGGCTCGACGAAGATCTGGTGTGAGCGCTTGTCGGCGAAACGCACCACCTTGTCCTCGACCGACGGGCAGTAACGGGGACCGATCCCCTCGATCGCGCCCGTGAACATCGGCGACCGGTCGGTCGCGGCACGAATGATCTCGTGCGTGCGCTCGTTTGTACTCGTAATGAAACAGTTAACCTGCCTGGGATGGTCACTGGATCGCCCGAGGAATGAAAACACGGGTGTCGGGGTATCCCCCGGTTGGGCTGTCAGGACGGACCAGTCCACCGTCCTCCCATCGATCCGGGGCGGCGTACCGGTCTTGAGCCGCGCTACGCGGAGCTGCAGCTCCCGCAGCCGTGCCGCGAGGCGATTGGAGGGGGCATCCCCGGCGCGTCCGCCCGAGTAGTTGTCGAGCCCGACATGGATGCGGCCGCCGAGGAAGGTGCCGACGGTCAGCACCACGGCAGGCGCCTCGAAAGCGATCCCCGTGACGGTGACTACACCGTGCACGCGTCCGCCCGTGACCAGGAGGTCCGCGACCTCCTGCTGGAAGATCCTGAGATTCGGCTGGTTCTCGAGGCGGCTGCGGATCGCCTGGCGGTACAGCTGCCGATCCGCCTGCGCCCGCGTCGCCCGAACCGCCGGCCCCTTGCTCGCGTTCAAGGTGCGGAACTGGATCCCGGCTTCGTCGGCGGCGCGCGCCATCGCGCCCCCGAGCGCGTCGATCTCGCGCACCAGGTGTCCCTTGCCGATGCCGCCGATGGCCGGGTTGCAGCTCATCTGCCCGAGCGTCTCGATGCTCTGCGTGAGCAGCAGTGTCCGCGCGCCCATGCGGGCGGCGGCGAGCGCCGCCTCGGTGCCGGCGTGGCCGCCGCCGATGACGATGACCTCACAGGCGGCTGTTGGCTTCGGATGCTTCATAGCGAACACGTATTTTGCCTTATCCTTGGCCTCCCGATGGCTCTAGCTCTTCGATCGCAACTCGCGCATGCCGCCCGCGCGTAGGGCCATCGCGCTCGGCATTCTCCTGGCGGTCGGCACCGCGTGTAGGGCGGTGGCGGCACCGCCGCTCGTGCTCGCCCCGTGCGAGCTCGAGCATCCGTTGCGCCTATCCGTACTGGCGGCGGAGTGCGGCGCGCTGCGGGTCCCCGAGAACCCGCAGAAGCCCGACGGCCGGCAGATCGACCTGCACATCGCGCGCGTCGCAGCGATCAGCCGCCGCAAGCTTCCCGACCCGCTGTTCGTGCTGGCGGGCGGCCCGGGCGCCGCGGCTGGCTCCTTCTATGCCGCGGTGGCGCCCGCCTTTGCCCGCATCCTGCGCGAGCGCGATATCGTGCTCATCGATCAGCGTGGCACCGGCGGCTCGAACGCGCTCGAGTGTCCGCAAACCGAAGATCTCATCGGGCAGGCGAGCGAGGCGCAGATCACCGCGAGCACGCGCGACTGTCTCGCCACGCTCGCGCCGCGCGCGGATGTGGCGTACTACACCACGAGCCTCGCCGTGCAGGATCTCGAGCAGGTCCGCGCCGCGCTCGGCTACGCTCGCATCAATCTCTATGGCGCCTCCTATGGAACGCGCGTTGCGCAGCAGTATCTGCGGCATTTTCCGGCCCGCACCCGCAGCGTGATCCTCGATGGCGTGGTGCCGGTCGGGCGGCCCATGGGCCTCGACACCGCGCGGGATGCGGAGAGCGCGCTCGAGAACATCCTGCAGCGCTGCGCGCACGATGCCGCCTGTCACAGCCGCTTCGGCGATCCGCTGGCGGACTACCACGCGCTGCGCGCGTCACTGCGCTTGAGCACGGTGCCGATCAGCGTGCACGACCCGCTGACCGGCGACGACATCTCCTTCGAGTTCGGCGCCGACCATCTGGCGAGCGTGCTGCGCCTGCTGAGCTACACGAGCGAGTACGCGGCGCTCCTGCCGCTCGTGCTGCATGCTGCGGCGGCGCACGATGACTATGCGCCGCTCGCGTCGCAGTACCTGATGGCCGAGCGCGCCTACGCCCAGAGCATCGCGACCGGCATGCACAACAGCGTGGCGTGTGCCGAGGACGTGCCGTTCTTCGCCGCCCGCGGCATCGACCGGGCGGCGCTCGCAGCGACCTACCTCGGTACGCGTCAGCTCGCTGGGCTCGAGGCCGTATGCCGGGTGTGGCCACGCGGACCGGTGGATGAGGACCTGCATGCCCCGCTTGCGAGCGAGGTGCCGGCACTGCTGCTTTCAGGGAGCGATGATCCGGCGACCCCACCGGCCTACGCGCACGAAGCCGCAGGCGCTTTCAGCCATCACCTCGAGGTGGTGCTCGAGGGCTTCGGACACGGGCAGCTCACCGCACCCTGCGTCGATCGCGTCATGGCGCAGTTCGTGGCGCGCGCCGCCGTGGAAGCGCTGGATGTGAGCTGCGTGCGCAGCGCGCGGCCGCTGCCGTTCTTCACCTCGCTCAATGGCCCGCCGCCGTGATCGAGGCGCGGCAGCTCGAGAAGCGTTTTGGTCGCGTGACGGCGGTGCGCGAGGTGAGCCTGCACGCCGCCGACGGGCGCATCACGGGGCTCCTCGGCCCGAACGGCGCCGGCAAGTCGACGACGCTGCGGATGCTCTACACGGTGCTCGCTCCCGACCGTGGCGATGCGCTCATCGACGGCTACAGCGCGGTGCGCGAGCCGCTCGCCGCGCGTGCCCGGCTCGGGGTGCTGCCGCACGGGGCCGGGATCTACCCGAACCTCACCGCGCGCGAGAACATCCTCTACTTCGGGGCGCTGCAGGGCCTCAAGCGTGCCGCGCGCCGCGCGCGTGCGGCGGAGCTGGTTGAGCTGCTCGAGATGGAGGAGTTCGCCGACCGCCGCGCCCGCGGCTTCTCACAGGGCGAGCGGGTGCGCACGGCGCTCGCGCGCGCACTCGTGCACTCGCCGCGGAACCTCGTGCTCGATGAGCCGACCAACGGTCTCGATGTCATGGCCGTGCGCGCCCTGCGGCGACTGCTGTTGCAGCTGCGCAATGCCGGGCACTGCGTGCTCTTCTCGAGCCACGTGATGCAGGAGGTGAGCGCGCTCTGCGATGAGGTGGTGGTGATCGCGCACGGCGTCGTGCTCGAGCACGGCACGCCGGAGCAGATCCGTGCGCGCACCGGCGCGGCGAGCCTCGAGGAGGCCTTCGTGCGCCTCATCGGCGCCACGGATCGCTGAAGCACCGTGCGCGCCATCCTCACCGTCTTCGCCAAGGAGTTTCGCGAAAACCTGCGCGAGCGCCGCACGCTGATCTCGGCGCTCATCCTGGGTCCGCTCCTGGGTCCCCTGCTCCTCGCCGGCGGACTCAACTTGCGCCTCGAGCGTGGCGTGGGTGAGGCCGACCAGCCGCTCGCTCTCGCCGTCGCGCACGGCGAGCGCGCCCCGAACCTGCTCGCCTTCCTGCGCGAGCACGGCGTGACCGTCGCGACCGTCGGCTACGAGGCGGAGGCGGCACGTGCCGCGGTGCGCGCCGGCCATGAGCAGCAGGTGCTGGAGGTGGATGCCGACTTTGCCGCGCGCCTGGCGGCGGGACTGCCGGCGCCGCTGCAGCTGTACGGCGATGCCTCGGACCTCAAAACCGCGAGCGACAGCGCGCGCCTGCGTGCGCTCATACAACAGTACTCGGCGCTGCTCGGCCGGTTGCGCCTCGCTGCGCGCGGCCTCGATCCGCTGCTGCTCGCTCCGATCGCCGTGCAGGATATCGACGTGTCGACACCGGCCAGCCGCTCGGTTCTGATTCTCGGCACGCTCAGCTACCTGGTCCTTTTCACCATGCTGATGGGCGGCATGTACCTCGCCATCGATGCCACGGCGGGCGAGCGCGAGCGCGGCTCGCTCGAGCCGCTGCTCACGGTGCCCGTGCCGCGTCAACAGCTCATCTACGGCAAGATACTCGCGACCTGCGCCTACATGGTCGTATCGCTCGTGCTCACGGTGACGGCGTTTGCCGTGGTGCTGCGCTTCACCGGCCTCGAGCGCTTCGGCATGAGCGTCAACTTTGGCCCGCGGGTGGCGCTCGAGGTGATTGTCCTCACCCTGCCGCTCGTGCCGCTCGGCGCCGCGCTCATGACTCTCGTCGCTGCGTACACCCGCAGCTACCGCGAGGCGCAGACGTATCTCGCGCTGGTGCTGCTCGTGCCGACGGTGCCGCTCGCTTTCGCAGGGCTTCTCGGGCTCCGCCCGCGCCCGGCGCTCATGGCGGTGCCCTCGCTCAGCCAGCACTTTCTCATCACGAGCCTGCTGCGGGCGGAAGCACCGCCAGCGGGGTGGGTGGCACTCTCGGTCGGCGCGACGCTCGCGCTCGCCGCGGTCCTCGTCGTGGTGGCCGGAGGGCTCTATCGCCGCGAGGCGCTGCTCGGCTGAGGCGTGCGCGCGGTCGTGGGGGATGGTGAGGCTTCTGCGACGAGCAGCGCGTGCAGCCGCGCGGCTCCTTGATCGGCGAACTCGCGTGCCTCGACCTCGAAGCGGTTGTTCCAGTAGCCGCGGCGCAGGCACTCGATGAGGTAACGCGGGACGGTGAGCGAGCCCGTCTGCCACTGGCGCAGCACGTGGCAGTACTCGTGCAGCATGAGCCAGGGATCGTTGAAGAAGTCCTCGGCGCTGCCGGCGAGGTAGATGCGTTGCAGGCGCGTCGTGGCGTACGCCCCATGCAGACGCGCGAACCAGGAGTACTCGATCACCTTCACGTGGCCGATGCGCTCGCCCAGGAGCTGCTCGAGGGCGCCGCGCACGGCCGAAGGGATCGCGGCTCTGCGTCCGGCTCGCATCCGCACCTCACGCGCGCGTGTGCACCCACCCCATGTTCGGGCGGAAGCGCAGCCTGCGCGGTTGCCCCGTGGCAACGTCTTCCGGGAGCAGCGTCACCCCCTGATCGGCGAGAAAGTGCTTCACGAGCGCGATCACCGTGTCGTATGCCGGTCGCGACTGCATGCTCTCCGGCAGGTGCACCACGATGCGTGCCTGCAGGTCGCGCGCCGCCGGCGACTGCTCGCGCAGCGACTGGAGACAGCGGTCGAGCAGCAGCAGCTCGGTAGCGAGCGTCGTGTCAGTCACGTCCGCGGGCTTCGAGCTCTTCACGACGAAGCGCAGGTGCAGCAGTGCGCCGGCCTCCTCGGCCGCATCGTACAGGCACACGGCGATGGCCGAGGACAGTTCGGTGACGAGCAGTGACTCTCCGGATGAGAGCTCGAAACGGTCCGGCGCGACGTGAATTTCCTGAGTCTCCATGGACGACTGTATACCTGTCCGCCGCCGCGCTCCGCGCGGCCTGCTGGCCAAACTATGAACTGCCGCACGTAGCGCGGGTAGAATATGCGAAAACGTTCCGCCGGACGGTATCCATGACGGGATTGTTGCTGACTGTGCTCGCCTGTGCGCTGCCGGCGACAGTTCTGGCACAACAGCCGCCGGTGTCGTCGATTCGCGTCACCGGCGATGCACGCGTCACTGCCAAACCTGACCGCGTGCAGATCGACATCGGCGTCACCACGCGTGCGGCTCAATCGCAGGACGCGGCGTTGCAGAACGCGCGCCAGGTCGATGCAATGCTGACCGCGGTGCGCAAGGCCGCCGGCCCGACTGCCGTCCTGAAGACGGTCAGCTACTCGCTCAACCCCAACTATCAGTACCACCCGAACGGCGGCGAGCCGACCATCGAGGGCTACACCGCGTTGAACGTCGTGCAGGTGACACTCGATGAGTTGGGGAAGATCGGCGCCGTGATCGACGCCGCGACGCAGGCAGGCGCCAACCACGTGCAGGGGATCCAGTTCACTCTGCGCGATCAGGACGCCGTACGCGCCGAGGCGTTGCGCGAGGCCGCCCTGCGGGCGCGCGCCGAAGCCGACGTGCTCGCGGCCGCGCTCGGCCTCAAGGTGCTGCGGGTGCTCTCCGTCGAGGAGAACAGCCCGCGCGTCGTGCCGGTGCGTGTTTACGGCGGCGCACCACGCGCCATGGCCGCGGCCGCGCCCGCGACGCCGGTGGAGGCTGGCACGCTCGATGTTACCGCCGACGTCACGCTCAGCGTGGAAGTGGGCCCGGCGCCGCGTTAGTCTTGAGCTCGTTCGAGGGCTTCACATGATCAGCGTGCGACAGTTGCTGGACCACAAGGGGCGACAGGTGTTTGCCATCGCTCCGGGAGCTGCGGTGCTCGACGCCATCCGTCTGATGGCCGAGCGTCACGTCGGGGCGCTCCTCGTCATGGAAGGCGAGACGCTCCGCGGTATCGTTTCCGAGCGCGACTATGCCCGCAAGGTGATCCTGATGGGCCGCTCTTCGGCGGACACACCGGTGCGCGACATCATGACCGCTGCGGTGATCACCGTGGAGCCCGAGACGCCGGTGGAGAAGTGCATGCAGATCATGACCGAGCGGCGCGTGCGGCACCTGCCGGTGATCGAGGGTGGGCACGTGGCCGGCATGATCTCGATCGGCGACCTGGTGAAGGCGGTCATTGCCGAGCAGCAGCAGCACATCGAGCAGCTCGAGAGTTATATTCACAGCTGATTCAGCCCTGACGACTCAAGATCGGCACGGATGCCACGCCTGACCGTCTTCTGCTGCACGCTGCTGCTGTGCGGTTGCACCACTCTGCCGGGCCGCGATTATCCGCGGCCGCCATCGTCGACCCCTGTCGAGCCGGCGAACCCGGCGCTGCTGCAACCCTTCGCCGCCGCCGCGCGTACGCACCCTGCGGAGTCGGGCTTCCGGCTCTACGCGGTGGGCGTGGACGGCCTGCTGCTGCGCCTCGAGCTCATCGAGGCCGCGCACAGCTCGCTCGATCTCCAGTACTACATCTTCCACGGCGATGAGTCGGGGAAGCTGGTGACGGAGGCGCTCGCCCGAGCGGCCGCGCGCGGCGTGCGGGTGCGCGTCCTCGTCGATGACACCGAGACGATCCGCGGTGACGAGCAGCTCTACGGCCTCGCCGGAGCGAAGAACGTCGAAGTCCGCGTCTTCAACCCCTGGCGTTACCGCGGCCACAACACTTTCTTCCGCGGCGTCGAGTATCTCTTCAGCCACCGCCGGCTCGACTTCCGCATGCACAACAAGCTGTTCATCGCCGACGGCGCGGTCGCGCTCGTCGGCGGCCGCAACATCGGCGATGAGTACTTTCAGGTCGACCCCGCGTGGCAGTTCGCCGACGATGACGTGTTTGCGGCGGGACCGGCGGTGCGACAGCTTGCCGCGACCTTCGAGGAGTACTGGCAGAGCGAGCTCGCGATCCCGGTGCAGGCACTGCTGCCGGCGAAGGACACCGACGCCGCGGCGGCCGAGGCGCTGGCGCGACGCCTGACGGTGGCAAAGAAGGCGCAGAGCGCCGGCGAGAACTACCAGCAGCAGCTCGCTGCGAACGAGCCGCTCGCCAGCGTGCTCGCCGGCCGCTCGCCGCTCGACTGGGCGCCCGCCGAGGTGGTGGCCGACAGCCCCTACAAGGGCAAGCGGCCCGTCGAGGGCGACAGTGTCAGCAGCCTGCTGTTCGGTCCGGTGGCGGAGGCGATACGCGCCACCCGCAGCGAGCTCTCGATCGTGTCGCCGTACCTCGTGCCTTCAGCCCATGAGTTGCGGCTCATCGATGAGCTGCGCGCGCAGCAGTGCACCGTTCGCATCCTCACCTCCTCACTCGAAGCCAACAGCAGTCTCGCCGCGCAGGCGGGCTACATGCACTATCGCCAGCCGCTGCTCGAGGCCGGCGTGCAGCTGTACGAGATCCGCGCGCACCCGCAGAACGCCCGCGGCACCGGGCAGCCGGCCAAACTCTCCCACTACGGTAATTACAGTCTGCACGCCAAGCTGCTGGTGTTCGACCGCAGCGGCGTATACGTCGGCTCGATGAACTACGATGAGCGCTCGCGCCGTCTCAACACCGAGGACGGTCTCATCATCCACAGCGGCGTGCTGGCGCAGCAGGCGGCGCGGCACTTCGATCTCATGAGCCAGCCGCAGAACGCCTATGCCGTGAGGTTGGAGGAGCAGGCGCCGGGCGACGCGCCGCATCTCACCTGGAACACGGAAGTGTCGGGACAGCCGCTGACCCTCCACCATGAGCCCGCGCGCAGCGAGTGGCAGAAGTTCGAAGTGCACGTCCTCGAGCTGTTTCCCATCGACAGCGAGCTGTAGATCCAACCTGAAAAGTAACTGAACGGCCGGACCGCCCAGCGCCGCCGTTCAGGTGCGCGCCCACGCCAACTGACGGCCGGCACCTACACCGCACACGGTCGCTGCGTGTTGTAGTCACTGCGCTAATTGGCGCCAAGGAGGAGCCGATATGAAGTTCACCATCGCAACCGCGGCGCTGGCAGCTGCGAGCCTGTTGGCCGGAGCGGCCATCTACGCCCAGGATGCCGACGTCGATCGCTCACATCCGAAAGCGTTCGTAAAGGATTCGGTCATCACCACCAAGATCAAGTCGCGGCTCGCGGCCGACCACATCACGAGCCTGGGACGGATCCGGGTCGACACCGACGCGGATGGCGTGGTCTACCTGAGCGGCAGTGCGCACTCGAAAGAGGCGATCGAGCGCGCGCTCGAGATCGCCCGCGACACCGAGGGTGTGCGTGGCGTGCACAGTGCGCTCATCGTCAAGCCTGACGACTGATCGCTACTTGCGCCAGTAGGCCGGCCGGAACAGCACGATCACGCTGAAAACCTCCAGCCGCCCGAGCAGCATTGCCGCCGTACAGATCCAGATCTGCACCGTGCCGAGCGCGTGGAAGTTGTGAACCCCGCCCGCCGGCCCGAAGCCGTGCGCGGTGTTGTTGATGGAGGCGACCACGGCATTGAAGGAGTCGTCGAAGTCCATGCCGGTGAGCAGCATCGCGAAGGTGAGCAGCGCCACCGTCATGAAGTAGACGAAAATGAAGGCGAGCACCGCGCTGCCGAGGCCTTCGGGGATCGGCCGTCCGCCGATACGCAGCGGCGCCATGGCGGCGGGGTGGATGAGGAGTTTCATCTCACGCCCCGCCTGGCGCGCGAGCAGCAGCGTGCGGAACATCTTGATGCCGCCGCCGGGGGAGCCGGTGCTGCAGACGATGCAGGAGAGGAACAGCATCCAGTAAGGTGCGAATACCGGCCACTGCTGGTAGTCCTGGCTGGTGAAGCCGCTGGTGGTCGCCTGTGAGATGACGTTGAACGCCGCGTGGCGCAGGGACAGCAGGAAACCCGGGTACACCCCGTGCACGCTCAGCAGCGTCGCAATGCCGACCACACTGACTGCGAGGATGGCGAAGATGCCCTGCGCCTCCGGGTCCTGGCGGTAGGGCGCGAGCGACAGCCGGCGCAGCGCGATGATGTGACGCGCGAAGTTGAGCGAGGCGATCAGCAGGAGCGCCATCAACACCAGCTCGATCGCCGGGGAGTCGAAGTAGGCGATGTTGCGGTCGTGCGTCGAGAAACCCCCCAGCCCTACCGCCGAGAAGGCGTGGCAGAAGGCATCGAACCACGACATGTGGCAGATCCTGAGCGCCACGATGCCCGCAGCCGTGATGAGGGCGTACACCACCCACAGCTGCCTCACGGTCTCGGTGACGCGCGGCGCGAGCCGCTCGTCCTTAACCGCCCCCGCCTGACCCTTGTAGAGCTGCATGCCGCCGACTCCGAGCAGCGGCATGATTGCGAGTGCCATGACGATGATGCCGAGGCCGCCGAACCAGTGCAGCGTGTGACGCCAGAAATTCAGCGACGGCGGCAGTTGATCGAGGCCGTTCAGCACGGTGGAGCCGGTGGTCGTGAGTCCCGACATGGCCTCGAAGAAGGCGCGCGTGAAGCCGAGCCCCGGCACGGCGAGCAGCAGCGGCAGCGCCGCGGCGGTCGAGAGCAGCAGCCAGCCGAGCGTCACGAGCAGGAAGCCGTCGCGCGGCTTGAGCTCGCGGCGCGCGCGCGCCGTCAGCGCCGCGAGCGTCGTGCCCACGGCCGCAGCACAGGCCGCGGCGAGCAGGAAGTGCGACCACAGGCCATCCGCGAACAGCAGCGAGCAGCCGATGGGCAGTGCGTAGCTGAGTGCGAAGCCGGCCAGCAGCCACCCCAAGACGTGCGCGACGGCGAGCACTGCGCGAGGCGTTCCGTGCTTTAGTGCGGCGGCGAGCGCACGAAGAGACGCTCGACCGCCTCGAGGTGGCGGCGGTCGGCAAGGAACAGGATGACGTGATCGTCAGCCAGCACGAGTGTGTCGTGGTGCGCCATGATGACCCGATCGCCTCTCACCAGCGCGCCGA
>Ga0318534_10000163_pt1 | contig 18601 bp, 14 predicted proteins | sample GRESIP117b4f26_FD_202502 | JGI IMG/M metagenome (GOLD analysis project Ga0318534, IMG submission 202502) | Tropical soil microbial communities from Luquillo Experimental Forest, Puerto Rico - GRE.SIPMG.117b4f26 | ecosystem: Environmental > Terrestrial > Soil > Tropical forest > Bulk soil...
GCTTGGGATGCGGCGGCGCCGCCCAGCGCGCGCTCGGCACCAGGTCGTTCTCTTCGAAGCGCGTCCAGCGGAACGGCGTGATGTCGTAGTCCTTCGAGCGGCCGTGCAGGATCACGTCCGAGATGATGTCGCCCATCAGCGGCGAGTGCTTGAAGCCGTGGCCGCTCCAGCCGAAGTCGGCGAACAATCCCTCATAGGGCGCGATCGCGCCCAGCACCGGATGATGGTCGAGCGTCGCGTCGTAGAGCCCCGAGTAGCCGCCCATCGCCAGGCCGTGCTCCATCACCGGGAAGCGATGGGCGATCAGCTCGGCGTTCTTCACGATCTGGTCGGGGTCGGCGCCCTCGTTGTACGAGTCCGGATCGACGATCTCGTCGTAGTCGAGCTTGCCGTGGATCGTCAGGTCGCCGTGCTCCGGCCGCATGTACGTCATCTGCACGCTGTCGGCGACCGCCGGGTGCACGCCGAAGCCCGCCGGCCGGCGAAAGAAGCACATCTGGTGGCGCTCGGGCTTGATCGAGATCTCGACGCCGAGCGGGCGTAGCAGCCGGTCCGCCCAGAGCCCCGCGCAGTTCACGACGACGGGCGCGTCGAGGTCGACACCCTCCGATCGGACGCCGATCACCTTCTGGCCCGCGGTGCGGATCGCGTCGACCGATCGGTACTGCACGAGCGTCGCGCCGAGCTCACGCGCCCGATTGGCCAGCGCGTTCGCCGTCGACGACGGGTCGGCGTAGCCGGATTCCGCCTCGTACGAGGCGAGGGCGACGTCGTCCACGTTGGCGGCCGGCACCAGCGCCTTCACCTCCGCCGGCGAGATCAGCTTCACGCGGGCGCCCACCTTCTGGGCCTGCATGGCGTTGTGGCGCAGGTGCGGCGCGTTCTCGGGGCCGGCCAGCGCCAGCATGCCCACCTGCTGGAAGCCCGGATCGCCGTCGCCGCCGACGACGTCCTTCCAGTGCCGGAACATCTCGGCCGCGGCGCTGGCGGTGCGCGTGAAGAAGTCCATCGCGTAGAAGCGCCGGACGAGCGCGGTCGAGCGGCCGGTCGGCCCGGAGGCGATGAACTTCTTCTCGATCAAAACAACGCGGCCGGCCTTCTTGCGCGCGAGGTGAAAGGCCAGGCTGGCGCCGTGCACGCCGCCACCGATGATCACGCAGTCCGCGGTCCGCGGCAGATCAGCCATTGGCTCTCCATGCTACCGCACTCTGACGAGTCCTCTATCCTCGGGATGCGCCACGGTCAGTCGCCGGAGGGTTTCCCAGACTTGAAAGCAGTCAGCGTGGAAGTAAACGAATGGCAGGGTACGCGCGCTGATCATGACCTGCAAGCGGGAGGTATGCCTATCCCCGGGACACTCGATCGGGTCCGCCCCTCTCACTCACCGATCAACCGGGCGTGCGCCGTGGGCTCGTCGATCGCCATGCCGGCGGTCCAGTGCGGGCTGAACTGCGTGGGGATGCCGAACCAGCTCACCCACTCCTCCCGCATCGCCGCCGGCTCGTCAGCCGGCCACAGGACGTTGAGAGGCAAGGGCCTGATCGGGGGACGAAACGTCGGCAGCGGGATGCGATCGAGCGTGGTGTCCGCGGCCCGCGCGAGCAGCAACCCCACCTGCTCGCGGCAGCGGCGGCTCTGGCACGGCCCCATCCCGGCGCGGGTGAGCCGCTTGATCTGATCCTGGTTCAGCGGCCCGTCGCGCAGGAGCGTGGCGAGACTCCGCGCGCTCATTTGCGGCGAGCGCCACCCGAGATAGCGCGGAGGCTTCGTCTCGACCAGCTCGCGCCGCGTGACCTCCTCGCACTGGCAGACGTTCACCTCCCAGCCGCCCGCCGCGATCAGCGAGTCGAGCCAGGCGCGCCATTGGCCGTGGGGCGCGTTCGCCGGTGACGCCGCGCTCATGCGGCGGCGAGTCTCGGCCTCTCCGCCCCGAGCTGCGCCGAGCGACTCGGCGGCGGCGCGTCCGGCCGTGCGCCCCTCGGCGCGCGCGATGTCCGGCGCGGCCAGCATGCCCTCGTGGAATCCAGTGCAGTCGCCCGCGGCGAAGACCGTCGCCACGCTCGTGCGCATCCGCGCATTGACCTCCGGCACCCAGCCGCCGAGCTGGGAGACGAAGCGCAGCCGCGCGCCGACCAGGTGCAGGAGCTCCACGTTCGGCACCAGACCGATCGCCCAGCATACGGCGTCGCACGCGACCTCGCGCTCCGTCCCCGCGACCGGCGTACCATTGCGATTCACGGGAACGAGCACCACGGACTCGATCTCGCCGGTGCGCCCGCGCGCGGACTGGATCGTATGCGACGTGAAGAACGGCACGCCGCGGTGGGCCAGCACCGTCGCGTCCGCGGCGTCGCCGCGCACTTGCCCGCCGACCTCCACGATGCCGGCGACCTCGACGCCGTGCTCCAGCGCGAGCGCCGCCGTGTGCAGGCCGAGCGCGCCCGAGCCGAGCACCACCAGACGCCGCGCCGCGAGCGCTCGATACCGCGTGAGCAGCGCGGCGGCCCCGCTGGCTCCGAGCGTGCCGGCCCGCTCCCAGCCCGAAAAGCCCAGGAGCACGTCGCGAGCGCCCGCGGCGACGACCAGGCGGTCGTAGCCGACGAGCCACGAGCGACGATCGTCCGCGAGCCCCAGCATCGAGACCGGAAGCTCCTGCACCGCGGGGCCGTTGACGAACGCGCCCCACACGTAGGTGCCGAGCTGCACGTCCACTCCCGCCTCGTGCGCGGCGGCCAGATCCGGATTGGTCTCGACGACGCGCTCGAGCATCAGGGCGCGGTTGCGCACGGAGCCGTCCATGCGCTGGCCGAAGCAGAGCGGGACGTCCATCGCCATCATGTCGTTGTCGACGGGATGCTCGTCGATCAGCATCACCTCGACTCCCGTACGCGCCGCCTCGATCACCGCCGCCACCCCCGCGGCGCCGGCGCCGACGACGATCAGCGGTACGTGACGCTCCGGTGCGGGCAGCTTGCCGACGATCGAGCGCGGATCGGGCTCGCGCATCAGTCGTCACCGCCGGCGGCGGCCTCGATCGCCGGCGACGCCGCCGCCCAGCCGGCGCGCTCGCGCCAGTCACGCGGTGTGTCGGCGAACCGGCCGAGCGCCAGCGCGCCGAGGTCGGCGAACTGGCAGCGGCCGACTCGCACGAGCTCGCTGATCGCGCGGCCCACCGCGGGCGACAAGCCGAAGCCAACGCTCGACATCGTCGCGATGACGACGTTGTCGGGCCGAGCCAGCCGCTCGACGACCGGGAGCCCGTCGGGCGTGTTCTCGACGAGCCCGCTCCACGACCGGATCAGGCGCACGTGCGCGGCGCCCGGCAGGAGCTCGGCGAGCCGCCGGGCGAGATTGCGCACGAGCGGCGTGTTCGAGTGATCCGGCGTCGTCATGTCCGGTACGTTGATCCACTCGTGCGGCCCGCCGCCGTACACGAGATTGCCGCGCAGGGTCTGGCGGCCGTAGAGCCCGTTGCCCGCGACGCCGCCCACTTGCAAGATCGGGATCGGCTCGGTCGCGATCATCTCCACCCGCGCGGGCGCCAGCGGCAGCCACACACCCAGCATGTCGGCGAACGCGCCCGTCTGCGGCCCGGCCGCGATCACGACGACGTCCGCGCCGAACGCGCCGCGCGTGGTCTCGACGGCGGTGACTCGCCCGCCGCGCTGGCTGAGCCCGGTGACCGTGGTGTGTTGTTGTATACGACCGCCGTGGTCTTGCAGCGCCCACGCGTACCCCTGCACCGTGCGCTGCGGGTTCGCGTGTCCGCCGAAGTGCAGGTACGTGCCGCCGATCGCGTTGTCGCCTACGATCGGGACCAGCTCCTTGAGCTGGCGACGATCGAGCAGCTCCCAGCGGAGTCCGCGGGTCTCGCCGATCTCGGCCCAGCGCCTCGCCAGCGCCAGCTGCGTCTCGGTGAGCGCGACGCCGATGCGACAGGGCTGGTACTCCGTGGGATAGCCTAGGAGCTCGTCCATCTGCGGCCAGAGCCGCTGCTCCTCGAGCCCGAAGGGGCTGTACACGTGGGTCGCGCCCCCGCCGTTGCGGCCCGACGCCTCCCACCCGACGATCCCCTTCTCGAGCACGAGCACGTCGACCCCGTCGCGGGCGAGCCACCAGCCGGCGCTGAGCCCCGTGACGCCGCCGCCCACGATCACGACCGACGCGCCGTTCGTTCTGGCCATGCCCGCCATCATCGTCCAATCGCGCGCGGCTCGACAAGGGCCGTCTGAAGCCGGGCGAGCTCGTCGCGGGGAATGTGGCAGGCGATGCGATGGTCCCCGTCTTGCTGCACGGGCGGCGGCGTGTCGTCGCAGACGGCGCCGATACGCCGGGGACAGCGGGTCGCGAAGGGGCAGCCGCGTGGGATCTCGTCGGCACGGGGCACGCGTCCTTCGAGCAGGATGCGCGCGACGGCGTGATCCGGATCGGGTACCGGCACGGCGGAGAGCAGCGCCTCGGTGTAGGGGTGGTACGGGGGCGCGAACACGCGCTCGACCGGGCCGAGCTCGGCGATGGTGCCGAGATACATGACCGCGACCGCGTCGGCCAGATAGCGGACGACCGCGAGGTCGTGCGAGATGAAGACGAGCGTGGCGCCGCGCGCGGCCTGGATCTCGGTCAGGAGATTCACGATCGCTGCCTGTACCGAGACGTCGAGTGCCGAGACCGGCTCGTCGGCCACGATCACCTCGGGGTCACCCGCCAGCGCCCGGGCGATGGCGGCGCGCTGCTTCTCGCCACCCGAGAGGTGCCGCGGCTTGCGGGCGGCGATCGCCGGCGGGAGCTTCACGACCTCCAGCAGCCGCGCCACGCCAGCCATCGGATCGGTCGAGGCGCGGCGCTGCAGCCGCCGGAGGGCGCGGCCGATCGCGTAGCCCACGGTGTGGCTCGGGTTCAACGTGCTGTCCGGGTTCTGGAACACCATCTGGAGCTTTCGCTTCAGCGCGGCCGCGCGCGCGTCGACCGCCAGCGTCCCGACCTCGACGCCGTCGAGCATCACCGTGCCCGCGGTGGCGACCTCGAGGCCGCTCAGTACCTTCGCGATCGTCGACTTGCCGCAGCCCGACTCACCCACGATCGCGAGCGTCCGCCCGCGCGCGGCGGCGAAGTTCACGTCCGAGACGGCGCGCACCGGTCCTCGCGGTCCGCGGAAGCGACGCCGCCGCGGCTCGTAGATCTTGGTCAGATGCCGAACCGTCACCATCGGCTCTCCGGGGCCGCCGGCCTCGTGCGCGGCATCGGCGCCGCGCCGTCGGGTCCAGCGCGGCAGCTCACCGGCACGCACGCACGCCACGTGATGATCCGGTGCGTCGTGCACCGCCACGGATGGAATCGGGCGCGTGGTGCAGCGGCCGACCTCGACGTGCGCGCAGCGCGCGGCGAAGCTGCAGCCCGGCGCGCGGGTCAACGCCGATTCGACCTGGCCCGCGATCGGCACGAGCGGCGCCTGGCGCTTGTCGCTGCCCAGGGTCGGCAGACAGTCGAGCAGGCCGCGCGTGTACGGATGCCGCGGCTCGCCGAAGATGCGTCGCACCGGACCCTCCTCGACGACCTCGCCTCGGTACATGACGGCGACGCGATCGCAGACGCGCACGACACTGCCCAGGTTGTGGCTGATGAACAGGATCGCCGAGCGATGCCGACTCCGAAGCTCGCGGACCAGATCGAGCACGGCGGCCTCCACCGTGACGTCGAGCCCCGTCGTCGGCTCGTCCATGATGAGCAGCGCCGGGCCGGTGATGAGCGCCATGGCGATCACGATCCGCTGCTGCTGGCCGCCGGAGAGCTGGTGGGGGAACCGCGCCATGACCGCCTCGGGATCGGCCAGCTTGACCTCGGCGAGCATGGCCAGCGCTCGCGCGCGCGCCGCCGACGCGGACACGCCTTCGTGGGTCATCGGCGCTTCCATGAGCTGGCGGCCGACGGTCATCACCGGGTTCAGGCTCGCCATCGGGTCCTGGTAGACCATGGCGATGCGGCGCCCGCGGATCGCGCGGAGCCCCGCGTCGTCGAGGGCCGTCAGCTCGCGGCCCTCGAAGCGCACGCGGCCGCCCACGATGCGCCCGGCGCGCCCCAGATAGCGCACGATCGAGAGCGCGACGGTCGACTTGCCGCAGCCGGATTCGCCGACGAGCCCGAGCGCTTCGCCCGCGCGCAGCTGGAAGCTCACGCCCGGGATCACGGTGGCTTCGCCGGCGCGCGTCGTGTAGGCGACGCGCAGGTCGCGGACGTCGAGCAGCGGGCGGTCAGTCACGGAGGCCCAGCTCCCTCAGCCCCACCGCGAGCAGATTGAAGCCGACGACCAGGGACGAGATCGCCGCGCACGGGAACAGCGCCATGTGCGGCCAGACCATCATCATCCCGTACGTGTCCTTGACCATCCCGCCCCAGTCGGGATCGGGCGGCGGCAGCCCGATGCCGAGGAAGCCGAGCGCGCCGATGATGATGACGTTGTAGCCGGTGCGCAGGCACATGTCGACGACGAGCGGGCCGCGCGCGTTCGGCAGGATCTCGACCAGCATGATGTAGAGCGCCGACTCGCCGCGCATCTTCGCGGCCGCGACGTACTCGCGCTCGCGCAGGTCGAGCGTCATGCCCCGCACGATGCGGGCGATGATCGGCGCCTTCGTCAAGGTGAGGACGCCGATGATGTTCCACGCCGACGAGCCGAAGTGGGCCAGGATGATCATGTAGAGGATGATGACCGGGAACGAGAGCACGATGTCGCACGCGCGCGTGATCACCAGATCGATCCAGCGCCTGTAGTAGCCGGCGGCCAGCCCCAGCAGCGAGCCGAGCGCCGCCGCGCCGAGCACCGCGAGCGGCGCGATGACCAGCACCGGGCGCGCGCCCCACAGGATGCGCGAGAGCAGATCGCGCCCGAGATGATCGGTCCCCAGCCAGTGCGCCCTCGAGGGCGTGGTGTGGGCGAGCGCCGCCATGTCGTTGGCGTTCGGCGCGTACGGCGCGATGAGCGGCGCGAGCAGGGCCAGCACCACCCAGGCCAGGACGATGGCGAGGCCGACGGTGGCGGGAGTCGACTCGGCCAGCGCGGCGAGGCGCCGCCGCCAGCGGCGGACCGACACACGGGAGGCCGCCGGCGACGTCGCGGCGAGGGTCTCGGCGGTGACCGGTGTGCTCACGGCTCAGGCCCGGATGCGTGGATCGAGCAGCATGTAGGCCAGATCGCCGAGGATGTTGGTGACGACGGCCAGGAAGACGGCGACCAGGGCGCCGGCCTCGATCAGCGCGATGTCCTTGAAGAGCGCGGCTTCCAGGATCATGCGGCCGAACCCCGGATAGGCGAACACGGTCTCGACGACCACGACGCCGGCGATCAGGTAGTTGATCTGGAGCATGATGATCGTGACCGGCGTGAGCATCGCGTTGCGCAGCGCGTGCCGCAGAACGACCGCGCGGAACGGCAGCCCCTTCAGGACGGCGGTCCGGATGTACGGCCGCTGCATCACCTCGACCATCGAGGCGCGGATCATGCTGACCACGTAGCCCGAGTCGAACAGGACGATCACCGCCACCGGCAGCACGAGCTGCGCCGCCACGGACCACCCACCCCCGGCAACCAGGGTGGCCGTGCCGGGCAGCCAGCCCAGCCAGACGACGAACACGCTCGCCAGGAACACGCCGAGAGCGAACTCGGGGATCGACGCGACCACCGTGCTGAACATCAGGATGGCGCGGTCGAGCCGCGACGCCTCGCGCATGCCGGCTACCACGCCGAGCACCGTCGACAAGGGCACGATGCACGCGAACGCGACGGCGGCCAGCAGCGCCGTGTTGGCGAGGTGCTTGAAGATCACCTCCCGCACGGGGAGCTTGAAGCGCGTGGAGTAGCCGAGATCGCCGGAGGCGAGGGCCCGCAGATAGTCGACGTAGCGCACGAGGACGGGCCGATCGAGCCCCATCTGCTTCGTCAAGAGATCGACCTGCTCCTGGGTCGCGTAGGCGCCGAGAATCTTGCGCGCCACCGCGCCCGGCGAGAACTCGTTCAGGGTGAAGACGAGGAAGGAGACGGCGAACAGCGTCAGCAGCAGGAACACCAGGTGCTTGACGACGAAGCGCTTCATCGCGCCGCCGGCGGCTCAGCCGGACGCGGGCTTGCGATAGTTGCGCCGGGCGTACTCCAGATAGTCTTGACGCAGGCGCTTGTCCGATCCGAAGAGGATGTGCTTGGACATGTCCGGCGAGTAGCGGCTGGCTTCGGGGCGCCGGCCGAGCGCCTCGGCCAGGCTGCGGATGTGATGCGGGCCGGCCCCGCAGCAGACGCCGAGGTAGCGGGCGCCGATCGCGAGCGCTTCCTTGCCGAAGTGGCCGATCTCGTAGCGGCTGCACAGGAACGGGTCGAGCGCCGTCGGAAACGGGCGCCCGTCGGGGCCGGACGCGTCGTGGGAATCGGTCAGGCTCTGGAACGTCGGCTCCGCGTGCGTCGTCCGGTACGGCACCGGCAGGGCCGCGACGTGGCAGGTGACCGCCTTGCGGATCTCGCGCAGCAGCGGCAACGTCGTCGCCGGTCCGCGCGCGCAGTTCAACCCCACGACGTCGGCGCCCCCGTCCTGCAGCCGCCGGCACGTCTCGGCGGCGGTCCATCCCTCTCGCATGAGGCCCTCGCGCGGAACGGACAGGGTGATGACCGCCGGCTTGCCCGAGCGCTTGATCGCGTCAAGCGCCAGGAGGGCCTCGCCGCCGAACGAGTAGGTCTCGCCGACGATGAAGTCGACACCGGCGTCGACCGCCCAGCCGATCTGCTCGTCGAACATGCGCCTGGCCTGCTTGTGCGACGGGGTGTCGTCGATCGCATAGATGCTGGTGTTACAGATGTCGCCGGCCAGCAAGGTCCGGGTCGCCCGGGCGACCTTCTTCGCGATCGCCAGCGCGGTCCGGTTGATCCGCGCGAGATCCTTTTCGCGGCCGACGATCTTGAGCTTGGCCCGGTGGGCGTAGTAGGTGAAGGCCTCGACCACGTCCGAGCCCGCGCGGACGAAATCGCGGTGGAGGCCCTCGACGAGGTCGGGATGCTCGAGGACGACCTCGGGGACGTATGCGCCGGCCTGCAGGTAGCCGCGGCGCTCGAACTCGAACAGGTAGCCCTCGGCGCAGATGACCGGGCCCGCGGCGAGCCGCTCGAGCAGTCCGGGAGATTTCGGCGCTCTCGTTCGGGTCGCTTTCCCAGGCGGCATGACCGGGACTATACACGAGTGATTCGGCGCGTTGCGATCGGGGTCATCCCGCGGCCCGGCGGTCGGCCGCGAGCTTCGCGTGGGTCGCCAGCTCGCCGCGCCAGAGGTAGATCGCCAGCAGCGCCGAGGTACCGGCACGCGTGGCGTGGCGCACGTCGGGCGCGTGATGGATCACCGTGCCCGGAGGCTCGGAGCGCCACGGTCCGTCGTCGAGCCACCACGCGCCGCCCGGCGTCAGTGTGTAATAGATCTCCACCGCGGGATGCGCGTGCAGCGGATAGTGCGCGCCGGGTCCGAGCAGCAGCACGCCCAGCGCGAGCCGCGGATCGATCGCGAGCGCCGGCGGGCCGTCCATGGGACCGGCGACGACCGCGTAGCCGTAATTCTCGAGGAACGACGGATCCGGGGGCACTCGCCGGTAATTGGGGTTCTGAGCCCAGGACAGGCACGGGCCGAGCGTCTCGAGTGCCTCGACGACTCCGCTCGGGACGCCGCGCGCCTCCCGGAGACTCTCGTCCCAGAAGCGGCACACCGACAACCGCGCCCGCGATCCGCCGGGCTCGCGCGGGGACGCGCCGGGGTCGAGCGAGCCCAGGAGTCGCCTGAACTCGCGCAGGCTCGAGGCGACGCTCGCGTCGGTGGCCGCGGCTTCGGCGGCGCGCAGCTCGGCGTGAAGCGCCGCGAAGAGGCGGACGAGCGGCGCGCGTCGCGCCGCGGGATCAGGATGCGCTATGCTGCCCTCCATGTCGCCTCGACCCCGCGTCCATCACCTCGCCGTGCCCAACCTGAGCGAGATCGATTTCGGCGCGCTGCGCGCCGGCCGGCTGGCGCGGCTGCGAACGATGCTGAAGCGCCACGATTTTCCGGTCGCGCTCCTCTATAACACGGCGAACATCCGCTACGCGACCGGCGTGGACGTGATGGCCGTGTGGACGGCCGGCACCTTCGCGCGCTACTGCCTGGTGCCCGCCGAGGGCGCGCCGATCCTGTTCGAGTACAAGGGCTCGATCCACGTCTCGCAGAAGGTCGTCCACGACGTGCGGCCGGCCTACACGTGGCAGTACGGCGGCGTCCTGGCCCGCGACAAGGCGCGCGAGTGGGCACGCTCGATCCGGTCGGCCCTGCGCGAGCTCGGGCTCGAGCGCGAGCGGCTGGCCGTCGACAAGCTCGACGCGGCCGGCTTCCTGGCGCTGCAGGAGGAAGGGATCGCGATCACCGACGTCGGGCCCGCCACGGTCGACGCGCGCGAGGTGAAGACGCCGGAGGAGATCGCGCTGTTCGCGATCAACGGCGGGATCGGCGACGCCATGCTCGCCGAGTTCGAGGCGGCCATCCGCCCGGGCATCCGCGAGTACGAGCTGTGGGCGGTGCTGAGCGACGCGCTGCTGCGGCGCCACGGCGAAGGGTTGTTCACGCGGCTCGTGGCCTCGGGGACGAACACCAATCCGTGGCTGACCGAGGCCCACGACAAGGTCGTCATGCCGGGCGATCTGGTCGGTGTCGATACCGACGCCAATGGCTACGAGGGCTACGTGATCGACGTCTCCCGCACCTTCCTCTGCGGCGACACGCCGTCGCCCGAGCAGAAGGAGGCGTACCGCGTCGCCTACGACTGCGTCAACGGTATGCTGGACCTCGTGCGGCCCGGCATGACGTTCGAGGAGTTCGCGGCGAAGGCGCCCCGCCTGCCCGCGGCGTACGCCGCGCAGCGCTACCCGACGATGGTCCACCAGGCGGGCCTCGAGGACGAAGGGCCCGGCATCCCCTACCCTGACGACGACCGCGGTCCGCGCCGCATCATGCCGCAACGCGAGCTCAAGGAAAACATGGTGCTGTGCCTCGAGTGCTACGCCGGGAAGGCCGGAGCGCCGTTCGGCGTGAAGCTCGAGGACCAGGTGCTCGTCACTCCCGACGGCGCGAGGCTCATCTGCACGTATCCCTACGACGCCAAGCTGCTCGACTGATCCAACGGCTTCGCCACGCGCTGAGCCGCGCGACCGTCACGGTTGCGGGCGAAACCCTCCACCACGGATGACGGCCGCCACGGCGCGCCAGTAAGCGTGCTCGGGGCTGTCGCCGGGGTGCGCGTCGGCATTCGCTAGCGCCGTCCGCCACGCCAGGTCCGAACCGAGCTGCGAGACGAGCACGCCCGCCATGACCTGCATCGTATCCGACTGGGTCCGGCTCGGCGGTCGACTCGCCGGCGCCGCCGGCTGCCGCGCCGGCATCTCGGGACGGATCGTCCGGGGCCGAATGCCCACCGCCAAGGAGTCTTCGATCGACGGAGAGGCGACCGCAGCGCTCGGCGGGGCCACGGATGGCGCGGCGGCGGATAGCGCGGCGACGCGCTCGCGCCACGCGGCGACGATCCGCTGCCAGCGCGGATCGAGCAGGACGATCCCGGCGATCAGGCCAAGGCCGGCGAGGACGACGCCGATCGCCGCGACGAGCTCGCCGGGATGCGCGGGAAGACGTCTACGGCGTCGAGCACCCTGCATGCAGCGCCTCCCTCGAGTCGACAGGTCCCCGGAACGAAGAGCGCTGCAACTCTAGCCCCTCGCGCGGAGGCCGGTCAACGGCGGGCAGGCGTGGCGCGCATCAGTGCTTCTGAGCCGTGTGCCCCGACCACGCCGAGCGGATCTGCTGGCGCGACACCGCGATCTCGCGGCCGGGCAGCAGGAGCCGGCACTCGGCGGACTTGAGCATGACGTCGGACACCTTCGGCGGCACGGCGTACGTCGCGACGGTTCTGTTGCCGGAGTTGCTGGACCGCGTCAACGCGACCGACCGTCGGTTTCCGTCGCACGTGACGTCCGCGGTGGGAAAGACGGGCCCTCGATCGGACAGCTGGAGGTAGCGCTGACCGGTCTTGGCGTCGACGCCCAGGACGACCCTGGGACCGCTGGTCATGGCGGCTCCGAACGCTTCGAAGGCACCGAGGGACAGGGTGATCAGGACGAGCGCGACGACGATACCTCGCATGGCGGGGCTCCTGGAGGCATGCCGATAGACAAACTATCGTTCCAACTACTCTACCGCATCTCGGCCTCGTGCCGGATATCCATCTCGCCGTACATCGACAGCGCGCTCGTGAGGTGCTCCTGCGCCTCCCCGCTCTTGCCTGCGCGCTCGTAGAGCCGGCCCAGACCGAGGTGGCAGTGGGCGACGAGGGGACGCAGGCCGAGCTGGTCGGCCAGGGCGAGCGCCTGCGTCGCGTGCGCGAACGCCGCATCCAGCCGGGCCGGAGGGCGCGCGGCCGACGCGCGGCTCAGCAGGTGACCCGCCCAGGCTTCACTGCCCCGCTCGCCATGCCGCCGCGCCAGCTCGAGGGCCTGGATGCCTCGGCGCTCGGCCTCGTCGGGGCAGCTTTCCAGCTGGGCTTCACCAAGCTGCACCAGGACCATGGCGTGCTCGTACAGGACGCGATTGGCTTCGCCCTCCGCGGCCGCGCGCTCCAGGAGGGCGAGGCCGTCCTTGGGGCTGCCGCCGGCCGTGTAGACCGTGCCGAGGGACGCCAGCACTCGCGGCGCGTAGATCGGGAACGGCCCGCGCTCCAGGAGCGCCGCCGCGCGCTCGAGCGACGCGAGCGCCTGCGCGAAGTGACCGCGGATGCAGTGAACGCGACCCAGGGTGTAGTTGGCCCAGAGCTGTGCGACCAGGGGCGATCCCTTGTCGGCGAGCTCGACCGCCGCCGTGGCCCACGCGACCGATTCGTCGAACTGTCCGCGCGAGGCCAGGCACAGGGCCAGCCAGGTTCGCGAGCCGACGGGAGTCGGCAGGTTCCTCGACCGCGCGCTGGTCGCGGCGGCGCCGCGCGTGTCGAGGGCGGCACGGGCGCGCTCGATCCCGCGCTGATAGTCGCCGATCGCGAAGTATTCGCGCGCCATCCCGACGCTGGTCCAGGTCTGGAGCTCGGGATCGGCGATCCGGGCCGCCAGCACCAGCGCCCGCTCGCCCGCCTCGATCGAGCCGTGATGATCCGCCTCGGACCCGAGCAGGTACGCCAGGCCGGTGCACACGCGGGCCACGCGATGGTCGTCACCCAGGGCGACCGCCAGCCGCTCGGCTTCCCGATACGCGGCCATCGCGCGGTTGAAGCGGCCGGTCGAGTAGAGACACAGCGCCAGCTCGAAGTGCAAGTCGACGGCCTGCTCGCGATGCTCGCGCGTCTCGGGTAGGCGGCCCAGCGCGGTCAGCGCCCGCTCGTAGTACACGGCCGCGTCGGCGTACGCGACGCGTGTGACCGCGGCGGCCGCGCGCCGGTGAAAATCGACCGCGCGGTCCCACAGCTCGCCGTGCAGCGCGTGATGGGCCAGATCGTCGATGTGCTCGGCCAACCGTCCGGGGTAGAGCCGCTCGATCGCGTCCGCGATGCGCGCGTGGAGCGCCCGCCGGCGCTCCGGCAGCAGGCTGCCGTACGCCACGTCGTGGGTGAGCTCGTGCTTGAACGTGTACTCGGAGTCGGGCAGGAGCTGCGTCTCGTACAGGAACTCGGCCGCCTGCAGGCGCTCGAGCTGACTTCGCAGCGCCTCCTCCGGCAGGTCCGCGATCGAGCGCAAGAGCGCGAGCGGCACGTCGATCCCGATCGCCGAGGCCGCGTGCAACAGGGCCTTGCCGTCCGGCGGCAGCCGGTCGATGCGGGCGGCGAGGACGGCGTGAACCGTCGCGGGCACCTCGACGTTGGGGAGGGGCGCGAGCAACCGATACGCGCCGCGTTCGCCGACGAGCGCGCCCGTCTCGATCAGCGCGCGCACGCTCTCCTCGAGGAAGAACGGGTTGCCCTCGGTGCGCTCGACGAGGACGCGCTTCAGGGCGTCGAGCGCCGCCTCGCGGCCGACCAGCGCGTCCAGCAGGGCCCCGGCGCTCGGCGCCGCGAGCGGGTCGACGCGGATCTGCGTGTAGTACGTCTTGCCGCTCCAACGGTGCTCTGCTTCGGGCCGGTAGTTCACGACCAGCGCCACGCGTGCCGCCGGCACGCTCTCGACCAGGAGGTCGAGGAAGGCCTGCGTCTCGGAGTCGATCCATTGCGGATCGTCGACGACCAGGAGCACCGGCGTCTCACGGCTCGCCGCGAGGATCAGCTGGCGCGCGCCGTTCAGCATCCGGTGGCGGCGATCGCGCGCGTCCCGTCGCTCCCACTCGGCGTCGTCCGCCGGCACGTCGAGGATGGCCAGCAGCGGGATCACCTGCTCCCGCAGCGCGAGATCCAGCGCCTGGAGCCTCTGGGCGATCCTCTCGCGCGTGTGCGCGGGCTCGCCCTGCGCCGTGAGCCCGAAATAGTCGCGGAGCAGATCGGCGAGCGGCACGTAGGGCGGCGCCTTGCTGGCCGAGGTGGAGCCCGTCTCGAGCACGAGCCAGCCCTGACCGCGCGCGGCGCGCGCGACTTCCCACGTGAGCCGGGACTTGCCGACGCCGGGCTCGCCGACGAGCGCGATCACCTGGCCGCGCCGATCGCGGGCGCGCTCGATCGCCGCGCGAACGTGCGCGATCTCCGCGTCGCGCCCGACGAAGTGGGTCAGGCCACGGGCGATCGCGGCCTCGAGCCGCGAGCGCGCCCCGCTGGGAGCGGCGAGCTCGAAGACGTCGGCGTGCTCGGTGGAGCCGACCTGGACGAAGCCCTCGGCCAGCTGCAGGGTCGCGGCCGTGATCAGGCTGCTGCCGGGCCGCGCCGCTTGCTCCATCTCGGCCGCCAGGCGGGTCGTCTCGGGGACCGCGGCGTAGTCGAGCCGCGCCTCGCCGCCGACCGAGCGCAGCGCCACGTCGCCTGAATTGAGCCCGACCCGGACCTGGACCTCTCGGCCCAGGATGCGGCGGAGATTCTCCGTCGGCGGCGTGATCTCGTGCATGGCCAGCGCGGCGTAGCACGCCTTCACGGCGTGGTCCTCGAGGGCCAGCGGCGCGCCGAACAGCGCCATGATCCCGTCGCCGCGAATCTGATCGACGGTGCCGCCGTGGCGGTGGACGGCTTCGATCATGGCCCCGAGCACGGCGTCGATCAGCGGCCGGGTGACCTCCGGCTCGGCGCCGGCGACCCGCTCGAGCGAGGCATTGAAATCGGCGAAGAGCACCGTGACCTGCTTGCGCTCCCCCGCGATCGCGCCGGGCGGCGCGAGGATGCGCTCGGCGAGCGGTCTGGGCGGGGTGGCCGGGCGCTTCGAGCGGCTGTCCTTGTCGGTCGCAACGCCCGGCCGGTCGGGCGCGACGCCGAGACGGTCGAGTTGATAGCGCAGCGTCGAGCGGGGAACGCCGAGCTTGTCCGCGGCCGCGGTGACGTTGCCCTGCGTCCCCTTGAGCGCCTCTTCGATCCGCACGCGCGCGAAGCTGTCGACCGACGTCCTGAGCGGCCCCTTCGGCTCCGCGTCGGTCTGGCTCGGCTCCGGCCGTGCCGGCCCCGAGGGCAGGTCGAGATCTGAGGCGGCGATCACGGTCCGTTCCGTGAACAAGACCAGGCGTTCCATCAGGTTCGCCAGCTCGCGGACGTTGCCGGGCCACGCGTGGCGCGCGAGCGCCGCACGCGCGTCGTCGCCGAGCCTCTTCGGCGGCAGGCCGTGATCGGCGCAGGCGCGAGTCAGGAACGCCTCGGCCAGCTCCAGCACGTCGTCGCCTCGCTCGCGCAGCGGCGGCATGGAGAACACCAGCACGGCGAGGCGATGGTAGAGGTCCTCGCGAAACCGTCGCTCGCGCACGGCCACCGGCAGATCGCTGTTCGTCGCCGCGATGACCAGGACGTCGACGGGCCGGGCGCGCGTCGCCCCGAGCGGTCGGACCTCGCGAGACTCGAGCACCGTGAGGAGCTTGGCCTGCAGGCCCTCCGGGAGCAGGGCGACCTCGTCGAGGAACAAGGTGCCGGTGTGCGCGGCCTGCACGAGGCCGGTTCGAGACTGGCGAGCGTCGGTGAACGCGCCGCGCTCGAACCCGAACAGCTCGGCCTCGATCAAGGTGGACGGGATCGCCCCGCAGTTGAGATCGACGAAGGGGCCGGACGCCCGCGGGCTCGTCTCGTGGATCGTGCGGGCGAGCAAGCCCTTGCCCGTTCCCGTCTCGCCCTGCAGGAGGATCGGCGGGACCCGGCGCCCGGGCTCGAGGCGAGGGAGCACGCGCTCGAGATCCTCGAGGATCGATCGTATTCGGGCGCTGCGGCCGAGCAGCTTCCAGTTCCCGGCGAGGCTCACAAACTGGACTCCGACCGAGAGTAGCACGGGCACCAACCGCACCGCCCCGGCGACTTTTCGCCTGAGGCATCGGGCAATCGACAACCGGCTGACCAGGCTGAACACCTGCCTGACCAGCGGTCGCGTCGCACGAAATCGGCGAAATCACACGCGTCGGCGTGTGGCACGACGTCTGCTTATCGAGTTCGGACTTCGCACTCTGGGACAGCGATTGTGGCGTCGTCCAGGTTCGACTCGAGTGCTGGACGATTGGCCACGTGTAGGGGAGGCAAAGGGGGGACCGCTCGATGGAGACGAGACGGGCGCTGATCGGAATCGGACTCGGTTTGTATCTGACGGGCTTCGGGATGCTCGCGGGGGTGGCCCTCGAGCGGATGCGCTTCGACCACAAGCGCGCCGATGCCCTCGCCCGCTACGACGAGGCGGTCCGCGAGTGGCACGCGTTCCGGATCGAGCTCGAACGGACGGTCGCCCACCCCGACGAACCTTGAGTCGCTTCAGATGTGACCCTTGACATAGCTCTCGCGGGCCAACATTCTGGCTCGCGTGTCAGAGCCACGGAGAGATTCGGAAGGGACCGCGCTGAGTGACTGGAGCAAGGTCACCCGGCCGATTCCAGTCCCTAACGAGTGGACGAAGCCGTTCTGGGACGCGGCCAAACGCGGCGTGCTGACGCTGCAGCGCTGCCAGGCGTGCAAGCACTTCCAGCATCCGCCATACGCGACCTGCGTGCGGTGCATGGCGACCGATCTCGCGTTCGAGCCCGTCAGCGGCAAGGGCGCCATCTACGCCTACACGATCATGTATCACGCGGGCGACAAGCGATTCGCCGCGGCGATCCCATACGCGAGCATCATCGTGGAGCTCGACGATGCGCCGGGCGCCCTCCTGGCCGCCAACCTGCTCGAGGCGCCCTATACCGAGGCGAAGGTGGGGCGCCGCGTCGAGGTGGTCTTTCAGCCGCTGAACGACGAGTTCACCTTGCCGCAGTTCCGTCTCGCGCGCGAGGCGAGATAGATATGTGGGAGCACCGGTGCAAGGTCGCGGTGAGCGGCGTGGGCTTCTCGCGCGTGACGCGCTCGGCCGAAGTCCCGCTGGCCGCCCACGCGCTCGAAGCGGTGAAGGGCGCCGTCGAGGATTCCGGGCTCGCCATGCCGGACGTCGACGGGCTCGCAACGTACCCGGAGCTGCCGGCGACCGGACACGCCGTCATCGACGGCGTCACCATCGTCTCCGTCAACTGCATGATGGCGATGCTGAAGCTCCCGAACCTCGCCTGGCACGTCCAGGTCGAGACCGTGAACATCGGCGGCGCCGTCCAGCAGGCCGTCAACGCGCTGCTCGCCGGCGTGTGCAAGTACGCCGTGGTCTGGCGCGCGATGCACAATCCCAAGGGCACCTACCAGAATCTGCCGGGCACGTACGCCTCGGGGCCGGCGCAGTTCACCGCGCCCTACGGATTCGGCGGGCCGGGACAGGGCATGGCGGTGGCGTACACGCGCTGGCTGGAGCGGCACGGGCAGAGCCGGGAGAAGATGGCGACGCTCGCCGTCACGCAGCGCCGTCATTCGCACAAGAATCCTCACGCCTACTTCTGCGGGCAGCCGCTCACGCGCGAGGACTATCTCAGCTCGCGGATGGTCGCCTACCCGTTCTGTCTCTACGACTGCGACATCCCGGTACAAGGCGCGGTCGCCATCGTCCTGACCACCGCCGAGCGCGCGCGTCACCTCCGGCCGCGCCCGGCCTACCTCGCCGGCTACGGCCAGCGTCTGGCGTTCGAGGTCGCGGGCCGCATCGGCAGCCTGTCGAGCTACATGGAGGGCGGCCGCAGCTCGTCGCGCCTGACGTGGGAGCGGTCGGGCTTCTCGCCGAAGGACGTCGACGTCGCGCAGATCTACGACGGCTTCTCGGCGTCGGTCATCTATGGCCTCGAGTCGTACGGCTTCTGCAAGGAGGGCGAGGCGCTCGATTTCATCCAGGACGGGCGGATCGAGCTCGACGGCGAGCTGCCATTGAACACGTTCGGCGGCAGTCTGAGCACCGGACGCATCCACGGTCTCTGGCACATCATCGAGGGAGCGCTGCAGGCCTCGGGGCGCGCCGCAGAGCGTCAGGTGAAGGACGTCAACGTCTCGTTCGTGGGCGCGAGCGCACCGATCGTGCAAGGAACGACGTTCATCTTCGTCAACGAGCCGTATTGAGCGCGAGCGGTGGCGGGTCGGCCCAGCC
>Ga0318534_10000167_pt1 | contig 18425 bp, 16 predicted proteins | sample GRESIP117b4f26_FD_202502 | JGI IMG/M metagenome (GOLD analysis project Ga0318534, IMG submission 202502) | Tropical soil microbial communities from Luquillo Experimental Forest, Puerto Rico - GRE.SIPMG.117b4f26 | ecosystem: Environmental > Terrestrial > Soil > Tropical forest > Bulk soil...
TCGGATTTGCGCTCGAACGTGACCTTGCCCTGCCGCGCCAGCTGGCCGAGCTTGTGCTTGTTCGACTTCTTGCGCATCGAGTCGCGAACGCTGTCGGCCGGGTTGGTCGCGAGGTACGGCGCCCGGATCGGTCGGTGGTAGCAGCGGCTCCGCCAGCGCTGCGGCGGCTCGAACGCGAAGCCCGGCGGCAGGAAGACGAACTGCAGCCGGCGTCGCGGAAACGCGGCCGCCAGTCGATCGAAGGCGTTGCCGACGAAGCGGTCGTCGGTGCTGAGCCACACCTGATATTCGGCGTGTTGCGCCCCGACGTGGCAGAGCGTCTTTCCATCGCGGCTCACTGCCAAGAGGAGCAGGCCGGTGAGGGTCGTGCCGGTCCAGCCGGTGACGAGCACCGGGTCGAAGCGTGCGCGATACGACCGGTACCAGACGTCGGCGAACGGCGCGGATTGAAAGACGGTCGACCACGGGCACGCGTCGTGGAGCGCGCGCCAGGCGTGTCGGAACTCGGCGCGGGCGAGCAAGGCGAGCGCCGCCTCGCCGCGGTGGATCTCGAGCTCGAGCGCGGCGGTCGTCGCGGTCGTCGGATGTGCGATCGTCGGATTCATGTCGTGAGCGAAGGCGCGCATGTTGCGCGCATCCCTCCGTGCGCATGCACGCCTTCATCATCGTACACACGACGGGAGAGCGCGCTCGGGGCAGTCACCTCAATCGGGCGAAGGGGTTTACCCGACTCCGCTCCTCTGGTCTCGGGTCTTATACTGACGGCAGAACCGAGGTGACCATGACTTCCGGATCCAGGGCGCTGCTCGGCGGCGCGCTCCTCACGTTCGTGGCGCTCGCGGTCGTGGCGCGCGCCCAGCACCAGGGCCACGAGCAACACACCACGCCGCCCTCGTCGTCACCGGCGGCCGCCGCGACCCAGGGCGGCGCGGGCCGCAAAGTCACGATGGAAGAGCTCCATCGGTCGGGCGGTGTGCCCTCCGGCTGGAAGTTCGAGCTGCCCGGCGGCGATCCGGTGAAGGGCCGGCAGGTCTTCGCGGATCTCGAGTGCTATAAGTGCCACGCGGTCGCCGGCGAGAACTTTCCCGCCGCGGGCGGCGACGCGAAAAACGTCGGGCCCGAACTGGCGGGTATGGGAGGCCAGCATCCAGCGGAGTACTTCGCCGAGTCGATCCTGGCACCGAACGCGGTGATCCTGGATGGGCCTGGCTACACCGGGCCCGACGGCAAATCGATCATGCCGAGCTTCGCCGACAGCCTGACCGTCACCCAGCTCGTCGATCTGGTGGCGTTCCTGAAGAGCCTGACCGCGGGCGGCCACCATACGCAATCCGCCGCGCCGGCCGAGAAGACGGTGGGCGACTACACCGTGCGCCTCGACTATCGCGGCGGCGGCGATCACGCCGGGCACGAGGGCCATGCCGGTCAGGCGATGTCCGCGCCGGCGCCTGGGCATCTGATGGTCTTCGTCGCCGATCGCGCGAACGGCGAGCCGGTGCCGTACCTGCCGATCTCCGCGACCATCACGGCGCCGGGCAAGCCGGCGCGCCGGGTGAGCCTCGCGCCGATGGTCGGGGGCCAGGGCTTTCACTACGGAGTCAACGTGGTCCTGCCGGACGGCGCGCACACGATCACACTCAACATCGGGCCGGTCGCGGTTCAGACGATGCCGGCCGTCAAGGGCCGCTTCGCCAGGCCCGTGACGGTGGTCTTCGAGCGGGGCTGACGGATCGAGATTCGACCGAAGCGCCGCGGCGAGCCGCGGCGCCCCGGTCGCGCGTCGCGCGGCGCGCTTCAGCTCGCCGCCGACTTCGCCGCGGCCAGCGCCGCGTCGTAGTTCGGCTCGGACCCGATCTCCTTCACGTACTCGACGTGCTTCACCTTGCCGTCCTTGCCGACCACGAACACCGCGCGCGCGGTGAGCCCGGCGATCGGCCCGTCCTTGATCTCGACGCCGTAGGCGGGGCCGAAAGCGCGCTCGCGGAAGTCGGAGAGCGTCTTGACGGCCGAGACCCCGGCGGCGCCGCACCAGCGCTTCTGCGCGAACGGCAGATCGCGGCTGATCGTCCAGATCTCGACGCCGCCGCCGAGCTTCCCGGCTTCCTGGTTGAAGCGCCGCGTCTCGGTGTCGCAGGTCGGCGTGTCGAGCGAGGGCACGGAGCTCAGGATCACGACCTTGCCCTTCGCCTCGCTCAGCTTGACGGGCTTGAGCCCGTTGTCGAGGGCGGTGAAATCGGGCGCGTCCTGCCCGGTCTTCACTTCGGATCCGCCGAGCGTGATGGGATTGCCTCGCAGCGTGACTTGAGCCATGGGTAGTCCTCCCGGCCTGATTCTAGTACAGTCGTCGAGCCCGGGATCGGCCGCGCCGTCAATGTGCCCGATCGTGCATTTTGATCCCGCCGGCGCCCGCCGGTAAGATCCGCCTCGTACTGCATCTCGCTGCTGAAAGGCTGGGGGCCGATGTCGCCTGCGTCGAGAATCGCCGCGGTCGCGCTGCTCGTCCTGTGCCTGCCCGCCGTCGCGCGGGCGCAGGAGATGACGTTGTCGGTGGCGATCAGCATGAAGGAAGCGGTCGAGACGCTCGGCCGACAGTTCACGCAGAGCCACTCCGGAGTGACGCTCCGCTACAACTTCGGCTCGTCGGGCGAGCTGCAGAAGCAGATCGAGGCCGGCGCGCCCGTCGATCTCTTCATCTCGGCCGGGCAGCGGCAGATGGACGAGCTCCAGCAGAAGGGGCTCATCGACATCGCCACGCGCCGGGTGTTTGCCCGCAACGTCCTCGTCGTGATCAAGCCGGCGGGGTCGACGCTCGACATCACGAAGCCCGCGGATCTGACGAACGCGAAGGTCCAGCGCATCGTCATCGGCAACCCCAAGACGGTACCCGTCGGTCAGTACGCCGAGGAGAGCCTGAAGAGCGTGGGGCTCTGGGACCCGCTGCAGCCCAAGCTCGTGCTCGCCGAGAACGTGCGTCAAACGCTCGACTACGTCGCGCGCGGTGAGGTCGAGGCCGGCTTCGTCTACACGACGGACCTGGCGGTCCGCGGGAGCCAGGTCGCCGAGGCGTTCCGGCCGGGCGAGGACACCTATCGGCCGGTGACGTATCCGACGGCCGTCGTGAAGGCCTCGAAGCACCCGGAGCTCGCCCAGGCGTTCATCGGGCTCCTGGTGAGCAAGGACGGCCAGGCGACCCTCGCGAAGCTCGGCTTTCAGCCTCCGCCGCCCGGCGTGCGTTGATCAGCGTCGCGTGCGCCAGTCTCCGCGCGGCGTGCGAGATTGATCTTCAGCCCCGCGGCGCCGGCGACGCCGACCGCGCGCGGCGATGTCCTCCGAGGTGGGGCCGCTCGGTCCCACCGCATCGTCGATCCGATTGCGGGTGGCGACGAGCTGCTCGAGCACGAGGCGACCGGTCTCGGTGAGCGTCATGCCGCGCGAGGCGCCCTTGCCGGGTCGCGGCGTCGTGAGCGGAAGGCCCAGGGCGGCCTCGGCGTGCTTCAGATAACCCCAGGCGTGGCGATACGACCAGCCGATCTCCTTCGCCGCGCGCAGGAGCGAGCCGTGCTCGAGCACGCCGAGCAGGAGCTTCAGACCGCCGTCGCCGATGACGAAGCGGCCGCCGCGCTCCATCCACACCTTTGTCTTGATGACCGTGCCGCGAAGGAGATCCGGCCGGTCGAGGCTCTGGTCTCGCGGAGATGTCGTCACCCCGGCCATTCTACCTGGAATGAACGGGCCGCGTCCGGCTCGACGACGGCCGTTATGTTCGGCCGAACACTTTGAAGGCGATGACTGACCCGCTAAGATCTGAGGGTCCGCCACGATGAGCGCCGAAGCCGTCAGCGCCCTTGCCCTCTCGATCCGCGTCGCGGCCGCCGCGACGTTGCTGAACGCGCTGATCGGCATCCCGCTCGCGTACCTGCTGGCGCGCCGCGCCTTTCGCGGGCGTGCCCTGGTGGATCTGGTTGTCACCCTGCCGCTGGTGCTGCCGCCGACGGTGACCGGCTACTACCTGATCGTCCTGCTCGGCCGGCGTGGCTGGCTCGGCGCGCCCGTGTACGCGCTGAGCGGCTGGAGCGTCGCGTTCACGTGGTACGCGGCCGTGATCGCCGCCACCGTCATGGCGCTGCCGCTCCTCGTGCGCACGGCGCGTGCCGCCATCGAGTCGGTCGACCGCGAGCTGGAGAAAGCCGCGTTCACGCTCGGGCGCTCGGAGTGGCGCACAGCGCTCGAGGTCACCCTGCCGCTGGCGAAGAACGGCATCATCGCCGGGCTCGTGCTCGCGTTCGCCCGCGCGCTCGGCGAGTTCGGCGCGACATTGATGCTGGCCGGCAACATTCCCGGCAAGACAACGACCGTCCCGCTGGCGATCTACACCGCGGTGCAGACCGGCGAGATGGGCGAGGCGGTCGTGCTCGTGCTGGCGCTCACCGTGCTCTCGTGCCTCGTGCTGGTCCTGGCCGGCCGCCTGGGGGCCCGCGCCGCGTGAGCCATCGGTTCTCGATCGAGATCGCGAAGCGGCTCCCCGGATTCACCCTCGACGTCGCGTGGACCGCGGGCGACGGCGTCGCCGTGCTGTTCGGCCCATCGGGCGCCGGCAAGACGCTCACCCTGCAGTGCCTCGCGGGCCTGATCGAGCCCGACGCCGGGCGCATCGTCGTCGACGATCGCGTGCTCTTCGACGCGGCCGCCGGCGTGAACCTGCCGCCGCAGGCACGGCGGGTCGGCTACGTCTTCCAGAGCTACGCTCTCTTTCCGCACCTGACCGTTGCCGGCAATGTCGGCTTCGGCTTGCGCGACCGCCCGCGGCCGGAGCGCGAGCGGCGGGTGATCGAGGTGCTCGAGCGGCTCGAGCTCGCGGGCCTGGCGTACCGCCGCCCGTCCGAGCTCTCCGGCGGCCAGCGCCAGCGCGTGGCCCTCGGGCGGGCCCTGGCGATCGATCCGGCACTGCTCCTGCTCGACGAGCCCCTCTCGGCGCTCGACGCGCCGCTGCGCCGCACCCTGCGCGACGAGCTGCGCGCGATCCTGAGCGGGTGGGGGACCGCCGCGGTGCTGGTGACCCACGACTTCGCCGAGGCCTACCGGCTCGCCGACCGGATCGTCGTGTACGAGAACGGGCGCGTGATCCAGGCGGCGGCGCGCGCCGAGCTTTTGTGGCAGCCGGCATCCGAGGCGGTCGCACGGGTGATGGGCCTGCGCAACGTGCTCCACGGCGTCGTCGTGAAGGCGATGCCAGATCGCATCCAGATCGCATGGCGCGGCCACACCCTCGAGGCGGTGAACTCGCCGACGCGGACGTATCTCCCGCCGGCCGACACCCCGATCGCCTTCTTCATCCGCCCTGAATACGTGCGACTGGTCCGCAAAGACCGGAGCGCGCTCGACGCCGCTCACCACATGAACCAGATGCGCGGCACCATCGTGGGCGAGAGCGATTTCGGGACGGTCTGGTCGCTGCGGCTGCGCCTGGACACGCCGGGCGCCCCAGCGCAGGGGGAGTTCGACCTGGAGGTCGAGGTGCCCCACCTCGTGTACGAGATCCTCGAGATCGAGCGCGACCGCCGCTGGGAGTTCTCGATCCACCGCGGATCGATTCACGTCCTGCCGGCCTGACGCGCGCCCGTCGGGACGGCCCTGGCCGGCCTGGAATTACCGGAAATTGGGGTGCTGACGCGCACCAGCCACTACCTGTCCGGGGGCGAAGCTTGACACTCCAGGGTGTCCAAGGCTATAAGGAGGCGTCGATAGCGCGAGTAGTGACGGCCCCTCCACCGCGCAAGGAGGCCTCGCATGGATCAGGAGTCCCTCATCGAACGACTGACGGCCGAGAACGAGGAGTTCAGGCGCCTCCGGGGCGAGCATCGCGCCCACGATCAAGAGCTCGAGGCGCTCAAGGTGACGCTCCCGCTCTCGGCAGAGAGTCAGTGGCGTATCAGCGAGCTCAAGAAGCTGAAGCTGATGGCCAAAGACCGGATGGAGGCGATCATCCGGCACGCTCGACCCGGCGTCACCGCCTGACCAACGCTCGGCGGGCGTCGTCGTACCGCGGTCTCTCGCACCTTTCACCGAAGGGCGACGCCCGCATGGTGGACGTCTCGGAAAAACGCGAGACGGTCCGCGAGGCCGTCGCCCGGGCCATTCTCAGGATGAAGCCCGCGACGCTCCGTATCATCCGGCAGGGTAACGCGCCCAAGGGCGACGTCCTCGGCGTCGCTCGCACCGCGGGCATCCTGGCCGCGAAGCGCACGCCGCAGCTGATCCCGCTCTGTCATCCGCTGCGCATCACCGGCGTCGACGTCACGTTCGACAACGACCTCAAGCGCGGCGAGCTGTCCGTCGAGGCGCGCGTGCGGACCGTCGACAAGACCGGGGTCGAGATGGAGGCGCTCACGGCCGCGGCGGTGGCGGCGCTCACCGTCTACGACATGGTGAAGGCCGTGGAGCGCGGCGTGACCATCGCGAAGGTCCAGCTCGTCGAGAAGCTGGGCGGCAAGTCGGGGCACTGGCGCCGATTCGCGGCGAAGGCGATGAACTCCAGGCCGGTCTCGAAGACCGCCCCACGATGAAGATCGCCGTTCGGGGCCGGGTCGCGCCCATCTCGGGCCACCCTCGATGAAAGCCGGGCTCAAGGACCTCGCTACGACAAAGACCGCGCTCATCCACTCCGACGCGTGGACTCGCTTCGACTACGGGCCGCACCATCCGCTCCGGATGGAGCGCCTCGGGCTCACGTGGCGACTCATGCAAGCGTACGGGCTCACGAGCCTGCCGCAGGCCACCGTGCGCGCGCCGGAGGCGGCCCCGGAGAGCGCGCTCGCCGTCTATCACGGCCCCGACTACCTCGAGATGCTCAAAGCCTGCAACGGCGGCCAGGCGCCGATGCGCGCCGAGCGCTTCGGCCTGGGCCCGGGCGACAACCCGGTATTCCCCGGTCTCTGGGACGCCGCGCGGCTCTGTGCGGCCGGCTCGCTTCTGGCGGCCGAGCTCGTCCTGAACGGCGAGGCCGATCGCGTGTTCCACTTCGCCGGTGGCCTGCACCACGCGATGCCCTCGCGCGCGTCGGGCTTCTGCTACGTCAACGACGCCGTGCTGGCGATCCTCCGGCTCCGCGAGCGCGGCCAGCGCGTCCTCTACGTCGACATCGACGCCCATCATGGCGACGGCGTGCAGCACGCGTTCTACGGCGATCCGGGCGTGCTGACGATCTCGACCCACGAGCGCGGCGACTATCTCTTCCCCGGCACCGGGTTCGTCGAGGAGGCGGGATCGGGCGCGGGGGTCGGCTACTCGGTGAATCTCCCGCTCGAGCCGTTCACCGACTCGTCGGTCTACCTGCCGGCGTTCGAGCAGGTCGTCCCGCCGCTGTTCGGCGCGTTCCGCCCGGACGTTGTCGTGGCGCAGCTCGGGATCGACTCGCACCGCACCGACCCGCTCACGCACCTGGCCCTCGACGTCCAGGGATTCACGCGCGCGGTCGCGCGCATCACGGAGCTCTCGCCGAAGCTCGTGTGCCTGGGCGGGGGCGGCTACGACCTGCCGAACGTGGCGCGCGCCTGGACGTCGGCGTGGGCCGTGCTGAACGGCGTCGAGCTGCCGGCCGCGCTGCCGGCCTCCTTCGCCGGCGACGTCAGGCGCTACGGGTTCCTGGCCGACTCGCTCTGGGACCCGGCCGAGGCGCTCCCCGACCACCAGCGCCTGCGGGCGCAGGAGTACGCCCAGCGGCAGGTCGACGCGGTTCGCCGGACGATCTTTCCCGTCCATTCGTTGTAGACATTCGGAGGGGCCTCGACGGCCCCCTCCGATGCCTCCCCCAGGGTGGGATTGCGCGGGCGAAGCCCGCGCTCGAACAGGCTTAGTCAGGCGCGGAAGACACGACGCCCGGCAAACGCGGCCGGCATGACGCCCGGTCAGGCGTTGCCGGTACGATGCCCGGCCAGACGCGGCGGCCAGGGCGGCCGGGCAGACGCTGCGAGGTTGAGGGGGATGCGTTACACTGAGACAGTCGTCGCGAGACCGATCGACCAGACATGAAATTCACCCTGCGGCTCGTCAGCGCGATCTGGCTCTCGGTGATGCTGGTCATCGGGGTATTCGCGTATCTCCAGATCCGGGAGGAGCGCGAGCGCCTCGCCGGCGATCTGCAGCGCCGCGCGATGCTGATCGCCGAGGGGCTGACGGACGCGATCGAGGCGTCCTCGGCCAAGCAGTCGCCGGCGGCCATCGAGCGGATCGTCAAGAAGTTCGGTCAGTCGCAGCGCGGGATCGCCGTCTACGACCGGTACGCCACCCAGCGCTTCGCCACGCCCGACGTCGCGCCGATCTTGCCCCCGTCGCTGCCCGAGGTGACCGAGGCGATCTCGCGCAACGCCCCGGTGCAGGGGTACCGGACACTGGGCGACCGCACGCGCTTCATCTACGCGACGCCGCTCGTCGCCGACGACCAGCCGGTGGGCGCCATCGCGGTGCTCCAGGACGCCTCGCACCTGGAGCGCGCGGAGTGGGACCGCTGGTCTTACAACGCGGTGCGCTTCCTGGTGCTGGCCCTGGTCATCTCGATCATCATCGCCCTGGTCGTGAAGTTCAGCATCACGCGGCCGATGGCCGAGATCTCGCAATGGACGCGCGCGCTACGCAGCGGGCGGCCGGTGCCGCCGCCGCGCACCGTCGTCGACGCCAACATGTTCGGGCCGCTGGCGCTCGAGGTCTCACGGCTGGCCAGGAGCATGCAGCGGGCCCAGGCCGCCGCCGAGCAGGAAGCCGCGCTGCGCCTGGCCGGTGAGAGCGTGTGGACCGAGGAGCGCCTGAAGCAGTTCGTGCAGATGCAGCTCAACGGCCGGCTCCTCGTCGTGGTCTCGAACCGCGAGCCGGTGAGCCACGTGTGGCGGGGCGGCCAGATCCAGCCCCAGGCTCCGGCCAGCGGCCTGGTCACGGCAATGGACCCGGTCATGCGCGCCTGCGGTGGGGTCTGGGTCGCCCACGCCAGCGGCGATGCCGATCGCGAGACCGCCGACGGGCGCGGCCGGCTCGGCGTCCCGGTCGACGATCCGCGCTACACGCTTCGCCGCGTGTGGCTCTCGAAGGAAGAGGAGCAGGGCTACTACTCCGGCTTCTCCAACGAGGGGCTGTGGCCGTTGTGTCACATCGTGCACACGCGGCCGGTATTCCGGCCCGACGACTGGTCCTACTACCTCGAGGTGAACCAGAAGTTCGCCGATACGGTGCTGGACCAGATCAAGGACGCCGAGTCGCCGATGGTGTTGATCCAGGACTATCACTTCGCGCCGCTCTCGGCGCTCATCAAGGCCGAGCGCCCGGACGCGCGCGTCGCGATCTTCTGGCACATCCCGTGGCCGAACTTCGAGGCCTTCGGGATCTGCCCCTGGCAGCGCGAGCTCCTGCTGGGCATGCTCGGTGCCGACCTGATCGGCTTCCACACCCAGTACTACTGCAACAACTTCCTGGAGACGGTCGATCGCGCGCTCGAGGCGCGCATCGACTGGGAGCGCTTCGCGGTGACGCGCGGCGAGCACACGACCTACGTCAAGCCGTTCCCGATCAGCGTGGCGCCCGAGTTCGTCGACGATCCGCCGCGCGTCTCGCGCGCCGAGCTCCTGCGCCGGCTCGGCATCACCGCCGAGTTCCTGGGCGTCGGTGTCGAGCGCATCGACTATACGAAGGGCCTGCCGGAGCGGATCCGCGCCCTGCGCTTCTTCTTCGAGACCTATCCCGAATACCGCGAGCGGCTCGTGTTCGTGCAGCTGGCGGCGCCGAGCCGCGGCATGATCGATCGCTACCAGGAGATCCAGCGCGAGGTCGAGGACCGCGTGCGCGAGATCAACCAGGCGTTCCAGACCAAGTCGTGGCGGCCCATCCTGTATCTGAAGGCGCACCACGAGCACCGCGACATCTGGGCCTACTACCGTCACGCCGACTTCTGCATGGTGACCTCGCTCCACGACGGCATGAACCTGGTGGCCAAGGAATTCGTCTCGGTGCGCGACGACGAGGACGGCGCGCTCATCCTGAGCCGCTTCGCCGGCGCCTCGCACGAGCTGCGCGACGCGCTGATCGTGAATCCGTATGACCTGACCGGTATGGCCGAGGCGGTGCGCGCCGCGCTCGAGATGTCGCCCGAGGAGCGCCGGGCCCGCATGATCCGCATGCGCCATTCGGTCGTCGACCACAACATCTATCGGTGGGCGGGCCTCTTGCTGAGCGAGCTGGCGAGGATTCCCGTCGAGACCACGGGCGCGAAGGCGTCCTGAGTCTCCCCGTGCGTCTCCTCGACCGTCTCGACCGGGAGCTCGGGGATGGCGCCGGTCTCGTGGTGATCCTCGACTACGACGGAACCCTGACGCCGATCGTCTCCACGCCCGGCGCCGCCGTCCTGGCGCCGTCGGTCCGGGCCACGCTCGCGCGGATCGCCCGCGCCGAGCGCGCCCGCCTGGCCATCCTGTCGGGCCGCGGCCTCGCCGACCTCCGCGCCCGCGTGGCGCTGGACGGCGTCGTCTACGGCGGCTGTCACGGACTCGAGATCACCGGCCGGCGCCTGCACTTCCGGCATCCGCGCGCACATCGCGCCGGGGTCGCCGCGACCGAGCGGGCGCTGGCGGCGGTGCTCCCGTCCGTGCCCGGTGCGCTCGTCGAGTGCAAGGGGCTCGCGGTGAGCCTGCACTATCGCCACGTGATGCCGTCGCGGCGCCGCGCCGTGCGGGAGATCGCCGAGCAGGTCCTGAGGCGCCGCCCCGACCTGGCGATGGTCGCCGGCAATCTCGTCTACGATTTCCTGCCGCGGGTCGGCTGGCACAAGGGCACCGCGGCGCGCTGGATGGTGAGCCGCATGGTGCCCACCCTGCCGGCGCGGCGGGCCGTCATCGTCTACGCGGGCGACGACGCGACGGACGAGATGGCGTTCGCGGCGCTGCGCGACCGCGCGCTCACGATCCACGTCGGGGCCAGGCCGACCGCCGCCGAGTACCGCGTGCGGAGCGTGCGCGACGTCCAGACGCTCCTGCACCGGCTCGCCACGGCCGTCAGCTCGTGACGCGATGACCTCGCGCGCCGCGCGCCCCTTCCGCTTCACCGGGTGCGTCGAGCTGCGCCAGACGCTCGATGTCCACGCCCTGGACGAGCGGGAGCTCATGAACCGGATCGGCGAGGTGCCGGCCGACTCGATCTTCTTCCACACGTTCGGCTACTTCCTGCGCCACCGCGCGGTCACGACCGCCTACGGCAACGACTTCGCGCGGTGGGCCGCCGTCGAGATCGGCGACCAGGCGCTCGCCGAGCGGCTCGCCGTCGTCGACCCGTTCGCGTTCTCGACGCTCGAGGCGCTGCGCGAGCACCTGGTGACGATCCTGCAGGACCATCTCCGGGGCGGTGAGGTCGAGCGCCGGGTCGAGTTCGACCGCGGATTCCATTTCCAGCAGTCGCACATCGTCGAGGTGCCGCTCGGGCTCTCGGCCGAGACCCTCGTCGAGTTCCGCGCGGGTCTGGCCGCCGTCGACGAGAGCGCGATCTACCTGCACACCGTCGAGACGCGCACGCGCGAGCGGCGCGCCGACGCCTTCGCCGCGTGGCTCCGGACCGAGCTCGCGCTGGGCGAGCTCGCCGAGCAATTCGAGCGGATCGATCCCTATCTGACGAGCCTCGAGCGGATCCGCGGGCGGCTGCTCGGGCTCGTCGACGTGGCCCTCGAGGCGGCGCCCCGATGAGGATCGACGAATACCGCCGCGTCGCCATCCCCGGCGCCATCGACTTCATCCTCAAGCTGGCCGAGCAGGTGAAGGGCCGACGCCTTTTGCACGTGACCGGCGGCCGTCTCGGCGGCGGCGCGGCCGACTCCCTGCGGGCCGTGGTGCCGATCCTCAGCGAGCTGGGCGTCGACACGCGGTGGGAAGTCACCGGCGGCGACAACGCCTACTACGCGACGGCCCGGTCGCTACAGGCTGCCCTCGAGGGTGCCGAGCGGGTGCTCAGCGAGGAGGGGCTCGCGCGCTGGGTGGACATGAACGGGCTCAACGCGAAGAAGCTCGATCTCGACGCCGACGTCACGATCGTGCACGACAGTCAGCCCGCCAGTCTCGTGAGCGCGCGGGCGGCCGGCCGGTGGGTGTGGCGGTGCCACTTCGACTGCTCGTCGGCGCAGGCCCGGGCGTGGGCCTTCTTCCGGCGCTTCGCCGACCAGTACGACCTGGCCGTCTTCCCGATGCCGGGGTTCGAGGGACGGCTCGGGATCCCGATGTTCGTCGTGCCGCCGACGATCGATCCGCTCTCCGAGCGCAACCGCGACCTCACGCCGCGCGAGGTCAGCGAGATCCTCATGGCGCTCGGCGTGGCGCGCGACAAGCCCCTGCTCGTGCAGGTCGGGCGCTTCGCGCACGCGCACGACCCGCTCGGCGTCGTCAACGCGTACCGGCTCGTCAAGAAGCACCACGACGTGCGGCTCGTGCTGGCCGGGGCGGCCGACGGCGAGCCGGAGCGGCTCGAGCTCCTCTCGCACCTGCTCGAGGTCGCCCAGGAGGACCGCGACGTCGTCGTGCTCGAGCTGCCGCCCGAGGCGCACCGGCAGGTCAACGCGCTCCAGCGCGCGGCCACGATCGTGCTCCAGAAGTCGGTGCGCGCCGGCTACGACCTCGGCGCCGCGGAGGCGATGTGGAAGGGCAAGCCGATCGTCGGCGGCTACGCGGGCGGGCTCGCGCAGCAGATCATCACCAACGTGACCGGGTACACCGTGCACTCCGTCGAGGGGGCTGCCTTTCGCATTCGCCACCTGCTCAACAACCCGGAGCTCATTCCACGCATGGGCGCCGCCGGCCGCGAGCACGTGCGCCGCTCGCTCCTGATCACCCGCGAGCTCGTCGACGGGCTCGCGCTCGGGGTCCATCTGACGCGATGAGCGCCGTGGCCGTCGGCCCGGAGCTCCCGCCCGACGTCGACCGGCAGGTGGACGGCCTGGCGCCGGCCGAGCTCGCGGTGGGCGTCTTGACCTACAACAACGCTGCCACGGTCCCCGCCGTCGTGGAGGCCGTCCGCGGCGGACTCGAGAAGCACTTCACCGGTGCGCGCGCGGTCCTGATCAACGCGGACGCCGGCTCGTCGGACGCGACGGTCGATCGGCTCGCCGACAGCGGGCTGCCCTTCGTCCGCGCCCGGCACGAGGCGCCGGCGGCGCAGCTCGGCGCCGTGCCGTTCCACGGCGTCCCCGGTCGCGGGGCCGCGCTGCGCCTGGCGGTCGCGGTCGCCCGGCGCCTGGGCGCGCGCGCCCTGCTCGTGCTCGAGGCCGACGTCACGTCGATCACCGGCGACTGGCTCGAGCGGCTGCTGCGCCCCGTGCTGGAGGGCGGGGCCGACCTCGTGATGCCCATCCACGCGCGCCATCGCTACGACGGCACGATCACCAACCTCGTCCTGGCCCCGCTGGTCGGCTCGCTGTTCGGCCGCCGACTGCACCAGCCGCTGTCCGGCCCGCGCGCGCTCTCGACGCGCGCGCTGGAACGCCTGGGGACCGAGCCGCGGTGGCCCGAGTCCGGGCGGAGCACGACGGATCTCTGGATCGCCGGCACCGCGATCGCCGAAGGCCTGTCGGTCCACGAGGCGCGGCTGGGCCGCTGGCGCGTCGAATCGAGCACGCGCTCCACCGACCTGCCGACGATGGTCGCGCAGACCCTCGGCGCCGTCTTCGCAGTGATGGAGGACTACGAGGATCTCTGGCTGCCGACGACGAACTGGCTGGCGGTCCCGGCCGACGGACCGCCGGCGCTGCCGTCGGACGAGCCGGTGCAGATCGACGTCGAGCGCATGGTGGGCGCCTTCACCCGCGGCCTGCGCGACCTCGGCACGATCTGGGAGCACGTCCTGGCCCCCGACACCCTGGGCGACGTGCTGAGCCTGGGCGCGGACGACGTCGCGCGGTTCCGCTTCCCGGACGATCTGTGGGCGCGCGTCGTCTACGACTTCGCGCTCGGGTATCACTGGAGCGTCGTGTACCGCGAGCACCTGCTGCGCTCGCTCGTGCCGCTCTATCTGGGCCGCACCGCGGCCTACGTCCTCGCCACGCGCCCGCGCGACGCGGCGGCGTCGGAGGAGGCACTCGGCGTCGTCGCCGACGCGTTCGAGCGCGAGAAGCCGTACCTGGTGGATCGCTGGCGATGAAGAACACCGCGCGCGACTGGTACAAGGACGCCGTCTTCTACGAGGTCCACGTCAAGGCGTTCCGCGACGCCAACGACGACGGCATCGGCGACTTCGCGGGGCTGACCGAGAGCCTCGACTACATCCAGGAGCTCGGTGTCGACTGCCTGTGGATCCTGCCGATGTATCCCTCGCCGCTGCGCGACGACGGCTACGACATCGCCGACTTCTACGGGATCCATCCCTCGTACGGGACGGTCGAGGACTTCCAGAAGTTCCTCGACGCTGCGCACGCGCGCGACCTGCGCGTCATCGCCGACCTGGTGATGAACCACACCTCGGACCAGCACCCGTGGTTCCAGTCCTCGCGCTCGAGCCCGGCCTCGCCGTACGCCGACTACTACGTGTGGAGCGCGTCCGATCGCCGCTTCGCGGACGCCCGGATCATCTTCGTCGACACCGAGAAGTCGAACTGGACCCTGGACCCGACGCGGCGCCAGTACTACTGGCACCGGTTCTTCAGCCACCAGCCCGACCTGAACTACGACAACTCCGCGGTGCGCCACGCGATGCTCGACGTGATGCGCTTCTGGCTCGACCGCGGCCTCGACGGCTTCCGTTGCGACGCGGTGCCGTACCTGGTCGAGCGCGAGGGCACGAGCTGCGAGAACCTGCCGGAGACGCACGCGATCCTCAAGGAGTTCCGCGCGGTCATCGACCACGAGTACGGCGGCGACCGGGTCCTGCTCGCCGAAGCCAACCAGTGGCCGGAGGACGTGCGTCCCTACTTCGGCGACGGCGACGAGTTCCACATGTCCTTCCACTTCCCGCTGATGCCGCGCCTCTATCTGGGCCTTCGGCTCGAGGACACGCGGCCGATCACCGACATCTTCACCCACACGCCGCCGATCCCGCCGACCTGCCAGTGGGGGCTCTTCCTCAGAAACCACGACGAGCTGACGCTCGAGATGGTGACGAACGAAGAGCGCGCATTCATGTACTACGCCTACGCGCACGACCCCGACATGAAGCTCAACCTCGGCATCCGCCGGCGCCTGGCGCCGCTCCTGGACGGCGACCGGCGCCGCGTGGAGCTCCTGAACTGCCTGCTGCTGACCCTGCCGGGCAGCCCCATCATCTACTACGGCGACGAGATCGGCATGGGCGACAACGTCTACCTGGGCGATCGCAACGGCGTGCGCACGCCGATGCAGTGGTCGCGCGACCGCAACGCCGGCTTCTCGTCGGTCGAGCACGGGCAGCTCTACCTGCCGGTCATCGCCGATCCCGTCTACGGCTACGAGGCGGTGAACGTCGCGGCGCAGACGCGCCAGCCCTCGTCGCTCCTCAACACGATGCGCCGGCTCCTGGCGGCGCGGCGCACGTCGTCGGTGTTCGGGCGGGGGAGCATCGAGTTCCTGCGGCCGCGCAACTCGAAGGTGCTCGCCTACCTGCGCCGGCACGCCCGCGAGACGCTCCTGATCGTCGCCAACCTCTCGGCGGCGCCGCAGCCGGTCGAGCTCGACCTGGGCGCCTTCGCCGGGGCCACGCCGATCGAGATGCTCGGCGGCACGACGTTCCCGACCATCCGCACCGCGCCCTACTTCCTGAGCCTGGGCCCTCACGGCTTCTACTGGTTCGGCCTGGAGCGGCCCGGCGACGGCGACGAGCCGTTTGGAATCGAGCGGACAGCCATCTGAGCGCGCGCGACCCGGGGATCCCGCGCGGATCACCGCCGCGCTCGGGCGGGCGGTCGTCGCCGAGCTGCCCGCGGCCCTCCCGCGCCAGCGCTGGTTTGGCGCGAAAGGCCGGACGATCACCGGCGCGCGCGTGCGCGACTGCGGCGAGCTCGGCAAGTCGGCCTGGCTGGTTCTGGTCGATGTGACCTTCGCCGAGGGACCGGACGAGACGTACGCGGTCCCCCTGATCCTCGACGACGCCGCACGCGCGCCGGCGGGCGGGCTCTCGCTCACGGTCGATCTCGACGGCGGGCGAGTTCGCGCGGCCGATGCGTTCGACAACCCCGGGTTCTGCCTCGAGCTCCTGGAGGGCTTCGAGCGCGAGTCGATCCGCGCGACCGCGCGCGGCGGCTCGGTGCGCTTCGTGCGCACGGATCGCTTTCCACGGCTCGCCGGCGCCTCCATCACGCCGCGGCGGCTCACCGGCGAGCAGTCCAACACCTCCGTGGTGTACGGCGAGCTCCTCATCGTGAAGGCGCTCAGAAAGGTGCAGCCCGGACCGAACCTCGACTACGAGGTCGGGGAGTTCCTGACCTTCCGGGCGCGGTTCCCGCACGTGCCGGCGCTGGCCGGCGCGATCGAGCACGTCTCGGCGACCAGCGAGACGACGACCCTGGCGATGCTGCAGCGCTACGTGCCGAGCCGCGGCGATGGCTGGCGCTGGGCTCTCGGCGAGCTCGGACGCCTTCCGCCCGAGCGCGCCGACGACGCATCGGAGCCCGTGTTCCACGACCTCTTCGGGCTCGGTGTCGTGACGGCGGCCTTGCACGGCGCGCTCGCGTCCGACTCGAGCGATCCCGTGTTCGCGCCCGAGCCGCTCACCGCCGCCGACGCGAACGCCGCGGGCGAGCGGGTCGCCGAGGCCGTGCGGCGGACGTGCGTCGCTCTCCGCGCGCGCCTGGTCACGCTGCCTCCGGCCATCGCCGCCGACGCGCGAACGCTCCTGGCCGGCGAGCCGACGCTGATCGAGCGCGCCCGCGATCTTCACCTGCTCGCCGCCGAGCAGTGCGCGAAGATTCGGATCCACGGCGATTATCATCTGGGCCAGACCCTCCGCACCGACGGAGGCTTCGTCATCCTCGACTTCGAGGGCGAGCCCGCACGGCCCGTGGCCGAGCGGCGCCAGAAGCAGTGCGTGCTGGTCGACGTCGCCGGGATGCTCCGGTCGCTCGACTACGCCGTCCACACGGCGCTGTCGGCGGCGGGCGCGCCCTCGCCCGGGGGCGAGCGCTGGGTACGGCGCGCGAACGCCGCGTTCGTCGAGGGCTACCTGGACGAGATCGGGCGTGTGCCGGTGCGGCTCCTGCCTGCCTCGCCCGCGGCCTTCTCGCGAGCGCTCGCGGTCTTCGAGCTCGACCGGGCGCTGTACGAAGTGCGCTACGAGCTCGACAACCGGCCGACGTGGCTCGGTATCCCGCTCGGAGGACTCGCGCGCCTGTTGGCCCGCGAGCGCGCGTCGTGAGCGTGATCGGGCGCCGTTCGGCCTGGGCCCTCGGGCTGATGGCCTGGCTTCTGGCGCTCGGCGGCTGCGGCGCCGGCCACGAGCGCGGGCCCGTCACGCTCGTCTTCAAGTACGCGCGCATCCTCGGCAACGCCGACCCGCTGCCCGAGCTCCTGCGCGCGTTCGAGGCCGCGCATCCGGACGTGCGCGTCAAGGGCGAGGCGCTGCCGTGGGCGTCCGACGATCAGCACCAGTTCTACGTCATCAATCTCGAGGGCAGGAGCCCTGGCTTCGACGTCATGATGCTCGACTGCATCTGGGTCCCGGAGTTCGCCCGGGCGGGATGGCTCCTCGACCTGACGAGCCAGCTCGCGCCGGACGAGCTCGCGCCCTATTTCCCGAGCGCGGTCGCGTCGGCGACCTACAACGGGCGCGTCTGGGCGCTGCCGTGGAACTTCAACGTGGGGCTGCTCTACTATCGCGCCGATCTCCTGACCAAGTACGGCCTGCGGCCGCCCGAGACCTTCGAGGAGATGATCGACCAGGTGCGCCGCATCCGCGCGGGCGAGCGCGACCCGGCGCTCAACGGCTACGTCTGGCAGGGCAAGCAGTACGAGGGCCTCGTCGTCAACGTGCTGGAAGCATTCTGGGCGAACGGCACGACCGTGATGGAGGACGACGGTAAGGTCTTTCCAGATCCTGCGCGTGCGGCCGACGCACTGAAATTCTTGCGCGGGCTCATCACGATGGGCGTGAGCCCGGCGTGGACGACGGCGGCCGACGAGGAGCTGTCGCGGCGCGCCTTCGGCGACGGCCACGCGATCTTCCTCCGCAACTGGCCGTACGCGATGGACCTGTTCGAGGGGCAGGGCTCGGCGGTGCGCGGCAAGGTCGCGTTCGCGTCGCTGCCCGGGCGCGCGCGCGGCGCGCCGGGTGTGGGCTCGACCGGCGGCGCGCACCTCGGCGTCTCGGCCCGGAGCCGCTACCCGGAGCTCGCGCTGGCGCTGGCGCGACACCTCACGAGCGAGCGTGCCCAGCGTGCGATCGCGCTCGGCGCCGCGCTCTCGCCGACGCGCCAGGCGCTCTACCGCGATCCCGAGCTCGTGCGGCATCGC
>Ga0318534_10000168_pt1 | contig 18379 bp, 16 predicted proteins | sample GRESIP117b4f26_FD_202502 | JGI IMG/M metagenome (GOLD analysis project Ga0318534, IMG submission 202502) | Tropical soil microbial communities from Luquillo Experimental Forest, Puerto Rico - GRE.SIPMG.117b4f26 | ecosystem: Environmental > Terrestrial > Soil > Tropical forest > Bulk soil...
GGTTGCGCCGGGCCTGCCAGGCGGTCATTCGCTCGAACCGCTCCTCAAAGGACTGGAGTTGGCCGGTCTCGTCGGTGCAGTGGCTGCAGTGTCGCCCGGTTTCGATCGGCATTCCGCAGCTTTCACAGGCGGGCGTTGTGCTCATGATGTACTCCTTGGGTCGCGCGGGGCGGTCGCGGGGGCGGGCGGAGTTGCCGACTGAACGAGCGCGCGGAGCGCGTCCAAGAGCGCATCGGCCTGATCTGGGTGCATCCGAGACAGCGCGTCGGCGAGCAGGTCTGCGCTGAGTACCTCGCGCTGGCGGTGCAAAGCAGCGTGCCCGGCCGGGGTCAGCCAGATCAGGGTCCGGCGCCGGTCGGCCGGGTCGCTTTCGCGCTCTAGCATGCCCTGGCGCTCTAGGTGGCTGACGATCTCGCTCACCACCGATTGCGCACGGCACAGGTGCGCCGCTGCCTCGCCGATGGTCAGCGGCCCGGCCAGCGCCAGGTGCTCCAGGACCGCGAGCGAGGCGTTCGGTAACTGGCTGCGCGGCCCGTCTCGGCGGTGGAAAGTCAGGTACACGGCGCGGAAGAGCTCAGCGAACTGCCTGGGCTGGTCGGCATCGCGGCTCACCAGCCCAGGCTCGCGGCCCGGCTTTCCATCGTCAATCCCGATGGATTGCCCCGGAGGGGATGGGGCCGGGTGCGAGCAGAAGGGCCGGGGCCTCCCTGCCGATTCCGTACTTGATTTAGCGGCGGTTCGAAGCGCGCTAAACACGCGCCGAACGACTCGTTCGGGAAGAACGACCTAATGGGCACCTGAGCAGGTCGTCGCTTGGAGCGACGTGAGTTCTGAACTCTTTGCGTAGATCGTCGCCTGGCTTATGGATGAAGCGGACGGAAAGTTGCTAGCAGGACGTTGTAGTCGTGCGCGAAGCTGGCGGCCGAGGAACCGACCCCCTCCAAGACGTAGGCCGATGAGCCGAACCTGACGATCCGAACCTGCGCGAACCCGGCCGAAAAGGTGACGGCTGCGTCTTCGGCGGGCTGCCCTAGGTAGGTGAGCGAGTTGCGGGAAACCACCTTCGCCCCGGGCAGGGATGATGCAATGCCATTAACGCCACCGTCAAGACTGAATGAAGCCGATGCTGGAAGCGCAAGGTAAGTGACGCCGACAGCATGATCGGGAAGGGTCGTGGTATAGGCGATAACGGTGGTTCCCACGTTCTGCGCGGCGCGTCGCGGCCGGGCCGGGAATGTCGCCGTGAAGTGGGCGTCCGTAGCAGTCACCACGTACCCCGAGCTTGACGAGGACACGACGGTGGGCACTACCGCCAGCGTCACGATCCAGCCTGCGAACAGCAAGATCCCCAAGACGATCGGCCAGCGGACCAGCCTGGGCGGGGTGTAGGCACCGTCGGCCGCGACCAATCTGGGCCACGGCGGCCCAGTGACGGCAGCCGGGTCGAGTGGTGGGCCTGGTGGACCCGGTGGCACCCACCCTCCCGGGTCAGGGAAACCAGCGGGCTGCCCGGCGTCGGCTGGCGCAGCCTCGTGTGCAGGGACGGCAGGCTGGGATGGTTCCACGGCGCTGGCCGGTTCCGGCTCCTGCGCCGGCACATCAATCGCCTCGGGTACCGGCTCCGTCGGCATGAAATCGCCAGACATCGACCCTCCTAGGCTTCGAAACTGAACGGCGGGTACTCGTCGACGATCAGGTACCAGTAGCCGTTGACCCGGAACGTCCAGCGCAACCAGCCGATCACGAACGACTGCAGCCCGGCCGGCCAGCGGCCGGCGACGAGAACGGCGAACCATCCGATGACCAGCACGACGAAGGCGACCAGGTTGACGAAGTAGAGCACGACCAGTTGAGGGATGACCAAGATGACCCGGAACGCGACCGTGAGGCGCCGCCGCGTGGCGGGGCGGGCGCTATAGAGGACCGCCGGGTAGTCACCAGGGTCCACGTATCCCGCGACGACGTGAAAGCCCGGGTAGATGGTGGTCATGCCGTACAAGAAGACGAGCACCCGCCACTGGTACCGCAAGACCGCGACGAGGTAATCCCCAAAGCTCTCCGGCAGGCGCCCAGTGAAAAGGATCACGAACCAGCCAGTCAACGACACGACCGCAGCCCCGAATCCCAACACCACCAGCCACAGGTCCAAAGGAATGACTAGAACCCAATTCAGCAAGGGCCGCCAGCGAGCCACGCGCTCCGCGCAGACCACCTCGCCATTCAGTGGATAGCTACTTGACATCAGCGCCGCCCTCGATTCAGATCGAACGTTAGTAAACCCACCGGAAACAGCACTAGCGTGTCCGCGTAAGGTCGCACAGTACCGCCCTGACCGACGCTGGCCGTACTCACGCTGGTCAGGAGCATGGGTTGTCCGGGAAGCTCTCACCGTGCGCCACGACGGCATGCCCTCCCAATCATGGCCGGAAGGCTCCCTACGGGGGCAAGGGCATGATCTCCCGGCCGGTCCGCATGCCGCCGTGGCGCGACTCCCCTGTCTACCAGACGGGGAGCCTGGTTACTACAACTATGTAGAAGGCGGTCGCCTACTTTGTCCTCGCCCTGGTGGGCATCATCCGGCCCTACGCCCTGGTCGCGATGTAAACGGCCGTAGGCCAGGTAGGTCATCAGCTCGGTCCCAGGTGTGCGATCCGTACGGGCTCCAGCCCAGTTCGTCTCGGGCCACGCCGAGCAGCCGGGCAGCGGTCGGCTTGCAGGCGTGTGCGTTGTTGCCTCTGCGTTGCCGGGGCGCGCCCAGAAATCTGCCCCCTTGGTGTCGATATTGATGCGCAGCCGCCGTTGTATGGCTGAAGCGGTCTGCGGGCACGTTGCCCCTGTGAGCCATCGGAGGACCGGATGAAGTACGCACTGCTGATCTACGCCACCCCTGGTGCGGCCGAGGGCGCGCAGCCCGCCGACGACGGCGTCATCGACAGCTGGCTCGACTACACAGCCGCCATGAAGGAGTCGGGTGTGCTGCTCACCGCCGAGCAGCTCGCTCACATCGATACTGCTACCAGTGTCACCAGCCGCGACGGCGAGCGGCTGCTGACCGATGGCCCGTTCATGGAGACGAAGGAGCACCTGCTCGGCTTCTATCTGCTGGACGTGCCAGACTTCGACACCGCACTGGACTGGGCGGGCAGGATGCCGATCGTCCGTTACGGAACGGTGGAGGTCCGGCCGGTCCTGGAAGGCCAGGCGTGGCGGGCACCCCTGGAGTAGCGACCGCTGCGCTGGAGCGCGCGTACCGGGACGAGTGGACGGCCATCGTGGCCACGCTGGCGCGGCGTCTCGGCGACCTGCAGGCGGCCGAGGACGCCGTGTCCGAGGCGTTCACCGCCGCCGCCCGGACGTGGCCGAGGCACGGCGTGCCGCCCAAGCCGGGCGCGTGGCTGACGGTGACCGCGTGGCGCAAAGCCGTCGACCAGCTGAGGGCTCAGCAGCATGTTTCGAGAACCGGCCTGTCCCCGCAGGCCGGCGCCGCTGCCGACGAGCATGACCGGGCCGATCCGGAGGTGGTCACCATGGAAGACGACCGGCTGGGGCTGATCTTTGCTTGCTGTCATCCCGCGCTGGCGTCCGAGGTCAGGGTGGCGCTGACCTTGCGGTACGTGGCCGGGCTCACGACCCGGGAGATAGCCGCGGCGTTCTTGACCCCCGAGCCGACTCTGGCGCAGCGGCTAGCCCGGGCCAAGCGCAAGATCCGCGGCACCGGGATCAGGTTCGAGGTGCCGCCCGCCGGCGCGCTCGCCGCCCGGCTTAGCGGCGTGCGGGCGGTCATCTATCTGGTCTTCAACGAGGGTTACGCGGCCTCCAGCGGTGCCGAGCTGGTGCGGGTCGACCTGTGCGCCGAGGCGATCTGGCTCGGCCGGGTACTGCACCGGCTGCTCCCCGATGACACCGAGAGCGCGGGGCTGCTCGCGCTGATGCTGCTGACGCACGCGCACGCTGCGGCTCGGGTGGATGCGGCGGGCAGGCCGGTGCTGCTGGCCGACCAGGACCGGGCGCTGTGGAGCCGGGAGCTCATCGTAGAGGGGACCGCGGTGCTGGATGCGGCCGTGGCGCGGCGCTCCCCGGGCCCTTATCAGCTGCAGGCGGCTATCGCCGCGGTGCACGCGCAGGCGCCCTCCGTCGAGCGGACCGACTGGCCGCAGATCGCGGCCCTGTACGGCGAGCTAGCACGTCGCTCGCCGTCACCGGTGATCGAGGTGAACCGGGCGGTCGCCGTGGGCCTCGCCGATGGCCCGATGGCCGGGCTCGCGGTCCTGGCCCCCGTGCTGGCCTCCGGCGAACTGGACAGCTACGCCCCGCTGCACACAGCGCACGCTGACCTGCTGGACCGGGCCGGCCGCGCCGACGAGGCCACGGCCGCTTGGGCCCGCGCGATTGAGACCACCGGCAACAGCGCGCTGCGCGAGGCCCTCCAACGGCGGGTGGCAGCCCGGGGCCGGCCAGGACGGCTTGATCCTTGATGTCCCGGCGGCCGTTACGGAATTCTGCCGGCCGCTGTCGATTTCGGGCCCCTCTTGCCGTAGGAGGGGTGAGTCGGGCAGTTAGCAGGTGCCGGACGGCGCCGCTGCCCGATCCCCGGAGGTGGGGACATGAGGCTCACCAGGTCCGCCGGCTGGGCGCTCGCGCTGACGTCGGTGGCCTTCTTCATGACCGCTCTCGACGCGCTCGTGGTGATCACCGCGCTGCCGGCCATCCATGCCAGCCTGGGCGGCAGCGTCTCGACGCTGGAGTGGACGGTCAACGCCTACACGCTGACTCTTGCCGCGGGGATCATCACCGGCGCGGCCCTCGGCGACCGGCTCGGCCGGCGGCGCATGTACGTCACCGGGCTGCTGCTGTTCACCGCGGCGTCGGCGGCCTGCGCGCTCGCGCCCAGCGCGGGCCTGCTGATCGGCGCGCGGGCCATCCAGGGCCTCGGCGCGGCGCTGATCACGCCGCTGAGCCTGACCATCCTGGCCTCAGCGTTCCCAGCCGAGCGGCGCAGCACCGTCGTGGGGATCATGGGCGCGATCGGCGGCCTGGCCATCGCCGGCGGCCCGCTGGTCGGTGGCGCCGTCGTGGTTAGCCTGGACTGGCACTGGATCTTCTGGCTCAACGTGCCGGTCGGCCTGGCGGCGGCCGCGCTGTCGATGTCCAAGCTGCCGGAGAGCCGCGGGCCGACCGCGCGGCTGGACCTGCCAGGCGTGGCGATGGCAGCCACGGGCGCGGCGGCGCTGGCCTGGGGCCTGGTCCGGACCGCGGACGTGGGCTGGGGCAGCCCGCAGGTCATCGGCGCGCTGATCCTGGGCGCCGTGCTGATCGTGGGCTTCGTTGCCTGGGAGCGGCGGGCCAGCGAGCCGATGCTGCCGTTGCGGCTGTTGCGCAACCCGGCGTTCGCGGCCGCCAACGCGACCGGCTTCCTGATGTTCGCCAGCATCACCTCGGCCGCGTTCTTGATGGCGCAGTACTTCCAGCTGGGTCTCGGCTACTCGGCGATCGGTACCGGCGTGCGCTTCCTGCCCTGGACGCTCACGCCCCTGTTGATCGCCCCGGCCGCTGGCGCGCTCGCCGACAAGATCGGGGCACGGCCGCTGATGGCCACCGGCCTGGCCCTGCAGGGCGCCGGACTGATCTGGGTCGCGCTCGGCGCCACGAGCACCACCGGCTACGGCCAGTTCGTGGCGCCGCTCATCATCGCCGGGGTCGGGATCTCCATGGCTGTTCCCACCGTGCCGGCCAGCGCTCTGAACGCGGTGCCGCCCGCCGACATGGGCAAGGCCTCCGGAGTCCAGAACACCCTGCAGCGGTTCGGCGCCGTGTTCGGCGTGGCGATCGTCGCCGCGGTGTTCAGCGCGAACGGACATCTGGGCTCACCGACGACGTTGGTCGCCGGGTTCCGCCCGGCGCTCGCCGCGGCCGCCGGCATGTCGGTGGCCGGCGCCCTGGCCGCGCTGGCTACCGTGCGCCGCCGCAGGTCGCCGGCGGCCACCCCGCAGCCGGCCGATGCGCTCGCGCCCGCGCGCAGGTAAGCAGCCATGTCACCACAACTACGCAGCCGGGGAAGACCTGTTCGAGCATCCACCGGCCGCTCATGTCCGCCGTCCTCGCCTGGGCCACGAGTCGCACGCCACCGGGCTAGACCGCAACGAGCTTGGCGCGCTGCTGGCCGCCACCGGGCTTGGCCAGTCCGCCAAGCACCCACTGATCTGGTTGCTGACCCTGAACGGACTGCGGTCCCCGAAGCCTCTGGTGCCGACATCGAGGCTCTGGGCATCGAACGCGGGTACGGGGCTGGTCATCACCTACAAAGGCGGGAAGGTGACTATCCCGCTGACGCCACGTACGGCACGGGCGACCGGCCTGACCGTCGGCGAGCGCAGCGACCGGCAGCTCTTCTTGGCTGCGGACGGTCGGCGATTGACTGGCAAGGTGCCGCCCGGATCCGGGTATCGACCGTTCCGCTGCGGGGTGGGCAAAGCGCCAGAGCGGGAGCCATTCGGTTTCTGCGCTGGCCCGTTCCAGGCCATCGCGGCACGCCGTAGCCGCAGCGAGGACTCCGTCTACTACGGCCACGGCGCCGTGCCGCGACCCGGACGAGCACAGAGGGTCGTTCTTCCCGCCGCTGCTGAGCGCCACCGCCGGGTGGACCCGCCACTGTTTGCGATGATCATGGAGACCTGTCTGCACGGGCGGGGCATGCCGGGCGAGCAACTACGAAGCGCCTCACGGAACACTCCGTACGGGCCGTTTCCCGCACGCAGGTGAGCAGTTATCGCTCAGGCGCGGCACTAACGGCCCCCTGTTCGGCGGCCGGCGCGCCGACATCGGGGTCTTTGTCCGGGACCTGGGAGTCCGCGGCCGGGCCCGGGCCCCATCCCGCCGCCTGTGCGGCTGGGAATTCCGTGGATTGGAGGTTTCGTCCCGCGGTGCGTCGTTGTTACGCGCTGCGGTCTCGTGCCGAGCGCGCTAGCGCCACGGCACCGGTCAGCAATATCGTGGCCAAGAAGATCAGGTACACGACTCCAGAGGGGGACCGCCATTGGAATAGGTGAGGGTAACGAACGAGCGCAATGGACTGCAGAATGGCGAGCAGGACATATCCCACGGCTGCGGGCCGAAGGCGGCGCGCGTCCCGTTCCATCAGCGCATGGGCGGCGGCCACTCCCAGGCTGATCAGCCACGCACCGGTCGCCTGGGCGAGAAGCGGCGTCAGCTTCCACGGCCACAGCGGCGCGGTTTGCGCGGGGGCGGCGAAGAGGGCCACGCCGAGGCCCAGCAGGACGACAGCTTGCCCGGCCAGTACACCGTATACCCAGGCTGGGAGGGCGGCCGAGCGCTGCGGGTCCCCTCCCGGAATGCGCAGCTGGATGGCCAGCACGATCAGCATCAGCAAGGGGACCAGCGCGTAGATTGCAATCCACCCCCAGGTGACGATCTGCGTTCCGATCGCGAACGAACCGCCGAGATGGAGCTTGTCCAGGTGCTGCAACGTGGCAACCAGCGTGAGCACGGTGAAGACGAGCACGGCGGGCACCGCGATACGCGCGTTCGCCCAGGCCACCTGCCGGCCGGCCAGCGCCTCGATCGCGACGCTGGCCCAGTAACTAGCGCCCAGGAACGCCGCTGCCATCGGGTTGATGATCGTCCAGGCGAAGTGGGTTCCTGTCTGCTCGGTGAACACGGATAGCTGAATCCCGGCCAGCAGTACCAGGACGGCTGCCACGAACAGCAGCCAGCGCACTCCCGGCGCGAGCGGTTTCACGGCGGCCGGTGCGTCCGGCGCTTCTGCGTCCCGAAACTCCCGTCGCTGATCCGGTCCAGTGCGCAGAGCGGTGCTCCCGTACATGGATTACCTCCTTACGCGGCTCTTGCCGCCGTCATGGCTTCCAGGTAGCGGTGCACGAGCGGGATGGTGGCCGCGCCCTCTCCCACCGCCGAGGCGACCCGTTTGATCGATCCCCCTCGTACATCGCCCGCCGCGAACACCCCGGGCAGGCTGGTCTCAAGCGGCAGCGGCGGGCGGTCGAGGCGCCAGCGGCCACCGCCGCCAAGCACGTCCGGTCCAGTGAGGATGAAGCCCCACCGGTCACGCGCGATGCTGCCCCCGAGCCATTCCGACCGTGGCTGCGAGCCGATAAGGACGAACAAGGCGTCGGCGGGGACGTTCCGCCGCGTCCCATATGTTCTTTCCTCCAGGACCAGCGTTTCAAGATGATCGGCGCCTATGCCGTCAACGACCTCGACGCCGTAGCTCACATCTACGTTCGGAGCGGCGTTGATCTCGCGGATGAGGTAGTCGGACATGCTGTCGGTCAGCGACTCGCCACGCACCAGGACCGTCACCTGATCAGCCCATCTGGCCAGGTGCATCGCGGCCTGCCCGGCGGAGTTGCCGCCGCCGACGACGAACACCTTCCGCCCGCGCATCGCCGGTGCCTCGCTGACACCGGCCCCGTAGAAGACCCCACGGCCCTGCAGCTTCTCCAGGGCAGGGACATCGAGCCGCCGGTAGCTGGCGCCTGTCGTAATGACGAGCGTCCGCGCCGTCAGCACGGCACCGTCGGACAGCCGCAGCCGATAGTGGCCGTCCTCGTTCGACAGGCTAGCGGCCTGGCGCATGTACACGAATGTGGTACCGAACAGCCACGCCTGCTGCCAGGCCTCCCACGCCAGCGTGGAGCCGCTGACGCCCTGGGAGAACCCGGGGAAGTTTCGGATCATCGAGCTGGTCCCCGCCTGGCCGCCAATAGCTTCCTGCTCTACGACCACGGTCCGCAGGCCTTCCGAGGACGCGTAGACCGCGGCGGCGAGTCCCGCTGGGCCCGCGCCGAGCACCGCCACGTCGAACACCTCGTCGGCGGGGATCGGTGTCATGATCCCGAATGCGTCGGCGATCTCCAGGTTGGACGGGTTGACCAGCGCTGACCGCTTCTCCCCGAAGCGGAGGACGACGACCGGCAGTTCGGGTGACACCAGGCCGAGCTCGCCGAGCATCTGCCGGCCGCGCTTGGCGGCGGCGTCATAAAACCCGATCGGGATCCCGTTCCTGGAGAAGGTATCCCGCAGTTCCTGAGACCGTGCGGACCATCGCTCGCCGATCACCCACACCGCCTCAAAGCCGCCGCCGTGCCGGCTGTCCCATTCGCTCAGGAACCCGGTGATCGCGCGGTGGAAGCCCTCGTCGCGGGCCTGCACAGGCTGTACCACCCAGTGATCGATCTTGCCCACGGTGACGGCGTCGAAGAGGGGGCGCGCAGCCTCAAACTCCCCCCAGCGAACGGCCGCTACGCGTGATGCCGTCGGGTCGATGGCGCGGATCGCGGCAAGCACCTCGATGTCGTCTGGGTCTTGCGCACCGACCTCGCCGATGACCAGCGCGACTGGCGTGCCGGCGGCCAGCACTTCCTTGACCCGGATTTCGAGCTCCGCGGGATGGTCGCTTACCACGATGTGGTAATCCGCGCCGTACCGCTTGCGCAGCTCCTGCTCGAGGACCTCACGGACAGCGGCGTCGCGGCAGGCGATGACAATCGCCGCCTTGACGCCCTGATCGTGTTCCATCATTGCTCCTTGTTCTCTTACCGTCGGGGGGTGGTGCGGAACGCTACTTAGCGCTAAGCGCAGGTCCCCCGGCATGGATAGCGTTCGTTACGACTACGGGTAATGTCATCGGCCGGCTGCCTGGGTGCGCCGCGCCTGCCGCGCCGACCCGGTGATGTTGAGCCATAGGCTGGCGGGCCGCGCCAGGTAGTAGGCGGGAACATTGGCCGGGCGGGAAACTGCCGCTCCCCGGGCCGGCGCACGGGAGTTGTTCTGATGCTGCGGCGGTACGAACATGGATCGTCGCTTTCTGAGCTGGCGGGCCGCTGGTCAGCCCGTTCTCCTCCAGTTGTAGGCGGCGCGGCTGGCCACGGCTTGAGCAACGGTTGCTCATCTCTCAGCCGCAGCGGTGCTCAGTTGCCGGGCGCGGCGGCACATAACGAGCAGTCACTGCTCGGACGTGCCTCGCTACGATCCTGGGTGCGGCGCTGGGAGACCCGAGCTTGTCCCTCGTCAGCCATGAGGGACCCGGCCCGAGCCATTGCTCTGGCCGACCGCGCGCCGGCGCGTAATGAGTAGTCATTGCTCAGGCACGGGCTGTCTGGCCCGAGGAGTGTCGTGGTACATGACCTCAGACCAAGGAGAGCTGCCATGACCATGACCACCCGCTCCCCCGCCGTGACCGAGGCGATCAGCGTCTACGACGCGATCGGCGGCCGGGCCGCTCTTACCGCCGCCGTCGACCGCTTCTACGGACGGCTGCTGGCCGACCCGGCGCTGGGCCCGCTCTTCCCCCGTGGCGTGGGTGCCCGGCACCGGGCCTACGTCGTGACGATCCTCGGCGAGGCGCTGGGCGGCCGCGAGCGCTACCGGGGACCCGACATCGCCGGCGCTCACCGTGGCCTCGCCATAGGCGACGCCCATTTTGACCGTGCCGCCGCCCACCTCGGCGCCACCTTGGACGAGCTGTGCGTTCCCCGTGACCTGGCTGAGCGCATCGTCGGGACAGTAGCCGGGCTCAGGCCGGCCGTCGTGACCGCCTGACCTTTGGCAACTCACCGGATGACCGCTGTCGGCAATTGTCTGCCCAGGTCCGGGCTGACATGCTGGCTGCTGTGGCGACCACATTGCCGCGGTGGCCGATCATCGGCCGCCGGCCGGAGCTCGAGGTGTTCGAGCGAGCCCTGGGCTCGGGCGAGCTCGCGGGCCTGGTGATCTACGGCCGGGCGGGAGTCGGGAAGACCCGGCTAGCCGACGAGTGCCGACAGCAGGCGGTGGCTGCCGGTTACCCGACCGAACGGGTGGCGGGCAGCCGGACCACCGCACTGGTGCCGCTGGGCGCCGTGGCCGCGCTCCTGGCCGATGGGCTGGGCCACCCCCGCCCCGACGGGCAGGTCGACACGGTGGCGCTGTTCGAGCAGACCCGCCGGGCGCTGCACGGGCGCCACGGGGAGCGCCGGCTGGTGACTGTCGCCGACGACGTGTCGCTGCTCGACGCCCCCTCGCTCGCGCTTGTCGGGTATCTGGCCGCGCAGGGGACGATCTTCTTGGTCGCCACCGTGCGCACCGGCGAGCCGGTCCCGGACCTGGTGACCGGATTGTGGCGGGACGGCCGGCTGGAGCGGATCGACCTGGAGGACCTCAGCCGTGCTCATCTCGATACGCTCTTGCACCTGGCGCTGGGTGGCCCGATGGAGGCCGGCGCGGGACGGGAGTTCTGGGAAGTTACTAGAGGCAACCCCCTGTACGTGCGCGAGCTCGTGCTGGGCGGTCTCGAATCCGGGGCGCTGGTCGAGCGGTCCGGGGTGTGGCACCTGGAGGACCGGCTGCCGAGCACCACCCGGCTGCTCGATCTGGTCGGGCAGCGGATCGGGCAGCTGTCCGCCGAGGCCCGTTCCGTCGTGGAGCTGCTGGCCCTGTGCCAGCCACTGGAGCTCGGCTATCTCGAGGCCACCACCCCGGTCGCAGTGCTGGAGTCGCTGGAACGGGCCGGGCTGGTGACGATCGCCGTCGACTGCCAGGAGGTGCGCCTGGCCCACCCCATGTACGGCAGGGTGATCCACACCGCCATACCCAGGTCGCGGGCGCGGGCCATCTTGCTGGCCCAGGCCGACCTGCTGGAGGCCGCGGCTCCTGTTCCCGGTTCGGCGGCGCTTCGGATCGCGATGTGGCGGCTCGATGCCGGCGGGCGGCCCGACCCGGCGGTCCTGATCCGCGGCGCGCACCTGGCCCGGTACGCGCACGACTTCCGCGTCGTGCGGCGCCTGATCGAGGCGGTGCCCGGCGAGCAGCTCGATGCGGTCGGGGCGCTGCTGCTGGGCGAGGCGCGGTACGAGCTCGGCGTCTTCGACGCCGCCGAGCTGATCCTGGCGTGCGGGCAGCAGCTGCCCAGCAGCGAGCACGTCGCCCTGCGGCTGGCGGTCACCAGGGCCAAGAACGCCCAGTGGGGCCTGTGCCAGCCCGAGGCGGCGCTCGCCATCAACGCCGCCGCCGCGGCGGCCATAACCTCATCTCCGCTGGCCGAGGAGCTCGTGGCCGACGAGGCCTCGGTACTGACGTTCTCCGGCCACCCGGGCCGGGCACTGGCCGTCCTCGAGCGCATCACCGGCGGTGACCAGCGGACCCGAGTCGTCCGGGCCATCGCCGGGGCGCCGGCGCTGGCGATGACCGGCCGGACCGCCGAAGCGGTGAGGGTGGCCGAGGCCGGCTACACCGACCACGTCGCGCTCGGCGACGAGCTGGCCATCGCCCACCCGGCCATGCACATCGTCAACCAGGTATTCGCCTTGACCGAGGCAGGCCGACTCGCCGAGGCCGAGCAGCTAGCCCGGGCCGGTACCGAGATCGTCGCCTCGCAGCGAGTACCCATCGCCCAGATATTCTTCGCGCTCAACCTCGGGCGGGTGGCCACCTTGCAGGGCCGGTTGGCCACTGCTCGCCGTTACTACGCCGAGGCGGCCGGGCTGGCCCAGGCCAGCCACTTCGCCGGTCCGCAGCGCGTCGCCCTGTCGGGCCTGGCTCTGGCGCATGCCATGCTCGGCGACGCCGACGCCGCCGCCCGGGCGCTGGCCGACCGCGCCACCGGACCGGCCTTCGGCTTCCGCGGACCCGAACAGCAGCTCGCCGACGCGTGGACCGCCGTGGCGTCGCGACGGCCCGCCGAGGCGGCGCAGCGGTTGCGAGACGCCGCCGCGCACGCTGCTTCCACCGGGCACCGGACCGCCGAGTCGTGGCTGCTGCACGACCTGATGCGCACCAGCGGGCAGGACACCTCCGCCCGGCTGCGCGACCTGGCTGACGCAACAGACTCGCCGCTAGTTTTTGCCCGGGCGCGCCATGGCGCCGCCGCGCGGGCCCGCGACGCCGGGGAGCTGGCCGGCGCCGCCGACGACTTCGAGGCCCTGGGCGCGATGCTGCTAGCGGCCGAGGCCGCGGCGGGCGCGGCCGAGGCCTTCACCCGGGCCGGTGACCGGCGCGCGGCAACGGCGGCGGTGCGCCGCTCGATCGAGCTCGCCGCCGCCTGCGAAGGTGCCGCCACACCGGGACTGTTCCGGGCGGCCACGGTCCGTGCCGCCGCGGCGGCCCCGCTGTCGGGCCGCGAACGCGAGGTCGTGATGCTCGCCGCCGCGGGCATCGCGAGCAAAGACATCGCCGACCGCCTCTACCTATCGGTACGGACGGTGAACAATCACCTGCAGCACGCTTACACCAAGCTCGGAGTCAGCAGTCGCGCCGACCTGGCCCAAGCCCTGGGGAGCACCTCATGACGCCAGAGCAGATCACCTTGGTGCAGTCGTCGTTCGAGCGGCTCGGCCCGCAACTGCCGACCATGGCGACCCGCTTCTACCAGGAACTGTTCGCCCGCGACCCTGGCCTGCGCCCGCTGTTCACCACGCCCCTGGCCGAGCAGGAAGTCAGGTTCGCCGAGAAGCTCACCGAGATCGTGCGGGCCATGCCCCGCCTCGATGAACTTCTCATCCACACCCGCGCTCTCGGCGCCCGGCACGTCGCCTACGGGGTACGAGCGGCCGACTACCAGACCCTCGGCAACGTCCTCCTCGTCGCGCTCGCGGCCGTCCTAGGCGACAGCTTCGACGCCCCCACACGCGAGGCATGGACCCTCGCCTACAACCTTGTCGCCGAGACGATGCTCGAAGGCGCGGCCGCGGCCCGGCCCATCGGCAGCTGACCGCTGCGCGGGATGGTCGTGACTACCGTGTGCGCAGCCGCCGATCTGCGCGGCTGCCTGGCCGTGACGGTTCCGTCCGCGCTGGCGCAGATCTGGCCGACCTGTGCGCGATCGCTTCGCTGATCCGAAACCCTGGCCAGACCCGGGGCCCGGCCCGCATCCAGCCGGCCATGACCAACCCGCCACCGGCGTATCCGAACGCAGCGATCACATAGAAAGAAGGGATTAACGGTAGTTTGTTAATTCGGGAGGTAGAGGTGCAGGCCGCGGCCTGCCGCGACCGAGGTGATCAGGGCTTGCCGCTGCGGTGGCGGGGGCGCCTTGGACCATGCCTGCCACCAGCGCTGCAGGGCGATCTAGGGGGAAAGCCAGGCGCGGACCGCGCGCAGCGCCCGGGGCCAGGCTGGCACGGGCGGGGGTAAGCCGGCGTGGGGCCCCCTCTCTCCGCGGCCGGGTGCCGGCCGCGGTGCAGCCGCATCCTGTGGCGGGTGATCGGCGAACCAGGCGGCCCAGCAGAATGAGAAGGCGCAGTTGACCAGGGCCTGGTGGCGGCGGATCGCGATGTCGGAGCGCACCTGGAAGTCGGCCCAGCCCAGCGGGTCTTTGACCTGTTTGCAGCTTTGCTCGATCCGGTGGCGGATGCCGTAGATCCGCACGATCTCGGCCAGGCCGGCGGCCGGGTGGGGGCTGTCTGCCTCGCGCGGTCCGGCGGGCCGGGGCAGGCTGGTGACCAGGTACCAGGTGGCCTTGGCGGGCAGGATGACCGGGCCGGCGGTGGCCACGAGCAGGCGCCGGGCGCCGTCGGGTCCCCACCAGCCCAGCGTCGCGTCGGCGGCCCACCAGGTCTCGGCGTGGCCGTCGCGGAAGGTGCGCACCACCGGGTGCCATTCCCCGGGATCGCCCGGCCCGTCCCAGGCCAGGACGCGGGCGGCGTCCACCGGGGTGTGCGCGTCCGGGCCGTAGGCCCAGGTTCCGCGGCGCGGCTTGAGGGCCATCACGAATGGCAGCCCGGCGCCAGACAGCTCGCCGCGGAACCCGTCCTGGTCGCCGTAGGCGCAGTCCGCGCACACCGCCCGGAACGCGAACCCCGCGTCCCGGGCCCGGACCGCCAGATCCGCGGCGATCGCCAGCTTGGTACGGAACGCCGGGTCATTCTTCCCCTTCGCCAAATGCCTCGCCGGGGCGTACGGCAACGCGTGCACCGGGTAATACAGCCCCTCATCAGCCCACACCGTGGTCACGGTGACCACCCCGCTGTCAGTCTTGCCATACCGGCCCAGCCACTGATGGCCCACGTGCGCCGTCTTCGTGCCGTCCTTGCAGTCCCCGCTGTCATCGATCACCAGCACCCCGCCGCCATGCGGCGCGGTCGCCGGATCCGCGGCCAGCAGCTCTAACCTGCGGGCATTCACCTGCTCGGGGTCCCACCGCGACTCCGACAAGAAGAACTGCAGCCGCTGCACCGCCGGATGCTGCGCACCGGTCACCGGCTCGGCCCCGGCCAGCGCGGTCAGCGTCTTGTTCCGGTCCCGCGGCGCCAGCAACCAGCCCATGTACTCCCGGAACCCCCGCCGCTGCGCCACATGCGTGAACAGGTCATCGAACCGGGCCGCATACCCCTCTAACGGACCCGGAGCGGGCGGACATGATTGCGGCCTGGTCATCACCGGCCCCCAATCTCACCGGGGAACCCCACGCCAGCACCCTGCCCGCCATCAACCTTGATCCAACAAACTACCGTTAAACCATGGCCTGCGAATGCCGCCCGATCGTGACCGGTCACACTCCCGGAAAGTAAGGCGCAGCCCCGCTGGCGTACGCACCGGCGTTACCTACCGAATCCGGCCCGGAACTCGACGTGACCGCAACGGCTGGTTACCGGGGACAAGGCGCTGTGAGCCCGTCGGCTGGCCCGCCATCCGCCACGCCACCGCGTGCCCGAACGGACGTTCTGTGAGCGTGGCTCACAGCTGCCTCTTGCTTCAGTAGGCATTCCTATTCGGCAGCATGGAATCGCCTACGGCCAGGCCAGCCGAGCCAATCACGCTCTGTGGCAAGCTGGCTGGCCGTGAAAGCAGCTCCTGACCGCCTCGTCAGCAATGAGCGTCGCCGTTGATCATTGATTCGTGGCCAGATAATCAGGCCGGCAACACTCGCTGCCGCGGCCACGAACCCGCTTGCTGCCATCGGTTCTCGCGTCGATGCCCGGATCCCGCGAATCTCAAGCGGCAACAAGCTCCTGCCGACCAGCCCCTCCCGAGACGGCCCAGCGCGGCGCTGTGTGCCGCCGCTATGTGAGCGCGGTCCCCTGTGGCGGGCTACGTCGGTACGCTACCGTCATGGCTCAGCCTTCCGACCTTGAAGCCCGCGTGGCCGCGCTGGAAGCTCGCGTGGGCGAACTCGCCGGGGAGGCTCAGGCCGCTCGTGAGGATGCCGCCGCTGCCCGGCATCTGGCCGCCGCGAACGACCGGGACGTGGCCGAGGTTCGCAGCGAGATACGCGACTTCCGGCAGGCTGCCGTCGCCAGCTTCAACGCGATGCGCTCCGATCTAACCGATTTGCAGACCGAGATGCGCACCGGATTCACCGAGGTGCGCGGACAACTAGACGGCGCGGCTGCAGGCCTCGAACAGATCACCGGCCTGTTGAACACGCTGGTAGCCCAGCAGGGCGACCAGCCCGGCGGGACAGGCTGATCGTCGCCGTCTCGGTAGTCGGCAGCGGACTCGCGGCTCGCCGTTGACACGGCGCTGCCGTCATGCATCCGATCACTCTGTGATGGCATACTGCTTGGCCTCGGCCCGTCGCCGGGCAAGATGCTGATCGTCGCCTACAGGTTGGGATCGCTGAAGGGTTGTGTCCTCCCGTTGCTGGCACGCCGCCACACCCGAGGATTCTTGGGCCAGCCTGATCGAGCCGCGGTGGCCGTGATGGACGTCGTACCATGACCGAGCGGCGGCATCCGGGCATCGACTGTGCCGCCGCGAGGGAGCCAAGGCCAGGGCGGGAGCCAAAGCGGGAGCCATTCTCCGCAGTCCTGGAGGCATCCCCGGGCATCTTGAGGCAGGATTCGGCCAGGTGATGTGCTCTCTCGGGCATTCAGGGACTCCCCCAGGCAGCCAGCGGATCTCCCTGACACGGAAGAGGTCACAAGTTCAAATCTTGTACCGCCCACCGCAGGTCACAGGGGGTTTGCCCCTAGGTCGGATGGCCCGTTGGCCCTACGGTCCGTAGGGCCGGAGAGGTCATGTGACCTCCTCATCGCCGGTCACCGGCCTCCTCGTACGCGTGCAGGCGGCTGACCGCCTCGTTCAGCGCGTCCAGGATGGCGGCCTGGCCCTGGGCGAACAGGTGGCCGTAGATGTTCTTAGTGGTCTCGATCTTGGCATGCCCCATCTGACGGGCTACCTGCACGTCGGATGCCCCGGAGGTGATGAGCAGGGACGCGCAGACGTGGCGTAGCTCGTGCGCGGTGTAGCTGATGATCCCGTCCGGGTGGGCGGCGGTATAGCCCTAGGCAAGGGCTCGACGGATTGCGCGCAGATCCGGCTGGCCTCAACTGACGACAAGACCGGCAGCTCGCATACGCTGACAGGCTGGATCTGGGAGGACAGCATGAACCAGGGCGCCCATCCCGAAGAGCTGCCGGCCGAGGTCCTGGACGACGTGGCCAGCGTGGTCGGGGCAGAGGTCACTGTTCTCAGTCGCCTACCCGGAGGCGTCAATGGGGGCGCCATGCTCGTCCAGTTGGCCGGAAGGGCAAATGCAGTGCTCAAAGCAGTGCCCCGGGCACACCCCAACCACCTGGACGAGACGTTGCGAGCCCAGAGAGTGGTCGAGCACATGCGCAGGCGCGGCTATCCCACCCCGGCCTGGCTCGGAGTGGGGGCCACAGCCACTCATGTATGGCATCTGATGGACTTCGTTGACGCGGCTCCCGTGCCAGAGCTGACCCCGTCCCTCGTTGAGCAGCTGATGGAGATCATCGAACTCCAGGCTGGCCAAGCCTCCGAGCCCTACGACCACTGGTCGTACGCCTGGCGGGTCGCCACCGGTCAGGAATCGGCTGTCGCCGGGCTAGATTTCAACGAGACGCCCGAGCAGTCCCGTCTCCGCCAGTCCGTGGCCAGGCTCTCGGGGTATTCCTCCGTGGTGTCGGCCTTGGTCGAGCGCCTGCGGCTCGTGTGTGCCGACGTCCCGCCACCACGAGAGGCACCGGACATGGTCCATGCCGATCTCTCAACCCCCAGCAATGTCCTGGTCCGTAACGGAGCGGTGGTGGCAGTCGTGGATATCGGGAACGCAGGTAGCGGCACGCGGGCGACTGATCTCACCACCCTCGTGTGGTACACCTTCCAGGATCCGCTGCTGGACGGTGTCCGAAGGCGGCTGTCGACGAGAATCCTCGACCTGGTCGGCTGGGAGGGGGCGGCCGTGCTCACAGCGACACAGATCCTCCTGCAGCTCGAGTTGGCCATCCGTCTCGGGCGCCACGATGTCGTTGCAGGGGTGGTCAAGCGCGGCCATCGCGCCCTCGACGAGCTGAACGCGCTTCGCTAACTGTCGCCGGTCCGCTGCGGCAGCGACAGCGTCGCATCAGCCCTGGACGGCGTTGATCTTGCTACGGATCAGATGCTTGTCGCCCTAGGGCAGGGA
>Ga0318534_10000176_pt1 | contig 18095 bp, 18 predicted proteins | sample GRESIP117b4f26_FD_202502 | JGI IMG/M metagenome (GOLD analysis project Ga0318534, IMG submission 202502) | Tropical soil microbial communities from Luquillo Experimental Forest, Puerto Rico - GRE.SIPMG.117b4f26 | ecosystem: Environmental > Terrestrial > Soil > Tropical forest > Bulk soil...
TCGCTGGCGCTGGCCTGCGACCTGCATTACGCGGTCCCGGGCGCCGTGCTGACCACTGCTTTCGCCCGGGTCGCCTTCGCCGGAGACTACGGCGGGACCTGGTTCCTCACCCGGCTGGTGGGCAGCGGCAAGGCCAAGGAGCTCTATTACTTCTCGGAGCGGCTGACCGCCGAGGACGCCGAGCGGCTCGGGATCGTCAACGCCATATTCCCGGCGACGGACTTCGAGGAGGAGGTCATGGCGCGGGCACGCCGGCTGGCCCAGGGACCGTCGATCGCCTACCGCTACATGAAGGAGAACCTGAACCGGGCCGTGACCGGCGAGCTGGGCGAGTGCATGGACCTCGAAGTGACCCACCACGTGCACACCGGGTTCACCGAGGACCACCGTGAGGCCGCCCAGGCCTTCGTCGACAAGCGCGAACCGCGTTTCCGCGGCCGGTAAGCCGGCGGCGGCTCCCGCCGCGTTCCCCCGGCCGATCTTCGTCATCCTCGCGCGCTTCCGCCATGCTGGGAGCGGATACCTGCCCCGGCTGCCGACTAGGGGGTTCCCGAGATGATCATCGATTGCGCGCATTACCAAGACGGCCGCAGGCGTGACGAGGGCCCGGTCTCCCTGGAGGAGGCGGCGGCCCGGTGCCAGCAGGGCGGGTTCGTGTGGCTGGGGCTGTTCGAGCCCAGCGCCGAAGAGATGGCCGAGGTCCGGGACACCTTCGGCCTGCACGAGCTGGCGGTCGAGGACGCCCAGAACCTGCACATACGGCCGAAGGTCGAGCTCTACGACCAGGACGTGCGGCTGGTCATCTTGCGCACCGCGCGCTACGACGACGCCGCCGAGCAGGTCGAGTCCGGGGAGATCAGCGTCTTCCTCGCGCCGACCTTCGTGATCGCGGTGCGGCAGGGGGTGGCGAGCGAGCTACGCGCGGCCCGGCAGCGGCTGGAACAGCGGCCGGAACTGCTCGCCGCGGGCAGCCCGTCGGCGCTATGGGCGATCCTGGACCAGGTGGTCGACGACTATGCGCCGGTCGTGGCCGGTCTCGACTACGACATCGACCAGATCGAAGCCACCGTGTTCTCCGGCGCCGTGGCGCCGACCGAACGGATCTACTCGCTGCGCCGCCAGGTCACCGACTTCTACCGCGCCGTGCATCCGCTGCTCGCGGTGGTCACCACCATCGAGCGCGCCACCGAAGCGCCGCAGCTGCAGCCCTACCTGCGCGATGTGCAAGACCACCTGCTGCTGGTCAACGAGGAGGTCGCCGCGCAGCGCGACCTGCTCGGCACGGTGCTGGAGGCCAACATGGCGGTGATCTCGGTCGAGCAGACCAAGGTCGGCGTCCGGCAGAACGCCACCATGGAGCAGCTCACCATCCTGGCCACGGTCTTCCTGCCGCTGACCTTCATCACCGGCTTCTTCGGGCAGAACTTCAGCTGGCTGGTCGGGCACATCAGCGGCCGGGCCGCGTTCATGGTCTACGGCATCGGCGGCCTCCTCGTGCCGCTGGGGCTGCTGTTCTGGTGGCTGAGGCTCCGCGCCCTGCCCGCCGGTACCGCTGCCGCGGCTGACGAGCACTGACCCTATGGCCGAGCTTGCGCCGACGGCAGGTCCCGGCCGGCCAGCGCGCCCGACGCCCGCCGCGCTGGCCGCGGCCGGGCAGCTGACCATCCCCGACGTGGCCGCGCCCGGCCTGCGCGTCCTGTTCTCCGGGATCAACCCCGGCCTGTACTCCGCCGCCACCGGGTACCACTTCGCCCGGCCGGGCAACCGCTTCTGGCCGGCCCTGCACCAGTCTGGCTTCACCCCGCGCCAGTTCCGGCCCGACGAGCAGGAGCAGCTGCTCGGCCTCGGCCTGGGCATCACCAACATCGTCGACCGCGCCACCGCCCGAGCCGACGAGCTCACCGCGCAGGAACTGCGCGACGGCGGCGCGGCGCTGCTCGCCAAGGCCGCGCGGCTGCGCCCGCGGTGGCTGGCGGTTGTGGGCGTCACCGCCTACCGGACAGCATTCGGCCGGCCGGAGGCCGGCGTGGGATCGCAGGAGCTCACCGCCGGGGACACCCGGCTGTGGGTGCTGCCCAACCCAAGCGGCCTGAACGCTCACTGGCCGCTACCTAAGCTCATTGAGGCGTTCCGAGACTTGCGGCTACACGCCGAGGGCTAAGCAAGGTCGAAAGGCGAGGTCTAGCTAGGTGGTGGCACAAACCCCTGAATAAATTGTCCGATACTCCTGAGCTCTCGCCGTTCTGTCTCCCAGCTCAGCAGCACCTTGCTATGCCCATCTCCGTCCGGAAAGAGTTCATTGATTCTTCTCTCGATCCTTGCTACGCGGACTGACAAGGTTGCTATGAAACGGCCGAGGCTCCAGTAGCAAATAAGGCCGAAAAGGAAAACCGCTCCGGCAAGTGACGCGAGCACGTAGGTGCCTCCACTGAAAAACGGATGGCTGCTTGCGACGGCGAGTATTGCAGCGGCCGCCGTCAGGAAACCGAGAAATTGATAGCGTGCCGACAAGCGTGCAATTATTTGCGCGGTAAGATACTGGTATTCCATCCCCAATACCTGGATGATCCGGTCAGTATCAGACGCAGGTGCTTTCGGCCCGGACCCGGGCGGTGTCGCAGGTGCCACGCTATCTGTCACTCCGGCATCCTACTGGAGCGGTTATCGCCCAGCGGCGTGGCCACACGCGGGCTGGCAAGCGCCAGGGCTGCCGTCCGCCCTTACCAGGTGCGGCGCGCTCCCGAGGTCACCGTCCAGCGGCGCTCATCAAGATCCCCCGATCTCGGGACGTTCGCAATGGGCCCGGAGAACCTTTGCCAGGCGACCCGGCATTGGCACGTGGCAATAGGAGTGGCGCACTACCGTCATGCCAGCGCTGCGCACTTGCACAAGTCAGGAGCAGCAAACCCGGCTCTCTGCCGAAGGTGCCAAGGGCGCCTTAGATAGCCCGGCATTCACTGATGCGATCTTAGCGATTTCATGCAGTGTGACCGTACTCGAAATAAGCCAAAAAAAGGGCTGACCGCTGGCCTACTCGCCTGGGGACGGGGCCCCGTGCGGCCATAGGCATACCGAGCTGGCTCCGATCTGCAGCTGGCCGCCGGGAGTGGCCGCGGTGCCCCAGGTCAGGCTGACGTCGAACGCGTACGGCGGGGCCACCGCGGTGATCACCGGCTGGGTGGTGCCGATGCCGCGGCTGCCGGTGATCACCCAGTGCAGGTTCTTCCAGTAAGCGAGCACCTGCTCGCCGATCGCCGCGTAGTCGTGCACGGTGATCCCGCGCAGCCAGTACCCCCGGGACACGACGACCATCTCGGACGCGTCCGTGTCGGTGCAGCCCGTGGTGTTGTTGAGCTCATCGTAGGGATATCCGGCCACGCTGGTCTCCAGCCGCGGCCGGGGGGTGAGCGCCTGGCCCGTGTCCAGCAGGATCTTCTCGGCGTAGGTCGCGGCCTGGGCCGGGGTCATCGTGGGCTGGCTGTTGTTCACCTTGCTCCCCTGGCTGGTCGGGCTGCTGCCCGAGCATCCCGCTGTCCCGGCGACGGCCAGCGCCAGCAGCACGGCCACGGCACCGGACCGCCAGGCCCGGCGCGGCCGGCCCGGCCGGGAGATCCGCGGCATGGTCATCCCGCGGTTCCGGCCGGCGATCCCGGCGCCGATATGACCAGGTGGTACAGCCCGTCCACGATATACCCCATATTGGTCAGCGACGCCGAGCGCGGGGCCCAGTAGGAGGAATGCGCCTTGAAGCTCATGAAGTAGGGCAAGATGAACGTGGACGGCTCGCCCGGGACGAAGTTCGCGGTGAAGTCGTTGCCGCCGAAGGCCGGGGCGGCCGGGTTGGTGCCGAAGGAGCTCGCGCTCGGGTCCTGGGCGTGCGCGATCAGCAGCGGGGTCAGCGCGCCTTCCTCGGCGCCCTGCTTGACGTTGCCCCCGGCCAGCAGGCTCACCACCGCGCCCGCCGCGCCGTCCTCCGCGACCTTGGGCAGCAGCGCCTCGGTGTGCGGCGGCAGGTCGGGCACCGGGTCGTTGACGTTCGCGCCCGCCCACACGTGGCTCACGGGTATGCCCAGCCGGGCGGCTTGGTTCAGGCCGACGCCCGGGCTGCCCACGAAGACGATGTCGGTGGGGCGGACGCCGTCATGGGCGGCGGCCTCGCCGATGACCAGGGAGCCGTAGCTGTGGCCGAGCAGCACCCTCCGGCTGGGAATGCCGGCGGCGTGTGCGGCCGCCAGCCCGGCCTGGAACCCGGCCAGCGCCTTGGCCCCGGCCACCGCGTCCGCGGTGCTGCCGATCTGCAGGTCCCTCGCGATGTCGGTCAGGCTGAGCTGCGGGGCGTTGTAGTCCAGCCAGAAGATCGACGACAGGCTCTGGGAGCTGTGCTGGTGCGCCTGTTGCCACAGGTTGGCGGCCCGCTGCGAGTTGCCCAGGGCCCCGGTGAGCGCGGTCCCGACGCCGGGCACGTAGGTGACGGTGGTGTCCGCGGTGTCCGGGTTGCCGAAGGCCACGATCGCCTTCCCGATCCCGGCGGTGCTGAACCCCAGCAGGTAGGCGGGCGGGAGGTGGCCGTGCCCGCCCAGGGCCAGGGCCTGCTGCAGCGCGCTGATGCCGGCCAGCTGGTGCTCGATCCCGGCGATCTGGGCCTGCCACTGCACGAAGGCCGGGTTGGGCACGTAGCCGGCCTTCGCGTCGAGGTAGTCGGTGGCCGGAGGCGGGTGGGCCTGCAGCTGCGCAAGCTCACGTTCCAGGCTCGCCTTCTCCTGGATCATGGCGAGCCGGTTGGCCGCGTTGCGGGCGGTGGCCGGGAGCCCGTTCATCCACCCGATCGTGGCCGGGAACTCCCGGATCAGCTGATCCTGGGCCTGCTGGCTCAGCGCCTGCCACCAGTCGTGAGTTTCCTGCGGGGTCAGGCCCGCAGGCGGCAGCATCTCCCGGCCGATGTCCCCGGCCAGGCGGCCGGGGGCCCCGCCCCCCGCCCCCGAGCCCCCGAGCCCGGGCCCGGGCGGCCCCCCCCGGGCCAGTTGCGCGCTGACCTGGTTATCCACCTCGCCGGCCAGCGCCAGTGCCCGCCCCACGAGGTCGGCCACCGCCTGCGCGGCCGGGGGTATCGCCGTGACCATGGCCTCGGATTCGGCCAGCCGCGCTCCGGCTCCGGCGACTACCGGGGCCGCGAGCGTCACTTCGCCGCTGGCCTCGATCACCAGCCCGTGGCTGGCCGCCAGGTCTTCGGCGGTGCGCAGCAGCGCCTGCGCGTCGGACACGCCCATGGCCGCGTCCCGGTACAGGGCGGCCATCGCCGTCATGTCTCCGCTCGTCGCCGTGAGCCGGGCCGACAGGCCCGACAGGCTGGCGCTGGCCGCGTCGGCCGCCGCTCCCGCCCAGAAGCCTTCGAACAGCGCTGCGGTCTGCGGAACTCCGCGGACAGCTTCTCGAACCGGTTCCCGGCCGCTTCCCAGTCCTGCGCGGCCCGCTGCAGCCGGTCCGGCTGGGCCGCTCGTAAGCTGGCCAGGTCTATGTCCACCGTCGTTACCGGATCGCCGCGGGCCCGCCCGGGAGCATGGTCCCGATAGCGGCCGTCCGGGCCGCCAGGCCGGATTCCACCGCCGAGTAGCTGGCCGCCGACCTGGCCAGCCGGCCGGCGGCTCCGGACACCGCGCTCGCCTGGGCCGTCACCTCGCGGTCCCAGCGCGACGCCGCGGCCGACGACGCCGCGGCGATCTGCCAGCCCGGGCAGCCCGACGCCGCCGCCGAGCACGCCGACGACACGTCGGCCGATAGCGCGCGTATCGACCCGGACAGCTCGCTCAGCCCCTCGCCGACCAGCCGGAGCGTTCCCCGGTCCACCTCCAGGACGCCACCGCTCCCGCCACTGGTTAACGGCACCCGTACCTCCCCTCGGCCAAGCCGCCCCAGCCTGTCGCGTTCCCGCCAAACCTTACCGTTATGGATAAACTATCTCGTTACGGACGGAACGGCCAGCAAGATCGGGGAAGGCTGGCTCAGGGGCCGCACATGGCGGCCAGCTTGGTGACCGTCGCCCAGTTGCGGGCCGTGCCGGCCACCTGGTCCGTTTTCCGCTGGCCGATCTTGACCAGCGCGGCGGCCAGGTCACTGCGCCCGTAGCCGTCCGGGGTGTGCAGGAAGATGGTGCGCCCGATGACCTCGGCGGTGTCGTGGCTGCCCTTCTGCGCGACTTGGTCCTGAGCCGCCGCCACCTGGTCCGCCAGCTCCGGTCCCGGCTGACCGCTGAGGAAGATGGCGTGCACGGCTCTCGGGTTCGGCTCGCCGGCGTACGGGTTGTCGCGCACCACCTGGGCCAGGTCCTCGCGGGACAGCACCACGACCCGGGACTGGACGCCGATGGTCTCGGCGATGGCCTCCTCCAGGGTCGCGGCCAGCGCCGCGGTGTCGGACTGCTCGGTGCTGAATACCACGTTGCCGCTCTGTATGTACGTGGCCACGTCGGCGTGCCCGAGCGAGGCCACGACCTCGCGCAGCTCGGCCATGGGCACCTTCTTGTGGCCGCCGAGGTTGATGCCCCGCAGCAGGGCGATGTGAGTAGGCACGGCAATATCCTGCCGCAGGATCGTGATCAGGCGTCGCTGGGCCAGGCGCGGGCGGTCGCGAACTCGGTGAACGCGCGGGCCGCGGCCGAGCGGTAGGCGTCCGTGCGCCAGACCAGGCTGAGCGTACGCCGGCAGCCGGGGGCGTCCAGGTGCAGCCAGGCGACCGGCGGGTGCGGCGCGGACCGGCGGGCCACGGCCGGGATGAGCCCGACGCCCACTCCCGCGCTGATCAGCGAGCGGACGGCGTAGGGCTCGTCGCCCTCGCACACGATCGCGGGCTGGATGCCCGCGGCGCCGAAGAGCCGGTCGGCGAGGGCGCGCTGCCAGTAGCCGGGACGGGTCGTGACGAAGGGCTCGCCGGCCAGCGCGTCGATCCCGACGCTGGTTCGCCGGGCGAGGCGGTGCCCGGGGGGAACGGCGAGCAGGACCTCTTCGCTGAGGATCTCCGTCGCCTGCAGGCGGGGTCCGGCCAGCGGCTGCGAGGCCAGGCACAGGTCCACCTCACCGGCCTGGAGCTGGGCGGACATGACCGGGGCCGGTGACTGGTAGAGCCGCAGGCTCACCTCGGGGTGGTCCGCGAGGAAGCCCGCGGCGAGCTGGGTGATCATGCGCAGCGTCTCCACGGCGACGGCGACCGTGCCCCGGGCGAGACCGGCGGCGTCCCGGAGTTCCTGCCGCGCCTGGTCGAGCTCGCCGAGGGCGTTCTGGACGCGGGCCAGGAACAGGGCGCCGAAGCGGTTGAGCCGGACCCGCCGACCGCGGCGGTCGAAGAGCGCGACGCCGAGCTCGGCCTCCAGGCGCGCGATCGACCGGCTGAGGGCGGGCTGGGCGATGCGCAGTTCCGCAGCGGCCCGGCTCACGTGCTGGTGCCGGGCCACCGCCTGGAAGTGGCGCAGCTGCAGCAGGTCCACGACCGCCACTTTATGCGTCGCAAGCATGAATACATGACCATATTGGTCTTGGACGGCATGAGCTGGCTTTCCTAGCGTGAACGTGATGCCGACCACCACGTCCGTCCCCCGCAGCCGCAGCGTCCCGCAGACCCGCCTGGCGGCGGTGCTGGTGTTCCTGGCCGTCGAGTCCACCGCCGTGGCCAGCCTGGGCACGCCGCTGCTGCCTGCGGTTCAGCAGGCCGAGCACGTGTCGCTCGCGGCGTCGCAGTGGACGCTCACGATCACGCTGCTGACCGGCGCGGTGGTCACCCCGGTCCTGGGCCGCCTCGGCGACGGGCGGCTGCGCCGGCGGGCCACGGTGGGCGCGGTCGCGGTGATGCTGGCCGGCTGCGTGCTGTCCGCGCTGCCCGCCGGTTTCGCCGTGTTCCTGGCCGGGCGAGCCCTGCAGGGCGCCGGGCTCGGCCTGGTGCCGCTCGCCACCGCGGTCGCCCGCGACGACCTGCCGGCCGGGCGTTCCCGGCACACGATCGCGGCGATCGGCATCACGACCGCGGTCGGCATCGGCGTGGGCTACCCGCTGGTCGGGCTGCTCGCCGAGTACCTGGGGCTCTACGCCCCGTTCTGGGTCGTCGCGGCGATGAGCGCGCTGGCCCTGGCCGCCGCCGCGGCGGTCCTGCCGGCCAGCCCCGCCCGGCCGTCCCGCCTTGACGTCCCCGGGGTCGTCCTGCTCGGATCCGGGATCGTGGGGCTGCTCCTCGCGCTGGCCGAGGGGCCCGGCTGGGGCTGGACGTCGCCCGCGACCCTGGCCTGCGCGGCGGGGTCCGCGGCGCTGCTCGCGGCCTGGGCCGGGTGGGAGCTGCGGGCCCGCCGGCCGCTGGTCGAGCTGCGCCTGCTCCGGCGCCGGGCGGTGCTGGCGGCCAACGTCACCGCGTTCGGCGTGGCGGTCGGGTTCTACCCGCTGGCGTCGCTGGTGGTGCGCTTCGTCCAGGCCCCGCCCGGGACGGGTTACGGCTTTGGCGCCTCGGTGCTCGTCGCCGGGCTGATGCTGACCCCGTTCTCCGTGGCCAGCTTCGCCGCCAGCAAGGTCGCGACCCGGGCCGCCCGGCGCACCTCCGCGGAGTTTGTGGTGGCCGCGAGCTGCGTGGTGCTGATCGCGTCGATGGTGCTGTTCCTCGTCGCGCGCGGCAGCTACGCCGGCATCGTGGTCATCATGGCGCTGGCGGGCTTCGGCGTGGGCTGCGTCTACGCGGTCAACCCGCTCCAGATCACCGGCGACGTGCCCGCCGATCAGACCGGCAGCGCCATGAGCTTCTATCAGCTCGTGCGCACCGTCGCCTACTCCATCGCCAGCGCGCTGAGCGCCACGGTGCTCGTCATGTACATTCCGGCCGGGCGGCTGCTGCCGAGCAACGCCGGCTACAGCGCGGCGGCCGTGGTCAGCATCGTGGTCCTGGGCGCCGCGCTCGTGGCCAGCACGCTGTTCGCCGTGCCAGGCCGCCCCAAACGCGGCGGTCAGGTCATCTCGGCGGGCTGGTAGGTGCCCGGCGGCAGGCCGAACGTCCAGCCGATCGCGTCCCGGGGGACCTGCTGTTCGGGCGGTACCCGCAGTACGTACCGCCGCTGCGACCCGTCCGGCTCGACGGTCGAGTTGACCACGTCGACCAGGACGACGTCCTCATCGCCGGCGCGGCGGCTGGGAATCCGCCACAGCGTCCCGTACTCGTCGGAGGCGATCTTTTCCGCGTCCACCTGGCCGAGCAGCCGGGCGTAGCCCATGCGCTCGGCGATCAGCCGCCGGAACTCTGCGTTCCGCTCGCCGAGCCAGTCGTCGGCGGTCGCCTCGCCGGTGGTGTACCGCTCCGGGACCACGGCGCCGTGCCAGGCGTGGATGGCGAACCCGTCCCGCCAGGTGAGCGCCGGGCCGTCCAGGCTGTGCAGCACCACCCAGCCGCGCCCGGGTCCCGAGGACTGCGGCTGAGTCTCGCAGCGGACCGGGCGCTCGATCATCACGCACGCGTCCGGGTACGGCCACCACGGCCCGGTGGACCGGGCGAGGGTCGCCATCAGGTCCACGCGCTCCGCGTACTCCGGGCGCAGGGCGACCAGGCCGAGCTCGCGGTAGATGAGGTTCATGCCGGTCTCTTGCGCGCTGAACTGGCCGCTCGCGCACCGGTCCGCGAAGGCGGGGATCAGGCTCCTGAGCTCCGGGGCGGCGCAGGCCCGCAGCGCCTCCAGCAGCACCGGCCCGAACGGCGGCAGTCCCCAGTCGTCCGCCGGCATCAGCAGCCGGTCCCGGGCGAGCGGCCGGACCCGGGCCGGGGAGGCCGACAGTTCCGGGCCCAGGTTGCCTCCGCCCCGGCGGAAGCGGGCCGCCAGGCGGCCGCGCCTCCGCAGTTCCGTCTCGTAGCGCCACACGGCCGACGGCAAGGACGGCCGGTACCCGACCTCACCGAGAAACCTGGCCCGCTGAGCCTCCCGGTGATCGTCCGACAGGCGCCCGACGGCCTGCAGCGCGCCGGCCGGGGAGTCCGTCCACACGAACCGGGGCGGCGGGCGCCCGGCGACCTCGTACAGCCGGCGGACCGCCCGCGCGGCCGCCGGGCGGTCCGCGGGGGCCGTGGCCACCGCGGGGCGCCGCCACTCGTCACGGATCTCCCGCGCCCGCTCGAGGCGCTGCCGGGTCAGCCTGATCACGATCAGTCGAGGACCGGGCGGAACCTGCGGGATGACCGCGCGGGCGCCGGCGGGACGTATTCCCGCTGCCGGACCACCTGGTAAGACCCGGGCGGCACGGTGATCGTGTCATGCTCCTCGTGCAGCAGCCGGGCCTGCACCCCGACGACCCGCAGGAAGCGGCGCTCGATCTCCTGGTCGGGCAGGGCCAGCAGCTCGGCGTGCGGTTCGGCGATCGCGTGGCGGTGCCCGGTCACCTCGCCGTAGGCCAGCACGATCTCGCCCTGGTCCCGGGGCACCGGCACGGCGCGGCCGGGGATGGCGTCCACGGCGATGAGCAGGACGTCGCCCTGGCGGTACTGCGCTTCCCGGAGCTGGTCCTTCCGGGTCTGGTCCTTCCGGGTCTGGACGTTCATGTTCCGGTTCCTTTCCGGCTCTCCGCCGCGCGAACCCGCGGCGCGCTCATCTGACTCCGCCCGCGTCCCACACCGGCACGTTCGGCGCGTGCGCGTGCACCGCGGCAGCGAGATCGGCCAGTCGCAGTCGCGCGTCGCACAGGGCCACCACCTTGCCCCAGCCGGACGGGTCGAGCGGCCGCCGGACGAGGGGCTGCGGGAAGCTGCCGTCCGGCCCCCGTTCCAGGACCACGACCTGGTGATCCCAGTCGCCGGCTTCGTCGCTGTGCGGCTTGCTGAACAGGACCACCTCCGCGACCTGGGGCCAGCCGATCCGCCGGGGCGGGCCGTTCAGGTAGATGCCGGCATCGTCGACGGCCAGCACCACCCGGCCGGCCATGCGCGTGCGGCCCTGGTCGCGAACCCAGAACAGGCAGGCCAGGGGCGACAGCAGCAACAGGGAGAAGCCTCCCAGCAGCAGCACGGCCTTGAGCGGGTCCGGCCCGGCCCCGGCGGCCAGGGCCACCAGCGAGCCCGGGCCGGTCACCATGATGGCGCCCACCACCCAGAAGTAGAACGGCACCCGGGGCAGGCGCACGGCATAGCTGCCGTCTCCGGCCGCTACATAGGGAGGCATGCGCGGCATCACCTCGGGCCAGGCTCAGTCCGGTGGACAGATCCGGTCTCGATTGTCGCGCCTGACGGCTGGCCGGGGCAACGCCATCGGCTGGCCGAGCGCCGGCCCGGCCGGGCGGCTGGCCTGAACCGTGAACGCGCTGGGTATGGGTAGGAGCGGCCGTCAGCGGTCACGATCGGGGGGTCAGTGGCTTATGAAAATGTCTCCAGGTGTCCTCGCCCCGCCGCACGAGGTACTCACGCCGCAGGAGTGGCAGGCCCGCGGGCGCGCCCGGCGCGAGCAGGTACCCCGCGCCGACCACGCGCGGTGGGAGCCGCCGCCCGACCGGCCTGACCCGGTCGCGATCCTCGAGGAGCAGGCCGCCACGCGCGTGCCCGACCTGGTGCCGATCCGGCACGGCCGCATGCTCACCTCGCCGTTCGCCTATTTCCGCGGCGCGGCGGCGCCGATGGCGTGGGACCTCGCGCACACGCCCACGACCGGCATCCGGGTGCAGTGCTGCGGCGACGCGCACCTGCTGAACTTCGGCATGTTCGCCGCGCCGGACCGGCGGCTGGTCTTCGACGTCAACGACTTCGACGAGACGCTGCCCGCCCCGTTCGAGTGGGACGTCAAGCCTGACGGCCAGCATCGCCGTGGCCGCCCGGGACAACGGGTTCTCCGACGCCGAGGCCCGCGCCGCGGTGCGGGCCTGCGCCCGCAGCTACCGCACCGAGATGGCCCGCTACGCCACGATGCGGTTCCTCAACGTCTGGTACTCCAGGATCGACGTCGACCACGTGACCGGGCTGTTCGACGCGGTGCAGACCAAGGAGGCGGTGGAGCGCCGCCAACGGGACATCAAGAAGGCGCGCAAACGCACCAGCCTGAAGGCGCTGATGAAGTTCTGCGACCGGGTCGCCGGGGAGTACCTGATCCGGCCGGACCACCCGGTGATCGTCCGGTTCCCGATCGAGCGGAACCCCGAGATGCTCGACGAGCTGCGCAGCGCGATCACGCGGTACCGGGAGACGCTGCAGGCCGACCGGCGTGAGGTGCTGCGCCGGTACTACTTCGGCGACTTCGCGCGCAAGGTCGTGGGCGTCGGCTCGGTCGGCACCGAGTGCTTCGTCCTGCTGCTGCTCGGTGACCGCGACGATGAGCCGCTGTTCCTCCAGCTCAAGGAGGCGCAGGAGTCGGTCCTCGCGCCGTTCGCCGGGCAGAGCGAGTACCAGCACCAGGGCGAGCGGGTGGTCCGGGGGCAGCGGATGACTCAGGCCGCCGCCGACGTGTTCCTCGGCTGGACCGAGGGCATCCGGATCGACGGCAAGCGCAGCCGGGACTACTACGTGCGCCAGCTACGGGACATGAAGGGCAGCATGGATGTCCCGGCCATGGACCCCGAGCAGCTCGGCTACTACGGGCGGCTGTGCGGCTGGGCCCTCGCCCGCGGGCACGCCCGGACCGGGCGGGCCTCACTGATCTTCGGCTACCTCGGAGGGGGCAAGGACTTCGACAACGCGATCGCGGATTTCGCGCTCGCCTACGCCGACCAGAAGGAGAAGGACTACCAGCGTCTGGTCGACGCCGTGGCCAACGGCCGCGTGCAGGCGGTGATGGGCCTCTAAGGCGTGTTCCGTGAATCTTGGTGCCCGGCTGGTGTAGATCAGTGCAGTGCCTGACGGACTGAATCGCTAGGCCGCTCCCGCGGCGGACTTAGCACCAAGATCCACCTGACCGCGGGCTGGCGGGCACCGGCGCGGCTAGCCGCCAGGGCGATAGTGCCCTGGCCCGGTTATCAACAGACGCCAGAAACCGGCCCGGGCGAAGTAGACGTTGGTCACGACCTGGAGTATCACGAACGTGACCGGCCACAGGGCGCCGCCGAGCGCCGGGACCACGCCCACCGGCAGCGCAAATGCCATCAGCACGCGGACCACCGCATCGGCCAGGATCGCCGTGCCCCAGATGACCTGCAAGTCCGCCAGATCCGCCGGAACCGCGGCGACCGGACCCATAGTTCATCCCACGACAGGCCGACCGGCCGGACCCAGGACCGGGTCGCGGAGTCCCAGACGCGCCGCCCCTCGAGCAGCGGCCGGGAGATGGTGAACGTGGCGGGCCGACTGGCGAGCAGGCTCAGGTACATGCACCCGGCCCAGGCCGCCGTCACCAGGCCGTCGCGGGCGAGCAGCGCCCGCGGACTGCCGCTAATCAGCGAGAACACGGTGCTGACGGCCAGCGCAGCCAGCATCACCGCCCCAGTGACGTCGACGCGGCGCCGGGTGACCACGCCGGCGATCACGCTGATGGCGGGGAAGACGCCGCCCGCGGCCAGGGCCAGCCACACACTGCCGCCCGTGGCCCGGATGCCGGAGTAGAGCGCGATCGGGGCCGCGATGTCCAAGACCAATGCCCGCACCGGGTGGCCGCTCCGGACCGGTGCCCCCGCCCCTGTCCTCGGCCGCTGCTCGACCTGAGCCATCTGAACTGCTCCCTCGCCCCGAGCGCCGAACCCCGTTCCATGCTGCCCGGCCCGATGCTCCGCGAGCATCGGCCAATTGGTTGATCCCAGGCCCTCAGCGCTTGATCCGGCCGGGGTCTTCGTAATCTCGGGGGGGCTCGTACCGTCCGTCGAAGACGGATTTCCCACGTCCGTAAACACACAGGATGGGCCGGGAATTCCCGTCCCGGAGCGGGCAGCTAACTAGCCCGCTGCACAGGGCTGGAAGGCTCGTCCCGTTGCGTACAGATCGTGAGCGACCCGGCGTCGGCGATGTGCAGCCCGGCCACACTAGATTTCGAAGAGCTCAAACTTCGTTAGTAACGCCCGCGTTTCTCACCTAGGCCGTGTCTACTGCTTCACGATAAATCAGTTCGGCGGCCAGACCTGGGTATATGGATATAGCAACGCCCACCCTTCTCATATTGGCTGGGTCGGCAGTAAGTACCTCATGTTCCGGAAGAACCTCTAAAAGCCAGGTCAAGCAGGCCTGGCCGCCAGACCTCCGAGCGGTCAGGCCTGACCTTCACGCAGGCGGGCCCTTGCCGCCGAGCAGGTCGAGTTCGATCATGTCCCAGCTCTCCACCAGCGTCATGGCCCGGGCCACCGAGTCGCTGCCGCGGATCTGCTGCAGGGACGCGTCGAGGTCGGCCTGGCTGCGCCACAGTTCGGTGACCCAGATGACGTCCGGCTCGCCCTTCTGCCGGCTCACCAGGTACAGCTCGCAGCCCGGGTTCTCGCCCAGGCCGTCCGCGGCGGCGAGCAGGATCTCGGCGAGCTCGTCTCCCTGGCCGGCGTGTGCCACCGCCTTCCCGTACCGTGCGACTGCGCTCATGGAGCCCATTATCCGGTCGCGCCCGCCTAAGGCACGTCGCCGCGGCTGAGCTGGTCGTAGCCGACCTGGATGGCCCGGGTCAGCCAGTCGGCGGGCAGCGGCCACTGCGGTCCGCCCGCCTCGGCGGCCCGGCTGGCCGGCACCCCGGCCGCGTGCAGCTCTCTCATCAGGTCCGCCACCCCGGCCAGCTGCTTCTGCTGGGCCCGCGCGAACCGCGGGCCGACCGGCTGGCCGTGCCCGGGCACCAGCACGTCGCCCTCGCCGAGCAGGGCTAGCAGGCGGGCCACGGTCGCCGGCCACTCGAGCGGGAAGCTGTCGGGCCCGAAGAACGGCGGGCCGGACTCCTCGAGCACGTCACCGAGCAGCCACGCCCCCGCGTCCGGGACGTGCACCAGCAGGTCGTTGTCGGTGTGGGCGCGGCCCAGGTGGATCAGGTCGACGGCCCGGTCACCGAGGTCCAGGACGTGCCGGTCGCCGACCACCTCGCCGACCAGGTCGGTGGGCGGGGTGATGACCACCTCGCGCCATTCGTCGGCGGGTTCCTCCCCGCGGGCGATCCACCCCGCCAGCAGCGGCCGCTCGACCTGATCGAGATGAGCCGTCATCCGGACGTGACCGTAGATCGGCGCCTTCAGGTCAGAATCCGGTCCGAACCGCTGGTTGCCGAAGCAGTGGTCGAAGTGGGCGTGGGTGTTGACCACCCAGCGGACCGGCACGCTGGCCAGCTCCCGCAGGTGGGTGCGGATCTCGTCGGCCTGCCGAGGCGATGACCGGGTGTCCACGACGGCAAGCCCGTCCGACCCGCGGACCACGCACACGCTTATATCCAGCGGGTCGTATCTCCGCTGGAACACCCCCGCGGCCACCTCATGCCAGGCCACGCACGAAACCCTAACCGGCGCCGGGGCGGCTGGTCTGGAGGTCGGCGTCGCGTTCGGGAAAAATGCCGTGATTCGCCCGAGGAACCACCCTGGCCGCGCGCGGAAGGCGTGGGATGCTGCACGAGTGGCCGAACTTGAGGCGCTGCGCGACCGCATGCGGCAGTTCACCGAGGACCGGGACTGGGGCCGGTTCCACGATCCCAAGTCGGTGGTTCTCGCCCTGGTGGGCGAGGTCGGCGAACTGGCCGAGTTGTTCCAGTGGCTGCCCGCGGCGGACGCCCGGGACCTGGTTCAGGCCGAGCCGCTGCGGACCCGGGCGGGCGAGGAGATGGCCGACGTCCTGCTCTACCTGGTGCTGCTGGCGGACGTCCTGAACATCGACCTCGCGGCCGCCGCGCAGGCCAAGATGGACGATTCCGAGCGCCGCTTCCCGCCCGGCCGAGTCGCGGGAACTGCGCAGGAGCCAGGCGGCCGCTACCCGGCCGGCTAGGCCGCCCGATGCCCGGTCAGGCGCCCGCCCGGCTACCAGCTCGTCCAGGACCGCGGCCAGGCTGTGCAGCTCGATCAGGTGAGCCGGAGTCAGGTCGTTGAGGATTCTCTCGCCCCGGCTGGTCAGCCGGACCCGGACGAGCCGGCCGTCGCTGGAGTCGGCGGCTCGCTGCACCAGGCCAGCCGCCTGCGCGCGATCGATCAGCTCGACCGTGCTGTGATGCCGCAGCAGCAGGTAGCCCGCGAGGTCTCGGACCGTCGGCGGCTCGGCGCCGGGATGGCCCTTGACCGCGACCAGGAGCTGATGCTGGACATGAGTCAGCCCGGCCTGGCGAGCCTGATCCTCGCTCCACCGCTCGAACCTGCGCAGGCTGCTGCGGAACGCCAGCAAGTGCTCGAAATCCTCACGGGTCTGCTGGGGCACGCGCGGTTCCTCCCCTTCCACCGACGGCAACCGCTCCGGGCGAGGTGCGCCAACTGCGGCAGCACGTGACCTGGCCGGGCACCGGGCTGGTGCTCGCGGCCCTGCTCGCCTTCGTGCTGCTGGCCGCAGCGGTGGTCCTTAACGGCGTAGGCGCCGGCCGGGGGTGCGCCGTACCGGGAACCACTTGCGCCGGGCAGCTGCCGGTGCGCGCCACGCCGGTCGCCGGGGCGCTCGCGGTCAGGTAGGCATTCCCCCGCTAGGCGGGATGACCAGGAACAAGACGCTAGCGAATGCTTTGGGCTGATTTATATCGTGCTACGATAAAGTGGATCTTGGGAGCAGCTGCGCCTGGCCTGCCCGTGACCGCCGGACCGCGAACGCCTGGACGACGCCTCCGGAGGACCTGGAGCCAAGACCCGGTGATGGAGGTGGCGCCGATGAGCCTCAGCTCGCATGAGCAGCATGCGCTGCACTCCATCGAGGACCGGCTCTGTGTTTCCGATCCCGAGCTCGCCTCGCTGCTGGCCACGTTCACCCGGCTGACCGCGGGCGAGGACATGCCGGCGCGCGAGAAAACCCCGGCCAGCGCGGGGACCGCCCGGCGCTCGCACCGCCGGCGGCATTCGCTCCGGTACCGGGCGCGCCGGCTCGCTGGCCGGCCGCGGCGTTTTTCGCTCTGGCAGGCAGCCGGGCTGGTGCTCGGGCTCCTGGTCGCCGTGGCGGTGGTCGTGGGAGCGATGGCCATCACCGGTTTACGGCCCGGGTGGTAGCTTGACCCGCGGGTGTGGCGGCCCATGTCCGCGCTGGCGCTGATCCCGGAGGCCGACCGCACGGACGGGATGCGCCGCCTGCGGGCCGACCTGGACACCGGCGAATGGGACCGGCGCTGGGGCCACCTGCTGGCCCTGGACGAACTCGACCTCGGCTACCGGGTGCTCGTCGCGCGGCCATGACCGCTGACGGCCGCCAGGCCGAGCCACGAGGCCAGCGCTTCGAGTTCGGCGTGTACGGCCGCGGTGACGGCGCGGGTGAAGCGGATGTCCTGGTGGATGGCGTGCACCTGCAGGACGGACTTGTTGCGGTCGACTGTGGCATCGACCTTGCCGATCAGCTGGTCATGGTGCAGCACCGGCAGGGCGAAGTAGCCCCAGCGCCGCTTCGCCTTGGGGACGTACATCTCCAGGCGGTATTCGAAGTCGAATAGCTCCAGTGCTCGCTGGCGGTCGTAGACCAGGCGGTCGAACGGCGACAGCAGCGCGGTTCGCCCGGTGAACGGCTGGCCGGGCGCGTCGGGGTCCACCCGCCACACTCCGGGCGTGCCCTCGACTTCGGCGGGCTGGCCGGCCTGGCCGACCACCGACGCACGGGCGATGCCCAGGGAGCGCAGTCGCCTTTCGCCGCGCCGCCTGAGGGCTTCGGCCGCGGGAACGACCGGCGTGCCCGCCGGGTAGACACGCTCGGCCAGATCCCACAGCCTCTGCCGGCCGCTGCGGCCAGACACCGCGATCTGGCCGCGAACGGCCAGGGACTCCAGCATTTGCGTAACGTTCCGGTTGTTTGTCCAGCCGGTCGACGGCCAGGGGACCTCGCAGCGGTCCGGCACGTCGCGTGACAACAGCGGTCCGCGGGCACGCAACAGGTCGAGGACGTACCGGCGGAAGGAATCATTGGCCTCCAGCCAGGCGTGCCGCCTGCCCTCGGCCGGCCAGGTAGCCATCTCGGCGAGATAGAGCCCGAGGTCGGTCATCGGCCGCACCATGGCCTGGTACTCGAACAACGCGCGATCGTCCAGCGCCTGCTGCAGGTGGGCGCGCCTGGAC
>Ga0318534_10000183_pt1 | contig 17987 bp, 18 predicted proteins | sample GRESIP117b4f26_FD_202502 | JGI IMG/M metagenome (GOLD analysis project Ga0318534, IMG submission 202502) | Tropical soil microbial communities from Luquillo Experimental Forest, Puerto Rico - GRE.SIPMG.117b4f26 | ecosystem: Environmental > Terrestrial > Soil > Tropical forest > Bulk soil...
TCCGTTGGATTGGCCCATGAGTGGACGCTTACAGCCTCGCCCAGGCCCGCGTCACTCCCATGACGGAAACATGAAAGTTTTGTTTCCCCAATGAGTTAGCTGCGATTTTCTGTGCGCCACTTCACATATTTCGGCATTTAAGTGGTAGCCCTCATGCAGCGCAATGCCTCGTTATGACAGATTTTCGGACGCTCGAACCTCAGGAGTCACATATGAAGAAAATCAAATCGACTCTGCTTGCCCTTGCCCTGCTGAACTCGCTGCTGGCCGCAACGGACGTGACAGCTCAGCAAGCCCTCACGGGAGTGAAGCATCAGAGTTACGCCGTCGTAGTCCTCCCGCCGACCGGCGGCGGCTCGAACACCCTGCTTCCCGGCTACCTCTTTTTTGCGCCGCTGACGCCTGGGGGAACCGCCGGAGTCCTTTCGGACACGAGCACCCCTGGGGTGTCCAGCTCGTACACCTGGACCGCCGGGCGAAAAGTCACTCTCCAGCCACTGCCGCAGCTGCCTGGCCTCAGCGGCACGAACACGTGGCTCAACCGGATCAACGTCTGGGGCCTGTCTGCCGGTTACGGGACGCGTCTGGATGGCACCGGAGCCTCCTTCGACCAGGCCACTCTCTGGCTGCCGAATGGCCGGGTCTTCCCGCTCCAGGCGCCGGCTGGTGCGCAGAGCCATGCGGTGTGGGTCAATGACTTCGGGCAGGCGTCCGGCTGGATCGCCCCGGACTCCATCGACGATGGGTGCTCGTTCGGCATCAACTTCCAATCCCAGGCCGTGATGTGGCAGTTCGGTGTGCCGCGGTCCCTGGGGACACTCGGCGGTACGAACAGCTCCGCCGCGTTCATCAACGATCGCGGACAGGTTACGGGTAATTCGCAAACCTCCGACGTGCCCGACAGCATCACTGGCTGTCCGCCGTTCGACCCCTTCGTCTGGCAGAACGGCAAGATGACCGACATCAACCCGGGCAATTTCGGCGGAGCGCAGGGCGACATCAACTTCCTCAGCAATGCCGGGCACGCGGTGGGATTCGGCACGCTCACGGGAGAGCTCTCCTTCCATGCCTTTATGTGGAAGGGCGGGACGCTGACAGACCTGAGTACCACCGGGAGCCTCGGGGGTGGCGTGGATATCGCTTTCAACGTCAGCGAGCGTGGCCACACCGTCGGCATCAGCACCACGCCCGCGGGGACAGTCCTCGCAGTACTGTGGCGCGATGGAACGTTCACTAGTCTCTCCAGCCTCACCGCTGAAGGCGACGACAACAGTGAGCCTTTCCGTATCAACTCGCGCGACCAGGTGGTCGGAGCATCCTTCTCCTCCGCGACGGGTGCAGAACACGCGTTCATCTGGGAGAACGGCCAGATGACCGACCTCAACGCGCTCATTCCCGCCGGTGCGGGCCTGTTGCTGCTCTCTGCCAACTGGATCGATGACGACGGCGTGATTGCCGCGCTGGCGGCAGTCACTGCGGGCCCCGACACCGGCACTGAGCGCGCGGTGCTGTTGTTTCCGACCGGCAGGTGGGAAGACGACGCGGGCACCCGGTCGGCGGTTGCACCCCGCGCTGCGATGATTGCTGGACCCTCGCAGGCTGCGGCGTCAGCCGCCACCCCGCGAGCGCTGAGCAGGACACCGGACGGACGGGTGAACCCACTGCTGTTGCATCCATTCTCACCGGCGAAGCTGCTGGGTAAGGCACCCTGAGCTGCCGGCAGCCGGATGAGCCGGCCGCGACGGGCGGCGACGGCGCTCTCAGCGCGCCCGCAGCCGCCCGAGCGCCGCGGCGGTGAAGCGTTGGTCGGAACCCGGTGCGTAACAGATGTACAGCGATGGCTCGGTGAGCTCGAGCTCGAGCACCCGCGGCTGACCGGCCGCATCGCGGACCAGGTCGACGCGCGCGTACAGCAGCTGGCCGAATGGCACCTGTGCCACGGCGCGCCGGGCAACCGCGAGCTCTTCCGCGCTGGCAACGCGCGGGCTGATCTTCTCGGGAGCGAACAGCGCTGCGGTGGCCGCTGCGCCCGCCGGCAGCAGCGGTCCCTTGCGGATCGCATGACTGAAGGCGCCCTCGATGAAGACGAGCGCAGTCTCCCCGTCGCGATCCACGCGCTCGAGATAAGGTTGCAGCATCATGCTGCGCCCCGCCGCCAGCAGCGGCTGCAGGTGCGCGAGCATCTCGCCGATAGCGGTGCGCGCGTGGCGCCGCGCATCGCGTGAGCCGGCGCCGACCGCGGGCTTGACGACGACCTCGGCGCAGGTGTGGCGCGCCAGAAACGCCTCGAGCACCGGCCGCGGCTCCGCGCCTGCATCGATGAAGGTCGTCGCCACGACCGGCACCTCGCCCGCGGCGAGGTCACGCAGGTAATGCTTGTCGGCGTTCCAGCGCACCACCGGCGGCGGGTTGAGCAACAGCGTGAGGCCGGCGGTGCGCTCCACCCAGGCGAGGAACTGTGGCAGCCGCTCGGTGTAGTCCCACGCCGAGCGCAACAGCGCGAGGTCGAAGCGCTCCCAGTCGACCGCCGCATCGTCCCAGTCGCTGATCTCGGCCTGCACACCCGCGGCGGCGAAAGCCGCCAGCAGCACCGGCAGATCGCCATCGAGGCCGCGCGCGGCGCGCGCGGTCACGAGCGCAACCGCCGTCGTCACTCGCGGATTCCCGTACCGCGATTCATCAGCGCCACTGCCGCCGCGAACAGCAACAGCGCAGCGGCAGTCATCAGCGCGAAGGCCGCGCCGATTTCCACATCGGAAACGCCGAGGAAGCCGAAGCGGAAGGCGTTCACCATGTAGAGGATCGGGTTCGCGTACGAGAGGCTGCGTGCCCAGCCAGGCAGCAGGCTTACCGAGTAGAACACGCCGCCGAAGTAGGTGAGCGGAGTCAACACGAAGGCCGGAATCCAGTTCACCTGGTCGAAGTTTTTGGCGAACAGCGCATTCAGGAACCCAGCGAGCGCGAAGGTGAGCGAAGTGAGCAGCAGCGCCGACAGCACCACCAGCAGGTGATGCACGTGCAGATGCGTGAATACCAGCGACACCACGGTCACCGCGGCGCCCACCAGCAGGCCGCGCAACACACCGCCGGTGGCGTAGCCGCCGACGATTACCCAGTTCGGCAGCGGGGAAACCAGCATCTCCTCGACGTGCTTGCCGAACTTGGCGCCGAAGAAGGAGGCCACGACGTTGCCATAGGAGTTGGTGATCACCGACATCATGATGAGGCCGGGCGCGATGTACTGCTTGTAGTCGAAGCCTTCCATAGCGCCGACGCGCCGGCCGATGAGACTGCCGAAGATCGCGAAGTACAGCACCGCGGTAACCACCGAGGGCACGATGGTCTGGCCCCAGATGCGGATGATGCGGCCATACTCGCGGATGACGATCGTCTTGAAGCCGATCCAGCGCACCACGTTGAGGACTCTCCTCCTTCGATATCTCCACCTCGAGCGTGTGGTCATCGACCAGCGTCACGACGTAGCCCGGCAGCGGCGGCGCCACCGCCAGCGGGGTGCGCAGGTTGAGCACGAAGGTCTCGACGTGCAGACGGCGCAGCAGACTGCTCATGCGATCGCGCTCGACGATGCGGCCGCCGTTGATGATGGCGATGTTGCGGCACAGTGTCTCGGCCTCCTCCAGGTAGTGCGTGGTGAGGATGATGGTGGTGCCGCGTGCATTGATATCGCGCAGGAAGTCCCACATCGAGCGACGGATCTCGATATCGACGCCGGCTGTCGGCTCATCCAGGATCAGCAGCCGCGGCTCGTGCATGAGCGCCCTGGCGATCATCAGCCGGCGCTTCATGCCGCCGGAGAGCGCGCGCGACATGCTATTGCGCTTGTCCCACAGCTGCAGCTGCTTCAGGTATTTCTCCGCGCGCACTCGCGCTACGGGACGCGGAATGCCGTAGAACCCCGCCTGGTTCACCACGATGGTGAACGGGCTCTCGAACATGTTGAAGTTGATTTCCTGCGGCACGATGCCGATACAGGCCTTGGCCGCCTCCAGCTCGCGGTCGATGTCGTGCCCGAACACGCAGGCAGTGCCGGCGCTCTTGTTGACGAGCGAGGTGATGATGCCGATGAGCGTGGTCTTGCCCGCGCCGTTGGGGCCGAGCAGCGCGAAGAAATCGCCGCGCTCGACGTCCAGATCGATGCCGCGCAGCGCCTGCACGCCGTTGCCGTAGGTCTTGGTGAGTCCGCGGACCGAGAGCGCATTCATGAGCGGGAGGATCGGGTCTGGCGCTCGCCGGTGCAAGAGAGGGCGCCGCAGGCGCCGGGCGGGCCGCCACGCGGAGGCCTGCGCCATGCCTCGAGCGGGGTATTGACGGCGCGCCGACCGCGCCCGCCATCAACTCAAAAAGCGCAGCGGCGCGCCGTGCGGGAGTTGCGCTGTTGGATGGAAGGGAGTTAGGAAATCAGCGCAACGGCTCGCGCGCGCGCTTCTCCCTCGCGGACGCCTTCACTCGTGTGCGCCACACCTCGTACGGGTCCCAGCCTGGTCGTGGAGTCGCAAGTGTTTGCAGGTCGTGTTGGTCGAGGTCGAGTTCGTCCAGATCACTCACCGTCCCGGTGAATTCCTCATTCGCCGCCGGCGTCAGCCGCTCACGTGCGGGGATTCCTTCCGCATTTTTCCGTTTCATCTCGTCGCGCTCCTGCTTATGTCGACCAGACCTTTATATGTTGCTTCCTTAACCCGCATGCACTCTCCATAGTGCGACGCGGCTCACAGAGTCTATGTCGTCTGCGGAACAAAAGCTAACGGGCGAAGTGCCTGATTATGTTAAGGTTGTGTTTATCCGCAACAGGTTATGTCAGCTGCATCCTAAGGTCGTGTCGGCGCCACCGCACGTGAAGATTCCTCACGTTGGTTTACATCAATCCGCGAAGTAACGGGCCAGGTATTCCTCGAAGGTGCCGCGATCGGCCGTCTCGATCGACTGTTGCGCCGCAAGGGACTCGCGGGCTTCGCGGGAGAACTCGCGCAGACGCTCTTCGTTGGGCGGGTAGAGGTCGAGAAAATAAGCCTTGTGGGTCGCGGACATGCGTAGCGCGAGATCGAAGAAGGATTCTCCGGCTGTCAGCTCCGTCAGAAGCCGGGCCGAGGGCGTGAGCGTAACGTCTTCGATCTTGGCCGCCTGAGTGGCGAGCGCCTGAGAGTAGGGCCGGGCCGGATCACCCTGGTCCAGAACTTCGCAGATGCCGGTCATCCCATCGAGCAGCTCGCGCGCCCATTCGCGCATCGGCACGCTCCGTCCCTCGCGCCATAGCGCGAGCCCCTGCTCACGTCCGCGCCGCGCGACCGTAACGTGGTTCTCATCCAGCGTTCCCTGCTCGGCGCTGGCAATTGGGGCGCTGTCCTTCATCAGACACAGCGCGAGAAACGCCTCGAGGAAACGCAGCTTGTTCTGGTTGACGCCGACCGGGTCGAAGGCACTCACATCGAGCGCGCGTACCTCGACGTACTCGACGCCGGCGCGCCGCAGCGCCTTGGTGGGGCGTTCGCCTGAACGCGCCACGCGCTTCGGGCGAATGAAGCTGTAGTACTCGTTCTCGATCTGCAGGACGTTGGCGTTCAGCTGCCGCCACTCGCCGTTCACCTCGACGCCGAGCGCCTCATACGGCGGGAACGGTGTGGTGATGGCACGCGTAAGGTCGTGCACGTATTCCTCAAGAGTGTTTACCGACACCGACAGCCCCGCCTGGTTGCGATTGCGGTAACCGACATCGCTCATACGCAGGCTGGTGGCGTGGGGCGCAAACGCCGTGCCTTCGCTGAAGTCATCGAGCCCGAAACGGCGGCCGCGCAGGAACGACTTGCACACCACCGGCGAGACCCCGAACAGGTAGAGCACCAGCCACCCGTAGCGGCGGTAGTTGCGCAGCAGATCGAAATAGCACGCGGACACGAACGGCTGCCCGTGTCCGGTCGCACCCCGCGCAGCCGCCCAGGCCTCCCAGAACGGCGGCGGGAAGGAATAGTTGAAGTGCACACCGGAGATCGCCTGCATCATGCGCCCGTAGCGCAGGCCGAGCCCGTTGCGGTAGACGGTCTTCATGCGGCCGATGTGCGAGCTGCCGTACTGCGCGAGCGGAATCTCCGCATCGCTCTCGATCGCGCACGGCATGCTGGTCGCCCACAGCAGTTCATCCCCCAGGTGGCGATAGACGAACTGGTGCAGGTCGAGCAGGTACTGCAGCAGCTCCCAGCTGTGGGTAAATGCCGGCGTCACCAGCTCGATCAGGGCCTCGGAGTAGTCGGTCGTGATGTGCTCGTTGGTGAGCGCTGAGCCTAGGGCTGCCGGGTGCGGCGTGTGCGCCAGGCTGCCCGATGGCAGCACGCGCAGCGATTCCTTCTCCACGCCTTTGTACCCGCCCTGCAGCCGTTGCGGCTCGCCGCCGTTCAGCAGGGCGGCGAGCCGGCGCTCGAATACCCGATCGATGCCTGGCCGGCTCATGCGCTCGCGCCGTGCATCGGACTACCAGGCGCGGCGCCCGCTGAGCACCTCGAGCAGCAGGGTGAGGTCACCCCGCAGGCTGTAGAGCGGATGACGGAAGGTGGCCGGCGAGTTGCGCTCGAACAGCCAGTGCCCGAGCCACGCGGGCAGATACCCCACGAGCGGCGCCGCGAGCAGCCACCCCCAGCGACCCAGCAAGAGCGCAGCGGTCGCGAGGAGCAGTGCCAGCAACGTACCGGCGATGTGCAGGCGACACGATGTGCGGTTGGTGTGCTGTTGCAGATAATAAGGATAGAACTCGCGAAAGCTCGCAAACTGCGACGGCTCCATTGCCCGGGCATCTTGCCGTTTCGGCCCTCATGCACGCAAATCAAAGGCCAGGCGCAGCAGGCTCGCGACCGTGCACAGCAGCACCGCCGCCAGCGGCGGCGCACGGCCGCTCCAGAGCAACAGCAGGGCGATCGCGGCGACGGCCAGGTCGACACCGTCGTGCACCGCGTTCACCCACACCGGGTCATAGAGCGCCGCCGCGAGGACACCGACGACCGCCGCATTGACCCCGGTGAGCGCTGCACCCAGGCGCGCGTGCTGCGCCAACTTGCTCCACAGCGACGACCCCGCCAGCGCCAGCAGCAGTCCCGGCGCGAAGATGGCCGCGAGGGCGAGCGCGGCCCCCCCTGCCGGTGCGGCGGGTGCGGCCACGGCGCCGAGATAGGCTGCCACCGTGAAAAGTGGCCCCGGTACCGCCTGCGCGAGGCCGTAGCCCGCTAGGAAAGCATCATCCGAGAGCCAGCCTGCCGGCACCAGCGCTGCGCGCAGCAAAGGCAGCACGACGTGTCCTCCACCGAATACCAGCGCGCCGGCGCGGTAGAACACCTGCGCCAGAGCGACGCCGCTCTCCGGGTAGCGCCACGAGAGCGGTGGCAGCGTAACGAGCAGCAGCAGGAACACGGCGAGCGCCGCCGTCGCAGGCCGCCATTGCACCGCAGCTCTGGTCACGGGTACTGCCGTGGGGTGGCACCACAGCAGTCCCGCGGCTGCGGCCGCCGCCAGTACCACGAGCTGTGCGTTCGCGTCGCCGGTTGCAAGCAGCAGCGCCATTGCGCCCAGCGCGATGAGCCAGGTAGCCGCGTCGCTGCAGAGCCGCCGCGCCATGCTCCACACCGCCTGCGCAACCACCGCCGCCGCAACCAGCTTCAGCCCGTGCACGAGTGCGCCCGCGAGCGGTCCATGAAGGTGCGCGGCGAGCCGCGCGCAGGCGTACAGGAGCAGCGCCGAGGGCAGCGTGAATCCGAGCCAGGCCGCGAGTGCGCCGCGCCAGCCCGCACGATGCATACCGATGAGAAAACCGACCTGGCTGCTGGTCGGCCCGGGAAGGATCTGGCACAGCCCGACGAGCGATGCGTACTCCTCGCTGCTCAGCCAGGCGAGCTCACGTACGTACACCCGCTCGAAGTAACCGAGGTGCGCGATGGGTCCGCCGAAGGAACCGAGTCCCAGCCGCAGCGCGACGCGCAGCACCTCCGCCACGCTGCCCGGCGTGGGTGATGCTTGCTGCGGCATCTAGGAAGAGGCGAGCAGATCCCCGCGCCAGGCCTTGCCGTGTCGGTAGGCGTCCAGCCGCTCCTGCATCGCACGGGTCTTCCAGCGCAGAGCCGAAGCCTTTTCCACCGCAATCTGCTGCTGCGCAGTGGCGTTGCGAAAATCGCCGTTGGCAGCGTAGGCGGCGGCCACCGACTCGAACATCTGCGGATCGCTCTTGATCTCCCCCGCGGACAGGCGCCGCGCAAGCTCGAGCGCTGCCGGTGCATTGCGCACGGCATCGACAGGCGACGCGGCGAACAGCGCGACGACGTGCTTGCGCACGTAGTAGGAGTCGGCGTGCGCTGCCTGCTCGAGCAGCGCACGTGCCTGCTCCAGCTGCGCGGCGCCCGCCGTGCCCCCGAGCAGATCGCGTGCGAGCAGCAGTTGCGCTGCCGCGCTACCACCTTCGGCAGCGTGGCGCAGCCAAACCTCGCCGTCTGCGCGTGGGTGGCAGGCAGCACTCGCCCGCAGCTGGCTCGCGACCCAGTACTGCGCGTCGGCATTGCCGTCGCGCGCCGCGCCGAGCAACAGCTGCTCGGCGCGCGCGGTGGTGATGCCGAGCGAGGGTTCGTACGCCCCGGCAAGCCCGAGGAGGTAGGAGGCCGCCGGGTCACCCGCCTCGGCCGCCGACCGTACACTGCGAACCTGCTCGGTGTTCGCCAGCGACCCGGTCCCCCTTGCGAAGAGTGTTTTCGCCTCGAGGCGCGAGGCCGCGGGGCCCCCCGCTCCCTGCGCGGGAGCGAACTGCGAGTTGAGCCATGCCTCCACTGCCGCGGCGGCAAACCCTTGCGCCGGGAGCGCGAGCAGCACCTCGGGATCGCGCGCATGGCCGTCTGTGCCGATCGTCAACGCGGTGATCACCAGCGCCGGGTAGCGGGCGATCGCCGCATCCGATGTATCGGGTTCGGTCGCCGCGGCGACACTCGCCGGCCGCAGGTCGCGGCAGGTGAATTCCGGGTTTACGATGCCCTGTGCATGCAGCGCCTCGGGCCCGTAACGCGCCATGATCGCCGCGGCCGCGCGCGTCTCCTCGGCGTTGAGGCTTGCAGTGAGACCCCGCAGACGATCGCCGACCAGCTGACCGCAGCCATTACCGGCAGCCGCTTCGAGCCATCCGGCACCGCTGCCAGGATCTTTCGGGCCACCCTGACCGTGCAGCGCCATGGCGCCGAGATTGAACTGCGAGGAGCAATCGCCGAGCTCCGCGAGCGAGAGGAACCCGGCGTGAGCGGCATCGTAGTGACCCGCCCGGTATTCGCTCAACGCACTCTGGAAGCTCGAGGTCGCCCATGCCGCCGGCAGGCAAGCCCCGGCGATGATCACCCAGCCGGCCACGGCCGACGCAGCCACACCCTTTCTACCCATGCTAGTCAGCGCTCCACGATGGCGGTGACGCCCATCCCGCCCGCAGTACACACCGAGATCAGCCCACGCTTTGCGGTGGCATTCCCGGCGAGCAGCTTGGCGAGTGTGGCGAGAATGCGCGTGCCGGTGGCAGCAAAGGGGTGGCCGAGAGCCACGCTGCCGCCTTTCACGTTGAGCCGCGCGCGCTCGATGCTGCCGAGCGGTGCCGGCAATCCCAACACCTCGCGGCAGTACTGCGGTGACTCCCAGGCCTTGAGCGTGCACAGCACCTGTGCCGCGAACGCCTCGTGTATCTCGTAGTAGTCGAATTCCTGCAGCGTTACGCCGGCATCGCGCAGCATCGCCGGCACGGCGTAGGTGGGAGCCATCAACAGGCCTTCCTTGGCGCCTACGAAATCGACCGCCCAGGCCTTACCGTAGCGCAGGTAGGCGAGTACCGGCAGGGAGCGCTTCGCCGCCCACTCCGGGGTCGCGAGCAATACCGCGCTCGCGCCGTCGGTGAGCGGAGTGCTGTTGCCGGCGGTGAGCGTACCGTCGGCAGCAAAGCTCGGGCGCAACCGTGCGAGTCTCTCGAGTGAGGTGTCCGCGCGCACGTTGTTGTCGGTCTTGAGGCCGAGGTAAGGCACCACCAGGTCGTCGTAGAAGCCCTCGCGCCAGGCGCTCGCCGCCTTGAGATGACTGTCGTTGGCGAGTTCATCCTGCTCTGCGCGCGTCACCTGCCACTGCTTCGCCATGAGCTCGGTGTGCTGCCCCATGGACAGCCCCGTGCGCGGCTCGACCACCGCGGGCAGCACGGGCTTGAAATGCTTCGGACGCAGGCCGAACCAGGGGGCGAGGCGTTGCCAGGCGCTGCGTCCGCGGTAGCTGGCGAGCAGCAGCTGCTGATACGAGCGCGGGTAGACAACCGGTGCATCGCTGATCGAATCGGTGCCACCGGCGATGCCGGCCTCGATCTGCCCGAGCGCGATCTTGTTGCCGATGTCGATGGCGGCTTCGAGGCTCGTGCCGCAGGCGCGCTGCAGGTCGAGCCCGGGGGTGTGCGGATCGAGGCCGCTCGAGAGCACGCACTCGCGCACCAGGTTGTAATCGCGCGAGTGCTTCATGACTGCGCCGGCCGCCACATCGCCAAGCCGCTCGCCCTGGAGGCGGAAGCGCTCGACCACGGCGCGCAACGCGGCGGTCAGCATGTCCTGATTGCCGGCCGTGGCGTAAGCGGAGTAGGAGCGCGCGAATGGAATACGTACGCCACCGACGATGGCGACCCGCTTGATGACGGATCCGACCTGCATGAATCCCTCCCCCTGGCGCGGCGCGTTAGAATGCCACCCTATGGGCGAATTCACCACCATCATGGCGCGCGATGGTCATGAGTTTCAGGCATGGCTCGCGGCGGCACCCGGCCGTCCACGCGGCGCGCTGCTGGTGATCCAGGAGATCTTCGGCGTCAACAGTCATATCCGCAGAGTGACCGACGAGCTCGCCGCCGCCGGTTACACGGCCATCGCGCCGAGCCTGTTCGATCGGGTGCGCCGAGGAATAGAGCTCGCCTACACTCCCGCGGACATGCAGGAGGGCGTCGGGTACGTAAAGCAGCTCGACCCGCAGGCCACCCGGCGCGATCTCGCCGCGGCGCTCGCAGTGGTGAAGTATTCCGGGCGCGCGGGCGCCGTCGGCTACTGCTGGGGCGGATCGCAGGCGTACCTCGCGGCCTGCGAGCTGCCGCTCGCCTGCGCGGTGGTTTATTACGGCAAGGTGGTGAGCTACCTGGACCGCAAGCCGCGTTGCCCGGTGATGTATCACTACGGGAGCGACGATCAGAGCATCCCGCTGGCCGACGTCGAGCGGATCCGCGAGGCCTACCCGCAGGCCGCGCTCTACATCTACGAGGGCGCAGGCCACGGCTTCAACTGCGAGCAGCGCGGCAGCTACAACCCGCAGGCCGCAGCGCTGGCACGCACGCACACGCTGGAGTTCTTCGCCCGCTACGTCGACCGCACGCCCGGCGCTGCACCGCCATCATCCGAGGGAGAGTCTGCGTCATGAAACTGCGCGATCCGGATCTGCTGCGCACGCGCGCCTTCATCGGCGGCAAATGGCTGGATGCGACGAGCGGCGCCACCCATGCCGTGGTCAATCCCGCAACCCGTGAGCCGATCGGCACCGTCCCCGACATGGGGGCCGCCGAGACGCGCCGCGCGATCGAGGCCGCGGCGGATGCGTTCCCGGCATGGGCTGCGCTCACCGCCAAGGAGCGTGCCGCCATCCTGCGGCGCTGGTACGAACTGCTGATGGCCAACCAGGACGATCTCGCCACGCTCATGACCGCCGAGCAGGGCAAACCGCTGGCCGAAGCCAAAGGTGAGATCGGCTACGGCGCCGCCTTCATCGAATGGTTCGCCGAGGAAGGCAAGCGGCTGTACGGCGATGTGATCCCTCCGCATCAAGGCGATCGGCGGCTGCTGGTGTTACGACAGCCGGTGGGCGTGGTTGCCGCCATTACACCGTGGAATTTTCCATTCGCGATGATCACCCGCAAGGCGGGCCCGGCGCTCGCCGCGGGTTGCACCATAGTCATAAAGCCCGCGAGCCAGACACCCTACTCGGCGCTCGCGGCAGCGGCGCTCGCGGCACGCGCCGGCGTACCGGCCGGAGTGCTGAACGTCATCACCGGCGTCGATGCCGCCGCCATCGGCGCCGAGCTCACCGCCAATCCGGCGGTGCGCAAGGTCACTTTCACCGGCTCCACCGCGGTCGGCAAGAAGCTCATGGCCCAGTGCGCCGGCACGGTGAAGAAGCTGACCATGGAGCTCGGCGGCAACGCACCGTTCATCGTGTTCGAGGACGCGGACCTCGACGCCGCGGTGGCCGGAGCTGTTGCCAGCAAGTACCGCAACAGCGGTCAGACCTGCGTGTGCGCCAACCGGCTGTTGGTGCACGCGCCGGTGTACGAAGCCTTCGCCGGCAAGCTGGTGGACGCGGTAGCAAAGCTGCGGGTCGGCGATGGGCTCAAGGGCCCGACCGATCAGGGACCCTTGATCGACGCCAGCGCGCTCGCCAAGGTGGAGCAGCACATCGACGACGCGGTGGCCAGGGGCGCGCGCGTCGCAATCGGCGGACGGCGCCATGCGCTCGGGGGAACCTTCTTCGAGCCGACCGTAGTCACCGAGGTAACCCCCGCCATGCGCTTCGCGCGTGAGGAGACCTTCGGCCCGATCGCGCCGCTGTTCCGTTTCGAGAGCGAGCAGGACGCCATTCGCATGGCGAACGACACGGAGTTCGGTCTGGCGGCATACTTCTATACACGCGATCTGGCGCGCTCGTGGCGGGTCGCCGAAGCGCTCGAGTACGGCATGATCGGCCTCAACACCGGAATTCTCTCCACCGAGGTTGCACCCTTCGGCGGAGTCAAGGAGTCCGGCATCGGCCGTGAAGGCTCCAGGTACGGCATCCTCGACTACACCGAGCTGAAATTCGTGTGCGTCGGACTCCGTTGAGCACCGAGCGCATCGGCATCCTGCTGGTCAACTCCGGCACGCCCGCGGCGCCGGAGCCCGCCGCGGTGCGTGCATTCCTGGCGCGCTTCCTCGCCGACCCGCGCGTGGTGGAGTTGCCGCGCGCGCTGTGGCTGCCACTTCTCTACGGGGTAATCCTCCCCTGGCGCCCGGCACGCATCGCGCGCAAGTACCGCCGCATCTGGTCGGATTCCGGCTCGCCGTTGCGCGATCTCACCGTGCGGTTACGCACCGAGCTCGCCGCGGTGCTCGCGCAACGCATGCTGGCGCCGCTGCAGGTGGAGCTCGGCATGCTCTACAGTCCACCCGATGTCGGGGCTGCGCTCGAGCAGCTGCGCACGGGCGGTGCGCAGCGGCTGCTGGTGTTGCCGCTGTTTCCGCAGTACTGCGGTGCGACCACCGGAGCGGCGTTCGATCAGGTGAGCGCCGCGCTGCGCCGCACGCGCTGGCTGCCGGATCTGCAGCTGGTCGCCGACTATCACGATCATCCGGGCTACATCGAAGCACTGCGCGCCAGTGTCGCTGCGCACTGGCAGGCGCACGGCCGCTCGCCGCATCTGCTGATCTCGTTCCACGGCATACCGGAGCGCTACGGCGGCCGGGGCGACCCCTATCATCAACGCTGCCACACCACTGCGCGGCTGCTCGCTGACGAGTTGCTGCTGCAGGAGGGCGAATGGAGCGTGAGCTTCCAGTCGCGCTTTGGACCGGCGCAGTGGCTCAAGCCCTACACGCAGGCGGTGCTCACGGCCATGCCGGCTCGCGGCGTGCGCGAGGTGTCGGTCGTGTGTCCGGGTTTTGCGGTCGACTGCCTCGAGACCCTCGAGGAGATCGCCATCGAGAACCGCGCTGCCTTCATGCAGGCTGGCGGCCAGCGCTTCGAGTATGTGCCGGCACTCAACGCCACTGCCGGCCACGCCCACTGTCTCGCCGATCTCATCGCGCAGCGCTGCCGGGGCTGGATGGAGGGGCTGCGCGAGCACCTGCCGGATACGGCACACGGCACTCGCGCGTGATGTCGCTCGCGCCACTGCCACTCGCCGGCAGCTTCCACGAGTTCAGCGTCGCGGTGCCCGATGTGCGCGGTGCCGTGGAGTTCTACGAGCGGCTCGGATTCAGCCAGGCCACCACCACCGACACCTTCACGCACCCCTATGGAGTGCTGACCGATGCGCGCTTGTTCATCGGGCTGCACCAGCGCGCCGGCGCGTCCCCGACGCTCACCTTCGTGCGGCCGGGAATCGCGGGCAGTCTGGGTGCTTTCGCCGCGGCCGGCATACACCTGACCCGCTGTCACACCGGGGATGAGGTTTTCAACGAGATCGCCTTCAGCGACCCCTTCGGTCATGAGGTCGCAGTGCTCGAGGCGCGCACCTATTCGCCGGTGCCGCGCGATGCCACCGATGTCTCGCTGTGTGGCGACTTCGCCGAGGTGAGCCTGCCCGTGAGGGATTTCTCACTGGCGCGCGCATTCTGGGAGCCATTGGGCTTCGTCGCGGCGGAAGAGGCTCCGGCGCCCTACCCGCACCTCACTCTGACCAGTGACCACCTCGACCTCGCCTTCCACGCGCCGCAGGTGTGCGCGCAGCCGATGCTGGTATTCCGCGCAGCGGACATGCCGGCTCGTCTCGAGCAGCTGCGGACCCTCGGCGTGGCGCTCGCGCCGGCACCCGCACTGGTGCAGGCCGGCGCCGCGGGCAGCGCGCTGCTCGAAGGTCCCGGCGGCACTCCGCTCCTGCTGCTCGAAGCGAGCGAGTGACCGGTGGCCGGGGCCGCGCTTGGCTCGCCGGTTCCCTACGGCGCTTCCCGGGTGGCAGCGTGCGCGACGATATGGAAATTGACACGCATCTCATCCTGCACCTGCAGCGCGCCGAGCAGCGCGCTGAAGGGAGTGAGCCCGAGCTCGCTCTGTCGGAGCGGAAACTCGCCTGAGATCTCGAGCGTGCCCTTCCCCTCGAGCCGGTAACGCACCGGCACGGCGAAGCTGCGCAGCTGTCCGCACACCGAGCTCTGCACGTGCGCCAGCACCGCGCCGGAGTCCGCCGCAGCGCTGCCGGCGGGCTCGAGTTGCAGCGATTGCAGCACGATCTCGGGATTGCGCTGCGCATCGAGCAGCGCCTCGCCCAGCATGTTGCGCCGGGTGCCTTGCTTGGCGCTCTCGGAGACGTCTGGCGGAAACTCTGCTGCGGGTTGCTGTGCGCGCAGGTCCGCTTCATCGACCGTGAGCGTGCCCACGGGAACGTGCACCTCGAAGCTGCTCTCGAGTACGGCGGAGGGAATATAAATGGCGCCACCCAGGTCATGTGAGGCGATGACGTGATTGTGGCCCGCACTCGCGAGCGTGCCGCCGCGATAGACCAGCACGGTGAGCAATGAGGACTGCGGCAGGATCTGGTAAGGGGTTCCCACGTGCGGCGCCGGCAGCGGTGTAACGGCGGGCGGCGCAGCCGCGGGCGCCGCGGGCGGCGGCGGCGGAGCACGCGGCGGTGAGGGACATCCGCTCAGCATCGAGAGCAACAGCGCGGGCAGCAGGAGTTTCCAACGTGCACTCACACGCATAAGCTAAACGGCATGGCTATCAGGAACACCGTACATCGCTGGGGAGCGGTCGCACAGCTGCTGCACTGGCTCATCGTGGCGCTCATCATCACGCAGTTCACCCTCGCAACTTTATTCGACGACCTGCCACCCAGTGCCAGGAAGCTGGCGCTACTGGCGCGGCACAAATCGGTGGGCATCACGATTCTCATGCTGGCGGTGCTGCGTCTCCTGTGGCGCTCGACGAATCCGACACCGCCGCTGCCCGCGACGCTGCGGCCGTGGGAGCGCAGCCTCGCCCGCCTGACGCACGCGCTGCTGTACCTGCTGCTGTTCGCCGTTCCACTCGCCGGCTGGACGATGTCCTCGGCGCGTGGGTTTCCGGTGAGCTGGTTCGGGTTCTTCACGCTGCCGGACCTGGTGCCGAAGAACAAGGCCCTGTACGAGGTGTTAGTCACCACGCACGGGATTCTCGCCTGGACCCTGGGTGTGGTGGCCATCATCCACATGCTGGCCGCGCTCAAGCATCACTTCGTTCTCAAGGACGATGTCCTCAGGCGCATGCTCCCGCTGACTTCCCACAAGACTCAGGGATCCGGACGATGAGGGTGGTGTTCCCGGGAGCGCTCGCGGCCGTGCTGCTCGCGCTGCAGGCCTTTCCCGCGCCTCCTCCCGCAGCCGCCGCGACCGCAGGCGCTACGCACTACGTGCTCGATCCCGCGAAAAGCACCCTCGAATTTACCTTTACCCAGGCGGGCGCGCAGAACAAGGGACGGTTCAGGCACTTCACCACGGTGCTCGACTGGTCGAGCGAGGACCCCGCCTCGAGTCACCTCGAGGTCACGGTCGAGATGGCTTTGGTGGATACCGGCGATCAGGAACGCGACGACACGCTGCGCGATGCGGACCTGTTCGCGGTAAAGAAGTTCGCTCAGGCCCGCTTCAGTGCCGCGCAGATCGTCAAGACGGCCAGCGGTTACGAGGCGGTCGGCAAGCTCACGATCCGCGACATCACGCGCGACATGCGCGTGCCCTTCAGCCTGCGCACTGCGCCCGAGCAGGGTCAGAACGTCGCCTACATGACCGGCAAGACCAGCCTCAAGCGCCTCGACTTCGGCGTCGGCCAGGGAGACTGGAAAGCCACCGACCAGGTCGGTAACGACGTCGCGGTAGCGTTCGCGTTGCGGCTGATCGCTCACTGAGCGGCGTGCATTGCCGCAGCGCCTAGCGCACCGCTGTGAGCGCACGCCGGCCTTCCGCCGCCTGCCACAACAGCAGCACCGGCACACCGATCGCGATGTCGCGCGCCCTCTTCAGCACCGACATCGCGAGCGCCGTATCGGTGCCGACGCCGAAGAGCGGAGCCAACAGGACGTAAGCGCCCTCCTGCACCCCGAGCGCGTTGGGAACGATGACCGCGGCGCTGCGTATCGCATACACGATGCTCTCGATGGCGAGAACGGCCGCCAGATCGATGCGCGCCCCGATCAGCCGAAAGCCGAGCCAGACCGCCGTACCGTTGCCGACCCAGGCCGCGAGATGCAGCGCGGTTGAAAGCGCAAAGCGCGCCGGGGAACGATAGATCGTCTCCAGCGCGCTGCCGACGCCCGCGAGCGTCCGGCCACCGTCGCGCAGCAGCCTGCCGGCGAGCCGCGCGGTGATTGGCCCGCCGCGGCGTTGCAGGCCGACGAAGAGTCCCGCGACGACGACCGCCAGCACGAGCCCGATCGCACAACCCTTGATAAGCCCTGCGCCGGCTGAGCTCTGTGGCACGCGCGCCGCCAGGATCGCCATGCCGAGGGCGGCATAAGCAATCTGCGCCAGCATCTCGGTGGTCACATCGACGATCATCGAGGCTGCGGCAAACGGTGCCGCCAAGCCCTGCAGGATTGCCGCGCGCACCCCGAGCGCAATGCCGCCGATCTGTGAGAACGGCAGTACCTCCGCACCCGCATCGCGCACCAGGCGCGCGCACACCAGCAGCCACAGCCGCGGAGCGCAGCCTGCGGGCAGCAGGACCTGCCACGCGGCACCGAGCAGCACGAACAGCAGCAGCGCACACAGGCAGAAAAGCGCAAAGCCGGTCCAGCCAATGGCACCCGCTGCCGACACTACCCCGTGCCAGCCGACATACCTCACGAGGTAGAGAGCGAGCGCCACTCCGACGGCCGCAAGGATGGGGAAGCGCAGTTTCATCTCACCGCATCAGTCGACGTGCCAGACGCGCCAGCGCGGGCACCGCGGCCGGCCGCACCAGGCGCTCATCGTAGACGCTCATGCGCCGGTGGTTCTCGGCGAGGCACAGCCCGATCAGCTCGGTGGCGCTGATATCCGCGCCGACGGACTTTGCGCCGTTGAGGGTGAAGTTGTTGTCCTGCACCCCGTGGCCAACATCGCGCGCGAGACGCACGCGCTCCCACACCAGCACGCTCCATATGCCGAGCACCTTCAGCTCGAACCAGGGGCGGCGCCAGAGCGGCATGGTGCGGCGGTGCCACGCGGCCCAGTTGACGAAGAACAGGATATGCC
>Ga0318534_10000186_pt1 | contig 17863 bp, 16 predicted proteins | sample GRESIP117b4f26_FD_202502 | JGI IMG/M metagenome (GOLD analysis project Ga0318534, IMG submission 202502) | Tropical soil microbial communities from Luquillo Experimental Forest, Puerto Rico - GRE.SIPMG.117b4f26 | ecosystem: Environmental > Terrestrial > Soil > Tropical forest > Bulk soil...
CACACGTAGCGTTGCACAGCTCGGAGGCGGTCACCTTGACCGCACGGCGCTTCCTGCACACGTGGCCTGCCATGGGCGTCTTGGGCCGGGCGGCGGCCGAGCACGTCGGGCGGCCGCTGCGCGAGCTCGGCCTCGCCGAGGTGTACTCGTGCTTCCCCTCCGCCGTGCGCGTGCAGCAGCGCGCCCTCGGACTCGACCTCGCCGGCACCCCCACCCTGACCGGCGGGATGACCTTTGCCGGCGGCCCTTTCAACCATTTCGTCCTGGCGTCGACGGTGGTGCTCGGCCGCCGGCTGCGCGAGGCCGCAACGGAGACCGAGCTGGGGCTGGTGACCACCGTCTCTGGGATGCTGTCCAAGCCCGGCCTCGCCCTCTGGGGTGCGGTCCCGCCGGTCGATGGTCACGTGCTGCTCGCCGACCTGGCGCACGAGGGCCTGGCGGCCACCGAGCTCGTGGCGGTGGCCGAGGTCCCACCGGGGCGACGGACGCCGGCGACCGTCGTGGCTTTCACCGTGACCTACGGCGGCGACGGCGGGCTCGATCCGGTCCGCACCGCCGTGGTAGCGGACCTGCCCGATGGAGTCCGCACGGCGGCCACCTGCGATGATGCAGCGACGGCCGGCCTCGCGGTGACCGAGGGCCTCGCGGGGCGGACGGTCTACGTGAAGGACACGACATTCAGCCTGTGAGCACCGTTGCCACCCAGCCGGGTCCGCCCCGGCTCGTCGACCCGCGACTCGCGTCCCGGGTGCCAGGACTGCGCCGCGAGGCCGGTGTCGCCCTGGCGCTCGCGGCGGTCAGCGTGGTCGCCATCGTCGTCCAGGCCGTCGCCCTCGCGCATGCCGTCGACCGCTCCCTGCTGCACCACGCCTCCCTCGGCGACGTCGCGCCAGCCATCGTGCTGGTCGCACTCGCCCTCGTCGGGCGCGCCGTCCTGCACGCCGCGGGCGAGCGGTCGGCCCACGCCGCGGCTGACCGCGTCGTGATCACCCTGCGGGGCGATCTCCTGCGCCACGCGCTCCACCTCGGTCCCGGATGGCTGGCCGGCGAGCGGCCGGGCGAGCTGTCGCTGACTGCCACGCGGGGCCTCCGTGCACTGCACACCTACTACGCCCGCTACCTGCCACAAGCCGCGACGGCTGCCGTCGTGCCGGTCGCCTTGCTGGCCTGGGTGGCCACACAGGACTGGCTCTCGTTCGTCGTCGTCGTCGCCCTCGTGATCGCAGTCCCCCTCTCCATGGTCTATTTCGGGCGCGAGGCGACGAGGCGCTCCGAACGGCAATGGCGTCGCCTCAGCTCGCTCTCGGCGCGGTTCCTCCAATTGGTCGAAGGCTTGCCCACCCTGCGCGCCTTCGATCGCGCCCCCCAAGGCCGACGCGAGGTGGCCGCCGCGACCGAAGGGGTGCGCCAGGCCACGGTGCGCACGCTGCGGGTGGCCTTCCTGTCCGCCCTCGCCATGGACCTCATCGCGGGACTCGGTGTCGGCTTGGTCGCGATGGTCCTCGGGCTTCGTCTGCTGTGGGGCCAGATCGGGCTCCAGACCGCCCTGGCCGTATTGCTGGTGGCGCCGGAGATCTTCATACCGTTGCGCCGCGCGGGAGCCGAGTTCCACGCGAGCACCGAGGGGCAGGCTGCCGCAACCCGGGTGCTCGAGGTGCTCGACACGCCGCTCGCTCCCGTCGGCCACGCCGCGCCGCGCCCCACGGCCTCGCCCGCGTCCGTTCCGCCGCGGCCCTTGTCGGCAGCGGCACCACCGGCTCTGACCATCGAGTCGCTTCGGGTCGAGTACGCCCACCGCCACGCGCCGGCACTCGACGGCGTCTCCCTGCAGCTCCGGGCCGGCGCGCGTGTCGCGCTGACCGGGCCCTCGGGGGCGGGCAAGTCGACCGTGCTGGCCACACTGCTCCGCTTCGTCGAACCGACGGCGGGGTCGATGCTGCTGAACGGCGCCGAGCCAGGGGACATGGATCTGGCGGAGTGGCGGGACCATTTCTCCTGGCTTCCGCAGCGGCCACACCTCTTCCATTGGACGCTGGCGGAGAACGTGCGGCTCGGCGCTCCTGGTGCCTCGGACGAGGACCTCTACGCGGTGCTCGACGCCGTCGGCCTGTCCGAGCTCATGGCGAACCTGCCGGACGGGCTCGCCACCGTCGTCGGTCACGACGGCCTGACGCTGAGCGCGGGCGAGCGCCAACGCATCGCTCTGGCGCGCGCGCTGCTGCGGCCGGCGCCGATCCTCTTGCTCGACGAGCCGACCGCGTCGCTCGACGCCCCGACGGTGCGGCGGCTGGCGCCGTCCATCGAGCCGTGGCTGGCCGGCCGCACCGTGCTCGTGGCCGCGCACGAGCCGGTCCTGTTCCGCTTCGACGCCACCGTCGCCCTCCCCGCGGCCGCCTCGTCGCGTCTGGTGGCCTCGCCATGAGCGCCCGGATGGGATCGGTCCGGCGCGTCCTCACGGAGCCGGGCACGCCCTACGCTCGCCTCGCGCTGGCGGGGATGCTCGGACTGGCGGCTGCGGCCGCCACCATCGGACTGCTCGCCGGATCGGGCTACGTGGTCGGCCGCGCCGCGTTGCGCCCTGGCCTCAACGCGCTGGTCGGGATCCTCGCCCTCGTCGAGGTGCTGGCCTTTCTGCGCGGGCCCCTGCGCTATGGCGAGCGGCTCGTCGGCCACGACGCGGCGCTGCGCGCGCTCACCGGCTGGCGGGTCTGGCTCTACGACTGCCTGACACCGCGCGTGCCGGCCGCCCTCGCCGGATGGCGCACGGGCGACCTCCTGAGCCGCGCTGTCGACGACGTCGACACTCTGCAGGACCTCTACCTGCGCGCGATCCTTCCTCTGGCCATCGCCGTGGGTGCCGCCATCATCGGCACCGTCGCCGTCGGTGTCATCCTGCCGTGGGCCGCGCTGGCCCTCGGCGTGCCCCTCGCCGTCGCCATCGCCGTGCCGGGCGTCCTGACCTGGCGGCGCAGCGGCGACGACGAGCTGGCTGCACTCTCCGGCACGCTGTCCGCGGACGTCGTCGACGCCCTGCGCGGCGCGCCTGAGCTCCTGGCCTTCGGCGCCGACGACGCCGTACTCGCCGCAGTAGAGGAGACGGCCCGCGCCGCCGACGCACTCGACCGTCACCACGCGCGGCTGGCCACCGGCGTCGGCCTGATCTCCCAGCTCTGCCTCGCCGTGGCGGTCGCCTCCGTGCTCGCGCTCGGCGTCGCGGCGGTCCACGCGGACCACCTCGGGCAAGTCATGGTGGCCGTACTCCCGCTGGCGGTACTCGGCACGTTCGAACCCGTCGCCGGCGTCCCGCTGGCGGTCTCACGGGCGCTCGCCGTGCGCGCCGCGGCCGACCGGCTGGACGCGCTGGCCGACGTCCCGGTGCCGGTCGTGGATCCGGCCGACCCCGAGCCGCTCGGGCCGGGCACACCCGACGTCCGCTTCGCCGGCGCGTCGCTCCGCTACGGCGCCGGTCTCCCCCGCGCGCTCGATCGCGTGGACCTGCACCTGCCCGCCGCCGCCACGCTCGCGGTCACCGGCTCGAGCGGCGCCGGCAAGACGAGCCTCGTGCACGCGTTGTTGCGTTTCTGGCCACTCGAGTCGGGCCGGCTCACGGTGGGCGACACGGACGTCGCGCGCCTGTCCCAGGACGACGCCCGCCTCGTCTGCGCGCTGGCGGACCAGCGGGCCCATCTCTTCGCCGGTTCGGTGCGGTCCAACCTGACGCTGGGCCGCCCCGAGGCGTCCGCGGACGAGATCGACGCGGCCCTGCGCGCGGCGCGGCTCGAGGCCTGGGTGGACGGTCTGCCCGAGGGGCTCGACACCCCGGTCGGCGAAGACGGGGTCGCGCTGTCCGGCGGTGAGCGCCGTCGGCTTGCCGTGGCCCGCGCGTTGCTCGCCCCGGGGCCCGTGATCGTGCTCGACGAGCCCACCAGCGGCCTCGACCCGGTGCTGGCCGACCAGCTGCTCGACGGCGTCGTGGCGGAAGCAGCTGCCGCCGGGCGCAGCGTGCTGCTCGTCACGCACCGCGCCGCCGAAGCGGCGCGCTGCGACGCCACGGTGGCCCTCGAGGCGGGACGGGTCGTGCCGGCGGCGGACTGAGGAGTGGGACGGCGCCGGCCCGCACTCGGCTCAGTCGGCGTGCTCCTCCCCGAGCCGACGCCGCACCTCGGCCAGGCCGGGCGCCGGGTACTCCAGCCTTCCGGGACGCCAACCCGCCTCGATCTTCTTTGGGCCCGGACCGTCCACCGCCCACACGTGGCAGGTGTTGGTCAAGAAGCCGGCGAACGCCCCCTCGGCCATCGGGTGGGGCCCGTCCCCCTTCTCGACCTGCCACGCCGCCGCCGACGTCATGCCCTGCACGACGACCGGCCCCAACGCGCGGGCGAGGAACTCGAGGTGACTGCACCCGCGTTCGCGGCCGAAGCGCTCCTGGACCGCGTGGCTGTACCCCCGCGCCACGGAGAGCCCGACGAGGTCGCCGAAGCTGTCCTCGATGTCGGTGCACTCGACGTGGGGGAACTGCTGCATGTCTGCCGCCGCATCGACGATGCACAGGTCGGCGCGGCGGACCACGATGCCCAGCTCCATGAGATGGAGGTCGCGCGGTCCGTGGCTCCCGTCGGCCCAGGGGCGCTGGTCGTGCAGCGTGCCGATGACGGCAAAGTGCTCGCCGCGGTCAAACACCTCCATGGTGATCGTCCGCCGGTGGACCGGGTCCTCGAGAGCACCGGAAGGCGGGCGTAGCGAGGCCAAAGTTGGTGAAGGCGACGGCGTCGGCTCAGGCACCGGCCGATTGTGGCGTCGGGACGCCCCACGGGGCCAATGCCGGAGCAACCTCGTTGAAGCCGTGCAGGATCGGCGCATCACGGTTCCAGGCGATCCGCGTGACCGAGGCCGTGCGCAGGTAGAGGCGCCAGTAGAGGTCCGGCGTCCCCAAGGCCCAGGCCACAGCGGCCTTGATCGGGGTCACGTGGCTCACCACCACCACGTCACCGTCGGCCCGGCGCGCCCCCGCCCCGTCCTCGGCGAACAGCTCGGCGCACGCCGCCTCGATCCGCTCGTCCACCTCGGCCAGCGACTCGCCTCCGGCGGGCCGGAAGCCGCGGTCGCGCTGCCACTGCTGCCACACCTCGGCGGGGATCCCGCTGAGGGGTTGACACTCGAACTCGCCGTAGTCGACCTCCACCCAGCGCTCGTCCACCGTGATCGGGACGCCGAGGCCGAGGAGCTCGGCCGTGTCGCGGGCACGGGCGAGCGGGCTGGTCCGCACCTCGACCACGGGCTGCGTCAGGAGTGTGGGCACCGTCGCGACCTGGGCGCGGCCCAGCTCGGTCAGCTCGGCGTCGGTCCGTCCGAGCAGCAGGCCCTGCGCGTTGGCGACGGACTCGCCGTGGCGCACCAGGATCAGCACGGTCGCCGGCGCCTCAGACGGGGACGAGGATCCGGCCGCACTGCTCGCACGTCGCCACCTCGCCGGGCGGAAGCGCCCGGATCGTCTCCACCTCCACCGAGGACAGCTCGAGGTGGCAGCCGTCGCAGTGGCTCCTGATCAGGCGGGCCGCGCCGGTGCCCTTCAGGCGGGCTCGCAAGGTCTCGTATCGGTCCGACAACGCCGTCGGCACCAAGGCGGCTTCGGCGGCGCGCGTCCCGGCCGCCGCGGCCATCTCCGCGTCGATCTGGAGCTCTTGCTCGGCCAGGGTGGCCCGCAGTTCCTCGACGCGCGCCTGGAGCGGCGCCATCTGTTCGGCCAGGGCCGACAACTCGGCGTCGACGGGGTCCTGCGCGAGCATGGCCTCGAGCTCCTGCTCCTCGAGCTCGGCGCGCCGCTCGGTCAGGTGACGCACCTCTTCGTTCATGGCCTGCAGGTCGCGGCCCGCCGCGCCCGTCGCCGCGTACATGCGCTTCTCGATGCCGTCCCGCCGCTCGGTGATGCCGGCGATCTGCTCCTCGAGCGCCTGCTGGGTGGCCCCCAGTTGGGCACGGCGACCGTTCGCATCGGTCCGGCGCGCCTCCAGCGCACCGAGCTCGGTCTCCAGCCCGCGCAGGCCAGACGACTCGGGCAGGGCGTCGCGCCGGTGCTGCATCTGGGTCAGCGACGTGTCGAGGTCCTGGACCGCGAGCAGGTGCTGCAGGGTGTCGGTCACCTCTGCTCCTCGGCGGCGGCTCGGGCCAGCGGCAGGGCGTCGACCAGCGCAGCGTCAGCCAGCACCATCGCCTCGTCCCAGCCGAACCAGCGGGCGTCGGGGCTCTCGCCGGGTGGCGGGTGCGGGTCGTCGTCCGGCCCGAACAAGAGGTAGCGCAGGTCGAGATGGGTGTGGCCGAGCGCCGCCTCGTGAACGTCGAGGTGGACCAGACGCGGCCCCGAGCCGGGATGCTCGACGGCCAGCCCGAGCTCCTCGGTCGCCTCGCGCCGGGCGGCAACGGGCGGCGTCTCGCCGGCGTCGATGTGACCGCCCGGCTGCATCCAGAGACCGAGCCGCTTGTGGCGGTGCAGCACGGTGCCGCGGCGCCCGACCACGATCGCCGATGCCGTGACGTGCGTCGGCCCGGCGTGCTCGTCGCAGGGCTCGTCGAGGCGCGCCAACTCGGCCAGGAAGCGCTCGCGGGCGGCCGCCTCGCGCGGCGACGCCGGCTCGTGCTCTTCCACCAGCGCTCGCAGGTCCACCGTGGTGGCGCCCATGGCGGCACTCCTTAGCACAGGTGACCCGTGAACACCGTGGTCGCGTGGCCCGCGATGGCCACGCGCTCGCCGGCGGCGCGCACATAGAGGACCGCGCCCCGGGGCGACAGCTGGCGTGCCACGAGCGTGTCCCCGTCCCGCCCCAACGCCTGTGACCAGTACGGGCCCGCCGAGCACTGGGCCGAACCGGTCGCCGGGTCCTCGGGGATGCCGACGTTGGGGCCGAAGACGCGCAGCACGTAGTCGGCCCGGCCGTCCCGGTCGGCCCGGACGGCGCCGACGTCGCCTGCCGCGGTCAGCAGCAAGGCGTTGGCGCCGGTAGCGGCGATGGTGGCGAGGTCGGGCTCGTAATTCCGCACGGCGTCGGCCGAGGAGAGGACCACGAAGTCGAAGAAGGGGGTGTGGCCCGTCTCGACGACGGCGCCGTCCCACTGCCCGGCCAACGCCTCGGGCAGCGGCGAGGGCCGCACCGGGTCGGCCGGGAAGTCCAGTGCCACCAGATCGCCGTCGAAGGAGGCCGAGAGCGCGCCGCTCCGGGTGTCAAAGGTCAGCGCGTCGGTGCCGTCCACGATGGCGCCGGCGCGCAGCGCGTGTGCGGCCGCCAGCGTGGCGTGGCCGCACAGGTCCACCTCGACGGTCGGGGTGAACCAGCGCAATCCGAAGACCGCCGGGTCGCCGGTAGGGGTGACGAAGGCCGTCTCCGCGATGCCCAGCTCGAAGGCGATGGATTGCATGCGCGCGTCATCGAGGGGGGTCTCGAGCACACAGACGGCGGCCGGGTTGCCGGCGAAGGCGACGTCGCTGAACGCGTCGACCCAGGTGATCGGGATCGTCATCGTCCCCACGATGCTAAGCGGGCCACGGCGTCGTGCAGCACCTCGTCACGCTTGCAGAAGGCCCAGCGCACCAGCGTCGCCCCCCCCTCTGCATCGGCGGGGTCGTAGAACACCGAGCTCGGGATGGCGACCACGCCGCAGCGCTCGGGCAGGGCGAGGCAGTATTCGCGGGCGCTCAGGCCGGGCGCCACCGGCGCGATGTCGGTCGTCGCGAAGTAGGTGGCGGCGGGCCGGTAGACCTCGTAGCCGAGGGACGAGAGGCCGTCGCAGAGCAGGTCGCGCTTGGACGCCAGCTCCGCCGCGAAGGCCGCCATGCGTTCGGGCGCGAAGGCGAGGCCGCGGGCGACTGCCAGCTGCAGCGGCGCCGCGCTGGTGTAGGTCAGGAATTGCTTGGCCGCCCGCACCGCTGCGACCAACGGCGCGGCGGCACACACCCATCCCACCTTCCACCCGGTGAAGGAGAACGTCTTGCCTCCCGAGGAGATGGTGACCGTGCGCTCGCGCATCTGGGGCAACGTGGCCAGCGGGACGTGCGTGCCCTCGAAGACCAAGTGCTCGTACACCTCGTCGGTCACCGCCAGGAGGTCGTGGGCGGCACACAGGGCGGCGGCCTGACCCAATTCGTCAGGTGTGAACACCTTGCCGGTCGGGTTGTGCGGGGTGTTGAGCAGCAGGAGGCGGGCACGCGGCGAGGCGCATGCGGCGGCCAGCTCGGCGGGATCGAACGACCAGTCGGGCGGGTGCAGGCGCACCAGCCGGGGCACGGCACCGGCCATGGCGGTACACGCCGCGTAGGAGTCGTAGGTCGGTTCGAACATGACGACCTCGTCACCGGGCTCGCACAGTGCCAGCAGCGTGGCGGCGATGGCCTCGGTGGCCCCGACCGTGACCAGGACCTCGCGCTCGGGGTCGTAGTCCAGGCCGTACCAGGCGCGCTGGTGCGCCGCCACGGCGCCGCGCAGCTCGGGGATGCCGTGGCCCGGGGGGTACTGGTTGTGCCCCCGGCGGATGGCCTCGACGGCCACCTCGCGCAGCTCGGCGGGCCCGTCCGTGTCGGGAAAGCCCTGGCCGAGGTTGAGCGCACCCGTGGCGGTGGCCAGCTCGGACATGGTGGCGAAGATGGTCGTGGTGTAGGGGCGCAGGCGCCGGGCCAGATACGCGTCCCCCGCTGCCACCGGCCCGATCGTACCAATGGCGTTTTCGGGCGCCTATCGTCGGCGGACCGTGCTCAGCGTGGCCCAATTCAACATGCACTGCGGGATGGACGGCTGGGGCCGGCCCTATGACTACGTCGGGGTGATCGCCGGCTTGGCCGCCGACGTGATCGTGCTCGAGGAGTCGTGGACCCCGCAGGGCTCCGACGCGAGCCAGGCCGCCGAGGCGGCGGCAGGGCTCGGCTACCAGATCGTGCAGCACGTGCTCGGCGAGGGGCGGCGCATACGCCCCCGCGCCGACGCCGGTGAGTCGTGGATCAAGCAGCCGTCGTGGACGCCCGCCAACCGAGCGCTGTTCATGGACGGCATCAAGCCGCAGCCGCCCAAGGTGCAGCGCCTCGCCCGCTGGCAGGACGCCGAGCGCGGGCAGTGGGGCATCGCCGTCCTGGTGCGGCCGGACCTGCCGATCGAGGCGACGCGCCTGCTCCACTTAAGCGTGCTGCGAGCCGACCAGGTCCGCCGCGCCGCGCTGGTGGTCGACCTGACGGTCGAGGGCCGGCCGGTCTCGGTCGCCGGGACGCACATGTCCCACCTCCACTTCGGATCGCACCGCAACTGGGCCGAGCTCCGCAGCCAGCTCCGCAGCGGGGCCCGCCCCGACGCCGTGCTGGCCGGCGACATGAACACCTGGGGACCGCTCGTGCACGTCTTCATCCCCGGATGGCGGCGGGCGGTCATCGGCCGCACGTGGCCCGCCTGGCGGCCGCACAGCCAGATCGACCACATCATGGTGCGCGGCGCGCTGCGCCCCCGCGGCGGCGAGGTGCTCCCGGATGCCGGGTCGGACCACCGGCCCGTGCGCGTCGAGCTGGCGATCTAGGGGGGCGGCGGCCCGTCACCGGCCATCGCCCGCACCGCCTCGTCGACGGTCGGGAAGAACCGATTCTCGCCGATGCGTGCCGCCAGCCCGCTGCGGCGCAGGCTCTCGCGCAGGTGCCGGCCGGCGCGTGCGATCCCGAAGGCGATGCCGTCGCGCTCGCAGCGGTCGAGCACCCGCTCCAACGCACGCGTCCCCGTGAAGTCGATGTCGGACTGTCCGACGGTGTCGAGCACGAACACGTGCACCGGTGCCGCCTCGCGCAAGGCGGCCGACACCTCCACCCGGAAGTGCACGGCGTTGGCGTACCAAATCGGCGTGGCGAAGAGCGTGACCAACACCCCGGGGACGGTCTCGGCCGAGGGTTCGAGCGAGCGGCGCTGCCAGCTGGTCGTCCCAGGAATGCGACCCATCACGTGGAGCTTGGGCCGGGCGCTGATGCGGATGCGGTCGAGGATGGCGAGCACGACGGCGACGGCGATGCCCTGCTGGATGCCGACGAGGACGACCGCGAGCAGCGTGACGGCGGCCAGTGCGAACTCGATGGCGCTGAAGCGGAAGATGGCGACGAGGTCGCGCCAGTTGAAAAGGTGGTAGGCGACGTAGATGAGGATGGCGGCCAGCGTCGCCAGGGGCACGTCACGGAAGATGTTGGCGACCGGGATCAACAGCACGACCACCGCGGCCGCACCCAGCGGGCCGGCTTGCGTGCGCCCGCCCGCCGTCGCCACGGCTCCGGTGCGCGGCGGGCTGGCGTTGACGGGGAAGGCGCCGACCAGGCCGGCCAGGACGCTCCCGGCGCCGACGCCGACGAAGTCGCGCCCTGCCTCGATCTCGTATTCGCCAAGCTCGGCGAAGGCGCGCGTGGTGGCCGCAGTCTGCGTCACGACCACCAGCGCCACCACGCCGGCGAGCGGGCCGACGCTCGCGACGGCCGACCACGACAGTCCGGTGAGGCCGAAGTGGGGCGCGCCGGTGTGCACGGTCCCCAGGACGGCCACCCCGTGCGACTGCAGGTCGAGTGCGGCCACGAAGGCGGTGGACACGACCAGTCCGATCAGCGCGCCGGGGATCCGGTGGCCGATGCGGGCGCACGCGATCATGATGGCCAGCACGCCCAGACCGATCAGCAGCGACCACCCGTTCACCTCGTTCAGGTGGTGCACCACGTACGAGACGCGCTGCTGGTTGTCGCCGCTCGTGGGCGGCAGGCCGAGGAAGTCGGGCAGTTGATGGGCGACGATGATCACGGCGACGCCCGAGAGGAAGCCGGTGACGATGGGCACGGAAAGGAACTCGGCGATCCAACCGAGGCGCAACAGGCCGACCAGCATCACCGCGATGCCGACCATCACCGCCAGGATCCCCACCAGGGCGACGTAGTGCGGCGAGCCGGTGGCCGCCAGCGTGGCCACGCCCGCGGCGAAGAGCGGTGCGATGGTCGAATCGGCACCCACCGACATCTGCGGGTTGGACCCGAGCAGGGCGAAGAGCACCGTGCCGGCCACGAAGGCGTAGAAGCCCGTGATGGGCGGCATCCCGGCCAGGCGGGAGGTCGCCAGCTGCTCGGGCACGGCGATCACCAGCAGGGTCAGCCCGGCGGCCAGGTCCGCGCCGGCCCACGTCCGCCGGTACCCGTGCAACGACGTGAAGACGGCCGGCGGGCGCACGGCGACATCATCGCCGACCGGCATGGCCGGGCCGTCGATGCCGCCGGTGCCGGGCCGTGCCGTCGGTGCCGTCGGTGCGGTCGGTGCGGTCGGCACCGTCGGTGCCGTCGTTGCCGACGGTGCCGACGTTTCGGTGTGAATAGTCTCGGTGCCGATGAGTGACTACCCCTACGCCGATCGATTCGCCGTCCACCGCGCGCTCCCCGAGTCGGGCCTGTCCCGCCAGGAGGTCCTCGCCGAGCTCCGCGCCATGGCGACCGAGGAGGACGCGTTCTGGGAGACGGGCAAGTGCTCGGGGACCATGTACTGCGGGGACCACGACCACTATCACTTCATGAACGAGGCGTTCGGCCTCTTCGCCCACGTCAACGTCCTCCAGCGCGACATGTGCCCGAGCGCCACCAAGTTCGAGGCCGAGATCATCGCCATGACAATCGGCCTGCACGGCGCCGAGTCCGCCCACGCCGCCGGCGACGAGCCTTGCGGCCTGGTCACGACCGGCGGGACCGGCAGCATCCTGCACGCGATCCTCGCCTACCGCGAGCACGCGGCACAGACGCGCCGCGTGGATCGTCCCAACGTGATCAAGCCGGAGACCGCGCACCCCGCCTTCGACAAGGCGTGCCACCTGTTCGGCGTCGAGCTGCGCCGCGCACCCGTCGACCCGGCGACGACGCGCGTGGACGTGGACTGGGTGCGCGACCACATCGACGAGCGGACGGTCGCCGTGATCGGCTCGGCCTGCAACTACGGCTACGGCACCATCGACCCCATCGCCGAACTGGGCGAGGTCGCACTCGAGCGCGGGGTCGGGCTCCACGTCGACGCTTGTCTCGGCGGCTTCATCCTCCCCTTCGGCCGCGTGCTCGGCTACGACATCCCTGCCTTCGACTACTCGGTCCCCGGCGTCACCTCAATGTCGGCCGACACCCACAAGTACGGCTACGCGTTCAAGGGGTCCTCGGTCGTCAGCTTCCGCTCCAAGGAGCTGCGCAACGCGCAGTACTTCTACCTCACCGACTGGAGCGGCGGGAAGTACACGTCCCCGGGAATGGAGGGTTCACGCTCGGGGGGGCTGATCGCGGCGACCTGGGCCTCCATGGTCCAGCTCGGTCATGCCGGCTATCTGGGCTACGCGCGCCAGATCTTCGCGACGTCGTCGGCCATGCAGGACGCCGTGCGCTCGCACCCCGAGCTGCGTCTCATCGGCGAGCCAACCTTCCTCTTCTCGTTCACGTCGGACGTGTTCGACATCTACCACGTCAACGACTTCATGCGGACGAAGGGCTGGCGCTTCAACGGGCAGCAGTACCCGAACGCCCTGCACATGGCGGTCACGCGGCCGCAGACGCAGGAGGGCGTGGTCGAGGCCTTCGCGGCCGACCTGGCCGACGGCGTGGCCTACGCCACGGAGCACGCGGACGAGTCGCCGCGCTCGGGCGCCATCTACGGCGGCGTGGCGGGCGGGATGACGAGCGAGGCCGACGAGTTCATCCGCGCGGTAATGGCGGACATGCTCGACGGGCAGTCGTCCATCCCGCCCACGTGAGCACGGCCGAGGCGGCCGGCGGCATCCCTGATCGTCCTGCCGGCCCGCCACGCGAGTGGGTCGACGGGTACGTCGCCGCCCAGCGCGCGCTGAACGCCGCGTTGGAGGACCTCGGCGACGAGCAGGCCCGGGCGCCGAGCCTGCTCGAGGGCAGGAGCGTGGGTCACGTGTTGACGCACGTGGCGCGCAACGCCGACAGCGTCGTGTGGCGACTCGAGGGCGCGGCCCGCGGGGAGGTGCGCGACCAGTACCCCGGTGGCCTGGAGCAACGGCGGGCCGAGATCGAGGCGGGCGCCGGCCGGCCGGCCTCCGAGCTGGTAGCCGACGTGGCGCGCAACTCGACGGCGGTCGAGGAGGTGATGGCCGCGCTGTCGCCGGCGGCGTGGGACGCGCCCTCGCGGACGGCGCGGGGTGTGGTCGAGCCGTCGCGGGACGCGGTCTTCTCCCGCTGGCGCGAGGTGGTGGTGCACCACGGCGACCTCGGCCTCGGGCCGATCCGTTGGCCGCCGGCGCTCGTCGCGGGCATGGCTCCCCCGCGAGCTGCCCCGCCTGGCTCGGCGGGCAGACCCGGCGCGGCTCATGGCATGGGTCGTCCGACGAGGCCCGGCGCCCGACCTCGAGCCTTGGTGACGCTGGCGGCGACGACCGGCGCCGACCGGCGTCAGGACGAGAAGAAGGCGTTGCCGGCCCGGTCGACGGCCACGCAGTAGGTCGTCGTCGGACACGAGACGCTCGTGAGGGCGTGCCCGGCGTCGATGAGCGTGCCCGAGCTCCAGCTCGTGCCGTTGAAGGCGAAGACCCGTCCGAGCGAATCCACGGCGCGGCAGAACACGGCGCTCGGGCACGAGACTCCGGTCAGGCCCGAAGCGTTGGTGCCGGCCAGCGGAGGTTCGCTCGCCACGGACGTCGGCGGGGAGAACCCCTGGCCGTTCCAGGTGAGGGCGCCACCGTTGCTGTCGACGAGCACGCAGAAGGCGGTGGTGGCGCACGAGACGGAGTTCAGCTGGCCTGCAGCGTCGGCGTTGTTCGGCTGCTTCCACGTGTGGCCGTCCCAGACCGAGGGGCCGCCCTCGGCAGCCACGCAGAAGGCGGGCGTCACGCATGAGATCTGGTTGGCCGCACCCCAGGCCCCGAGGTTGCCCGACCAGCCACGGCCGTCGTAATTGAACGAGTTGCCCTCCCCGTCGATCGTGATGCAGAAGGACGGGCTGGTACAGGCGACGGCCGTGAAGCCCTGGGCGGCTGCGATGGTCGCCGGCGCCTGCCAACCGGTGCCGTCGTAGAACGCGACCTGGTTCAGATTGGGTGCGGCGGCGCAGAAGCCCGGAGTGGCGCAGGCCAGGTAGGACACGCCCTGGGGCGAGGGTGCGGGCACCGGTGGACCGAGCGCGGTGACCCTGTCGTAGAGCAGCCTGAACGTCTGGCCGGCGGCCGAGCCGACGAGGCAAACCCCCGCCACCGGGCACGAGACGACGGAGAGGTCGGTCCCGGGCGCGACCGGGACGGCCTTGGACCAGGTCCCGGCCGGGCCCGTGGTCGTGGTGGTGGCCCTCGTGGTCGCGGTGGTGGGTGCGCCCGACCCGTTCGACCCCGTGCCGCAGCCCGCGACGAGGAGGGCGAGCGCCGCGGCGACGGCGGCCGCCGCGCCCAGCCGTCCCGCCCCGGCGTGCACTACCGCTGTGCGGGGAGGCCGTTCGCCTCGAGCGAGCGGTGCCGCGACCAGGTGTCCAGCACGATCAGGGTCTTGGTGCCCGTCACCCGGCCGCGCCGTCGGAGCTGCTCGATCACCTGTCCCAGGCGTTCGACGTCGGGCACCTGCAGCCAGACCAGGGCGTCGGGGTCACCGGCCGTGGTGAAGACTGCCTGGACCTCGGGGAGCTGCATGGCCGTCTCCTTGATCTCCTGGAGATCGGCGGTCCCGGCGAAGCGCACCTCGGTGAAGGCCTGGATGGGGCGTCCCGCCTTGCGGTGGTCGACGACCACGGTGTACCCGGCGATCACCCCGGTGCGCTCCAGGCGCTCGATGCGCCGGGTGACGGCGGAGGCCGAGAGCGAGACCTGCTCGCCGATGTCCGCCATGGTCCGCCGGGCATTGTGCGACAGCAGTTCGATGATCTGGTGATCGATCGGGTCGAGCTCCTCTGTTCCCATGGGTTGTAAGCCTAACGAAGGCGGGTTGTCTTGCACGTTCAGTGCATCTTGGGGGCCGAACTTCCACTCTCCGTTGCGTGGGCTGGTGTTCACAGGCCCCTGGGCGCCGGACCGGTGATCGGGCTGTCAGGCGCTGCGGCGGTGAACGGACACGGCGTAGTCGTCCCCGGGGTCGAAGCGCCGGCGGTCCCAGGTGGACCAGCGGTCCTCGAGCAAGAGACCGGCCGCGGCGGCCAGGGTGTCGTGGCGCTCGGGACCGAACCCGCCGGTCCGGAGCGAGTACCCGGCCACCAGGCGCCCGCCGGGGACGAGCCAGCGCGCCGCGTTGGCGATGACCCGGGCCTCCGTGCCCGGCGCCACGAAGATCAGCACGTTTCCCGCCATGACCACGACCTCGAAGGTGCGGCCCAGCTCGAGTCCGGGGTCGGTCAGGTCCCCCTCGACCCAGGCCAGGTCCGGCGCCTTGGCGCGGGCGCTCTCGAGCATGGCGGAATCTGCGTCCACGCCGACGACCGGGTGCCCGCGACGACTCAACTCGATCGCCACGCGGCCGGTGCCGCAGCCCGCGTCGAGCACCGATCCGGGGCCGTACGAATGGACGAGCGCGGCCTCCCCGTGGACGTCGACCCCGGCCGAGGAGAGCCGCTCGAACCGATCGTCGTAGGCGGCCCCGCGCGACACGTCGCTCTCATGCCAGCGGTCGTGCACTGTCGACTAGGGGCTGGAGCTTCCTCGGGGCACGGCCTGGGTCGTGGCGCCCGCGGGCAGCGTGAACAGGCCGGCCGGTGGGTTGGACGAGTACGCGGTGAGCATGATGTAGTCCGAGGCGGTGCCCGCGTAGGCGAGGACGCCTTGATTGGTCACGCAGTACTTTGCGCTCCTCCCGCGCACCGAGACGGAGACGCAAGTGGACGGCTGGCCGGCAAAGGTGGCGGACGACGACGACGCCTTGGTGCCGAGCAATCGGGACACGATCCCCTGTCTCGCCAGGGCGAACGCACGGAGGGCGAGGGTGGGGCTGAAGGTGTCCTCGAGACCGAGCAGCGGGTTCGATCCGTGCACTGAGACACACGTGGTCTTCCCCGTTGCCGTGCCGGAATTGTCCGTGGCGGTGCTGCCGGAGGTGCCGGTGCTGCCGGAGGTGCCGGTGCTGCCCGGACCGCCGTTGGTCGAGCAGTAGTACGTGGTCTTCCCGTTGTTGATGACCTGCCCACCCGATGCCGAGAAATTCGACTTGGGCGGCTTTTGGGCGATCGTCACCGTGCTGGTCTTCCCGCTGGCGACCGCGGTGTAGGTCGCCGAGTAGGTCAGGTGCTTGGCCCGATTGATGCTGTTGGTCAGCGCCTTCAGGTTGGCGTTCGAGATCGGTTTGGCCGAGGCCACGGCCGGGCTCAGCGCGAGGGCGGCGGCCGAACCCATGACGGCGGCGACGGCCGGAAGACTCTTGCGCATGGCCGAACGGTAGCAAGCGCCATGCGGGAGTCTCGTCGCGGGCACTCGGCCTCCGACCGAGCGGCCAGGACCGATCGGTAACGTGAGCGCGATGTGCCTCCTGGTGATTGCGTCGCGCGTCGTCCCCGAGGAGCCGCTCCTCGTCGGGGCCAACCGTGACGAGGAGCTCGACCGGCCTGCCACCGCCGTGGCGTTGCTCGAGGCGGGGCCGCCTCGGATTTTGGGCGGGCGCGACGACCTGTCGGGCGGCACCTGGCTCGCCGTGAACGAGTACGGCGTGTGCGCCGGTCTCACCAATCAGCCGCTCGGCGAGGCCAAGGACCCGACGAAGCGCTCCCGCGGAGAGCTGCCGCTCGCCCTGGCGCGCCACCGCTCCGCCTCCGAGGCCGTGGCGTCGTTCGTCCAGGCGTACCGGCCCTCCGAGTACAACGGCGCGTGGCTGCTCGTGGCCGACCGCAGCGCCGCGTACTTCGTCGACTTCACCCGGCCGGAGGGGGCGACGGCCGTTCCGCTCCCCCCCGGCATCCACGTGTTGGAGAACCGCGCCCTCACGGACGTCTCGCCGAAGGTCGACCTCGTCCGCCAGGCGCTGGGCACGCCGACCGATGCCGAGGAGGTCGTCGACGCCTTTCGCCGCACGCTCGTCGACCACCGCATTCCGGACGGTGACGAGCGCGCCAACGGGGCGAACTGTGTCCACCTCGAGTCGTTCGGCACCCGCTCGTCGTGTCTGGTCCGGGTCCCCGCGAACGAGGGCGCGCCGCGCCTGTGGGTCGCCGACGGACCACCGTGCGCCACCGAGTACCGCAACGCGTCCGCTCTGTGGGAGGAGCCGGCGGCTCAGCCGCGCACGAGCGGCTTATAGCGCAACCGGTGTGGCTGGTCGGCCTCCGCACCGATGCGCCGACGGCGGTCCGCCTCGTAGTCGCTGTAATTGCCTTCGAACCAGCGGACCTCCGAGTCCCCTTCGAAGGCAAGGACGTGCGTGGCCACGCGGTCGAGGAACCAGCGGTCGTGGCTGATCACCACGGCGCAGCCGGGGAAGGCCAGCAATCCGTCCTCGAGCGCGCGCAGCGTGTCGACGTCGAGGTCGTTCGTCGGTTCGTCCAGCAACAGCACGTTGCCGCCGCTGCTGAGCACCTTGGCCAGCAGCACGCGGTTCCGTTCCCCGCCGGAGAGCTGTCCGACCTGCTTCTGTTGGTCGCTGCCCTTGAAGCCGAAGCCGGCCACGTAGGCGCGGGCATGCAAATCGCGGCCTCCGACGACCAGGCGATCCGCCCCCCCGGTGATCTCCTCGAAGACGGTTGCCTCGCCGGCCAGGGTCTCTCGGGTCTGGTCGACGTAGGCGAGGACCACGCTCGACCCGATCGACAGCGACCCCTCGTCGGCCTTTTCTTCACCGACGATCATCCGGAACAACGTCGTCTTCCCCGCACCGTTCGGACCGATGACGCCGACGATGCCACCGCGCGGCAGCGTAAAGGTGAGACCGTCGACG
>Ga0318534_10000189_pt1 | contig 17749 bp, 18 predicted proteins | sample GRESIP117b4f26_FD_202502 | JGI IMG/M metagenome (GOLD analysis project Ga0318534, IMG submission 202502) | Tropical soil microbial communities from Luquillo Experimental Forest, Puerto Rico - GRE.SIPMG.117b4f26 | ecosystem: Environmental > Terrestrial > Soil > Tropical forest > Bulk soil...
GGCCGGTCGTGACTGCCCGGGCCAAGCCCTCCGCCACGAGCGGTGTGGACGACAGGGAGGATGCCGGGTCCGTTCCGGATAGTGTTCCGCCCTCGGCCGGGAGCGGGCCGGCCAGCGTTTGCACGGCGAAGTCCGAAGTGAGGTCCGCCACTTCCACCCGGAGCATGAACCGCATCGAGTTCAGGTAGTCGACGAGGGCCGCCGCGGTGCCCGGCTCGACGTGCGCCCAGACCGCGGTGCCGTCGTCAGTCAGCGTCAGGTAGTGCTCGAGGTGGCCCTGCGGGCTCAGGATGAGCGCTTCGGCGGTGGTCCCCGGGGCGAGCCGCTCCAGGTGCTGGCTGGTCAGGCTGTGCAGCCAGGTCAGCCGGTCCGGACCGGTGACCTTGACGACACCGCGGTTGGAGCGGTCGACGAGAACCTGGCCCTCGGTCATGGCGCGCTGCTCGCCCATGGGGTCGCCGTAGTGCGCCGCGACGCCCTTGTCCGGCCAGTCCGCCTCGACGGCGCCTTCGATGTTAAGCATCGGTTCGCTTTCGCTTGTTTACCTTGCTGGCAGAAGCCAGCCGACAGTCCCGGCATCGCCCGAACACGGTCAGGTGCGCCACGTCGGTCTCGAACCCCTCGCCTTCGTCGAGCGCCGTGATCAGCGGCTTGATGGCCTCGGGGCTGACCTCGCCGACCTTCCCGCAGTCCCGGCAGACCAGGTGCACGTGGTCGGCACGGCTGGCCAGGTGATAGGTCGGCGCGCCGTGGTGCAGGTGCGTATGGGTGACCAGGCCGAGGTTGTCCAGGAGTTCGAGCGTCCGGTAGATCGTGGAGATGTTCACGCCTTTAGCGGTCTGCTGGACGCTCGCCGCGATTTCTTCGGGGGTGGCGTGGTCGAGCCTGGCTATCGCCTCCAGGACGAGCTGTCGCTGCGGTGTCACCCGGTAGCCGCGGGCTCGCAGCTCCTCGTCCCAGGTGCGCGGCAGGTCATGCTCCATGTTGTCGAGTCTAGTTCCGGCTGAGGTCTGCCGAGCGTCGCGCCGCCGACGGTCCCGCTCGTGGCCGCGGGTGCCGCCAGCGCCGCGGGTGCCGCGGTGCCGCCGCCTCACGACCTCGCGGCCGCTCCCACTGTCCCCGGCCGCCACTTCAGTCACACAGGCCTTGGCCGGTCGTCGGCCGACCATGATCACGAAGAATATTCATATCTATAGCACCACTTCTTTACGTCAAAACAAAAACCTTCGCGATCATATTTACGGCTAGAGCTGTAGCACGAACTCAGGTTCACCGGGAGAGAAATGCTCTTGCGCCAGTGGCGGTGGCTCACGTAGCTTCGAGGTACGCGGAAAGGAGGTGGTCCGAAGTATGCATAGATGTCGGACTTGCGAGGTGGCTGTCAGCTAGCCGCCGCTCCCGCCGAGGGGATCTGTCACAGGTTCCCGGCCCTGCGGGGTTGGCGGCGGGCTTAATCCAGGCATACACCGGACCCCCGGGCTGACCGGCCTTGTCCAGCCGGTCCCGCGAAAGCGCGAGTCGCCCGGGGGTTTGCCTATCTTCCCCCGCTTGCCTCCGGGCGCTTGAGCCCGCTGTCTTCCCTCGTCGCTCCTTCGCTCGTTCCTCGCTCGTCGCTCCTCAGTCCAGACAGCGGCGCGCCCTTTGGCTCGCGGGGACGAGGCCTTCGACTCGCGCTCATGAAACCCCGGTGCGGCCCTTTGGCTCGCGGGGACGGCGCGCCCGTTGGGCGCGGGTTATTTACTCCGTCCAGACCCACTTGAGCTGGGCTGACAGGTGTGGCTGTAGCTGCTGGCCTACTGCGGCCAGGTCGAACGCGTAGGCGAGGTCGTCGCCTATCTTCCCGTACAGGCGCTTGCCCGCTGTCACCGCTTTCGCGGTCTCGGTACGGGCGACGACGTCAGTGGCCAGGTCGATCCGGGTCCCTGAGACCTCGCCCAGGTAGATCTCCACGATGCCGGTGGGATGGGCGAGCAGCACCTCGACCTTGTTGTCTGGCTGCGGGCGCCAGAAACCCGTCTCCATCGCCAGGGGCTCGACCTTGTTGCCATCGTCGTCCAAGCGCCAGCTGCGGCTGGTGTAGGTCAGGTAGGGCTTCCCGATGTGGCCGAAGACGATCTCCTGGCCGAACCGGAAGCTCTCGATCGTGGGGTAGCCGCCCACGCCGGCGCCCTCCCACCTGCCGAGCAGGAAGCTCAGCGGTGCGATCGCCGGATGTTCTCGCGGTTCATCTGCTGTCATGCGGTCCTCCCCGGATCACCTTGACCGCCGCGTAGCCGGCGGCGATGGCGACCACAGCGTAGGCGAGGATCATGATCACCGCACTCAACATCCCGTGCACAGCACGTGAGCCTAGTGCGCCGTGCCCGGTTTGTACTGGAGGGCGCGCCGAAGCGGCCAGGGACTAGAGTTCACTTGTGGCACGGACTCTGGTGATCAAGGTCACGGCGGGCAAGGACGAACCGGAGCGCTGCAACCAGGCCTTCACCGTCGCGGCGGCGGCGCTGGCCAGCGGCGTCAGCGTCTCGCTGTGGCTGACCGGCGAGGCCGCCTGGTTCGCGTTGCCGGGCCGGGCGTCCGATTTCTCGATGCCGCACGCCGCGCCGCTCGAGGACCTGCTGGCCTCCGTGCTCGCGCTCGGCACGGTCACCGTGTGCACACAGTGCGCCGCCCGGCGGGACATCACGACGTCGGACGTCATCGACGGTGTCCGGATCGCCGGCGCGGCGACGTTCGTCGCCGAGATCATGGCCGACGGCGCCCAGGCCCTTGTGTACTTAGTTCACCTGACACCCAGATCCGCGGGCGACCGGACTCAGCAGTCACTCCGTGGGACAGCGCCACCCCCGATCCACCGGGTCACCTTCCGGACGCCGTCCATCAGCGTGATTCGCGGGCGCCACCCCAGCTCGGCCGCGGCGAGCCCTGGCGCTACGGCGCTTCGCTGCAACTCGCCCGGCCGCGCGGCGGCGAATCCCGGAGTGATCGGCCGGCCAACCGTCTCGGCGATGGCGGTGACCAGTTCGAGGACGCTGGTCTCGATGCCTGTGCCGATATTCCAGATGCCCGGCCGGTTGTTGTCCGCCGCGGCGGTAAAGGCGTGGGCCACATCACCGACGTAGACGTAGTCCCGTGTCTGGCTGCCATCGCCGTAGATCACCGGCGCCTGGCCCGCCAGCACGCGCGCGCAGAAGATGGCGACCACCCCACCCTCGCCGGCCGGATCCTGGCGCGGACCGTAGACGTTGGCAAGCCGGAGCACCGAGTGACCAGCACCGTGCACCCGGTTGCAGAGACCGATGTACTGCTCGGCGCACAGCTTTGCGACACCATACGGCGATTCGGGGAGTGTCGGCGTGTCCTCAGGCGACGGTACAGCCGCATCGCGGCCGTACAGGGCGCCTCCGGAGGAGGCGAAGATCACGCGGGCCCCGACCGCGCGCGCGGCCTCGATGACGTTTACCGTACCGACGATGTTGGCCTGCGCGTCCTCAGCCGGATCGAGCACTGACGCCCGGACATCGATCTGGGCCGCCAGGTGGCAGATCAGGTCCGGCCGCGTACCCTCTGTCAGCGCGTTGAAGGAACGGGCGTCCCGGACGCTCATCTTGTGCAGGGAAACACCCGGTGCCAGCCGCTCGGCCTGCCCGTGAGACAGGTCGTCAACAACGGTTACCGTGTCACCACGAGCGAGAAAGGCGTCCGCGACATGCGAGCCGATGAATCCAGCGCCGCCGGTAATGAGTACTCGCATCACAGATTTCACCACTATAACCAGGAGCCCTACGGCTGAGCGGCGGCCAGGCGTTCCTCCCGGAGGCGCTGGGCCAGGTCTTCGGCCTCCGGGGGGATCGGCGGCAATGGCCCGACCGCCCAGTAGAGCAGCAGGTCGGCTAGCCCCGGGTTGCGAACGAGCGCCGGTCCGTGCAGGTAGGTGCCGAGCACCCGGCCCGCGTAGGAGCCCTCGGTGCCGTCCCCGTTGCCGGTGCCGACCGTCGTGCGGGCCAGCGGCCGCGCGCGCGGGCCGAGCCGGGTAACGCCCTGGTGGTTCTCGAACCCGGTGAGCTTGGGGACGTTCAGCGCCGGGTCCACATCGGCGACGATCTCGCCGACCGCGCGGCGCTCGCCGCGCCCGCTGCGGATGTCGAGCAGGCCGAGCCCGGCCACCGGAGCGTCATCCGCGCCGCCGAACTCGACGCCGAGCATCTGGTAGCCGGCGCAGACCGCGAACACCACCGCGCCACGGCCCGCCGCCTCGTGCAGACCGCCGTCCGCTTGGAGCCGGCGGGTGGCCAGCGTCTGCGGCAGGTCCTCGCCGCCGCCCATCAGGTAGATGTCGCCGTCTCGCGGCACCTGCTGGTCGGAGTTCACCTCGACGATCTCGACCGGCAGCCCGCGCAGCCGGGCACGGCGTTCGAGCACCAGCACGTTGCCGCGATCGCCGTAGGTGCTGAGCAGGTCCGGGTAGATCCACATGAGCCGCAGCGGTGTCATTGCGCTCTCCCGAGAACAGTGCGGTACTGCTGGAAGGCGGTGTAGTTCGCCAGCACCTCGAGGCTCGGGGCGGCGGCCGCGTCGATCGCCTCGTCTATGTCGTTTACCAGCCGGAACGGCACCTCATCGGCCTCCAGCCGGACGGCCAGGTCCAGTTTGCGCTCGCCGCCGACCAAGACCACCCGGCCGCGCAGCCGCCGGTAGTCCACGTCCCACAGCCAGGACGTGTCGCGCCCGTCGGGTCCCTGCGCGTTCACCGACAGCAGCACCGGCGCCGGCGGCGGCGCGAGCACGTCAAGCGCCTCCAGCCAGCCGGCCGGGTTCTTGGCCAGCAGCAGGCGGATGTCACAGCCCCGGCGGCTCACCTGCGTGTAGCGCCCCGCTACCGAGGTGACGGTGCGCAGCTCACGCAGCGCGTGCGCGATGTTCACGCCGAACGCGTCGGCCACCGCGAGCGCGACGACCGCGTTGGACCGGTTGGCCCGGCCCGGCAGCGCCAGGTCGAGCGGGCGGGCCCGCCCGGACGGATCGATCACCTTGTCGCCGGTGAGCACCCAGCTGACCGGCGGACGCCGGTTGGCGCATTCGTGGCAGGACCAGTCGTCGCCGTCCCGTTCGAGGTGTGAACCGCAGTGCGGGCAGCACCACGAGTCGTCGCGCCAGCGCTGCCCGGCGGCGACCCAGGTGACGTGGCGCGCCGAGCCCGCGGCCCAGGCGACCAGCGGATCGTCGGCGTTCGCCACCACCCGGCAGCCCGGCGCGTTGCCCAGCGCTTCCCGCCAGCGCCGGGCGAGCAGCCAGATCTCGGCCGCGCGGTCCATCTGGTCACGGCTCAGGTTCAGCAGCACGACCACCTTGGGACTGGTCGCCTTCACCATCGCCGGGATGTACTTCTCGTCTGTCTCGAGGACGGCGAGCGTCGCGTCCGGCGCGCGGCTCAGCGCCGACGTGAGCCCGGCCTCCATGTTCGCGCCGTACATGTTCGTCGCGATTCCCTGCCCGAGCACGCTCAGGGCCGCGGTGATCAGCCGCGTCGTCGTCGTCTTGCCGTTGGTCCCGGTGACGAGGACGACCTGGCGCCCCTGCGCGAGCAGCGATAGCAGACCGGGCTGGAGCCGCAGCCCGATGATGCCGCCGATGACGGAGCCGTCTCCCTTGCCGGCCAGCCGGGACACCGTGGCGGCGGCACCGCCGACCGTGGTCGCGAGCTTCGCCCGTATCGGCAGCCTGGCACGGTTCCGGCTGGTTTGTCCCGACGGGAAAGAGCGGTTGTCGTCCATCCCGGCCGATGCTATCCGGTCACCGGCCTCTCCGCGGCCTGTCAGCGCTTGCGCCAGTCCAGCCGGGCGGACGGCGGGCCGACATTGGGTTGCAGGGCGGCCGCATCCGCGTCCTGCGTCCCCTGGTTGTCAGGGGCCGCGGGGCGGAGCTGGCCCGCCTCCGCGAGCGGCGTCATCGTCGCGACCGCGAGACCGCCGATCGCCGGGTTGGCGTCGGCCAGGAATACCTGCCGGCCCCCGGCGGTGGCGTAGCTGAGGATCATCGCGGTAGGCGGCAGCCGCTGCAGCTCCGAAGCCTCGACCAGGAACTCTCGCGACCGCTGCAGGGCCTGGGCCAGCGACTGGCTGTCGCCCGCCGCCAGCGTGGTCGACACCCCCCACGCCGTGCTCGTGCTGATCCCCGCGGTGAGTGAGTCCGACTCGCTGGTCCCCCATGATGTGCCCGTCTGGGTGGACCGGGATCCGCTGCCGCCGAACGGCAGGAAGCTGCTCTCGGCAGAACGCGAGTAGCCGCCGCCGCGGGACGTTGATTCGCTGTCCGAACGCCCGGCGGTCTCCGCCGAGGAGGCCCCCACAGTGCTGGTGTAGGAAACCCCGGTCGTGTCCGTCACCGACGTCCCCACGGTCTCGGTGAGCTGGGAGAGCACGAAGCGGTGTTCGGTCCCGATCTGCTCGCTCGCCGCCTTGGCGTCCTCGGCGTTGCCGAGCCGCATGAACGCCACCGCGGCGTTCCCCCGGCCGAGCCGCTGCCGCACCTGAGGCGGGATCGAGCGGTACGCCAGGACAAGCCCGGAGCGCGAGTTCTCGCACACGTCGGTGATCCGGTCGAGGACGTCGCCGCGCAACCGTTCCGCGCCGAGCAGGATGAACGTGTGCCGCCAGGGCTGCCCGGCCGGCGCCTGGCCGATCAGGTGGGTCAGCGCGGTGACCACGAAGCTCCCGAGGATCTTGGCCGACAGCGTGCCGACCCGCTTGTCCAGCGCGACCACGCGCAGCCTGCTGCGGGGTATCAGGACCGGTTCGCTGCCGGTGGCGGCCAGCTTGCGGAGCAGCGACTCGATGCCAAGCGCCCGCTCGAGGACCACCCGGTCGGTGGCGCCCTGGCCGTACAGCGTGCTTATCTCGCTGACCTCGCGCTCGGTGAGCAAGCCGGAAGCCATGTCGGCCCGAGGGTCACCGACCTGGGCCAGCGCGCGCAGCGCGGCGGCCACGCTGGCCAGCCGGACGCCGCCGCCGTGATCGAGCACGCCCATGACCCGCTCGAGGATGGCGCTGTCCACCGCGAGATCCCTGGTGGACTCCCGTTCCTCGGCCACGCTGACGGACAGCGCCAGGACATCGGCGAGCTCCCCTGCGTCGAGGGACGCCACGAAGTCCAGCCTCGGCAAGTCCGCGGGCAGCACCCAGACCGCAGGCCCCACGCCAGCGTCGCGGGCGACCGTGACCAGTTCAGCCGCCACCGCGCCACCTGACAAGTCGAGGACGGTAACCTCGCCGCCCGCGGCGAGCTGGTGGGCGGCGGCCATCGTCAGCAGTGCCGACCAGCCGGACAGCGTGCCGCCCGCCACGTCCACCCGGTCGATCCCGGCCGGGAGCGAGACGGCATACCAGCGCTTCTGGCTCTCGTAGGCGAGCTGCCGGGCCTGCCAGTCCCGCACCTGCCGAGCGTGCTCCGTCTGCCAGGCGAAAAGACGGCTCTCCTGGTCCGTGCGGAAGCGCTCGACCCGGAGCCGTTCGGCGGCGACCCGTGCCCGCAGGGCTCGCTCCCCCTGCCAGATCGCATAACCGCTCAGTCCCCCGGCCACCGCGCACGCGACGATGACCGGTGCCGCGACGATGCCGGGCACCCAGCCACTCGCCACGCAGATCACGAAGACGAGCGCGATCGCCACGGCGGCGGCGCAAGTGAGCTTCAGCGGCCTGCTGATGAGGTTCTCTTCCCGGCGCTGCGCCGCGAGCCAGGCGGCGGAGAGCTGCTCTTTCTCCGGGGGCACCGGCCGCCGGGGCGGCGGGCCCGGGTCCGGGTGCAGCGTCGCGTACTGCCAGCCGAGGTAGCACTGGCCGGGCAGGGAGCGGGGCGGTCCCGGCGGCAGGCTCATGGCCCGGCTTCCCGCGGCAGCCGGGCGCGCACCGCCCGGCCGAGTTCGACAAGCCGGTGCCGAGGCGAGTCCACCGCGAGCACGAACTCCCCGGGACCGAGGGAAAGCAGCGCGTGCGGCGGCACCGCCGGACGCGGGACCAGCCCGCCCGGGCTTAGCGGGACCGCCGGCCCGGGCGCCGTAAGGGCGGTCCCGGATCCCGTGGCGGCCCCGGAGGCCATCGCCGGGACAAGGGACGCGGACGCGACCCGCTCAGCCTCCAGCGCCGAGGGAACCAGCCGGGTCCCGGTACGCCCGGCGAGGCCGGCCGCCGCGTCCGCGTCGGCGAGCCGGTGGACAACCACGACGTTCATCAGGCCCGCGAAGTCCACCGCGGCCGCCGGTGACGTCGTGGTGACGAGCACGGGCAGCCCGGCAGCCGCGCCGGCGGTCACCAGCCCGGTGAGCGACCCGGCGGGCAGGGTTCCCCAGCCGTGCAGCCAGACGAGCCCGTCGCCGTCGACGCCGATCGCGCGCAGGTACTCGCCGAGGCCAGCGACGTCGGCGCAGACCAGGCGCGCCACCTCAGCGGAGTCGACGCTGAACGCGACGGCGGAGCGCTGCCTGATCACCCGCGCGAGGTCGATCCCGTCGGGGGCCGGGGACAGCCAGCGCCCGGCTGACGACGCACGGATCGCCTCCAGCTTCCGCGCGGCGGCCAGCAGGCTCGCCGGGTCCGCCTGGGCCGCCCGGGTGGCCGCGCGGACCAGCTCCGTCAGCTGGTCCCGGCGCGGGGACGGGGCCACCAGGCCCAGCCGCGCGTGCAGGGCCATCGGATTGAGCAGGTGCAGGACATCGTCGAGCAACGGGGTTCGCGAGTCGGCGGGCACCTCGCCGATCACCTCGAACACGGCGCGCAGGTAGGCCTGGACGCCGCGGGCGGACCCGCCGAGCAGGGCGCGGGTCATGGCCAGCCGGCGACCCGGCCCGGCCTGGCGGAACGGCTCGTAGTGGCCATCCGCGGCGCCGAACACTTGCAGCGGGGTTCCGGTCGCTTCGCTGGCGGCGGCCAGCGCCCTGGCGACCCCCGCGTCGCCGGACAGGTCCACCGCGATCACCGGCTTGCGACGGCGCAGCGCGGCGTGCACCACCTGGAGGCTGGTGACCGTGATCTCCTGCGCCACCGCGCCGGTGACCAAGACGCCGCCACCAACCTCGGGCCAGCCGAGCAGCGCCCTGGCGCCATTCGCCGGCGCGATTCCGAGAACTAGCCCGTCTCTGGTCAGGATCGCCCCGGCGCGGATGGCGCGGCCGGCGATCGCGCCGCGGGCCGCCGCGACCGCGCCGGGCCGCGGCGGGGGTACCGCCCACTCATCGGTGTGCAGCCAGTCGAGCCAGCCGACCAGCGCGGCTTCGGCGGCCGCGACGATCAGCGCGAGCGGGAACTGCCGGGGCAGCCAGCTTCCCGCACCGACGAACGCCCCGTGCGGGTGCAGCAGGCGGGCGAACGGGTGCGCGCCGCCGGTCAGGTAACCGAAGATCGCGTCGGGCCCGGCGGTGAAGCCGGCGGCCGCCGCTCGCGGCCCGATCGCCAGCGTCCAGGCCAGGCCTGCCGCCGCGGGCACGGTCAGCCACCATAGCCGCCACCTGCTGGCCTTGCTCGTGCCGACGAACACGGCCGCGAGTATGAACGTGAGCTGCGCGAACAGCAGATGGCCGAGGAGCACGAGCACGGTGCAGGCAGCGATGACCTCCCCGCGGCGGGGGAGTTGCGTCGGAATCAGGTGGCGGGCGCGTCTCGGCGCGGGGCCCGCCCCTGGCACCACCTCGGCCGGCATATGTACCCTAGGTTGCCAGGCAGGAACCGTACGTGTCCAGACATCTCGCGTCCTGCCGGTTTGCTGACGTCGCGCCCCAAAAAGACACGGTACCTCAGGACTCGCCGCTCAAGCCTCCTGTCGGCGAGAGCGGCCCGCCCATCTCCACCACGACGCGGAACTGGTCGGGCTTCAAGACCACGACGGTCAGGCCGGCCGGCGTTCCGGTGGCATGGTCGTCGAACCTGATCGTGACCGAGATGGCCGACTGACCGGGCACCAGGCGCAGGCTCCGCGCGACCGACGGCTGTGGCGGCGCCAGCTCGAGATCCACCGCCGTGGCCAGCGCGGGCTCGCTCGCCGGATCGCCCGCGGGGATGGCGCGCAGCATGGCCGCGAAGGAGTCCAGATCCTCGGCGATCAGCGAGTCGGCCGCCGACTCCGGCACGTAGGCGGTCGAGATGGCGACCGGCTCGGTGCCCGTGACCCAGACGCACCGGACGATCCGGACCGGGGCTTCCCTGTCGACGCCGAGTGCCCAGGCCACGTCCTGCGGAGCGTCCCGCTGTGAGACGTGCCTGGCCTGACAGGTGATCTCGCCACCCATCGGGTCGAGCCGGGTGTTGAGCCCGCCGATCCCTTCCACCGGGATGAGATACTCCGCCGGGCTCGCCCGGTACAGCTGCCCGTCAGGCAGCCTGCGGATGAGCGACCGGCGGGAAAGCTCGCCGATCGCCGAGTCGATCTCGGCGAGGCTGACGTTATAACGGCGGGCGAGCGCGCTGCGCCTCGGCAGCCGCCAGCCTGGTTCACGGTGCACCAGCGCGGCCGCGATCCGGTCGGCGAGCACGCCGCTGGCCGCCCGCTGCGGTGGCACCTCGGCATCCACCGCTACGAGCTTGCGCTGGCCGCGCCCCCCGCCGCCGCTAGCTTCCGTGCCCGGGGCCGGCACGACGCCCGGGCCCCTTCCCGCTGGCGAAGGTACCTGACCGCTGCTCCCCCCGGAGCCAGATGTCATTCCGCATTACGCCTTGTGCTGTCACCGGCACGCCCGGCTGGCCCAGTTCGCCACATGCCTGCCCGTGCCTCCAGCCTGATCAGGGATGGCCACCGCCATCACCACGATTGGATTGCGCCTTGTCCAGCGTCCACGCACAACGTGCCCGGACCCGCGGTCAGCCAAAACAAATGACAGATTCCCGCCGTACCACGCCATTGTTATTCACCTTAGGTGAACACGAGTTGAATTAAAGGGGAACGAAAGTAATCTTTTAAGTGTCATGTAGGTGAGCGCGGACGATGAGAGTGGGATCAGCCAGCACCGCGGACGCCACCCGCAGGTCAGCATGACGAGCGCGATCCCGTTATAACCCCACCCGAAAAGCCGCGTCCAGAGCGCGGGGCTATCCTCGTGCTAAGGGTTCATCCGCAGTCAGCACGCGCCAATCATGGGGGGTATCCATAATCCATAGTTCGCGGCGCCGCCCGGCGCAAGCTAGGGCGAATGCCGCGTGCGAGGACCTTAGGCGTCATTCCGGGTATTTTCGGCAACCCGGCAGAACCCTCGACCGTTCCTGGGATCTGAAGAATTTAGACACCAGAAGTTAACCTTCTGGACCCCGCAGGTCCATCTTGCGTTCACGAATAGATAGCACCAGCGCCGCAAGACTGTACCCAGACGCCACGGTTCGCAGGCTTATCAGCCGATCCGGGGTTGGTCAACGCGCGCGAGCAGCGCTAACACCCAAGGAGAAACCAGATATGCAACTTCGAGGCAGAAAGCAGATCGCGGCGGTTGGGGGTGCCGTCGCCGTAGCTCTCCTCGCCGCTTGTTCCTCGAGCACCACTTCGGCGCCGCCGGCGGCCACCGGCGGTGCGACGTCCGGCTCGACGAGCGCCGCCCTCAGCGGCACGCTCAACGGCAGCGGATCGACCTTCCAGACTCCCTTCCAGGAGCAGGCCATCCAGAACTTCAAGTCGGTCCAGTCCGGCATGACGGTCAACTACGGCGGCGGCGGCTCGGGCAAGGGGCGCACGGACCTGGCCTCGGGGGTGGTCAACTTCGCCGGCTCCGACTCGCCGGTCCCCTCCAAGGAGGCGTCGAACTTCGCGGGCAAGACGGTGCTGTACTTCCCGGTCGTGATCGGCCCGATCACGCTGTCGTACAACCTGTCGGGCGTCAGCAACCTGAAGCTGGACGCGACGACGATCGCGAACATCTTCCAGGCCAAGATCAAGACCTGGAACGACCCGGCGATCAAGGCGCTCAACTCGGGCGTCACCCTGCCCAGCACCCCGATCACCATCGCCGTCCGCTCGGACTCGTCGGGCACGACGCAGAACTTCTCCTTGTTCCTCGACACAGCCGTACCGAGCGTGTGGACCCTTGGCAGCAGCTCGACCATCTCCTGGCCGTCGACCGCCCGCGCCGGCAACGGGAACAGCGGTGTCGCGCAGATCGTCAAGTCCACCGCCGGGGCCATCGGCTACGTGGACTACGCCGACGCCAAGGCCTCCGGACTGACCTACGCATCGGTTAAGAACAAGGACGGCAACTACGTCGCGCCCTCGCCGGAGTCCGCGTCCGCGGCCGCGGCCGGCACCACCATCAAGCCGGACCTCACGTTCCACGCGGTCTGGGCTCCGGGCGCGCAGGCGTACCCGATCACCTACCAGTCCTGGGACCTGGTGATCCAGGCGCAGTCGAGCGCGAACACCACGAAGATGCTCCAGGCGTACATCGGCTACCTGCTTGGCCCCGGGCAGCAACTGCTCCCCACCTTGGGGTACGCACCGCTGCCAGCTAGCCTGGATACACAGGCCAAGGCCCAGCTCGACAAGATCGGAACGTTATGAGCACTGCGATGCGGGCAGACCAGATCGGCCAGGCGTCGTGAGCACGGTGACGAAGGCGGATCCGGCCATTCCGGCCGGATCCGCCCACCCCTTGGAGCAACGGCGGCCGCTCGGCGACCGCGGCTTCGCGATCATCGCGCTCGCTAGCGGCCTGCTGGTGCTGGTAATCCTGCTCCTGATCGCCATCACGACCACCAATCAGGCCTGGTCGTGGTTCACCACCGAGGGCTGGGGTATCTTCGGCAAGACGTGGGACCCCTCGAAAAACCAGTACGGTGCCCTGTCGTTCATCTACGGCACGGCTGTTACCGCGCTGATCGCGATCATCATCGCCGTACCGGTCAGCCTCGGCATCGCCCTGCTGCTGACCGAGGTGGTGCCCTTCCAGTGGGCCCGGCCGATCGTGTACGTGGTCGACCTGCTCGCGGTGGTGCCCTCCGTAGTCTGGGGCCTGTGGGGCATCCTGGTGTTCGCGCCGTGGCTCCAGCACATTTACACGTCGATCGCCTCGGGCGTCAAGGGCATCCCGGTGCTCGAGAACCTGTTCGGCGGAGAGAACGTGAGCGGCGCCTCGTTCTTCACCGCCGGGATCATCCTGGCGTTCATGATCACGCCGATCGTGACCTCACTGGCCCGCGAGGTGATCGCCACGACGCCGGCCATCGACAAGGAGGGCGCCTACGCGCTGGGCGCCACCCGGTGGGAGATGATCAACGGCGTTGTCAGGCCGCACAGCCAGAGCGGCTTCGTCGGGGCCGTGCTGCTCGGCCTGGGCCGGGCCATGGGCGAGACGATCGCCGCGGCGCTGGTGATCGGCTCGTCAGCCACGATCACATCACACTTGTTCTACCCCGGTTACAACATGCCCGCGGTCATCGCGAACCAGTTCGGGGAGGCTACCGGCATACAGCGCGCCGGGCTGATGGGCCTGGGCGTCCTGCTGTTCATCTTCACGATCATCGTCAACGTCATCGCCCGCGGGGTCGTGGAACGCTCCGCCCGACGCGCACGGGGTACCTGATGGCAGTCACGGCCGAATCGCAGCAGGCCAGCCTCCGCGAGCCGCCGTCCTGGCGGCGCACCAAGAACATAATCATGACCGCGCTGATGGTCTTCGCCTTCGTGCTAGCCATCGTGCCGCTCGTGTTCGTCCTCATCACGGTGGTCGCCAGGGGCGCCTCGATCATCAGCTGGCAGTTCCTGACTGCCCCGATTCCGCCGGCCACCGCGCCCGCGGGCCAGGGCGGTATGGGCCCGGCGATCTACGGGACGCTCGCGATCACGTTCATCGCCACGGTCATGGCCGTACCGCTCGGCATCCTCGGCGCGGTCTACATCAACGAGTACGGCGGCAGGGGAATCCTGGCGCGGGTCGTCCGGTTCATGGCCGACGTGATGACCGGCGTCCCGTCGATCGTGATGGGCCTGTTCATCTTCTCGATCTACACCCTGAAATTCGGCTTCTCCGGCTTCGGCGGCGCCCTCGCGCTGGCCTGCCTCATGCTGCCGATCGTGATCCGCTCAACCGAGGAGATGCTGAAGCTGGTGCCGGACGCGCTGCGGCAAGGCAGCTACGCGCTCGGCGCCACCAAGGCCCGCGTGACGCTGACGGTGGTCCTGCCCGCGGCGGTTGGCGGCATCACCAGCGGCGCGCTGCTCGCGGTCGCCCGCGCCGCCGGCGAGACGGCACCGCTGCTGTTCACCATCCTCACGGTGACCTCGGTGAACAGGAACGTCTTCAGCGGCCCCAACACGTCGCTGCCGTCCCAGATCTTCAACAACGCGAACTCGTCCTACGTGGGCGCCCAGGCGCGGGGCTGGGGGGCGGCGCTCACCCTCGTCGCCATCGCCTTCATCCTCATGATCGCCGCCCGCCTCATCACCGCCCGGTTCGCCAGGTACCAGCGCTAGGAATCATCATGGAAGAGTCTCAGCAGGAACTCGTCGCCAAGGTCGAGCAGACGACGCGCACCGAGCCGCTGATCCGGCAGCCGGCGGAGCCCGTCGGCACCGGCAAACTCATCTTCGACGTGAAGAACGTCTCCATCTACTACAGCTCGTTCAAGGCCGTGACAGAGGTCACGATGCCCATCTACGAGAACGAGATCACGGCGTTCATCGGCTCGTCCGGCAGCGGCAAGTCGACGGTGCTGCGCGCGTTCAACCGGATGAACGACCTGGTGCCAGGCGCCCGGCTGGAGGGCGAGATGTCCTACCGCGGGGCCAGCCTGTACGGCAGGGATGTTTCCCCGATCGCCGTGCGCCGGCGCATCGGCATGGTCTTCCAGAAGCCGAACCCGTTCCCGAAGTCCATCTACGACAACGTGGCGTACGGGCCGCGCATCAACGGCGAGCACAACAAGAAGAAGCTGGACGAGATCGTGGAGCGCTCGCTGCGCGGCGCCGCGCTGTGGGACGAGGTCAAGAACCGGCTGGGCGCCTCTGGCCTGGCCCTGTCGGGCGGCCAGGCGCAGCGGCTGTGCATCGCCCGGACGATCGCCGTCGAGCCGGACGTGGTGCTGATGGACGAGCCCGCCTCAGCGCTCGACCCGATCTCCACCGGGGCCATCGAGGACCTGATGCAGGAACTCAAGAAGAAGTACACGATCGTTATCGTCACCCACAACATGCAGCAGGCCACGCGAGTGAGCGACCGCACCGCGTTCTTCTACGTCCTCACGGACAGCAAGAGCGACACCCGCACGGGAGTGCTCGTCGAGTACGGGCCGACGAAGCACATCTTCGAGGATCCCCAGGACCCCCGCACTCAGGCCTACGTCAGCGGCAAGATGGGGTGAACTGACCCCGGGTCCTTGCTAGCGGATGACCACGACGGGGCAGGCCGCGTGATGCACGACCTTGCTGCTCACTGACCCCAGCAAGAGCCTGGCGAAGCCGCCGATCCCGCGGGACCCGACGACAAGCAGATCGGCATCACGCGATGCCTCGATAAGCTTCTCGGCCGGATCGCCCGTCTCCACCACGAGGGAGATGCCGGGAACGGTCTCGCCGGTTTCGGTCGCCGTCTTTTCGACGAACTGCCTGAGGGTGTTCAATTCGACTTCCTCGTTGCGAGGATCCGGGGGCAGGTCGGGCACTGCCCAGTAGATATCGGTCGCCGGACGTACTGGGCTCGGATGTACCGATATAACGGTGACTGGCATACCGTGACGCGCCGCCTCGCGCAGCGCCCAGCCGAGGGCTAGCCGGGAGTGTTCCGAACCATCCACCCCGACAAAGATTCCGCTCATCGAAGGCTCCTTAGCATCGTGGCCGTGCCGACAGTCCTGACTCCAGCCCCAGGGTAGTCCTCGCTCGTGACACGCTCGTTAGGCAACATGTTTTGAGGCCTTGTCCTGCTGTTCTCCCGCCTGTTCCGGGACGACGGCATGATTTATAGAATGGCATCGAACCTGGTCGTGGGCGTCGATATCGGGGGGACCGGGATCAAGGCGGCGCCCGTTGACATCACCACCGGTGAACTCGCCGCCGAGCGGATCCGGATCCCCACCCCGTCACCGGCCACGCCGCAGGCAATCGCCGACGCTGTCGACGGTGTCCTGCGGAAGATAGACGTGCCCGGCCCGATCGGCCTGGCCGTCCCGGCCGTGGTGCGGGGCGGGATCGTCGAGACCGCGTCGCATATCGATCCTGCCTGGATAGGCGTGGACGCGGTGGACTTCTTCTCCAGGGTGACAGGCCGGCCGGTCGCGGTGATGAACGACGCCGACGCGGCGGGAGTCGCCGAGGTTCGCTTCGGCGCCGGGCAGGGGCAAGCGGGCATCATCGCCGTGATAACCCTCGGGACCGGAATAGGCAGTGCCTTGTTCGTCGACAGGACGCTGGTTCCGAACTCCGAGCTCGGGCATCTGCCACTGCACCATGGCAAGGCCGAGGACTGGGCGGCCGAGTCGGTTCGCCAGCGCGACCAGGTGTCCTGGGAGAAGTATGCCCCCCGGCTTCAGGCCTTTCTCGAACTAGTTCAGCGCGTGCTGTGGCCGCAGCTGTTCATCATCGGCGGTGGCATCAGCAACGTCGCGCACGAATTCCTGCCCCTGATCGAGCTGCGGACGCCGATCGTCCCGGCCCGGCTGCGGAACCACGCCGGAATCATCGGCGCCGCCCTGTACGCCCCGAAGGGATAGCGCGTCAGCTGTCCGGGGGCTTGTTGTACGGCGAGGTTCCCGCAAGGTAGACCACCCGGCGGGCTATGTTGACCGCGTGGGCCCCGAGGCGCTCGAATGCACGTCCCGCCAGCGTTATCTCCATCGTCACCGGTATCGACATACTTCCCGACGCGAGCTCGGCGATCAGGCTGGCATGCAGCTGGTCCATCTCCTCGTCGCGTCCTTGCAGCTGGGCGGCCGCGGAACGGTCCCGCTGATACCAGGAGTCGGCCGCCTGGCGCCACATGGCCGACGCGAGCTTACCCATCCGCTCGACGAGGCCCCGGCTGCGCGGTGACAGGTCCGCGCTGAGGATGTGGTTGGCCATCGCGGCGATCTGGATGACGAGGTCGTGGGAACGCTCTAGCTCAGGAACGATGCGGAGCACAGAGAGCAGGAAGCGCAGGTCCTGGGCGACGGGTGCCTGCAGCAGGATCTCCCCGTTGACCAGATCTTCGATTTCCGGGTAGAGGGCGTCGATGACCTGCTCACGTTCGACAAGCACCGCGAACGCCTCGCTGTCACCGGTAAGCAGGGCTTGGGTGGCCCTGGGCAGGTCCTCGGCCACCATCGCGAACAGCTCGATGACCTTGGCCTCAATGGCTTCCAGTTCGCGCTGGAATTCCTGTCGGTGCTCGACCATGAGAAAAGCCTAGGCCCCGAGAATCAGTTTCTAACTCCCCGGGGCCCAGGCTTTACCTGAACTTCGCTAGACGGCTACCTCGACCTTGGTGATCTGGCCGATGTCCGCCGAGACCTTGCACTCGGCACGCACCCCGCCGGGCGCCAGCACGCGCAGCGTCCAGTCGCCGGGCGCGGCGAAGAACCGGAAGCCGCCGTCCTCGCCGAGCGGCACCTCGGCGACGAACTCGTCGCCGGTGCCGAGCAGCCGGGCGTATCCCGGGCCGACGGGCGTGCCGTCGCGGAGCACGTGCCCCTCGACGATCGCCTCCTTGCCGGCCGCGTCCTTGGTGATGGTCACGCCGCCCGCGGGCGCTCCGCAGCCGCTCAGGTCCGTGCTCATCGGGCCTCCCCCAGTTCGATCGGCACGCCGACGAGCG
>Ga0318534_10000192_pt1 | contig 17643 bp, 16 predicted proteins | sample GRESIP117b4f26_FD_202502 | JGI IMG/M metagenome (GOLD analysis project Ga0318534, IMG submission 202502) | Tropical soil microbial communities from Luquillo Experimental Forest, Puerto Rico - GRE.SIPMG.117b4f26 | ecosystem: Environmental > Terrestrial > Soil > Tropical forest > Bulk soil...
CGCCGAGCTCGCGCAGCTGCGCGTCGGGGACCGACGCGGGCGCACCGGTCATCAGGTCCGCGCCGGACTGCGTCTTCGGGAACGCGATCACCTCGCGGATGTTCTCCTCGCCCGCGAAGATCGCCGCGAGCCGGTCGATCCCGAAGGCGAACCCGCCGTGGGGTGGGGCGCCGTAGCGGAAGGCGCCGAGGAGGAACCCGAACCGGGACTCGGCCTCCTCGTCGGTCATCCGCAGCACCGAGAAGATCCGCCGCTGGATCTCCTCTCGGTGGATCCGGATCGAGCCGCTCCCGAGCTCCCACCCGTTGAGCACGAGGTCGTAGGACTGCGAGCGCACGGAGAGCGGGTCGGTCTCGAGCCGGTCGAGGTCGTCGAGATGGGGCATCGTGAACGGGTGGTGCGCCGGGATCGGCGTGCCGTCCTCGGCCACGCCCTCGAACAGCGGGAACTCGGTGATCCAGCAGTACCGGTGCGGGCCCTGCCCGACCGGCGGCGCGGCGAGGTGGACGCGCAGGTCCCCGAGGACCCAGCACGCCGTGGCGTGCTCGTCGGCGACAAGGAGCACCAGGTCACCGGGCCCCGCGCCGTCGAGGGCCGCGACGGCGGCCGACTCGGCCTCGCCCAGGTGCGCGGCGAGCGGGCCGTCGAGGCCGTCGGGGGCGATCCGGAGCCACGCCAGGCCCTTCGCGCCGTGCTGCCGCGCGCGCTCGGTCAGCTCGTCGAGCCGCGCCCGACCGAGCGCGGCGCCCCCGGGGACCCGGATCGCCTGGACGCTCGGCGCCGCGAGCGCGCGCACCGCGCTCTCCTTGAAGGCGCCGGTCAGGTCGTGCAGCTCCATCCCGAACCGCAGGTCCGGCTTGTCGGTCCCGAACCGGGCGACCGAGTCCGCCCAGGTGAGCCGGTCGATCTTCCGGGGCCGCTCGCCCGTCGCGGCCTCGGCCGCGTCCAGGACGGCCTCGGCCACGAACGTGAAGACGTCCTCCTGGGTCACGAAGCTCGCCTCGGCGTCCAGCTGGGTGAACTCGAACTGCCGGTCGGCGCGCGCGTCCTCGTCCCGCATGCACCTCGCGATCTGGTAGTAGCGATCGACCCCGCCGACCATGAGCAGCTGCTTGGCGAGCTGCGGGCTCTGCGGGAGCACGTAGAACGACCCCCGGCGCTGCCTCGAGGGGATCACGAACTCGCGCGCCCCCTCTGGGGTCGGGGCCCACAGCATCGGCGTCTCGACCTCGCAGAACCCCTGCCGGTCGAACGCGGCGCGGATGGCGGCGTTGATCCGCGAGCGGAGCCGCAGGTTCCGCTGCATGTGGGTCTGGCGGATGTCCAGGTACCGCCACCGGAGCCGCACGGGCTCGTCGGACTCGACGCGCCCGCCGATCTGGAACGGCGGCGGCTCGGCGGCGGCCAGCACCTCGACCTCGCACTCCCCCAGCTCGATCGCGCCGGTCGGGAGCTCGGGGTTGACCGTCCCCTCCGGCCGGTGCCGGACGGTCCCGGTGACGCGGACGACGTACTCCGAGCGGGCCTCGACGCCGCCGTCGACGACGCACTGGACGATCCCGGTGTGGTCGCGCAGGTCGAGGAACGCGAGGTGCTCGCCGTGCTCGCGCCGCCTCGCCACCCACCCGCAGACCGCGACGCGCACGCCGACGTCCTCGAGCCCGAGCCGCCCGCACCGTCGGTCGCGCATCGAGGTGCGCTCGAGGTCGAAGCTCATGGCGTCGGCTCCTCGACCGAGCCGGTGGCGCTCGCTCGGGCGAGGAGCGCCTCGACGGGCTCGGTCCGCTGGGACCCCGCCACGAGGTCGCGGACGACGACGGTGCCCGCCTCGAGCTCGGACGGCCCGACGATCACGGCGACCCTCGCGCCGGAGCGGTCCGCCGCGCGCAGCTGCGCCTTCATCGAGCGGTCGTCGTACGCGCGCTCGGCGCGCACCCCGCGGCGCCGGAGCGCGAGCACGAGGTCGCGGGCGGCCGCGCCGCCGGTGACGTCCACGACGAACGCCTGTGCCGAGGGCGGTGCGACGTCGAACGCGCCCTCGGCGTCGCAGGCGAGCAGGATCCGCTCGATCCCCGCCCCGAACCCGATCCCGGGGGTGTGGGGGCCGCCGATCGCCTCGGCGAGCAGGTCGTAGCGACCGCCGCCGCCGATGGCGTTGCTCGCCGCCTCGAGCGCGGTCCCGGTGAACTCGAACGTCGTGCGGGTGTAGTAGTCGAGGCCGCGCACCAGCCGGTCGTCGGCCTCCCACGCGATCCCGGCGGCGCTCAGCCCCGTCTGCACGCGCTCCAGGTGCGCCCGGCACGCGTCGCACAGCCACTCCCGGAGCACCGGCGCACCCTCGGTGGCCGCCCGGCACGCCTCGCGCTTGCAGTCGAGGACGCGCAGCGGGTTGCGTCGCCAGGTCTCCCGGTGCTCGTCGCACAGCTTGTCCTCGACGGTCTCGAGGTAGGCGGTCAGCGCCTCCAGGTACGCGGGCCGGCAGACCTGGTCGCCGAGCGAGGTGATCCCGAGCCGGTACCGGGTGAGGCCGATCTCGGCGTAGAGGTCGTGGGCGAGCGCGATCAGCTCCACGTCGACGTCGGGGTCGTCGGTCCCGAGGACCTCGGCGCCCAGCTGGTGGTGCTGGCGGTACCGGCCGGCCTGCGCCTGCTCGTACCGGAACGCGGGCGTCAGGTACCAGACGCGCCACGGGACCGGCGGGTGGTGCTGGACGAACGCGCGGACGATCGGGGCCGTCCCCTCGGGGCGCAGCGCCAGGTGCCGGCCGCTCCGGTCCTCGAACTCGTACATCTCCTTGCGCACGACCTCCGAGGCGTCCCCCATCCCCCGCCGGAACAGGCGGGCGTCCTCGAAGATCGGCGTGTGGGCGAGGCCGTACCCGTGCCGCTCGGCGAGCGCCGCGAACCGGGTGATCAGCGCCTCCCACCGCGCCGACTCGGGCGGCAGCACGTCGTGGGTCCCCCGCGGGCTCCGCAACGCCGCGCCGGCGGCGTCGCGGTCCTCCCCCTCGCTCACCGAGCGCGGCCCGGGAGGTGCCGGTAGGCGTCGAAGACGCCGTCGACGTGCTTCAGCTGGGTCAGCACGCTGGCGAGGTGCGAGGGGTCGGCGAGCTCGACCTCGAAGGTCATCTTGACCACCCGGTCAGGCGAGGTCGTGGTGTGCGCCGCGACGATGTTGAGGTGGCTCTCGGCCATCGCCGAGCTGACGTCCGCGAGCAGCCCGGCGCGGTCGAACGCGCGGACGTCGAGCGAGACCCGGAAGGAGTTGTTGCTGGACGCGTCCCACTCGACGTCGACGAGCCGGTTCCGCGACTCGGTGGCGAGCGCGGTGGCGTTCGAGCAGTCCGTCCGGTGCACCGAGACCCCACGGCCCTGGGTGACGAACCCGAGGATCTGGTCGCCGGGGACCGGCGAGCAGCACTTGGCGAGGTGCACCATCACGTCGTCGAGCCCCTCGACGTACACGCCCGCGCTGCGCCGGGTCCCGGTGCCGAGCCGGGGCCCGCGGGCGACCGTGGTCGGCAGCGACTCCGCCTCCCCGCCGCGCAGCTCGCGCTGGAGCCGCTGCACGACCGACTGGGCCGAGACGACGTTCTCCCCGATGGCCGCGAACAGCGCGTCGAGGTCCTGGAGGTTCAGCTGGGCGCCCACGACCTGGAGCGCGCTCGAGGAGAGCGACGTCTGGATCGGGAGCCCCGCGCGCCGCAGCGCCCGGACGAGCTCGTCGCGCCCGGACTCGATCGAGTCCTCGCGCCGCTCCCTCGAGAACCACTGCCGGATCTTGGAGCGGGCGCGCGTCGAGGCGACGAACCCCATCCAGTCCCGCGACGGTCCGGCGGTCTCGGCCTTGGAGGTCAGGACCTCGACCACGTCGGCCGAGCTGAGCCGCGTGTCGAGCGGGACGAGCCTGCCGTTGACCTTCGCCCCGACGCAGCGGTGGCCGACCTCGGTGTGCACCGCGTACGCGAAGTCGACCGGCGTCGAGTTGGCGACCAGCGCGATGACGCGGCCCTTCGGCGTGAAGACGTAGACCTCGTCCTGCTCGAGGTCGAGCTTCAGGGCCTCGAGGAAGTCGATGGCGTCGGTGGCCTCCTGCTCGGCGTCGGTCAGCCGGCGCATCCAGGCCATCTCGGAGGGCGTGGCGTGCTCCTTGTACCCCCAGTGCGCAGCGATCCCGTACTCCGCCCGGCGGTGCATCTCCTGGGTCCGGATCTGGACCTCGATGGGCTTGCCGTTGAGCCCGATCACGGTCGTGTGCAGCGACTGGTACAGGTTGAACTTCGGCTGGTTGATGTAGTCCTTGAACCGGCCCTGCACCGGGTGCCACAGCGCGTGCAGCGCGCCGAGGGTCGCCCAGCAGTCGTGCTCGTTCTCCGTGATGGCACGGAGGCCGACGAGGTCGAAGATCTCGTCGAAGTCCTTCCCGTTCACCACCATCTTCTCGTAGATGCTCCAGAGGTGCTTCGGACGGCCGGAGAGCTCGGCGACGATCCCCTCGGCCTCGAGCTTGTCGCGGAGCAGCCCGCAGACCTCCGCGACGTACTGCTCACGCTCCGGGGTGCGCGACGCGACCATCTGCTCGATCTCCGCGTACCGCTTCGGCTGCAGGGTGGCGAACGCGAGGTCCTCGAGCTGCCACCTGACCTGCTGGACCCCGAGGCGGTGCGCGAGCGGCGCGTAGACGTCGAGGGTCTCCTGCGCGGTGACCCGCTGGTTGACGTCGGGCATCACGGCGATCGTCCGCATGTTGTGGAGCCGGTCGGCGAGCTTGATGAGCAGGACGCGCCAGTCGGTGGCCATGGCCAGGAACATCTTCCGGATGGTCGCGGCCTGCTGGGCCTCCTTCGAGTCGAACTCCAGGCGCTCGAGCTTGGTCACCCCGTCGACGACCCTCGCCACGACCTCCCCGAAGTGGGTGCGGACGTTGGCGAGGCTCATCCCGGTGTCCTCGACGGCGTCGTGGAGCAGGGCGGCGGCGACCGTGGCGGCGTCGAGCCCCAGCTCGGCGACCGTCAGCGCCACGGCCACCGGGTGGGTCACGTAGTCCTCGCCGGAGCGTCGCAGCTGGCCCCGGTGGGCGAGCTCGGCGGCCCGGGCGGCCTCGACGATCAGCGCGTCGTCCTCGCCCGGGCGGCGGGCCGCGAAGGCGTCGAGGATCGGCCCGAGGAGCTCGTCGAGGGCGGGGTCCGCCGAGGGGCGCGACCGTGTCTGCGTGGCCACGCTCGCCATGGTCACAGCCTACCGACGGGGTTCAGCGCTTCTTCTGCTTCCTCGCCCTCGGGGTGATGACCGGCGCGGTCTGCTGCGGGACCGCGGTCGCCGAGCGCGAGGGACGCGACGCGCGCGTCGTCGCGGGCTCGCTCTCGCCAGTCGGCGCGCTCGCCGGCGCGGGGGTCGGCCTCCTCGACGTCGTCGCGCGCGCGCCCGTGCTCGCCGCCGGCGCGGCGATGCGGATCCTGGCCGCCTCGAGGGCGCTCATCGAGACGGTGCGGTCGCCCTTGGCGGCGAGGCGCTGGCGGACCGTGACGTACCGCGGCTCGCGCTCCTTCATGATCGCGAGGAGCGGCGAGGCGATGAAGATCGAGGAGTACGCCCCGGAGAGCAGCCCCACGGTCAGGGCCACGCCGTAGCTCTGGAGGGTCACCGCGCCGAGCAGCTGGGCGCCGACGAGCAGGACCGAGAGCACCGGCAGGATCGCGACCATCGAGGTGTTGATCGAGCGCGCCAGCGTCTGGTTCATCGAGAGGTTCACCATGGCGGAGTACGTCATCCGGCCCGAGGCGGCGAACGGCTTGGTGTTGTCGCGGATCCGGTCGAAGACGACGACGGTGTCGTAGAGCGAGTACCCGAGGATGGTGAGGACCGCGACCACCGTGTCCGGGGTCACCTGGAACCCGAAGATCGCGTAGATCCCGACCGTCACGGCGAGGTCGTGCAGCATCGCCAGGAAGGCGGCGATGGCCATCTTCGGCTCGAACCGGATCGAGATGTACACGACGACCGCGATGAAGAACGCGATCAGCGCCTCGATGGCCTTCTTCGTGACGTCGCCGCCCCACGTCGGCCCGACGAACGAGGCCGAGACCTCGTTCGGGTTCGCCCTGGTGCCGGTCGCCTGTGCGCGCAGGATGGCGAGGCGGTTGATCACCTTGCTCGAGATCTGGTTCCGCTCCTTGGCGGGGTAGCTGTTCAGGTCCGCCTGGACCTGCACCGTCTTGCCGCCGAGGATCTCGACGACGGGCGTCACGGGGAGCACCGGCGTGACGGCGTTCAGCGCCTGCTGCTGGGAGACCCCCGGCGCGATCACCTGCCACGAGTTCCCGCCCTTGAAGTCGATGCCGTAGTTCAGGCCACGGAACCCGAGCGCGAGGATGCCCGCGACGATGATGATCGCCGAGATCGTGAACCAGACCCGCTTGCGGCCGACGAAGTCGAACGAGGTCTGCCCCCGGTACAGGCGGCGCAGGGGCCCGACCCTCGCGCGCTCCTTCGGCGTCGTCCGGGTCTCGAGGGAGATCTCCTCGACGACCTCGTCCTGGTCGAGGATCGTGTCGTCGGTCACGCCGGTGCCCCATCGGAGACGGCCAGCCCGCGGGCGACGCCGATCCCCCGCATGTCGGTGAGCGCCTCACTCCGTCCGAGCAGGGCGACCGTGGGCCGCGTGAAGAACCACGTGACCACGATGTCGAGCAGCGTGGACAGCCCGAGGAAGAAGGCGAAGCCGCGCACCGAGCCGATCGCGAGGAAGTACAGGAGGACCGCGGCGAGCAGCGAGACCGTGTCGGCCGCGAGCACGGTCCGCCACGCCGACGCGAACCCGCGATCGAGCGACGTGCGCACGCTGCGACCCGCGCGGGTCTCGTCTTTCAGGCGTTCGAAGTAGACGATGTAGCTGTCGACGGTGATGCCGATCGAGACGATCAGCCCGGTGACCCCGGCCAGGTCGAAGCTCGGGGCGACGGTGGTATGGCCGAGCCAGGAGATGATCGCCCAGAGCAGCGCGGCGGTCACCCCGAGCCCGAGGATCACGACCAGCCCGAGCAGCCGGTAGTACGCCATCACGTACAGGAGCACGAGGATGAGCCCCGCGATCCCAGCGCCGAGCCCGGCGACGAGGGCCGCGTGCCCGAGCGTCGGCGAGACCGAGCTCGCGTAGAGGATCTGCAGCGGGACCGGCAGCGAGCCGAACTCGAGGACCGTGGCGAGCGCCGAAGCCGTGGCCTGCGTGAAGTTGCCCGAGATCTCAATCTGGCCCTGGAAGGAGGTCCAGCTCGCCTGCGTCGGCTGGATGAGCGGGGCCGACTGGACGAAGCCGTCGAGGTCCACGGCCATGTACTGGTGGAAGTACACCTGGGACCAGTGGTCCCACTTGACCGAGCCCGCAGGCGTCAGGTTGCAGTTCACGACCCACTGCCCGACCTGGTTGGTCGCGGCCTGCGCCGACGCGATGGCGGTGCCGCTCATGAGCGCGCCGCCGAGGACGTAGCGCAGGTCCGGGATCGACGGGTACGGGCTGATGCCCCTCACCCCACGCTCGATCACCCGTGCGTGCTCGACGACCTTGCTCGTGTCCTCGATCGCCGAGATGCTGCGCCAGTTGGTGAAGCCGGGGTCCGGGGGCACGGCGCGGGAGGAGTACCCCGCGGTGGTGTTCGGGTTCGGCGTCACCTGCAGGTTCGAGGTCCCCGCCGGCCCCGTGAGGGCGTACTGCGGCGAGCACTGGGGGATCCCGTAGGGGCCCTTGAACGTCACGTGCCTCGGCGGGGTCGTCGGCTTCGGGAACGTGAAGCACTCGACGGGCCGGAAGTACAGCTGCGCCGTGGTGACGAGCTCCTTCTGGAGCTTGGTGCTGCTCACCCCCGGGACCTGGATGATCACCTGGGGCGGGTTCCCCTGGGTCTGGACCGTGGCGCCCGAGACGCCGATGCCCTGCACGCGGTCGCGGATGATCTGCTCGGTGACGGCCAGCTGCCCAGCCGAGAGCGACCGGCCCTGCACCGGCGTGAGCACCACCTGGGTTCCCCCGGCGAGGTCGAGTCCCAGCTGCGGATGCCAGCCGGCGGCCAGCGTGGCCGCAAGCGAGCCGAAGGAGATCGCCAGCATCACGACGAGGCTGACGATCATCGAGCGCCGACGGCGCGCGCTGCCGACCCCGACGGCCACGGGTCAGCCCTTCTCGGGCTCGTCGCCTGACGCGGCGCCGTCGGTCGACGCGGACGCGTCGAACCCGGGAGGCGGATCCTCGTACGACTCAGCGGCGGGCTCCTCGGGCGCCGCCGCGGTCGTGTCGGGGGACAGGCGCCGGCCGATCGCCTGGCGCAGGAACACGAGCTCGGTCCCGTTCCCGGTCGAGACCGTGACCCGGTCGCCGTCCTCGGCCACGATCGTCCCCACGAGCCCGCCGACGGTCGCGATCTCGTCGCCGACCTTGGCCTGTCGGAGGTTCTCGCGCGCCTGCCGCTGGCGCTGCGATCGGGGGCGCAGCACGAGGAAGTAGAACCCGCCCACGAGGGCGATGAGCACGAGGATCACGTACGGGGAGCCGCCCGACGACTTCTTCGAGCCCGTCACGGCCAGCTCGAGGCCAATGGCCAGCACGCTCGGCACCGTTCCTCCCAGATGGACGTGGAGCACCCTAGTCGAGCGACCCCCGCGTCCTGAGGGCGGCGGCTAGAGCAGCCTGCCGTTTCCCCTCGCCGCGCCGAGGTGCGTGAAGGCGCGCTCGGTCGCCACGCGGCCCCGCGGGGTGCGGTGCAGGAGCCCCTGGCGGATGAGGTACGGCTCGTACGCCTCCTCCACCGTCTCGGTCTCCTCGCCGACCGCGTGGGCGAGCGTCGTGAGCCCAACGGGGTTGCCGTCGAACCGCACGACGAGCACCTCGAGGATCGCCCGGTCCACCTTGTCGAGGCCGAGCTCGTCGACCCCGAAGAGCGTGAGGCCCTCGCGCGCCACGGCCTCGGTGATGGCCGGGTGGTCGCGCACCTCTGCGACGTCGCGCACCCTCCGCAGGAGCCGGTTCGCGATGCGCGGCGTGCCTCGGCTTCGCGACGCGATCTCGGCGGCACCCCCGTCGGTGATCGGGATCCCGAGGAGGCCCGAGGAGCGCGTCACGATCCGCTCGAGCTCCCCCACCTCGTAGAGGTCGAGGCGGCCGACGAACCCAAAGCGGTCCCGCAGCGGACCCGCCACGAGCCCTGTGCGCGTCGTCGCACCGACGAGCGTGAAGCGCGGCAGGTCCAGGCGGAGCGATCGCGCGGTGGGCCCCTTGCCGAGCAGCACGTCGAGCTGGCCCTCCTCCATCGCCGGGTAGAGGACCTCCTCGACGGCGCGGGCGAGCCGGTGGATCTCGTCGATGAAGAGGACGTCGCCCTCCTGGAGGTCCGTGAGCGTGGCGGCCAGGTCCCCCGCGCGCGTCAGCACCGGCCCCGAGGTCACCCGCAGCCCGACGCCCATCTCCGTCGCCACGATGCCGGCCAGCGTCGTCTTGCCGAGCCCCGGCGGCCCCGCGAAGAGCAGGTGGTCGACGGGGTGCCCGCGGCGCCGGGCGGCCTCGAGCACGATCGAGAGATGCCCGACCAGCTCGTGCTGCCCGACGAACTCCGCGAGGGTGCGCGGGCGCAGCCCTGCCTCGTCGGCCTCCTCGCGCGGCGCGGCCACGGGGTCGACCGGGCGCGGCTCGCCCACGTCGACCACCTCGCGCCTCGTCGAGCTCACCGCCGCGAGAGCACGCGCAGCGCCTGGCGCAAGGCGTCCTCCACGCTCTCAGTCTCGTCGAGCTGCTCGAGGGCGCGGCGGACCTCGTCGGACGTGTAGCCGAGCTCGTCGAGCGCGCCGCGGACCTCGACGCGCACCGACGGGACACCTGGCTCCGCCTGCACGGCGTCGGCGGCGAGCAGCCGGCCGCGCAGCTCGAGCAGCAGCCGCGCCGCGGTCTTCCGACCGACGCCGGGGACCGCGCAGAGCGCGTCCACGTCGTCGGCGGCGAGCGCTGCGGCGAGCGCGTCGGGGCCGAGGGTCGCGAGGATCGACTGTGCGAGCGTCGGTCCGACACCCGGCGCGGCGACCAGCGCCTCGAAGCACTCGCGTTCCCGGTTGGTGAGGAACCCGTAGAGGACGATCGCGTCGTCGCGCACGTGGGTGTGGACCGCGAGCTCCACATCCGCCCCGGTCGGCACGGCCGCCGCGCCGCGGCCCGTCAGCATCACGCGGTACCCCACCCCCTGGACGTCGACGATGACGGAGCCGTCGCCGAGCCGCGTGGCGAGCTGTCCGCGGAGCGCCCCGATCACGAGCGTGTCTCGGCCATCAGCACCGCGGCACGGAGCCCGGCACCCACGAGGTGGCAGACCGCGAGCGCCAGCGCGTCGGCGGCATCGGGGGGTGGTGCGGCGTCGGCGAGGCCGACCTGCCGGGCGACCATCGCCTGGACCTGTCGCTTGGTCGCCGCGCCGTACCCGGCGACAGCGAGCTTCACCTCGTTCGAGGTGTACTGCGCGACCTCGCACCCATGTGCGGCAGCGGCGGCGAGGGCCACGCCGCTCGCCTGCGCGACCCCCGTCGCGGTCTTCGCGTTGGTCTGGAAGAAGACGCGCTCGACGACCACGACGGCCGGGTCGTACTCCTCGAGCAGGGCGCCTATGGACTCGGCGAGCGCGGCGAGGCGCGCGGGCACCGGCGCGTCGGCCGCCGTCTCCAGCGTCCCGGCTGCCATCGCCCGGAACCCGTTGCCCGCCACCGCCGCGACGAGGCCGTACCCGCACCGGGTGAGGCCGGGGTCGACCCCGAGGACGAACATGTGTTCGACAGTACCGGACCCGCCCGTGCGGGCACGGGATCTACCCCTCGTACGCGACGAGGACGGCCTCGGGGATGTCGAAGTTCGCGTGCACCGCCTGGACGTCGTCGTGGTCGTCGATCGCGTCCATCAGCCGGAGCACTCGGCGCGCCTCGCCCTCGTCGGCGACCGCGACGACGGAGGTCGGGACCATGGTCAGCTCCGCCGCGCGGACCTCGATCCCCTTGTGCTCGAGCGCCTCGCGGACCGCGGCGAGGTCGCCGGGCGCGGTCGTGACGGTGAACCCGTCCGCGTCCCCGTTCAGGTCCTCGGCGCCGGCGTCGCCGGCGATCTCCATCAGCGTGTCCTCGTCCATGTCGCGGCCGACCTCGATCTCGCCCTTGCGCTCGAACTGCCAGGCCACCGCCCCGGGCTCGGCCATGTTGCCGCCGTTGCGCGTGAAGATGCTCCGGATCTCGGCCCCCGTGCGGTTCCGGTTGTCGGTCAGGCACTCGACGAGGATCGCGACGCCCGAGGGGCCGTACCCCTCGTAGGTCACCGCCTCGTACCGGACCCCCTCGAGCTCGCCGGTCCCGCGCTTGATGGCGCGCTCGATGGTGTCGCTCGGGACCGACCCGTCGCGCGCCTTCTGGTACATGGTCCGGAGCGTGGCGTTGGAGCTGATGTCACCGCCGCCCTCGCGCGCGGCGACCTCCACCTGCCGGATCAGCTTCGCGAAGAGCTTCGCGCGCGCCTTGTCCTGCGCGCCCTTTCGATGCTTCGTCGTCGCCCACTTCGAGTGGCCCGACATCCGGTCCTCCTTCGGCGGCGGACGATGCTAGTTGGCGCCCACCGCCGCCTCGTCGGCGGCGAGCTCGAGGAAGAGCCGGTGGACGGTGCGGTCGTCGGTGAGCTCGGGGTGGAACGACGCGCCGAGGACCGGCCCCTGTCGGACGAGCACCGGGTGCGCACCGTCGCCCACGTCGACGGTGGCGAGCACCTCGACGTCGCGTCCGACGGCCGTGATGCGCGGCGCGCGGATGAAGACCGTGGGGATCCGGCCCGCGCCCTCGACCTCGCACGTCCCCTCGAAGCTCGCCACCTGCCGGCCGTACCCGTTGCGGCGCACCTCGACGTCGAGGAGCCCGAGCGCGTGCTGGTCCCCCCGCCCGTCGGTGATCGTCGAGGCCAGGAGCACGAGCCCGGCGCACGTGCCGAACGCCGGCATCCCGGCGCGCAGCCGTGACGCGACCGGCGCCTCCAGCCCCGAGGTGACGAGCAGGTGCGAGATCGCCGTCGACTCGCCGCCCGGCAGGATGAGCGCGTCCACCGATGCGAGCTCGTCAGGGGTCCGCACGGGCCTCGCGTCGCACCCCAGGTCCCAGAGCGCGGCGCGGTGCTCGCGCACGTCGCCCTGCAAGGCGAGGACACCGACGCGCACGTCTACCAGCCGCGTGAGGCGAGGCGCTCGCCGAGTGCCGCGAGCTCGTCGCCGCGCATCGCGGCGCCGAGGCCGGTCGAGACCTTGGCCACGAGCCCGGCGTCGTCGAAGTGCGTCGTGGCCTCGACGACCGCGCGGGCCATCCGCTCTGGGTCCGCGCTCTTGAAGATCCCGGACCCGACGAAGACGGCCTCGGCGCCGAGCTGGCGCACGAGCGCCGCGTCCGCCGGCGTCGCGATCCCGCCGGCGCAGAAGAGGGGGACCGGGAGCGCCCCGGTCTCGGCGACCTCCTGGACGAGCGCGAGCGGTGCCTGGAGCTCCTTGGCCGCCGCGAACCGCTCCGTCGCGTCGAGCGTCGTGAGCCGCCGGATCGTGCCCAGGATCGAGCGCAGGTGCCGGACCGCCTCGACGATGTTCCCGGTCCCGGCCTCCCCCTTGGAGCGGATCATGCACGCCCCCTCGCCGATCCGCCGGAGCGCCTCCCCGAGGTCGGTCGCGCCGCACACGAACGGCACGGTGAACGCCCACTTGTCGATGTGGTTCGCCTCGTCGGCCGGCGTCAGCACCTCGGACTCGTCGACGTAATCGACGCCGAGGGCCTGGAGGACCTGCGCCTCGGCGAAGTGCCCGATCCGTGCCTTGGCCATCACCGGGATCGTCACGGCCTCCTGGATCCCGCGGATCATCTCTGGGTCGCTCATCCTCGCGACGCCGCCGTCGCGCCGGATGTCGGCCGGGACGCGCTCGAGCGCCATGACCGCGACCGCGCCCGCGTCCTCGGCGACCTTGGCCTGCTCGGACGTGACCACGTCCATGATCACACCGCCGCGCAGCATGTCGGCGAGCCCGCGCTTGACGTTCGTGGTGCCGGTGCGACGGTCGTCGGTGGGTGCGGCCATGCACCGAGCCTACCGGCGGCCCCTCACCACTCCGCGAGCGCTTGGGCGCGCACGACGGGGGCGTCGAGCTCGTCGACGACCTGGCCGCGCTCGCCCGGCATCGGGTCGAACCACAGCCACCGCGTCCGCGCGAACCGGTCGCTCGCGAACAGCGACGGCGGCTTGGGCGGCGGCTGCCCGAGGCACCGCTCGAGCACCGCGTGCAGCGCCACGGGGTACCGCACGGTCGCCGCGGCGACCTCGTCGGCGCGGAGCAGCCGACCCCGGCCGGCGAGGCGGTGCCGCACCGCGTCGTTCCCGAGCACGCCTGGCAGCGACGCCGCCAGCGTCCCGCGCCGGACGTCGTCGAGGCGAAGGTGCGCGAGCCCGTGCGCGAGGACCCCCTCGAGCTCCATCAGGTCGAGGCCGTCGAGCAGGCCGCGCGTCACGACCATCACCGCGCCGCCGGTGGACGCGACCATCGCGAGGTTGATGGTCGGCTCCTCGACCACGTAGAGCGGTGGGTGGGCGACGCCGAAGGTGGCGCAGAGCCCCTCGACCAGGTTCTCGACGTGTGGCGCGCCACCCTCGGGCACCCGGTGCGCGCCCCACAGCCGCTCGACGTGCAGCGGCGCTGCGAGGACGCCGGCGACAACGATCAGCCCACCGAGCGGGATGCTCGCGATGAGGATCACGACCCCGAGCCGGAGCGCCCCGGCCGCGACGAGCCCGGCGCACGCGAGCGCCCCGACCGTGACGATCGCCGCGAGCGGCAGCAGCGGCACGAGCAGCGCGACGCGCCGGTTCCGGGCGCGCTCCGAGCTCGAGACGACGTAGCTCGACGCCCACGACGTCGGAGCGCGGCTCGCGACCATCTCGCGAGGCTACCTGTCGGCTCCGCGCGCACCGGACCGCGCATGGTGGCGCCCGTGCCGCGCGCGGCGCGTGCCGGCCAGCCCAGGGTGCGACTCGGCGACCTGCGCGTACAGGTCGAGGTAGCGGTCGACGAGCGCGTGGATCGACCACCGTTCGGCGTGCGCACGAGCCGCGTCCAGGGCCGAGCGCGGCGCCGGGTGCACGATCGCGTCGCGCAGCGCGCCGGCGAGCGCGACCGCGTCGCCGGGCGGGACGAGCGTGGCGTGCCCGGCCGACGACTCGCGGTACCCGTCGATGTCCGAGCACACGACCGCGGTGCGCGCCGCCATGCCCTCGAGCGGGACGAGCCCGAAGCTCTCGCCGTGCAGCGACGGCACGGCCAGCACGTCGGCCCCTCGCATGCGCGCGTGCTTCTCCTCGTCGCCGCGCACCCCGAGCCACCGCACGCGCGGGTCGCCGAACCTGCGCATGAGCGCGGCGGTCTGCGGCCCCTCCCCCAGGACCCAGCACTCGATCGGCAGGTCGATCCGTCCGAGGGCCTCGAGGAGGACCGCGAGGCCCTTGCGCTCCTCGTGGCGCCCGACGAAGCACACCGTCGGGGCGTCCGTGGGCCATGGGGCGGCCGAGTCGATGCGGTCGATCTCGACCCCGTTGAAGAGCACGGCCGGCGTCACCCCTGCGCGGTCGCCGATCGTGGCGGCCGCCTGCTCGCTCACGGCCGCCGCCGCGTCGATCCCGCGCCGGAGCCGTCGGATCACCGGCGAACCGAGCACGTACGCAGGACCGCCCCCGCTGCGGTGGAACGTCGCGACCGTCGGGCGGCGGTGCTCGCGGAGGATCCCGTACGCCGCGACGGGTGCGAACGGCTCGTGGACGTGGACCACCCCGTCGCGCAGCGTGGCGACGACCGACGCGAACGTCCGCGACGCGCGCACCGAGAGGGAGACGGGCGCGCGCGAGCCGTTCGCGGGGATCCGCAGCACACCGCCGGCTGCCACGTGCGCCACGCCCTCGGCCACGAGCGCCGCGTCGCGCGCCCCCGGCGAGCAGACGACCACGCCGAGGCCGCGCCCGGACAGCTCGCGGGCCATCGCCCGGACCTGGGTCTGGACCCCGCCGGGGACGCTGAGCGCGTACGGGCTGACCAGCGCGACGCGCTCGACGGCCTGGGTCACGGCGGGGCGGGCCAGTTCGCCTGGAGGACGTGCCACTGCTCGGGCGCGCGACGGATCAGCCACCCGAGCTCGTCGATGACCGCCTGGGTGACGCGGGCGACGTCGGCGCGCAGCGCGCCGTGCCGCGTGGTGTCGATCGGCCGGGTGATGACCGCGTGGTGGTCGCGGGCCGGCCCGCTGTAGACCGCGACGCACACCAGCACCGCGCCGGTCCGCAGCGCGAGCAACGCAGGCCCGACCGGCGCCGTCGTCTTCGCGCCGAAGAGCTCGACGTCGATCCCGTTGCCCTGGAGGTCGCGATCGCAGAGCAGCCCCACGACGCCACCCGCCCGCAGCACCCTCGCGATGGCGCCCGGCGCCGCGTCGTCGAGGGGGATGATCCCGAGCCCCATCCGCTCGCGCTTGGCCGCGAACCACTCGAACAGCTCGGGCGGCTCGAGGATCTCGGCCACCGCGGTGAGCGGCCACCCGACGTCGGCGAGGAACGTGCCACCCCACTCCCAGCTGCCCATGTGGGCGAGCGCGAGGATGACGCCGCGACCGCCGGCAACGCCGTCACGGAGGTACGCCTCGCCCTCGACGATCCGGAACCGCTGGGCAACCGCGCCGGGGTCCATCGCGGGGAGCTTGGCGCCCTCGGCCCAGTAGCGGCCGTAGCTGCGAAGCGCGCGGGCAAGGTACCGCGAGAGGACACGCCGGTCGACCGGCTCGCCCGTGCCGCCCGCGAGCACGCGCTCGAGGTTCGAGGCGAGCGGGGTCGTCCGCCACCACGGCAGCCGACCGATCGTCCCGGCCACCGCCTCGCCGATGCTGACGTCGACGCGCTCGGGCAGGTGCTCGAGGACCGCGCCGAGGATCCGGAAGAGCCAGAGCCGCGCCCGGAGCCAGAGCCGTGTCCGGAGCCTCACGCCCCGGAGCGATGCGGCCTGTTGCTTCGGCGGTGCGCGCGCGCCTCGCGTCGGTCGCGGGCGCGCGTCCTCGCCTCGTGCCGCACCGCGCGCCACCTCGTCACCGCGGCGCGCGTGCGGTCCTGGAACGTCGACCCGTCGGCCCACTCCGGCCGGATGAAGGTACGCCGGCGTGCGGGGGCGCCCGCGGGCCTGCCGGCCGCGACCCAGATCCGCTGGAACCGGCCGATCGCCGTGACGGTGGTCAGGCCGAACAGCACCCAGAGCACGGGCACGAAGATCCCCGTCGAGACGAGCGCGACGCCGAGGACGATGAGCCGCTCGGCGCGCTCCATGAGCCCCCCGCGCGCCGCGATGCCGAGCGACTCCGCCTTGGCGCGCTGGTACGAGACGAGGAACGCCGCGGCCAGGATCCCGAGCGGCAGGATCACCACGCGGCCACCGCCGTGGTCGGCGAGGTACCACGCGCACCCGGCGAACAGGAACGCGTCGGCCACCCGGTCGGTCACCGAGTCGAAGAACGCACCCCGGATCGACGCAGAGCCCGAGGCCTTGGCGACGGCGCCGTCGAAGAGGTCGGTGAACCCGGTCACGATCAGGAGGCCGATGGCGATGCCGAACCACCCGGTCGCGATCGCCACCCCGGCGGCGGCAGCCGCGACCAGCCCGGTGAAGGTGAGCACGTCCGCGGTGACGCCGGCGCGCTGGAGCGCCTGGCCGAGCGGCTGCGTTCGCTTGTCGACGGCCTGGCGGAACCGCCCGTCAAACATTCGTCCTCCTGCCCGGCGCGGCACGCCCGTCTCGGGCGGGCCGGCAGGTGCGCCATCCGCATCGTACCGGAGCGAGCGTCCGCCCTGGGGAGATGACGAACCTGCCGGTCAGGAGAGGCGCTCGAACGCCGCGTGCAGCTTCTCGAACGTGACCGCCAGGTCCTCGTTCACGACCCGCGTCTCGGCGACGGCGGTCATGAAGTTGGTGTCGCCCCCCCACCGCGGCAGCACGTGGAGGTGGAGGTGGCCGGGGATGCCCGCACCGCCCGCCACGCCGAGGTTCGCCCCGAGGTTCGCGCCGTCGGGCCGGTAGGCGAGCTCGATCGCCCGCAGCGAGCGGACCGAGAGCCGCCAGAGCCCGATCGACTCGGCCTCGTCGAGGTCCGCGATCGCCGCGGCGTGGCGGCGGGGCAGCACCAGCACGTGTCCGGACCCGTAGGGGAAGGCGTTCAGCACGACGAACGCGTGCTCGTCGCGCGCGACGACGCCGCTCGCCGCCCCGATCGGTGCACCCTCGAGCTCGCAGAAGATGCACCCGGCCCCGTCGGCCGTGACGCCCTGCGACGCCTGCTCGACGTACCGGCGTCGCCACCCCGCGTAGATCCGCTCGAGCGCCATCAGCTCCGGTCTGGCTCGGGCGACCCGTGCGCGGCCACCTCGGCGACGAGCGCCTCGGCGAGGGCGTCCACCGCGACGCCGCGCTCAGGCCGCTCGCCGCCACGCCGGTTCACGCCGACGGTGCCGTGCGCGACGTCGTCGTCGCCGACGACGAGCACGTAGGGCAGCTTCTCCAGCTTTGCGCGCCGGACGCGGGCGCCGAGC
>Ga0318534_10000193_pt1 | contig 17634 bp, 16 predicted proteins | sample GRESIP117b4f26_FD_202502 | JGI IMG/M metagenome (GOLD analysis project Ga0318534, IMG submission 202502) | Tropical soil microbial communities from Luquillo Experimental Forest, Puerto Rico - GRE.SIPMG.117b4f26 | ecosystem: Environmental > Terrestrial > Soil > Tropical forest > Bulk soil...
CTGGCGACGCTCGAGATCTATCGCGAGGACGACCCAGCGCCGGTCGGCAGTGACGTTGCCGATCCACACTACCGCTCATTGCTCGATCGCCGTTATCGCGGCGGCGTCGAGGCAAAGACGCTCGGCGCACCCACCGCGCTCGGTGGTCACAGCGCCTGGACGGTGGTGGACACGCGCGAGGACAGCTCCTCCGACGTGACGCACTACACCTGCCTCAGCTACGTGATCGTCGATCAGCACCTGTATCGGCTCGCAGTCACGGCCGATGGCTCCCCGGGGCGTCCGCCGGAGTTCGATGCGCTCGTCAAGGCGTTGTCCGGGGTGAGCTTCGAGCAAGTGCAGCGCCCGAACCGCGGTTAGCTCGCTCGACCTCGTCGGAGCAGTCCCGATAGACTTCCGCCGGGAGCGCAGCGCGGGGGAGCTCCGATGGCGGCGGCGCCGCACGAAGCGGTCGACGATTTCATTCTCGAGACGCGCGGCCTGACGAAGGCGTTCAAGGGCTTCGTCGCCGTGAGCGATGTCGACCTGCGGGTGCGGCGCGGCGAGATCCACGCGCTGATCGGCCCGAACGGTGCAGGCAAGACGACCTTCTTCAACCTGCTGACCAAGTTCCTGATCCCCGACCGCGGGCAGATCCTCTATCGCGGCGCGGACATCACCTGGGCGAAGCCGGCGGAGGTTGCCCGCCGTGGCATCGTGCGCTCCTTCCAGATGTCGGCGGTCTTTCCGCACCTCACGGTGCTGGAGAATGTGCGCATTGCGCTCCAGCCCGTACTCGCGACGACGTTTCAGTTCTGGAAGCCCGCCTCGAGCCTCACTGTGCTCGATGCGCGCGCCCGGGAGCTGCTCGAGCAGGTGGATCTCGGGACTTTCCTCCACGTGCGTGCCGTCGAGCTGCCTTACGGACGCAAGCGCGCGCTCGAGCTCGCCACGACCCTCGCGATGGCGCCGCAGCTGATGCTGCTCGATGAGCCGACCCAGGGCATGGCGCACGAGGACGTCGATCGTGTCACCGCCCTCATCCGCCAGGCAGCGACCAACCGCACGGTACTCATGGTCGAGCACAACATGCAGGTGGTCGCACGCATTGCCGATACCATCACGGTGCTGCAGCGGGGCAAGGTCATCGCCAGCGGGCAGTACGCAGCGGTCGCCCGTGACCCGCTGGTGATGGAAGCGTACATGGGATCGGCCGAAGCCGTACTCGCGGGCGCATCCGCATGAGTGCCGCGCCGTTGCGCGTGACGGACCTGCACGCCTACTACGGCGAATCGCACGTGCTCCACGGCGTCAGCTGTCACGTCCACGAGGGCGAGGTGGTGACGCTGTTGGGACGCAACGGCGCCGGGCGGACCACGACGCTGCGGGCACTGCTCGGGCTCGTGAGCCGCCGCGCGGGCTCGGTGATGATCAACGGTGAGGAAACGATCGCGCTACCCTCGCACCGCATCGCGCACCTCGGGGTGGGCTACTGTCCCGAGGAGCGGGGCATCTACGCGAGCCTGTCAGCCGAGGAGAACCTGCTGCTGCCGCCCGCGCTCGCGCCGGGCGGGCTGACCGTCGAGGAAATCTACGAGATGTTTCCCAACCTGCGCGAGCGCCGCCGCAGCCAGGGGACACACCTTTCCGGCGGCGAGCAGCAGATGCTGGCGCTCGCCCGCATCCTGCGCTGCGGCGCACGGCTGCTGCTGCTCGATGAGATCTCGGAAGGTCTGGCTCCGGTCATCGTACAGGCGCTGTCGCGGACCATCCGCGGCCTGCGCGAACGCGGCTACACCATCGTCATGGTGGAGCAGAACTTCCGTTTCGCCGCGCCGCTTGCCGACCGCTTCTACATAATGGAGCGCGGGCGCATGGTCGCGGATTTCGCCGCCCGAGAGCTTCAGGCCAGAATGGGCCTGTTGCACGAGTTTCTTGGCGTCTGACCCGGGCCCCATTCCACTGAGGAAAACACCAATGAACGAATTGAGCAGGTGGACCCTTGCGCTCGGCGCCGCAACTTTCGTGGCGGCAAGCTCGCATGCGGCGCACGCGGCCGACTCCGTGGTGATCGGCGATATCGACGATATGTCCGGCGTCTACGCGGATGTCGAGGGCGCGGGCGGGGTCGAGGCCATCAACATGGCGATCGCGGACTTCGGTGGCACGGTCCTCGGCCGCAAGATCACCGTGCTGAGCGCGGATCACCAGAACAAGCCCGACATCGGCGCCTCGAAGTTCCGCGAGTGGGCCGACCAACAGGGCGTCAACCTGGTGCTCGGTGGCTCCAACACCGGCGTCAGTATCGCCATGGCGAAGGTCGCGGCCGTCAAGAAGGTGCCCTTCATCGTCATCGGTGCCGGCGGCGCCTCGCTGACCAACGAGGATTGCACGGCCTACTCGGTCCACTACGTCTACGACACCACCGCGCTCGCCAACGGCACGGCGACCGCGATGGTGAATGCGGGCAACAAGACCTGGTTCTATCTGACCGCGGACTACGCCTTCGGCACCCAGCTCCAGGATGCCGCCGCCAAGGTCGTGGAGGCGCACGGCGGCAGGAACCTGGGAGCGGTGCGCGTACCGCTCGGCGCGGCGGATTTCTCCTCCTTCCTGCTGCAGGCACAGGCCTCCGGTGCGCAGGTGCTCGGTCTCGCGAACGCCGGCACCGACTTCAGCAACTCGCTCAAGGCGGCCAACGAGTTCGGCATCACCCGGACGATGAAGCCCGCGGCCCTGCTCGCCTTCCTCACCGACATCCACAGTCTCGGGCTCAAGACCGCACAGGGTTTGTACCTGACCACCGCCTGGTACTGGGACCTCGACGAGCAGACGCGGGCCTTCGCCGGGCGCTTCTTCGCCAGGATCAAACGCCAGCCGACCATGGATCAGGCCGGTGCCTATTCGGCGACGCTCACCTATCTCAAGGCGGTGAAGGCGGCCGCCACCACCGATGCCGACAGGGTCATGGCGCAGCTCAAGAAGGAGAAGATCAACGACATGTTCACCCAGGGCGGCTACATCCGTGCCGACGGCGCGATGATCCATCAGATGTACGTGATGCAGGTCAAGACGCCGCAGGAATCGAAGTATCCCTGGGACTACTACAAGGTCGTCAGGAAGATGAGCGGTGAGGAGGCCTTCGGGCCACTCACCGGCCGCTGCCCGCTGGCTCCGAAGTGAGCACGATCCTCGGCATTCCCGTGCCGGTGATACTCGGGCAGCTGACACTCGGCCTCGTCAACGGCTCGTTCTACGCGCTCCTCAGTCTCGGACTCGCAGTGATCTTCGGCCTGATGGGCGTGGTCAACTTCGCGCACGGCGCCTTCTACACGCTCGGAGCGTTTGCCGCACTCCTCGGCCTGCAGCACCTCGGCATCAACTACTGGGTGGCGCTGCTGCTCGCGCCGCTCGCTGTCGGACTGCTCGGCGTGCTGGTCGAGCGGCTGCTGCTGCGTCACCTCTACGGTCTCGATCCGCTCTATGGGCTACTGCTCACTTTTGGTCTCGCCCTGATCGTCGAGGGCTCGCTCCATCAGGTGTTCGGCGCGAGTGGCCAGTCCTACCCGGTGCCGGAGTCGCTCTCGGGAGCGCTCAATCTGCATTTCATGTTCCTGCCGCTGTACCGGGCCTGGGTGATTCTCGCCTCGGTGGTGGTCTGCTTCAGCACCTGGTTCGTCATCGAGCGGACCCGCCTCGGCGCGACGCTGCGCGCCGCCACGGAGAACGCACCGCTGCTCCAGGCCTTCGGCGTCAACGTACCGCTGCTGGTCGCCGCGACTTATGGCGGCGGCGTGGCGCTCGCCGCGCTCGCCGGAGTACTCGCCTCCCCGGTCGTGCTGGTGAACTCGCACATGGGGACCGAGCTCGTCATCGTGGTCTTCGCCGTGGTGGTGATTGGCGGCATGGGGTCGATCCTCGGCGCCATCGTGAGTGGACTGGTGCTGGGCGTGGTCGAGGGATTCACCAAGGTTATCTACCCGGAAGCCTCGAACATCGTCGTGTTCGTCATCATGGCGCTGGTGCTGATACTGCGGCCGGCGGGACTGTTCGGCCGGGAGTAGCGAGGTGCGCGCCACCATCGTGCTGTACGTGCTGCTCGGGCTTCTCGCGCTCTCCCTGCCGTGGCTCGGCGTCTACCCGGTGTTCCTGATGAAGCTTCTGTGCTTCGCGATGTTCGCCTGCGCCTACAACCTGCTGCTCGGCTTCGGTCGCATGCTCTCCTTCGGGCATGCGGCGTTCTTCGGCTTCGCCGCTTACGTGACCTCGTGGCTCATCACCGCACACGGCGCCGGGCCCGCCACGGCGGCCCTCTGCGGCATGGCGGTTGCGGCCTTGCTCGGCGTGGTCATCGGCGGACTCGCGATCCGTCGCCGCGGCATCTACTTCGCCATGATCACCCTCGCGCTCGGACAACTCGTGTACTTCGTCTGCCTCGAAGCGCCCTTCACCGGTGGCGAGAACGGACTGCAGGGTGTGCCGCGCGGCACGCTCTTCGGGCTGCTGCCGCTCAGGTCCGACAGGGTGATGTACTACCTGGTGCTCGCCGCGTTCGTGGCGGTGTTCATGTTCATCCGCCGCGTCGTGCACTCGCCCTTCGGCCACGTATTGCGGGCGATCCGCGAGAACGAAACGCGCGCGATCTCGTTGGGCTACGACATCAATCGCTACAAGCTGCTCGCCTTCGTGCTCTCCGCGGCGCTGAGCGGACTCGCCGGCTCGCTGAACTCGCTGGTGCTCGGCTTCGCGACACTCTCGGACGTGCAGCAGTCGGCCTCCGGCGAGGTGATTCTCATGACGCTCCTCGGCGGTACGGGTACCTTCTTCGGCCCGGTCGTGGGAGCTGCCATCGTGATCACGCTGCAGGAGTATCTGTCGGATGTGGTCGGCGGGTGGGTAACCGCCATCATCGGCGTCATATTCGTCGCGTGCGTGCTGTCCTTCCGTCGTGGCATCGTCGGGGAGATCGAAGCCCTGCGGCTGCGGCGCACGCGGCCGGGCGCGGCAGGGCCCGCCGCGCACGCCTGAGGGCGCACACTCAGCCCTTCGGTCGTGCGCCGCGCCGTACGTGATCGGGCGGCTGGTACAGCCCGCCCGACCAATCGATGAGCTGATCGATGCTGCGCGCGGCGAGCAGCGAGTGCTGCGCCGCGTTGGGCGAAACGCCCAGATCCTTGGGGTATGCGACGATACCGCGCGCACGCAGGCTCGCGGTGCGCTGCGGGTCGGCGGCGCGCCCGATCGGTGTGGCGCCGGCAATGGCGGCGAGCGCCGCGCGTCGCTCTTCGCCACCCGCGGTGCGATAAAGGTAGGCGATGCCCTCTTCGCTCACCACGTGGCTCACGTCATCACCGTAGATCATGACCGGCGCAATCGGCATGCCATCGCGGCGCCCTACTTCCACCGCATCGAGCGACTCGACGAGCGCCGGCACCGCGCTGCGGAAGGTCTCCACCAGCTGCACCACGAGCTTGCGTCCACGCACGACGGGTGTGTCGGCCGTGATGAGGCTGAGCCACGCGGCACTCGTGTGACGGCGGCCCCTCGGATCGTGACCCATGTTGGGCGCGCCGCCGAAGCCGGCGAGGCGCCCGTGAGTGACAGTCGAGGAGTTGCCATCCGCATCCATCTGCAGTGTTGCGCCGATGAACAGATCGACGCCGTACTGACCCGCGAGTTGAGCCAGGGTCCGATTCGAGCGCAGGCTGCCATCGGCGCCGACGAAAAAGACATCCGGCCGCGCCTCGACGTACGGCTCCATGCCCGCTTCACTGCCGAAGCAATGCACACTCTCCACCCAGCCGCTCTCGATGGCCGGAATGAGTGTCGGATGCGGATTGAGCGCCCAGTGGCGGCAGATCTTCCCCTTGAGGCCGAGCGACTCACCGTAGGTCGGCAGGAGCAGCTCGATGGCCGCGGTCGCAAGCCCGATGCCATGATTGAGCGAGGAGACACCGTGCCGCTCGTAGATGCCGCGGATCGTGAGCATCGCCATCAGCACCTGATGCTCACTGATCCGCGCCGGGTCGCGCGTGAACAGGGCTTCGAGCGCGAAGGGGCGGTCGGCAGGCACGATCAGATCGACCCAGGAGCCCGGAATGTCGACGCGCGGCAGCTCCTCCACCAGCTCGTTCACCTGCGCCAGCACGACGCCGTGACGGAACGCAGTGGCCTCGACGATCGTGGGAGTGTCCTCGGTGTTGGCACCGGTATAGAGATTGCCCGCGCGGTCCGCCTGCGCGGCACACACCAGTGCCACCTGCGGTGTCAGGTTGATGAACATGCGGGCGTACAGCTCGATGTAGGTGTGGATCGAGCCGATCTCGAGCTTGCCCTCATCGAGCAGCTGCGCCATGCGCACGCTCTGCGGACCTGCGAAGGAGAAGTCCAGGCGGCGTGCGATACCGCGCTCGAAGAGCGTCAGGTGCTCCGGGCGGCTGATGCTGGGGACCAGAAGGTGCAGGTCGTGCACGCGGGCTGGATCCACCTGCACGAGCGAGCGCGAGAGGAAATCGGCTTGCTTCTGGTTGTCGCCCTCGAGCACGACACGGTCACGGGGGTGGAGCAGCGATTCGAGGAGCGCAACGATCGAGTCGCGCCGCACGAGCTTGCCATCCACGTACGGCGTGACCTGCTGAAGCCGGAGCCGCTTTTCATCCCGGCGCGAGGTCCAGGAGCGCCGCGCGTTGTTGATCTGATGTGTAGTCATTACCTGCGGAATGTAGCCTACCGGTTGCCGCAGGCAGCGCTGCCACCTTACACGCGAGTGTCGAACTATCTTACAACCGGCGGTCGGTTTCCACCGGCCCAGGCCGCGGTTGCGCTTGCCGGACAGGGCGGCGGATCGACCCCTCACCGCCGTATATACTCTGAGCCGAGCAAAACTGCGGTACCGGAGAGCGTAAGCACGTCATGGCTTGCGTCCGTATTCTCATTGCTGACGATCACGAGCTGGTGCGGGAGGGCCTGCGCGCGCTCCTCGCCGCGCGTCCCGCCTGGGAAGTGTGTGGCGAGGCCGTCGACGGTGTGGAAGCCATCGAGAAGGCTGTCGAACTGCGCCCGGACATCGTGCTGCTCGATGTCAGCATGCCGCGCCTGGGGGGCCTCGAAGCCGCGGCCGTGATCAGGCGCGAGTCCCCGGCCTCGGAGATCGTGATCGTCAGTCAGCACGACCCGGCGGAGATGCTACCGAGTGCGCTCGAGGCCGGAGCGCGCGGCTTCGTGTCGAAATCGGACATCGCGAGCAACCTGCTGTCGACCATCGAGTCGATCGTCGACCCGGCGCGGCGCACGGGCGCGGCGAACGGCGCGGAGCGGACGCGCGAGCGGCCGTCCGTGCTTCCCGGCCCGCTCGACCCGGAGCGGCAGCGCGCCGAGAATCTGCTGCTCGAGCAGAACCACCTGCTCGAGCTGATCGCGCGCGGTCGCCCGCTCGATCACTGCTTGCGCGCCATCACCGAGTCCGTCGCCCATCTTCAGCCCGGCGTGCGCGCCGCCATCGCGCTCCTCGATGGCAAGCGCCTGCGCATCGAGCGCATCGTGTCATCGCGACTCCCGGCGGTGCTCACGGTGCAGTTGTGCGAGTTGCCGATCGCGAGCTACAGCACCCTGCCGTGCGCTGCCGCCCTGCGTCGCGGTGAGCCGGTCACCTGCGCCGACATCGCCGGCGATGCGCAGTGGGCTCCGCAGTGGCGCGAGCTGTGCCTCGCGCATGGCGTACGCGCCGTACATACCGCACCGGTGTGGAATGCCGATGGTGCGGCGATTGCCTCCTTCTTCGTTTGCCTCGGCGAGGCACGCGAGCCGAACGCGTGGGAGCGCGATCTCGTACAGTTCGGCGCCCACCTGGGGAGCCTCGCGATCGAGCGCAAGCAGGTCGAGGAAATCCTCCGCCAGCGCTCCGCACAGCTCGAGATCCTCGTCGATCAGGCGCCGATCGGGGTGTTCCTGCTGGATGGCGATTTGCGCGTCCGTAAGGTCAACCCCGTCGCGCGCCCCTCTTTCGGCCCGTTTCCCGACCTCGTGGGCCGCAATTACTGCGAACTGCTGCGCCAGGTGCGCGAGCCGGAATACGCGCAAGAGGTGCTGCGCATCTTCCGCCATACCCTCGCTACCGGCGAATCGTACGAGGCCACCGAGCAGGCCCCGCCGCTCGGCAGCAGCTCCCCGGCCGAATATTACGACTGGCGGGTTGATCGCATCCCGCTGCCGGAGGGCGGTCATGGCGTCGTCTGCTACTTCCGCAACGTGTCGGTCGAGACGCAGTCGCGCGCGGCGCTGCAGGAGGCGCGCGATCACCTCGAGTCGCGCGTGCGCGAGCGCACCGAGGAGCTGGAGAAGGCGTACAAGAGTCTGCGCGTGCTCTCGATGCGCATGATGCAGATGCAGGATGAGGACCGGCGCCGCATCGCTCGCGACCTGCACGATTCCGCCGGGCAACTGCTGGCGGCGCTCGGCATGGAGCTGGCGAGCCTCAATGCACGGGCGGCCGCGCTGTCCCCCGAGCTCGCCGCGGATATCAACAGCAGCCTGCAGCTCGTGCAGCAGCTGACGCAGGACATCCGTACCGCCTCCTACCTGTTGCACCCGCCGCTGCTCGATGACGCGGGGCTGAGCGGCGCATTGCGCTGGTACGTCGCCGGGCTCTCCAAGCGCAGCGGCATCGCCATCACGCTCGAGCTCGATGAGGCGCTCGGCAGGCTGCCTCGCGAGCTCGAGGCGGCGGTGTTCCACATCGTGCAGGAGAGCCTGACGAACATTCACCGCCACTCGGGCAGCAAGACGGCGACGCTGCGTATCGCGCGCACCGGCGGGCGGCTGTTGCTCGACATCGAAGACGAAGGCAGTGGCATCCCCGCCGAAATCCTGCGGGAGATCCAGACGCAGGGATCGGGCGTCGGCATCGCCGGCATGCGCGAGCGCGTGCTCCACTTCAACGGGGATATTCGCATCACTTCCGTGAACACCGGCACCCGTATTGCCGTCACATTCCCCGTCGACCCCGGCGGCGCCCGCGCCGACTCCCTGTCGCTGAATTCCTGACTCCGCGCCGCCGGCGTAAGTGCGGCCCCGCCGCCGCGGCAGCGCTGTAGAATCGAACCATGACGCGGCACATCGGAATCGTTGCCTGTTCGGCCGAGGGTGCCGCACTGTGTTATCGGACCGTGTGCCTCGAGGGGCCGCAGTGGCTCGGGCCGCTCGCCCACCCGGAGGTCTCGATGCACACGCACTCGTTCGCCTCGTACATGAGGTGCATCGAGAGCGGCGACTGGCCGGGTGTGGCCGAGCTCATGTTGGCCGCGGCCCACAAGCTCGCGCGCGCCGGAGCCGATTTCCTCATCTGTCCCGACAACACCATTCACCAGGCCATGCCGTGGGTGATGCGCCGCTCACCGCTCCCCTGGCTGCACATCGCCGAAGTCGTGGCGGCCCACGCCGCCGAGCGCGGCTTTCATCGCCTCGGGCTCACCGGCACACGCTATCTGGTCGACAGCGAGGTGTACCCCGAGAAGCTCGCGGCGCGGGGTCTCGAGTACCTGCGGCCCACTCCGGTCGAGCGTGCCGAGATCAACCGCATCATTTTCGAGGAGCTGGTCGCCGGGGTGCTCAACGCCAGTGCGATCGAGTTCTTTCAGCGCGTCATGAAGCGCATGAAGGAGGACGGATGCGATGCAGTGGTGCTCGGCTGTACCGAGATCCCGCTCATCATGAACGACGGCAACTCTCCGCTGCCGACGCTCGACTCGACGCGCCTGCTGGCGCGTGCCGCGCTGCAGCTCGCTGCCGCGCGCTAGGCCTCGCAGCGAGCCGCGCAGCGCGCCCTAGCCCTTGCCGCGCTCGAACTTGAAGGAAACCTTCACCTTGGCGCGGTAGGCCGCGATCTTGCCGTTCTCAATGTGCATATCGAGCTGCACAACCTCGGCGATGCGCAGATCGCGCAGGGACTCCGACGCCTGGTTCACCGCCGCCGTCGCGGCCTTCTCCCAGGACTCGGTGCTGGTTCCCACCAGCTCGATGATCTTGTAGACGCTCTCGGCCATGGCTTGCTCGCCTTCCGACCCCGCTTCCTCAGGGTCGCGTGATTGTTGTTGACTCGGCCGATGATGCGGCGGGCACAGGGCGATTGCAACGCGGCGTCCCGGTGCACCGCGGTTGACGGACCCGGCGGCAAGTTCGTGCGTTCAGCCTGCACATGCAGCGAGTCACCTCGCGCTGAAAGCGCAGCCGCAGCTCTCAGGCGGGGTGCCGCGCTGGCGGCCGACGAACCGGCGTGCCGGCCGGACTATCCCACACCGGCCGCCGCACCAGTGTGCTCTTCCCGAAGAGCGACTCGATGAGGTCGACCGCGAGGCTTGCGGTGCGGTTGTGCACATCGAAGGCGGGATTCAGCTCGACGACATCGAGGGAGGCGAGACGATGCGTGTCGGCGATCATCTCCATGCACAGCTGCGCCTCGCGGTAAGTGGGCCCACCCGGCACGCGCGTGCCGACTCCCGGCGCGATCTCCGGATCGAGGAAGTCCACATCGAAGCTCACGTGCAGGTGCGTGTCGCTGTCGATGCCGCTCAGCGCCTGTTCCATGGTCTCGCGCATGCCCAGCTCGTCGACATGGCGCATGTCGAACACGTCGAGCCCCTGCTCGTGCAGGAAGCGCTTCTCGCCCGCATCGACGCTGCGCACGCCGATCTGCCGCACCCATGAGGGATCGATCGCCGGGATCCGCCCGCCGATGCCGGTGAGCTCCGGTGGACCGAAGCCGCAGAGGCAGGCGACCGGCATGCCGTGCACGTTGCCGCTCGGGGAAAGCGCGCTGGTGTTGAAGTCGGCGTGGGCATCGAGCCACAGAATGCGCAGCTTGCGGCCCTGCTCGAGGCAGTGACGCGCAATGGCGCCGATCGAGCCGATGCCAAGGCTGTGATCCCCGCCGAGCAGGATCGGCAGACGACCCTGCTGGAGCTCGCGGTACACACTCTCGTACACGAGCTGATTCCAGCGCACTACCTCCGGCAGATGCCGGTAGCCTTCGCGCGGCGGCTGCCAGGGATTGCCTGGACCGCTCAGATTCCCGACATCGACGACTTCGAGCTCGCGCGCGCGCAGCGCATCGCCGAGCCCCGCCACGCGCAGGGCCTCAGGGCCCATGGAGGCGCCACGGTCGGCGGCGCCGACATCCGTGGGGGCGCCGATGAGGCTCGCACACACCATGCTCAGGCCGCCGCATCGCAGGTCGGCGCGAGCCGCGGCGACCGCATCGTCAGCAGACCGAAAAGATCCTTCGGGTCCTCGAGCTCCGGCAGCAGGTCGATCCGCGCGTGCGTACCGCGCTCCTCATGATGAATGCGGAGCAGGTAGCGGAGCGAGGAGAAGTCTTCCAGCGCGAATCCCACCGAGTCGAACACCGTGACCTCGCGATCGCTCGCCCGCCCCGGCACCCGGCCGGCGAGCACCGCGGCGAGCTCGGTGACGGCGTAGCCCGGATCCATCTGCTGTATCTCGCCCTCGATTCGCGACTGCGGCTCGTATTCCACGACCACGCGTACATCCGGCCGCAGCAGGATCTCGCGGTGCAGCTCGGTCTTGCCGGGGCAGTCGCCGCCGAGGGCGTTCAGATGCACCCCCGGGACGATGAGCTCCGGTGTCAGGATGGTGGCGTTGCACTTGTCAGCCGTCGCAGTCGTGATGATGTCGGCGCCGGCGACCGCCTCGGCGGTCGAGCTGCAGCGCACGACCGCAAGGCCCGGCAGGTTCAGCCTGGCGAGATTCCGCTCGAGCTTCTCCGTCGCCCCGATATCGGTGTCGTACAGGCGCACCTCGCGGATGCCGAGCAGCTGATGAAAGGCAATGACCTGGAACTCGCCCTGCGCCCCGTTGCCGATCAACGCCATCACGCGGCTCGAAGCGCGCGCCATGCGTCGTGCGGCGAGCACCGAGGTCGCCGCCGTGCGCAGGGCCGTGGTCAGTGTCAGCTCGGACAGCAGCAGCGGATAGCCGGTCTCGACATCCGCCAGCACGCCGAATGCGGTGACCGTGAGGAGTCCCGTCCGGGTGTTCGTCGGGTGGCCGTTGACGTACTTGAAGGCATACAGCCGCCCATCGCATGCCGGCATGAGCTCGATGACACCGACGCTCGAATGCGTGGCATGGCGGGGCGATTTATCGAAACTCTCCCAGCGCAGGAAATCCGCCTCGATCTCGCCGGCCAGCTCTTCGATAAAACGCGCGGTCCCGCGCCGGGTAAGGAGCTCACGGATGCGCGAGACTCCGATGAAATCGACCATGACAGCTGCTCCCACGGCGCCGGTGACGGGATGTCCAGGCGGTTTACCCGCCATCCTGAGCCCAGGGGCAACCAAAATATAGACAGAAGATTGCTCAAAATAGACACTGGTTTGGACATTTCGCTAAGAAAAACTGTCACAATGTCAGAGACATAATGTTCCCTTTGGGGGTGGCCCCTGGACGACATCGACCGTCAGCTGATTGGCCTCTTGCGCAACGACGCCCGGGCGTCGGTCGCATCGCTCGCCAAGGCCCTCGGGGTCTCGAGGGGTACGGTGCAGAACCGCATGGCGCGGCTTGCCGCGAACGGGACGATCGTTGGCTACACGTTGCGGCTGAAGCCCGACGTCGCCGAGCCGCGCATACATGCCTTCATGACGGTCGCGGTCGAGGGCAACCAGGTGGATGCGGTCATCAAGGCGTTGCGCGGTGAGCCTGCGGTGACAGCGCTCTACAGCACCAACGGACGATGGGACGTCGTGGCAGAACTCGCGGCTGACAGCCTCGAGGGTTTCGATCGGGTGCTCGGCCGCATCCGCCTCATCGAGGGAATCTCTCAGACCGAGACGAGCCTCCTGCTCTCGACGTTCAAGTTCTGAGCGGCGGAGGCACTTGCGCCCTCAAGACGAGCGGCTCTCGCGCGGCAGCCCGAGCGCGCGCTCGGCGATGATGTTGCGCTGGATCTGGTTCGTGCCGCCATAGATGGTGTCGGCGCGCGAGGCCAGGAAAAGCCGTGGCAGCAGATCCCACTCGTAAGGTGCGCCCGTAGCGATCTCGCCGCGGGGTCCCAGCACATCGAGCGCGAGGACTCCGAGCTTCTTGCGCCAGCTCGCCCAGAAGATCTTGTAGGTGTAAGCCTCGGTCGAGAGTCTGCCGGCCTCCGCGCTCGAGAGCATGCGTAGCGCGCTGTAGCGCATGAGCCGCAACCCGATGTGCGCGTGCGCCAGGCGCTGGCGGATCTCGGGATCCTGGATGAGCCCGTTGGCTTGCGCGGCGTCGACGATCGCCCGCAGCTCGTTGGCGAAATTCATCTGCTGAGCGAGCGTCGAGACGCCGCGCTCGAAAGACAGCGTCCCCATGGCGACCTTCCAGCCCTCGCCCGCGGCACTCACGATGTTGTCCGCCGCGGTGCGGGCGTCGACGAAGAAGGTGTCATTGAAGTCCGCGCCACCGGTCATCTGACGTATCGGCCGTACGGTCACCCCCGCCTGGTGCATCGGGATCAGCAGGTACGAGAGGCCCCGGTGGCCGCGCGAGCCTTCCTCGGTGCGGCACACGACGAATGCCCAGTCGGCGAATTTCGCGAAGGACGTCCAGGTCTTGTGTCCGTTCACAACCCAGGCGCTTCCTGCCGGGCCCTCCTCGAGCACCGCCCGGGTACGCACGTTCGCCAGATCCGAGCCCGCGTTCGGCTCACTGTAACCCTGGCACCAGAGCTCCTCACCGCGGGCGATCGGGGGCAGGAAGCGGCGCTTCTGCTCTTCGGTGCCGAAGGTGAGGATCGTGGGGCCTGCGAGCTCCACACCCATGTATCCGAGGCGCCCCGGAGCGCCCGCCCGCGCATATTCCTCAGCGAAAATCACCTGCTCGGCGAGTGAGGCATCACGGCCGCCGTAGGCTTGCGGCCAGCCGATACAGCTCCAGCGAGCAGCCCCGAGGGCGCGCTCCCACTCGCGCCGCCGCTCGAAGCGGCCACCCTGCAGCGCAAGTCCGCGCAGATCAGCGAACGGACCCGAGAGCTGCGCTTCGAGCCACGCGGCGGCGTCCGCCCGGAACCGTTCCTCCTTCGCCGTGAAACCTAACTTCATGCACTGACCTCCGGCTCTTCAGAACACGGGCGTCGCCGCTTCGCCGCCGGCGAAGCGCCTCACCAGCCGCTCGCGGTGCCAGCCGGGGCTGCCGAGCAGCGTCGCCGCAGCGCGCGCACGCTTGAAATACAGGTGCGCGTCGTGCTCCCAGGTGAAGCCGATGCCGCCGTGCAGCTGGATGGCGTTGGCCGCGCAATCGAAGAACGCATCGCAGCAGTAGCTCTTGGCGATAGCCGCCGCTTCCGCGAGCTCCGCGCGCCGCTCATCCGCCACGCACGCGGCGTACCACGCCGCCGACTTTGCCGCTTCCACCGCGATCATCATGTCGGCGAGGCGGTGCTTGATCGCCTGGAAGCTGCCAATGGGGCGACCGAACTGCACGCGCTCTTTGGCATACGCGGTCGTCATCTCGAGCACGCGCTCGGCGCCGCCGAGCGCCTCGGAGGCGAGCGCGATGCGCGCGAGATGCAGTGCTTCCTCGACGCCGCTCCCGGCGGCGCCCGGCTCACCGAGCAGCTGATCGCGCCCGATGACCACCGCGGCGAGCTCGACCCGCGACATCGGCCGCGTGAGATCGAGCATCGCGTGGGGATGGACCGTGACCCCCGTGGTCGCGGCGGGAATCACGGCGACACTGACGCCGTCCGCACGCTGCGAGCCCGGAGCGCGGGCCAGCACCAGGAGCAGATCCGCGGAGTCGCCGTGGATGACGAAATCGCTGACGCCACTCAAGCTGAAACTACCACCGCGGCTCTCGAGCGCCACGCTGACTCCATCGCACGGCGGGCGGCCGTCCGTGCCGATGAGGGCGCAGGCTATCCGCACCCCGCCCGAGGCAATCTGCCGCAGGAGCGACGCGCGCTGCTCCTCATCGCCGCACGCGGCAACGAGCGGCGCGGCGAGCGCGCAGGTCGCGAAGAAGGGCGAAGCGACCAGCCGCCGGCCCTGCTCCTCCTGGAGGATGCAGAGCTCCACCCACCCGAGGCCCGCACCGCCGTAGGCCTGAGGAATGGCGAGCCCCGTCCAGCCGAGCTCGCCCATGGTGCGCCAGAGCTCGGGGTCGTAGCCGCCCCTCTGGTCGAGGGCCGCACGCAGCTGTGCGCTGGCGGCGCGCTCGGCGAGCAGAGTGCGGGCACTGTCACGGATCAGCTGTTGTTCTTCGCTATGGGCAAACTGCATGCCCGGACCTCCTCCTCACGAAGACGTGGTGTTGTGCTCAGTACCAGTGATCGTCGAGGCCTTCCCAGATATCGACCTTGCCGATGCCACGATCAGCGCTGAAGTTGCCGAACCGGCCACCGTGAAACGCGAGCGGCGTCCCCGGAGCGTGGGCGATATGGAGCACTTCGCCGACGATGATGAGGTGATCACCGCCCGGGTGCACCGCGTGTAACCTGCAGTCGAAACGGCACAGTGCCTCCGCAAGATGGGGTGGCTGCGGCTTGTTGCGCCAGTGGTGCTCGGCATCGAACTTATCTCCCGTCCGGCGCGCGAAGTTGAGCGCCAGATCGAGCTGGTGGTGCGCGAGGATATGCACCGCGAACGGCGCACCGCGGGTAAAGGCCGGCACCGCGCTACTGCTGCTCGCGAGGCACCACAGCAGCAGCGGCGGCGCGAGTGAAACGGAGGTAAAGGAGTTCGCCGTCACCCCGACCGGCGTGCCGTCCGGTCGCACCCCGGTCACCACCGTGACGCCGGTGGCGAACAGGCCGAACGCATCACGCAACCCGCGCTGTGTGAGGGCAGTGCTCAAGCGCGCATCTCAGTAGATCTCGAACAACCCCGCGACGCCCATGCCGCCGGCGGTACACATGGTCACCACAGCGTAGCGCACGCGCCGCCGCCGTCCCTCGATGAGGGCATGGCCCGTGAGGCGCGCCCCGCTCATCCCGTACGGGTGACCGATGGCGATCGCCCCACCATCGACATTGAATCTGTCGTTGTCGATGCCGAGCTGGTCGCGGCAATACACGGTCTGCACTGCAAACGCCTCGTTCAGCTCCCAGAGACCGATGTCATCGATCTTGAGCCCATGGCGGGCGAGGAGCTTCGGCACGGCAAACACCGGGCCGATGCCCATCTCGTCCGGCGCGCAGCCGGCGACCGCGATGCCGCGGCAGGCGCCGAGCGGCTCGAGTCCGCGCCCCTCCGCGAGCTTCCTCTCCATCAGCACGACCGCGGCAGCACCGTCGGAGAGCTGCGAGGCGTTCCCGGCGGTGATGAACTCGCCCTGCTTGATGACCTTGCCGCCGGACCAGACGGGCTCGAGCTTCGCGAGCGCCTCCAGCGTCGTCTCCGGGCGGAACCCTTCATCACGCTGCAGCACCACCTCCTCGGTGTGCGTCGCGCCGCTCGCCTTGTCGATGATGAGCTTGCGGCTCGTCAGCGGCACGATCTCTGCATCGAAGCGGCCCGCCCGATACGCGGCCGCGACGCGCTGCTGGCTCTGCAGGGCGTAGCGGTCCTGGGCTTCGCGCGTCACGTGGTAGCGCCGCGCGACGACCTCCGCGGTCTCGATCATCGGCATGTACATGTGCGGTGAGCGCGCGAGAACCGCCTCCGACTCGCCGCGGTAATTGTTGAAATGCTGGTTCTGCGTGAGGCTGATCGACTCCACCCCGCCCGCCACCACGACGTCCATGCCGTCCTCGACCACCTCCTTCGCAGCGATCGCGATCGCCATGAGCCCCGAGCCGCACTTACGGTCGATCGTCATGCCGGCGACGCTCTCCGGAAGCCCGGCACTCGCCACAGTGAGACGTCCGATGTTGTAGCCCTGAGCCCCCTGTTGAATGGCGCATCCGAGCACGAGGTCCTCCACCTCCTCGCCATCGACGCCGGCGCGGCGGACAGCCTCGCTCACCGCGTGGCCCGAGAGGATGGCAGGGTCGGTGTCGTTGAAGGCACCCCGATAGGCCTTGCCGATCGGCGTGCGCGCAGTGGCAACAATCACGGCTTCACGCATGGTGTCCTCCTTCAGCGCAGCAGCGCCAGCCAGTCGCGGTCGCGCGGCCCGAAGGCCACAAAGAACGGGTTGAGGAGCTGCTCGCGGGTGTTATACGCAAGCGGCGTCCCATCGAGCGCGCTCACCGCGCCTCCCGCCGCGAGCAGCACCGCATGTGCCGCCGCCGTATCCCACTCGCTGGTCGGGCCGAGACGCGGATACACATCCGCAGCGCCCTCGGCCACGAGGCACAGCTTCAGCGAGCTGCCGATCGCGAGCAGCTCATGCGCGCCGAGGCGCTCGAGAAACCCATCGAGCGAGTCCCCGCGATGCGAGCGGCTCCCCACCACGCGCACCGGCGTCGCGGAGCGTGCTGACACGAGGATGCGCTCCGCGGCTGAGCCGCGCTGCTCCCGCCAGGCGCCAACGCCGGGCGAGCCGCCGTAGGTGGTATCGCTGACCGGCACGTGCACGACCCCGAGCGCGGGCGCGTGGTCTTCGATGAGCGCAATGTTGACGGTGAATTCGCCGTTGCGCGAGAGGAACTCGCGTGTGCCATCGAGCGGATCGACCAGCCAGTAGCGCCGCCACTGCGAGCGCACTGCGAAGGGCACATCGGCCGCC
>Ga0318534_10000196_pt1 | contig 17584 bp, 14 predicted proteins | sample GRESIP117b4f26_FD_202502 | JGI IMG/M metagenome (GOLD analysis project Ga0318534, IMG submission 202502) | Tropical soil microbial communities from Luquillo Experimental Forest, Puerto Rico - GRE.SIPMG.117b4f26 | ecosystem: Environmental > Terrestrial > Soil > Tropical forest > Bulk soil...
GCCTTGGGCGGGGTGGCGGGGTCGAGGCCAGCAGATTGCCCGGCGGCGAGGTGTCCGGCCTGGCCTGCGACGTGAGCCTGGAGGGCGACGTGGCGGCGATGATGGCGGCCGCGCACCGGGCCCTCGGCGGGATCGACGTGCTCATCAACAACGCCGGCACCGCGCAGCGCGAGGAGTTCCTGGCGATCGAGGCGGCTGACTGGGACCGGATCATCGCGGTGAACCTGCGCGGCATGTTCCTGGTGGCGCAGGCCGTGAGCCGGCACATGGTGGAGCGGGGCGGCGGCGGTGTGATCATCAACATGTCGTCCACGAACGGCCTGGCGGGCGAGGAGGACTACGCGCACTACAACGCGTCCAAGGGCGGCGTGCTCCTGCTCACCAAGACCATGGCCGTAGAGCTGGGCAGGCACGGCATCCGGGTGAACGCGCTGTGTCCCGGCTATATCCGCACCCCACTGAACGAGGCCGTGTCCGCCTCCATCGGCGGGGCCGGGTTCGAAACGGCCTACGCCCGCGATCGGATACCGCTCGGGCGGGCCGGCCAGCCCGAGGAGGTGGCGGCCGCCTATGCGTTCCTCGCCTCCGACGACGCCTCGTTCATCCACGGCGCCGCGCTGGTCATCGACGGCGGCCAGGTCGCGGTGATGTAGAAGTTCGGCCAGCCACGGACCGGTGCCACGCCGCTGGGCGGGTTAGCCCAGCAGCGGCAGCCGTTTAGAAAAAGGTGTGGATGGCGTCCAGGACCCGGTAGCCGTCGTCGACCACAGGGATGACCCGCCACTTGTCGAATGTGGTGCAGGGGTGCGAGATGCCGAGGCAGATCATCTCACCGGGCGCCAGCTCGGCGCCCGCCGGAACCTCGAGGTAACAGTGCTGGTCATCGAGCCTGACGGCGCGCATATCGCGGGCAGGCCGCAGCGACCCATCCTGGTCCCGGATTCGCAGCGGCACCGGCAGGCCGGCGTCGAATGCCACATCCCGCCGGCCGGCGCAGGCCAGCGCCAGGCCGGGCTCGGGCCTGGACAGCACGTGCGCCCACAGCTCCAGCGCGGGCTCGAACAGCGGGGGCGGGCTCGGCACCATGCCCGCATACAGCCCGTGGTCGAAGGCAATGTAGACGCCGCTGCGCAGCACCACCACCGGCGCGGGGCGCCCGGCCGGGGCTCGCGTCAGCTCCCGCACCACGATGTCGAAGAACGCGCTGCCCCCGGCGCTGAGGATCAGCTCATCCGGCGCGTAGCCGGTGGCTGCCAGCCGCTCGGCCAGCGAGCGCAGCCCACGGCAGTAGGCGGCGATCTTGCCGATGCTCTCCGGGCTGCGGTCGTGCCCGATCCCGCCCTCGTATCCCGCCACGCCCGCTAGCCGCAGCGAACCGGCCTGCGCCACGGCGCGCGCGACCGCCTCGGCCCCGGCCAGGTCGCGGCAGCCCGTGCGGCCGCCGGGGTAGCCGAGTTCCACGAGCACCGGCAGCGGCCTGGCCGGGCTTGCCCGCCGCACCGCCTCGTCGAGCAGCCGGACACCGGCCAGGCTGTCGGCGTATACGTAGCAGTCGAATCCCGGATCGGCGGCCAGCTCGCCCGCCAGCCAGGCGGCCCCGGCAGGGTCGGTCAGCTCGTTGGCGAGCAGCGCCCGCGGAACGCCGAACGCCCGGTAAACCTGCAGTTCCGCGACCGTCGCCGCGGTGATCCCCCACGCGCCGGCCGCGAGCTGCCGGGCGAACAGCTGCGGCGCCATGGTGGTTTTGCCGTGCGGTGCGAGCTTGACCCCCGCCGCCGCGCAATAGGCCGCCATGGCGCCGATGTTGTTGGCGACCGCGGGCTCCCGCAGCACCAGCACCGGCATGGTGAAACCGGGCCCGAACAGGGACGGCCGGCTCGCGCCAAGGCTGGCGGCGCTCACCGCGGCACCGGGCAGCGGGACGCCGAATCCCTTCTCGGTCCCGGGAATCGGCCGTTCCCGCAGCTCCGCTATGGCCGCTTCGAGCCGCGGGATAGACACCTGTGCCGTCACTGTGCCCCCTGGGTGGGCGTCGGATCGGTGGTCACCCGCCAGTAGATACCCGGCGAACCGCTCCGCTGCCCTTCCCCGGCGACGTCAGGTACTTGCATGCCTTGAACGCGGCGGTGTACCGCGGGGACCCCGGGTCTACTCCGGAGCCCGCGGTGACGGTGATGCGCACGCTGTTCCCGTGGACGACGGGATCGGGCAGTTTCGGTTCCCCGTGGGCGCGCATGCAGTGGACGAAGGCGAGGGCATGGTAGGGGACGCCGTGGCCGGAAGGGCCGACGACGGCGCTCACGGAGGGCACAACCCCGCAGGCCGCGATCAGCACGCCGGCGCCGAGGAGCACCACGACGGCCAGGCCGGCCCGCCAGGACCGGGCGCGTGCTCGTCGTGGGCTTGCTGTGTGCGCCGATGCCACGGGTTCGCCGCTTTGTTTGCTGGTTTGTTTGCTAGCTGAAAGGTTCATGAGGCCGTTATACGAAATCCGGTGTTGCAGGGCCGCAACGCAGTAATGGTTTTGCAACACCCGATCGGGCATCCTGGATTGGTCAGCCCGCCCCTCTGACCGGCCGCTGGCTGGGTGGACGCGGTGGCAGGAGGATTGACGATGAGGGTGCTAGTGGTCGAAGACCACGCAAAGCTGGCCATCACGCTGGCGACCGGTCTCCGCCGTGCCGGGATGGCCGTTGATGTCGTCTTCGACGGCCAGGATGCCCTCGACCACCTCGCGGTCACCGTCTACGACGTCGTGGTGCTGGACCGGGGAATCCCTGGCACGCACGGCGACGACGTCTGCAAGGCGATCGTGGCCGGGGGATCGCCCACCCGGGTGCTGATGCTGACCGCGGCCGGTTCGGTGGAGGACCGCGTCGAGGGTCTGGGCATCGGCGCGGACGACTACCTTCTGAAGCCGTGTGACTTCACCGAACTGGTGGCGCGCATCCGTGCCCTCGCTCGCCGCCCGGGCGCCTCGCTGCCGCCGACGCTCAGCCACGGCGACCTGAGACTCGATCCGGCGCACCGGATCGTCACCAGAGCCGGCCGGCCCTTGCCGCTCAACCCCAAGGAGTTCGCCGTCTTGGAGGTCTTGCTGGCCGCGCCCGGCGTCGTCGTGTCCGCCGAAGAGATACTCGAGCGCGTCTGGGACGAGGCGGCCGACCCCTTCAGCCAGGCGGTCAGGACCACCATCAGCCGCCTGCGGGCCAAGCTGGGCGACCCGCCACTGATCGAGACTGTGGCCAAGGCCGGCTACCGGATCGCGGGCTGACCCGTGGCGCGGCGGCGGCGGCCCCGTGGCCTGGCCCTGGGCCCCTGGCCGCGCCGGCGGCTCGGCGGCCTGGCCCTGGGTCCCCGCCCGCGCCGGCGGAGCGTGCGCTTCCGCATGACCGTGCTCTACTGCTTCCTGTTTTTTCCCCTGGCCGTCGTGCTCGTCGCCGTTACCTACACGGTGGTCATGCTCCGGCGTGCGGAGGCCATCAGCCGTGTGGCCGTGAGCCAGTGTTCTCACGTCCAATCGATCACCGGCAAGCCGGCGCCGCACGGGGCTTGCGCGAGCCACCAGGTCGGCTCCCCGACGGTGACCATCGCTCAGCTAACCCTCGGCTCGCGCGAGTTCCTCGTCGGCTCGTGCATCATCCTCGTCGCCATCATGGCGGCAACCGTGCTGCTCGGCTGGCTCGCCGCGGGCCGGGTCCTGCGACCGCTCCGGGTCATGACCACGACCGCCCGGGAGATCTCCGAGCGCAACCTGCATGAGCGTCTCGCGCTAGCCGGCCCCGACGACGAGCTCAAGGACCTCGGTGACACCATCGACGGGCTTCTCGCCCGCCTCGAAACGGCGTTCGGCTCGCAGCGGCGCTTCATCGCCAACGCCTCGCACGAACTGCGCACCCCGCTCATGCTGAACCAGACCCTGCTGCAGGTAGCCCTGGCCGATCCCGATATCACCCTCGACTCGCTGCGGGCCGCCTGCCAGGAGGTCGTCGACGCGGGCAAAGATCAGGCGCAGCTCATCGATGCGCTGCTCACCCTGGCCCGTAGCCAGCGCGGCCTCGACCATCGGGAACCCGTCGACCTGACGGCCGTCGTGACCGAAGTGCTGAACGTCCACGAGCCGTCCGCGGCGGCGAAACGGCTACAGGTCGACGCCGCCCTCGACCATGCCAGCGTGCCGGGGGACGCCCGCCTCATCCACAGGCTGGTGTCGAACCTCGTCGACAACGCGATCCGCTACAACAGCACCGGCGGGCGTGTCGAAGTCAGGCTTGCCGCCACCGCCACGCAAACGGCGCTCACCGTGACCAACACCGGGGCCCCCGTACCGCCTGACCAGGTCAGCCGTTTGCTCGAGCCCTTCCAGCGCGCGGCCCCGGACCAGACCGCCAGCCCCAACGGGCTTGGTCTCGGCCTGGCCATCGTCGCCGACATCGCCGCGGCCCACGGAGCGAACCTCGTAGTCCGGCCCCAGCCCGAAGGCGGCTTGGCCGTCGCGGTCAGCTTTCCGGCAGACGCGGCCGTCCGCACCCAGGGTGGAACGCAACCAACGCCCAGCTGAGGTGGCGCGGCGGCACAACCCGCGCGTGCGGATGAAGGAGCACGCCTAAACGTGACACGGCCTCATGCCACGGAGCGGGAGCCGGCCTGATTAAGATCGGGCAAGTGCCTATCCCAGCCGCGTTTGACCTGTCCGGCCGGGTCGCGGTGGTGACCGGGGCGGGCAGCCCCGACGGCATCGGTTTCGCTACCGCCAGGATGCTCGCCGAGTTCGGCGCATCGGTGATGATCACGGCCACCACGGCCAGGATCCGAGACAGGGCCAGCGAGCTGTGCAGCGCTGGCTGGGACGCGGCAGGGTTGGCCGCGGATCTCACCGATGCCGCCGCGGCGCCCGGGCTGGTGTCGGCGGTGCTGGAGCGGTGGGGGCGGCTGGATATCGCAGTCAACAACGCCGGGATGATCTCTGCCGCTGCCCCGGTGTTCGAATCCGGCACGGTGGAATCGATGGATCTGGCGACCTGGCAGGCGGCACTGGCCCGGAACCTGACGACAGCCTTCTTGGTCACGAAGGCGGCACTGCCGCAAATGATCAGCCGCGGCTGGGGGCGGATCATCATGGTGGCCAGCGTGACCGGCCCGGTGATGGCGATCCGCGCCGACGTCGGGTACGCCAGCGCCAAGGCGGGCATGGTCGGCCTCACCCGCGCGCTCGCGGTCGACACGGCCCGGCATGGAATCACCGTCAACGCCGTCGCGCCCGGCTGGATAGCGACCGGCTCCCAAACCCCGCACGAACATGACGAAGGGCTGGCCACCCCGGTCGGCCGCAGCGGCTCACCGAGCGAGGTCGCCGCCGCCATTGCCTGGCTGGCCAGCCCGGGCGCGTCCTACATCACCGGGCAATACCTGGTCGTGGATGGCGGCAATTCCATCGCCGAGCAGCGCGATCGGCCACCTGCCACGGTGGCTACGTCTGTGGAGGGCTGAACGGTGGATGTGCTGATGACAGACGCCGACGTCGTCACGATGGCGGCGGGCGACGGGCCAGCCCGGTCGATGCTGGTCCGGGATGACCGGATCGCGGCGGCAGGCGCGGATGAACGGGTGCGCGCGGCCGCGGCGCCAGATGCACGGGTAGTGCGGCTGGAGGGGGCGGCCGTCATTCCCGGGCTGATCGACGCGCACTGCCACCTGTGCAACGTGGGCTACCTGGCGTCGGGCGCGGACTGCAGCCAGCCAGCGGCGCCGGACATTCCGGCGATCGTGGCGCGGTTGCGGGACGCGGCCGCCCGGACGCCGGAGGAGTCCTGGGTGACCGGCAGCGGATACGTGGAGTACAAGCTCCGCGAGCGCCAGCATCCCACCCGCGCCGACCTCGACGCCGCCGTGCCGAACCGGCCGGCGATCCTGTTCCACACCTCGCTGCACGCCTGCGTGCTGAACACGCCCGCGCTGCGGGAGGCCGGGCTCGACGACCGGCAGCCCGACCCGCCCGGCGGCCATTTCGGCCGGGACGGCGAGGGGCGGCTGGACGGGGTGATCCACGAGGGGCCGACGTTCAGCCTGCTGTGGGGTGGCCTGCGCCGGGACATGCAGCGGATGGGTGCCGTGCAGCGGGCCGGTCTGGTCGCCCGGGCGGGGCAGCATTTCGCGGCGCTGGGCGTCACCGCGGCGTGCGATGCGGATACCCGGCGCGACTCGCTGACCGCCTACGCGGAGGCCGACGAGCAGGGTGTGCTCGGCGTGCGGATCGCCGGGCTCGTGGTGCACGACGAGGCAGACTGGCTGCTTGGCTCCGGGCTGCGCGGGCGCCGCTCACCGCGGCTGGCCGCGGACTCGGTGAAGATCTGGGCCGACGGCGGGATGAGCAGCCGCACAGCGGCCATCCACGGCAGCTACCCGGTCCCGCCCTACGGATCGGGGATCATGTACTTCTCCCCGGGCGAACTGACCACGATGGTGGCCGAGTTCGATGCCCGCGGGCTGCAGGTGTGCATCCACGCACAGGGGGACCGGGCGATCGGGACCGTGCTTGACACCTACGCCACGGTCCTGGGCGGCCGCTCCGGGAACCCGCTGCGGCACCGGATCGAGCACGGCGGCTCGCTGTTCGCACCGCTGGCGGCCCGGGCGGCGGCGCTGGGGATCGTGGTGGCGGCCCAGCCGGGGATGCTGTCCATCCTCGGTGACGGGTTCGCCGAGGCGCTGCCGGAGCGCAGCGACGAACTGTACGCCTATGCCTCATGGCGGCAGGCCGGGATCCGTGTCGCTGGGTCCTCCGACGCGCCTGTGATCACCGCTGATCCGCTGGTGGGGATGCGCGACGCGGTGCTGCGGCGGACCAGCGGCGGGCGCGTGCTGGGGCCGGGCGAGCGGCTGGCCGTGCGGGACGCGCTCGCCCTGTACACCACCGAAGCCGCGTTCGCCATGCACCGGGAAAACGACATCGGATCGCTGGAGCCGGGCAAGCTCGCGGACTTCGTGATCCTGGACCGCAACCCGCTGGACACCGAGCCCGAGCGGATCGCGGACATCCGCGTACTGGCGACGGTCGTCGGCGGGCAGCCGGTCTTCCAGGCAGCCGATTCACCACTCCGGCTCTGACCGGAGAAACCGGCCGCCAACGGCCGGGTGATCCGGGCTTTTACGCCCGGTCGCGGATATGGTCCGCGTAGCGTGACGCGTGGGTGGTTGAAACGGGGGTGAGACCGATGGCCGACATCGAGCACGTCGTGGTGCTGATGCTGGAGAACCGGTCCTTTGACCACATGCTCGGCTATGTGCCGCAGCCCGATCCGGCGTTCGACGGCCTGCTGGCCCGTGCGCGCACGAACCCAGGGTGGGGGCGCGGACCGGCGGTGACGACGTCGCCGACGGCGAAGAAGGTGCTGCCGGTCGGCCCGGACCACTCACACGACGCGGTGATGCAGCAACTGGCGCTGCGCCGCGGCAAGCCAACCAACCGCGGTTTCGTCCGCAGCTATGAACGCAAAGCGCGGAACCTGGACCCGCCGGTCTTCGGCGGGCTGCTCGGGTCGCTGGCCAACTGGGCACGGAAGCTGACGGCCAAGGGCGGCACGGGTGTGAAGGGCCGGGGCCCGCTGGTCATGGAGTGCCAGCCAGCGGAGAACGTGCCGGTGCTGGCGCAGCTTGCGACCGAGTTCGCCGTGTGCTCGCGCTGGTTCTGCTCGGTACCAGGGGAGACCTGGCCGAACCGGAACTTCGCGCACGCGGCGACCTCGGACGGGCAGGCCCAGATCGAGATCCGCCCGTACACCAACCGGACGATCTTCGAATTGCTGGAGAGCGCCGGCGCGGACTGGCGCATCTTCTACGACGACACCCCGCAGGTCTGGGCGTTCCCCAAGCTCTGGGATACCGCGGAGCGGCACGCGAAGTGGTTTCCGCTGGACCGCTTCGCCGAACATGTCGCCGCGGGAGAGCTGACCGCCTACACGTTCATCGAGCCCAACCACCGCCCGCCGCTGCACACCCTCGACCACGAGCCGCTGGTCGGCGCCCCGGACCTGAGTAACAGCCAGCACCCCGAGAACAACCTGGTCACCGACGCCGCCTACAACGACTTCACGCTGCCCGGCGAGTCGGACTTCACCCGGGCCGAGGAACTGATCGCTACCATTTACGAGGCGTTGCGGGCGCACCCCGAGGTGTTCGACAAGACCCTGCTGCTGATTACCTACGACGAGCACGGCGGTCTCTACGATCACGTCCCGCCGCCGACCGATGTGCCCAGCCCGGGCGGCGAGATCAGCACGGTGGGACGGGTGCAGCGGGCGCTGTTCTACCGCAAGTGCGCCGCGTTCGATTTCACCATGCTCGGCCCGCGGGTCCCAGCGGTGGTCATCTCGCCCCGTGTCCGTGCGGGCGCCGTCGATGCCGAGCCGCGCGACCATGCCAGCATCCCGGCGACGCTGCGGACCCTGTTCGCCCCGGATGCGGAGCCGCTGACCGCGCGGGACCGGTGGTCGCCGCCGTTCCACGGGCTGCTCACGCTGCCCGAGCCCCGGACCGACCTGCCCAGCCTGGCCAAGTACGTGACCGGCCTCACCACGGCGATCAGCATGCTGGCGGTGGCCACGCCGGCGGCGCAGGCGGTGCCCACCGAGACACCGCCCGTGCCCGACTACTACCAGCCGTTCCTCGACCTCGCCGCGCAGGTCCAAGATCATCTGACCGCCGTCGGTGAACCGGAGGTGGCCGAGATTGCCACCGTCCCGGCAGCCCTCAAAGGCACGCAGGTCACTCAGGCCTTCGCCGACGCGGCCGACCGGCACCGCGAGTCACGCCGGTCGCCGGCCGCCACCCAGGCACACGAGTCGCGCTGACCGTCATCCGGCACCGCGCATCGGCGACATCGGCCGGCCGGTAGACCGGGGCGGGTACTGCCATCTCCGGGGCGGTGTCCGCCCTTTGCCTGACGCTGAGGCATCCCCTCAAGGTTGAGTCATGGTGACCGGGCGGCGCGGATGGACTTCGGCTGCGCGGGGCGTGAGGGTGGATGTCAGGACCGGTTCGTGGCAGAGCCTGCGATGTTGACGCAGACCGCCGCAGCAGGGGAAGGAGCCGACGCCATGGACATGAAGCTCGAGGTAGTGACCATTCCAGTTTCGGACGTCAGCCGCGCGAGGGAGTTCTGCGCCAGCCTCGGGTGGAGGCCCACATGAACGGCCCTGCCGGTCCCACCCAGCGCGAACAGGAGCTGGCCGGGCAAACGGTCGTCGTGATCGGCGGCAGCGCGGGCATCGGACTCGAAACAGCCCGGCGCGCGCGGGCTGAAGGAGCCGGCGTCATCCTCACCGCTCGCAACCCCGGCCCGCTCCAGAAGGCGGCGGCCGAACTCGGCGCGCAGGCCACCGCGGCTTTCGATGCCACCGACTTCGACCGGCTGGCGAGGTTCTTCCAGGAACTGCCCACACCGATCGACCACGTGCTGGTCACTGGCCCCGGCCCGTACTACGCGCCGCTGGCCGACCTCGACCGCGAGCGGGCACACCGCGCTTTCGACCAGCACCAGTGGCTTGCCGTTGCGGTCGCGCAGCACGCCACCGGCAAGGTCAGGCCCGGTGGCACGCTGCTTTTCATCGGCGGCACCGGCGGCCGGGCACGGGGACCCGGCCTGTCGCTCATTGCGGCGGCCACCGCCGCGATGTCCGCCCTGATCGCCAACCTCGCGGTCGAGGTGGCGCCGATCCGGGTCAACCTGATCGCCCCTGGATTCGTCGACACGCCGCTGTCCGCGTCGCTGCTCGGCGACAACCTCGAAGCCCGCCGTGATCAGCTCCGCGCGACGCTCCCCATCCGGCGCGTGGTCGGCCCGGCCGACGTCGCCGCGCTCGCCGTCCACATCATGGTCAACACCGCGCTCACCGGCGCGACCTATGACATCGACGGCGGCCAGCAACTGATCCCCTCATGAGAACACCGAAGGTGGCACGGTTGAGGGAGCCCGTTGGCCCTGCCCAGATTTGACGGAGGAGGTCACGCCATGCGCTCGGATACCCGGCCGGTGACCCGGTGGAACCCTGCCGAGCGGGTATGGGAGACCCGCAACCGGGGTTACAGCGTGTTCAGCGACCCCCGGCTGAACAAAGGCACGGCGTTCACCGGCCCCGAGCGCACCGCGCTGGGGCTGAACGGCCTGCTGCCATCCCGGGTCCTGACCTTGGATCAGCAGGCCGAGCGCGCGTACCGGCAGTGCTCACAGCAGCCCAGCGCCCTCGCCAAGAACATCTACCTGACCGCGCTGCACGACCGCAACGAGGTGCTGTATTACCGGGTGCTGACCGACCACCTCAGCGAGCTGCTGCCCATTGTCTACACACCTACGATCGGCGAGGCCATCCAGCGCTACAGCCACCAGTACCGCCGCCCACGCGGCGTCTATCTCAGCATCGATACGCCGGGCCAGATCGAGACCAACCTTCGTGCCTCCGGGTTGTCTGCTGGCGACGTGGACCTCATCGTCGCCACTGACGCCCAGGCGATTCTCGGCATCGGCGATTGGGGCGTCGGGGGCATCGGTATCGCGGTCGGCAAGCTTGCCGTCTATACCGCTGCGGCCGGGATCGACCCGGCCCGGACCCTTCCGGTGATGCTGGATGTCGGCACCGACCGGGCAGAACTGCTGGAGGACCCGCTGTATCTGGGCGTCCGGCACAAGCGGCCTGCCCAGGAACCCTATGACGCCTTTATCGACGCGTACGTGGCCGCGGCGCTCGACGTCTTTCCCGGCGCGCTGCTGCACTGGGAGGACTTCGGGCCTGGCAATGCCCGGCGCATCCTGGACCGCTACCGCGATCGGATACTCACCTTCAACGATGACATGCAGGGCACCGGCGCGGTCAACCTCGCCGCGGTGCTGGCCGGCGCCCGCGCCAGCCAAGCCCCGCTGACCGAGCACCGCATTGTCATCTTCGGTTCCGGCACCGCGGGTATCGGCATCGCCGACCAGCTCTACAGGGCCATGACCGGCGAGGGGCTCGACGGCGCCGCGGCGCGGGCACGGTTCTGGTGCCTGGACCGCCAGGGCCTGCTCACCGACGACATGGCCGAGCTGCGCGACTTCCAGGTCCCCTACGCCCGCCCCGCCGTCGAGGTCGGTGACTGGCCGGGACACGGGACCGCCAGCGGCATCGGGCTCGCCGAGGTCGTGCGCCGCGTGCACCCGACCATCCTCGTCGGCACCTCGACCGTGCATGGCGCCTTCACCGAGCAGATCGTGCGCGAGATGGCCGCGCACGTGGACCAGCCCGTGATCCTGCCCATGTCCAACCCCACCAGCCTGTCCGAGGCAGCCCCGGCCGACCTGGTGGGCTGGACCGGCGGCCGCGCGCTCATCGCCACCGGGAGCCCGTTCGGCCCGGTCACCTACCAGGGCGTCACGTACCAGATCGGCCAGGCCAACAATGCCCTGATCTTCCCCGGCCTCGGCCTGGGCGCGCTACTGTCGCGGGCCCGGCGCATTACCGACCACATGATCACCGCCGCCGCCCGGGCCGTTGCCGGGCTCACCGACACCACCACACAAGGCGCGCCTCTTCTGCCGCCCATCGACGACCTCCGCACCACCTCGGCGCAGGTCGCGCTCGCGGTATCCCAGGCCGCCGCCGACGACGGCGTCGCCGAACTGGCCGGCCTCACCGCCGACGCCGTGACCGCGGCCATGTGGCAGCCCCGGTACGCACCGATACGCGCCGTTTGAACAAGGCGCGGGCATTGCGGGACGGCCGAGGTCAGGCGCTGCGATCGAGGGGTGTGCCCACGGCGGCGCCCGCTTCCTGGGCTTTGGCGGGCCCGCGCAGCACATACGCCACGGCCACGGCGATGACGGCGCCGGCCACCGGCCCAATCAGGTAGACCCACCAGGTGGACAGATTCCCGAGTGCGAGGTCGGGCCCGAAGCTCCGTGCGGGGTTCATCGAGGCGCCGTCGTAGGGGCCGCCCATGGTCCCCCAGGCCAGGATGTAGGCGCCGACGGCCAGCGGCACGAACGGCCCGTTGAGCTTCGGCCCGTTGGCCATGTTCAAGACCATCAGCACCAGCCCGAAGGTGATGATCATCTCGAAGGCGACCGCCTGCCAGGACTGGCCGGGCTTGGGCATGGTGGCGGCCAGGTTCCCGGCGGGGCCGAAGAACGCACGCGCCAGCAGCGACCCGCAAGCGGCGGCCACGAACTGAACGATCCAGTAGGCCCCGGCCATCACCCAGCCCATGTCGCGGCGGAGCGCGAACGCCAGCGTCATCGCCGGGTTGAAATGGGCGGAGATGTCACCGAGGAAGTAGACGGCCACCACCAGCCACAGCGCCGAGACGGCCGACAGCACGAGCACCGCCTGCCAGGGTTGCAGCGGGCTGCCGCCGTAGCGGACCAGGATCGCCGCGCCCCCCGACAGCACGAAGGTCAGCCCGGCCATGCCGATGAACTCGGCCAGCAGCCGCCGCAGCCGGTGCTCGGGGTTGGCCCAGTCGGCCCAGCCCCGCTGGCCGCCGACCGAGGCGATCAGGGCCGCCCGGCCGACCGGCTCTCGGCCGGGATCCTCCGGCCTTCCCGCCGGGGAGGTCATGTCACGCTTGTCCGGGGCTGGACGGCACGTCGGCCGAGCCGGGACGGGTCAGCGCAAGCGGGACGACAACCCGGTCGAACAGTTCCTCGCTCACGCCGTTGGCCAGAGCGGCCTGTTTGAGGGTCAGGTCGTGGTCGATGGCGTAGTAGGAAATGGCCGCGGCCTCGTCATAGCCGATGACCGGCGACAGTGCGGTGACCATCATCACCGACCGGTCGATGTTCTCGGTCAGCTTGGCCGTGTTCAGCTTGGTGCCCTCCACCATGAACTCGCGGAAGTGGTCGCACATGTCGGCGATGATCAGCGCCGAGTGCAGGTAGTTGCTGATCAGGATCGGGCGGAAGGCGTTGAGCTCGAAGTTGCCCTCGGCGCCACCCATGCTCACCGCCACATCAGAGGCGATGACCTGGATCGCGACCATCAGCATGGCCTCGGCCTGGGTCGGGTTGACCTTACCGGGCATGATCGACGACCCCGGCTCATTGGACGGGAAAACCAGCTCACCGATCCCGGTGCGAGGCCCCGAGCCCAGCCAGCGCAGGTCATTTGCGATCTTGAACAGGGTGACCGCCGCCGCCTTCAGCCCGCCGTGCGCGCGCACCATCCGGTCCAGCGTCGCCTGGGCGGTGAACTTGTTGCCGGCGGTCTCGAACGGGGCGCCGGTCATCGTCGCGATTTCCGCCGCCACCTCCTCGCCGAATCCCGGCGGGGCGTTCAGCCCGGTGCCGACCGCCGTGCCGCCCATTGCCAGTTTCAGCAGGCCGTGGGTGGCGTGCTCGACCTCGGCGATGGCGTCATCAAGGGCACCGGCGTAGCCAGACCACTCCTGGCCGACGGTGAGCGGGGTGGCGTCCTCCAGGTGGGTCCGCCCGATCTTGACGACGTCGGCCCACTTTCTCGCGTTGCGCTCGATGGCATCGCGGAGCCGCCTGAGTGCGGGGATCGTCCTTCCCGTGGCCATCGTGTACGCGGCAATGTGCATCGCGGTGGGGAAGGTGTCGTTGCTCGACTGGCCCATGTTCACGTGATCGTTGGGATGCACCGGTTCCTGTGAGCCAAGCGTGCCGCCGACCAGCTGGATGCACCGGTTGGAGATGACCTCGTTCACGTTCATGTTCGACTGGGTTCCCGACCCGGTCTGGAAAACGTACAGCGGGAACTCCTCGTCGAGCGCCCCGCTGATCACCTCGTCACAGACGCGCTGGATCAGCTGGCCCTTCCACGCCGGCAGCCGGCCGGCCCGGGTGTTGACCGCCGCCGCCGCCTTCTTCACGTATCCGTAGGCGTGGTACACCTCCTTCGGCATCCGGTCATTGCCGATGTTGAAATGCTCCAGGCTGCGCTGGGTTTGCGCACCCCAGTAGCGGTCCGCCGGCACGTCGACATCCCCCAGGCTGTCGAACTCCCGCCGCATCCCGGAGGCATCCAGGCCGATCGGCACATCGAGTACCTTAGGCGCCTGCTCGCTCGGATCCGTCATGACTGCAGCCTCCGATACAGATATGCGGCCGCGGGCCGGTCAACGGCGCAGGGCTTCGGCGTCGGGCATACCCAGCTGTCTCGGTATCGAGTCCTCTACGCTGCCCGTGGTGACGCCGCCCAGGGATGTCGCGTGGCTGCCTGGCGGGAAACCCGGCCATGACATCGGGGTGGCCGTTGGCATACCGCGGCACCGAAGCGGCGAGAGGCCAGGCGGATAATGACTGCCGTGAGCCCTGCCGAGGCCGATGTGATCGTGATCGGGGCGGGCCTGGCCGGGCTGACCGCGGCCAGGGAACTGGCCGCGGCGGGCCGTGACGTCATCGTCCTCGAGGCGCGGGACCGGGTCGGCGGGCGGGTGCTGAACCACACCCTGGCCAGCGGGCACGTCGTCGATGTTGGCGGGCAGTTCGTGGGCCCCACCCAGCGGCACGTCCTCGGGCTGGCCAGTGAGCTCGGCGTGGCGACCGTTCCGATCTTCACCGGCGGCCGGGCGGTGCTCGAGATTGGCGAGGGCCGCCACGACTACCGGGCCGTGCCGCGGCTGAACCCGGTGCAGCTGGCCGACGCGGGGCGGGCCGTGTTCAGCCTCGACCGGATGGCCCGCCGGGTCCCGGTACAGGCGCCCTGGCGGGCACCCGGGGCCGCGGCCGCCGACGCGAGGACGCTGGCGGACTGGGCCCGCCACAACGTCAGGACCCGGGTTGGCCGGTTCGCCATCAAGGCGTTCAGCGAGGGAGTACTCGCCTGTGAGCCAGGTGAGGTATCCCTGCTGCACGTGCTGTTCTACCTGCGGGCGGCGGGCGGGTTCCGGCAGCTCACCGAGGTAGCCGGGGCGGCGCAGCAGGACCGGTTCGCCGGCGGGTCGCAGCTGCTCGCGCTGCGGATGGCCGAGCAGCTCGGCCCGGACCGGGTCCGGCTCGGCGCCCCGGTCACCCGGATCGAGCAGGAAGCCTCGCGGGTGGTGGCGCACTCGGCCGCGGGGGCGGTCACCCATGGGCTCGGTGATCAAGTGTCTGGCCGCCTACGACGAGCCGTTCTGGCGCCAGGCCGGCTACAACGGCCAGGCGACGTCGGACGGCCCGGCCGCCCGGGTCACCTTCGACACCGGGCCGCCGGACGGCTCGCCAGGTGTCCTGCTTGGCTTCGTCACCGGCGCCGAGGCACGCCGCCTGGCCCGGGCAAGCCCGGCGCAGCGGCGCGCCGAGGTCCTCGCCTCGTTCGCCCGCTACTTCGGGCCCGCGGCGGCCCGGCCGGCCGACTATGCCGAGCACGACTGGACCGCCGACCCCTGGACCCGCGGCTGCTACGGCACGCACTTCCCGCCCGGCACCTGGACCCAGTTCGGGCCGGCCCTGCGCCGCCCGGTCGGCCTGCTGCACTGGGCGGGTACCGAGACCGCGACCGAGTGGAGTGGGTACATGGACGGCGCGGTCCAGTCCGGCAAGCGCGCGGCCGCCGAGATCCTGGACGCGCTGCCGCGATCGTGAGCGCCACGCCCGCCATGGCACGGGCGGCCGCGCCTTCCGCGACCAGGCGCAGGTGAGCCGGAGCCCCCGGGCGGCGGCCCCGCACCCGGCCGGGCTCGGTAGTTCGCCCGACGCCGGCCGGGCCACTCCCGGGGGGCAACGGCCGGAGCTAGCGGCGCCATCGATGGCGGGTTTTCGGATCTGATGGCTGGCATGACTCTGCCGGGCGGCGGGCAGGTGGCTCTGAGAGGCCGTGCGCGCCCGGTCCCTGCCGAGGCCCAGGGCGAGCGCGCACGGTATCTCACAGATTACTTTCAAAGTTGTAGCATGCGTTACACAAATCCCCGGCCCGGGTGGTGGTCGCCCGGCCCCTGGAGCGTGGTGAGCCGATGTCATGGCGGGTGATCACCTACCGGTTGCCGGCCGAGCCGTCGCGGCACCGGGTGGCGGTGTGGCGGGAACTGAGGCGGCTGGGCGCGGTGGCGCTGCAGCAAGGTACGTGGGCGGTCCCGGACGGGGAGCCGTTCACGACGGGCTTCGCGCAGGTGGTTCAGGCGATCAAGGCAGCGGGAGGCCAGCCGGTGGTGCTGGCCGTCGCCGACGACGAGGCCAGCGCGGCGCAACTGGAGGAGCTGTTCACCGCCCACCGGGAGGCCGAGTGGGGCGAGTTCCTGTCCGACTGTGGCAAGTACGAGACCGAACTGGCCGGCGAGGTGGAGAAGGGGAAGCTGACGCTCGCCGAGCTGGATGAGGAAGAGCAAAGCCTGGACCGGCTGCGCCGCTGGTACCGCACCATCCGTGCGCGGGACCTGTTCGGCGCGCCCAGCGCCCCGGCGGCCGAACGGCGGCTCAAGGAATGCGCCGAGGCCCTGGAAAGCTTCGCCGAGCAGGTCTACCAAGCCCGGGAACGGCCATGACCAATCCCCAGCACAACGGCAGCCGTCCGCAGCCGGCGCCAGGCCCCGCGGCGGACCCGCAGCCAGCGAACAGATCGGCGGCGGCCACCGAGGACACTGCGGCCAAGCCGCTGTCGCCGGCGCTGGACAAGACTTTCAAGATTGGTCTGGTGCTCAAGGGCCTGGACGGCGTCCTGGAGGTCGTCGGCGGCATCCTGCTGCTGTTCCTCAGCCCGGACGCCATCGAGCACCTCGTCCGGATGCTGACCGCGCACGAACTCAGCGAGGACCCACACGACCTCGTCGCCCGTTACCTGCTACACACCACGGCCCATCTGAACCACGGCACCACGCTCTTCGGCGCCATCTACCTGCTCAGCCACGGCATCGCCAAAATAGTCCTGGTAGCGCTCGTGCTACGGGACAAGCTGTGGGCCTACCCGTGGCTAATCGGGCTGCTGCTGGCGTTCATCGCCTACCAGCTCTACCAGATCACCGCCGTGCACTTCTCGGCCGGGCTAACGGCACTGACTGTGTTCGACGCCGTGTTGGTGTGGCTCACCTGGCGCGAGTACCGGGCCAAACGCGCCCGCCAGCGCGAAGCGGCCAGGCCGCGGGGCGGCACGCAATCGGCCCCGGTTTGACATCATGGTCAGCGAACATGACTAGGCCGGTTCAAGGCTGAAGAGACGGTGCGGTGACTCGAATACGGCCAGCCGCCTGGCTCATGGCCGCGGTGGCACTGTACCTGCTGGCCGTAGCCGGTTATGCCCTGCTCGTCCACGCGTCCCCGCAGTACTACTGGACGCAGATCGATACGGCCGTCTACCGGGACGGCGGCATCGCAGTGTGGAACCAGCCGGCGATGCTCTACGCGCTGGAGCTCGGGTCGGCGAAGCTGCCCTTCACCTACACGCCGTTCGCCGCGCTCCTGTTCGCTGCGGGGAGCGGTGCGTCGTTCGCGACCTGGCAGGCCGGGCTGGCGGTGCTCACGATCGGGCTGCTACCGGTGGTGGCGTACCTTTCCCTGGGACTCGCCGGGCGGCCCGCCGGTCTGGCCAGGGCGGCGGCGGCATTTGCGATCGCCGCGGTGGGCCTCTGGCTCGAACCGGTTGCGATGACACTGTTCTTCGGGCAGATCAACCTCGTGCTG
>Ga0318534_10000202_pt1 | contig 17519 bp, 18 predicted proteins | sample GRESIP117b4f26_FD_202502 | JGI IMG/M metagenome (GOLD analysis project Ga0318534, IMG submission 202502) | Tropical soil microbial communities from Luquillo Experimental Forest, Puerto Rico - GRE.SIPMG.117b4f26 | ecosystem: Environmental > Terrestrial > Soil > Tropical forest > Bulk soil...
CGCCAGGGCGCCGTGGTAGTGCGTGCAGAACGCGCCGAGGGCGAAGAACTCTTCGCCTCGGCGCACCAGCACCGCGTCCTCGCCGCCGATCTTTCCCGCGATCCTCGCGCCGTCGGGGAGATCCTCGATCGCCACGCCGGCCCCGAAGTCCCGTTCTTGCTCGCTCATGGTCCGCTCATGCGTTGGAAGCGCGATACCGGCGGCTGCTTTGCGGAGGGCTCGTAGAACCAGGTGCCAGTCGGCGTCGTCTCGAAGTGGCCGGCCGCGAGCACGCAGTCCGCCTGCGAGGTGACCGGGTGTTCGGCCTCCATCTGGAGCACCGCACGCGAGATCTTGTAGGTCGCGGACTGGACCAGCATCGCGTGGAAGAAGTAGTGCCAGGAGGCGTCGCTGCCGCAGTACGAGACGTTGTCGGCCGGCTCGAAGTGCTGCATCGAGACCAGCTCGGGCGGCTCGATCTCCTGCGCTTCGCTGGGGGCGAACTTCGCCGCGCAGCCGGCCAGGCCGAGCACGAGAACGGAGACCAGGACGAGACGCCACGAACGCCGCACCATCCCTGGACACTAGCGTGGCATCGATCGTGCCTCCGCTCCCCTTCGGCTCGACTGTCGACTACTTCACAGCACGGCCGTGCTCCGGTGGTACGCTCGGGACCCCTCTTTCCGGAAGGAGTCCCGCATGGCCGAGAAAACCCGCACGACCCGCTGCTTCTGCGGCGCGGTCGAGGTCGAGCTCCAGGGCGAGCCCGGCCCCCAGGTCTACTGTCACTGCAACTCGTGCCGGAGCTGGCTGGGCGCGCCGATCCACGCCGCGACGCTCTGGCCGACGCCGAAGGTCAACGTGAAGAAGGGCGCCGACAAGATCGGCATGACCAAGCGCACCGAGAACAGCCTGCGCAACTTCTGCACCTCGTGCGGCTCGCCGGTGTTCGTGCGCCATCCCGCGATCGGCATGACCGACGTGCCGGCGGGGACCATTCCCGACTTCATGTTCAAACCGACGCTGCACGTGCACTACGGCGAGAAGGTGATGCCGGTGAAGGACGGCCTGCCGAAGTTCAAGGACTTCCCCAAGGAGTTCGGCGGCTCGGGGGCGACGGTCCCGGAGTAGCCACCCGCCTGGCCCCGACCAGCGCGTGACTCGCGCTGGTCGGGGCGGCTCGGTCTCGCGGTCTCTAGCTCTGCTTGGGCGCGAAGTCGGTGAAGCCGGTGACGGACTGGAGCCGTCCGTCCTTCGCGATCACGCAAACGTCGGTGCCGCCGAAGTGGAGCGGCGCCTCGGGGATGCCGCCCGCCTCCCAGCGGAAGCGCATCACGTCGTGGTGCGCCTCGACCTCGCTCGCGAGGCGGAAGCGGTACGTGTCGGGGAAGCGCTCGTGCACCGCCGCGATCATCGCGGCGAGGCCGGGGTGGCCCTTGCCGTCGCGGTGCGCGTCGACGTAGCTCGCGCTCTCGGTGTACGTCTTGGCGACGAGGTCGAGCCGCTTCGCGGCGTCGCGCTCGTTCCACGAGGCGATGTAGCGCTCGGCGATCTCGGTGGGGTTGCTCATGGTGGGACTCCTTTCACCCCATGAAGTACGCCGGACACGGAGGCGAAGCGATTACCTGCGAGGTCATGGGCGCGCCGCTTCCCGTCGGATACCGTCGTGCGCATGGCCCAGCGGACTCCGGTCGGCAGTCTCCTGCGCGCATGGCGGCAGCGCCGGCGCAAGAGCCAGCTCGCGCTCGCGTGCGACGCGGAGATCTCGACGCGCCACCTCTCGTTCATCGAGACCGGACGGGCGCAGCCCAGCCGCGAGATGGTGCTGCACCTGGCCGAGCGCCTCGACGTGCCGCTGCGCGAGCGCAACGTGCTGCTCACCGCGGCGGGGTTCGCGCCGACGTTCGCGGAGCGCCCGCTCGACGACCCGTCGCTGCGCGCCGCGCGCCAGGCGGTGGACTTCATCCTCGTCGGACACGAGCCGTACCCCGCGCTGGCGGTCGACGCGCGCTGGAGGCTGCTGGCCTCGAACAAGGCGGTGCCGCCGCTGCTCGCGGGCGTGGCGGCGGAGCTCTTGGCGCCGCCGGTGAACGTGATGCGGCTCGCGCTCCACCCGCAGGGCCTCGCGCCGCGCATCGCGAACTTCGCCGAGTGGCGCGCGCACCTCCTGGCGCGGCTGCAGCGCCAGATCGAGGTGACCGCGGACCCGCAGCTGATCGCGCTCCAAGAGGAGCTGCGCGGCTACCCGACACCGATCGGTGTGCGCTCGGGGACGCCGGCCGAGCGCGAGACCCTGGCGCAGCGCGTGGCGGTGCCGTTCAAGCTGCGCACCGAGCGCGGCACGCTCTCGTTCATCTCCACCACCACGGTGTTCGGCACGCCGGTCGACGTGACGCTGTCCGAGCTCGCGCTCGAGACGTTCTTCCCCGCCGACGCCGAGACCGCCGAGGCGCTGCGCGCTCAGTAGGTCGGGTTCGGCTCGCGGTTCGGGTCGCGGCTCATGTCGTGGCTCGGATCGCGGCTCGCGGGAGCCTGCTCCGGGTTGCCGGAGGGCAGCGGCCGGTCGTCCACCTTCACCTTCACCTTCGGCCAGGGCGACGGCATCGCCTCGCGGCGCGGATCGCGGCGCTCGAGCACGCGACAGATGCCTTCCTCGATCTGGCCCGTGGCCGCAATCGCGTTCGGCACCGAGAGTGCGGGCCCGGTCGCCGACTTCACCGCGCCCTGCACCAGCGCCTGGCGCACGGCCAGCGGCTCGAGGTCGGGGCGCACGCCGGTGACGAGCACCGCGGCCCCGGCTGCGAGCCCGACTGCGCCCGCGGACCCGGTGACCGGCGCGGTGCGCTTGTCGGGGATGCTGGTGCCGTCGTTCCAGGGATTCGAAACCGCGCCGTCGATCGCGAGCCGGCTGCCGCCCGGCTGGGGCAGCACGAGGTCCGCCTCGGCGCCCGCGCTCGGCGCGACCTCGGCCACGACCAGCGCGCGCAACGGCCGGAGCAGCGTGCTTCCCACGTCCTGGCCCGTCCACGGATCCCAGACCACGCCGGTGTCGCCGCCGTTGCGGCGCAGCCACGACTCGCGCCAGTGCGACGGGTAGCTGCCCGCCGCTGCCGGCTCGTCGCCGGGGCCGCATACGGCGATCGCGCAGTTGTCCTCGGCGAAGAGCAGCGCGTCGTGCAGGATCCAGTTCGCCTGCTGCCCGGGCCAGGCGCAGGTGACCACGCGCGCGCGCTCGCCCACCGCGTAGGCGATGCCCGCGGCGCGCGCCCAGACCGACATCGGCCGCAGCGGCCGCACCGGCCCGTCGGCGTTCGACATGCGCGGATCGTCGCCGCTGCGCTGGGTCAGGCTGGTGCGCAGGTTCTCCTGGATGTCGACGGGCAGGATCTGCGCGCGCGGTGCGACACCGATCCGTGTACCCGCGCCCGAGCCGGCGGCGATCGACGCGATCGCCGTGCCGTGACCCCAGTCGTGGCGCGTGCGCTCCTCGGCGCCGGCCCAGTCCGAGACGTTGGTCGCGAGCCCCAGCGCCAGGCGCGTGCCCGCGCCGCCGTGCGCGATCGCGAGGTCGGAGAGGTTCACGCCGTACTCGTCGCCGGGCACGCCGTTGCCGTCGAAGTCGTCGCCCGCGCGCTCGCTGGCCTTCTGCACCAGGTTCGGCCGCAGCGAGGCGTGGTCGATGTCGACGCCGGTGTCGATCACGGCGAGGCGGATGCCCTCGCCCTGCTCCTCGCTCCAAACCTGCGGCGCGCCGATCGCCGCGAGGTCCGACGACGCCTGCGTCGGCATCGCGCGCTTCTGCGCCGCCATCTGCACCTGCTTCTGGTACGCATCCGCGTCGGGATCGGTCGCACGCGTCACCGCCGCGAACGCCTTCGGCCAGTCGGCCGTCGCCGCCACGCGCAGATACGCGCCGTCCTCGGGCAGGTAGCTCTCCGCGAAGATCTCCGGGTCGCTGCGCAGCCAGCTCACCGCCTGGTAGAAGTTCACACCGGGAGGCAGGTCGATCACCACCCACAGCCCGAGCCCGACCGCGTCGCGCGTGCCGGTGCGGTCGAACGGGAAGGCCGGCATCACTTCGGCGCCCAGCGTCGCGAGCTTCGCATCGAGCGAGCGGAGGCCCAGCGACTTCCGCGCCGTTCCGTCGGTGAACGGCTTGTCGAGCTCGCGCAGCTTGAACAGCACCACGCCGCCGGCGTAGGGATCCGAGACCGGCAGGGTCTTGGAGTCGGTGAAGGTGACCTGCGCGCGCGCCTGCGCGTCACCCGCCTTGCAGATCACCTCGATCGGCGCCGGCACGGCCGGCGAAGGCACGACCAGTCCCTGCGCGTCGCCGCCCAGCCCGTCGCCGTCGGCCGTCTGGCAGCTCGCCGCCACCGACTGCGTGCTCAACACCGAGAGGTGCGCGCTCTCGCCGAGGCGCGCGACGGCGTTCAGCGGCTCGATCCGCAGCCGGTTCGCATCCGACGTCGGCGACACAGCACGCCACAACGGTGCGAGCTTCGACTCCATGCCCCCGCCGGTCGCACAGGCCCACGCAAGACAAGCCGCAACCAACGCGATCCGCCCCGAGATTCCCCGCTTCATGAGGGAATCTTCGGGCATTTCGCCAGCCCGGTTTAGGACTCAGTGCACAGTCGCGGCGCTAGTCCACGAACGCGCGCAGCACCCGCGCTCGCGAGGGGTGGCGCAGCTTGCGCAGCGCCTTCGCCTCGATCTGGCGGATGCGTTCGCGGGTGACCGCGAAGTCCTGGCCGACCTCTTCCAGCGTGTGGTTGGAGCGCTCGCCGATGCCGAAGCGCATCTTCAGCACCTTCTCCTCGCGCGGGGTGAGCGTCGAGAGCACCTTGCGCGTGTGCGCGGCGAGGTTGCGCTGGATGACCTCGTCGGTGATCGAGAGGCGCTTCTTGTCTTCGAGGAAATCGCCCAGATGCGAGTCCTCGTCCTCGCCGATCGGCGTCTCGAGCGAGATGGGCTCCTTCGCGATCTTGAGCACCATCTGCACCTTCTCGAGCGGCATCTCCATCTCTTCCGCGATCTCTTCCGGCGCCGGCTCGCGGCCGAGCTTCTGCACCAGGTAGCGCTGCGCGCGCACCAGCTTGTTCATGGTCTCGATCATGTGCACCGGGATGCGGATGGTGCGCGCCTGGTCCGCGATCGCGCGGGTGATGGCCTGGCGGATCCACCAGGTGGCGTAGGTCGAGAACTTGTAGCCGCGCTGGTACTCGAACTTGTCGACGGCCTTCATCAGGCCGATGTTGCCTTCCTGGATCAGGTCCAGGAACTGCAGGCCGCGGTTCGTGTACTTCTTCGCGATCGACACCACCAGCCGCAGGTTCGCCTCGATCAGCTCGCTCTTGGCCTGACCCGCGCGCTCCTTGGAGATCTGGAAGCGGACCAGGGACTGGCGCGCCTCGTCGACCGTACAGCGCGCCTCGTGTTCGAGGACCTCGACCTTGCGCTGCACCGCGACCACGTCCTTCTCGGCTACGAGCACCGCCTCGGGATCGCCGCCGAGCTGCACCAGCGCCTTCTTGCCGGGCATGGAGCGCCGGCGCGACTGCGCCGCGAGCGCGAGGAAGTCGTCGGCCTTCGCCAGCCCGAACGGGTGCAGGATGCCTGCGATCACCTGGCCCTGCTCCTCGATCGCCGCGATGAAGCGGCGGATCTCGTCGGCCAGCGAGTAGATCGACTCCTTCAGGATGCCGGTCTCGCGGATGCGCTGCGCGTTGCGCAGGCGGATCTCCTCGACCTCGGCCTCGAGCCGCGCGCGCGTGTCGCGGCTGGTGCGCGCGTTCGACAGCACGCGCAGCCGGCGGGCCACGTCGGCCTGCGAGCGGCGCAGCGAGGTGAGCGCGAGCAGGTACTTCTGCTTCTTGTCGTCGAGCGTCTCGGTCTCGCCCTCGGCGATCGGCGGGAACATGTCCTTCACGTCGCGCTTGCCGCGGCGGATCTCGTCGCCGTCGTTCAGCAGCTTCTCGGCGGCGAGCGGCGACTTCAGGATCTCGGCCAGTGCGGAGTTCTCACCGGCCTCGATGCGCTTGGCGATCTCGACCTCGCCCTCTCGCGTGAGCAGCGACACCGCGCCCATCTCGCGCAGGTAGACGCGCACCGGGTCGTTGGAGCGGAAGCCCTCGACCTCTTCCGGGCCCGACTGGCGGCGCCGCGTCTCGGGCTTGCGCATCACCACTGGCGGTTGCCACTGGCGCACCGCGACCGAGTGGCGGCGGAACAGCTCGAGCACCTCTTCCAGCCGCTCGGGCGCCGCGAGCAGGTGCTCGGGCAGGACCTTCAGGAGCTCCGCGCCGTCGACGAAGCCGACTTCCTTGCTCTTGCGCAGGAGCTGCCGGAAGCTGGGCTGGTTCGACCCGTTCGCGACACCGTTGTGCGTAGCCCGGCCGCGCCTGGCCGCCGAGCCGTTCGGCTTGCGCTCGGGCCTCTGCGGAATCGGAGCGCCGGCGAGCGGAGGAGGCGCCACGGCTGCACGTCCGTTGCGCGTCGACGAGGGGGTCTTGGGGGTCTTGCTGAGCGTCATTGGGGGGGAACTCCTCGGCCAGTACGTGGGAAAAACGAGTTAGAGGTGACTCTGCGACTTCCGCAGTTCGTGCTTCCGCGTCACGATGCGCTGGATCTCCAGAGTCAGCGCGTCGAGCTGCGCAACATCGGTGCAGGACTTGAGGCGGGCGTCGAGCTGCTGCTTCTGCCGGTCGAGCGCCGCGATCTCGAGCGTGGCGATGCAATCGGAGACGCTGCGCCGGGCGGCGCGCGGGTCGTCGAGACCCGGCTCGGCCGACAGCTGCAGCAGCAGACTGCGCTGATCTTCGGGCAGCGGCTCGGAGTCGGCCGTGAGCAGGGTCGCCACGCCGGCGCGGCCGTGCGCGCGGGAAGCATCCAGCAGCCGCAGCAGGAGATCGCGGCCGGGTCCCGGGGCGACCCAGGCCGGATCGAGCTCGTCGAACAGCGGCGCCAGGTCGGCATGGGCCGCGAGCGCGGCGACGAGACGCGCGCGGGGCTCGGGGTCGAGACGGCGTGCGCGGTGCCCGCGCCCTGGCGCAGCGCCTCGTCCAGCGCGGCGGGCGGGATCTCGAGCTGGCTCGAGAGCTGGCGCACGTAGGCGGCGCGCTCGACCGGATCGCCGATCGCCCGCAGATAGGGCGCCAGGCTGCGCGCGGCATCGGCCGCGGCCCAGGCGTGGCCCGCAGCATCCTTCAGCGCGCGCTCGATCAGGTGGTCGAGCAACGGCACCGCGCTGTCCACGCAGCTGCGCAGCGCCGCGACGCCCGACTTGGCGAGCAGCGTGTCGGGATCGTCGCCCAGCGGCAGGAAAGCGGCCCGCACGCGCAGGCCCTCGGCCAAGAGGACCGGTAGCGCGCGCTCCGAGGCGGCCTGACCGGCGGCGTCGCCGTCGAACAGCAGCACCACCTCTTCCGCGTAGCGCCGGATCCGGTGCGCATGGGTCTGCGTGAGCGCGGTGCCGCACGGCGCCACGGCCTCGTGCAGGCCCGCGCGGTGGAGCGCGAGCAGGTCGAAGTAGCCCTCGACCACGATCACGCGCCCGCTCTGGCGGATGGCGTCCAGCGCTTGCGCCAGGCCGAACAGCACGCGGCTCTTCTTGTACACGGGCGACTCGGGCGAGTTCAGGTACTTGGGTGTGTCGTCGCCCATGGCCCGGCCGCCGAAGCCGGCGATCTGGCCGCTCGGGTCCGTGATCGGGAACACCACGCGCGAGCGGAAGCGGTCGTAATGGCCGTCACCCGTCTGGCGGCGCGCCACCAGCCCCGCTGCCTCGGCATCGGCGAGCGGAACGCTCGCGCGGCGGAGGTGCGAGACCAGCCCGTCCCAGCCCGCCGGCGCGAAGCCGATCTGGAACCGGTCGACCAGGTCCTCGGTCACGCCGCGTTCCGCCAAGTACTGGCGCGCGGCACCCCCGTTCGGGCCTCGCAGCTCGGAGCGGAAGAAGGCGCAGGCGGCGTCGTTCGCGCGGTGCGCGGCGGCGGCCTGATTCTCGCCGGCCCCGGCTTCCGGGATCGCGATCCCGAGCTCGCGGCCGAGCGCACGCACCGCATCGGGGAAGTCCAGGCCCTCCTGGCGCATGCGGAAGGCGAAGACGTCGCCCCCGGCGCCGCAGCCGAAGCAGTAGAAGATCTGCTTGTCCTCGTTCACCTGGAACGAGGCCGTCTTCTCGCCGTGGAAGGGGCACAGCCCCCAGTAGCGGCTGCCGGATCGGCGCAGCGTCACGTAGCGGCCGACGAACTGCACGATGTCGGCGCGCTCACGGATCTCTGCCACGACCTGCTCGGGGATTCGACCCACTCCGCCCTCGCTCCGAGACTGTCCGAGACTTCGACGAGACCTGAAAACAAAGGGCCCAGGCAACTGCCCGGGCCCTCCCGATCTAATACGCGGCCTTCAGCTTCTTCAGCGCCCGCTTGCGCGCTGCCAAGGCCTTCTTCTTGCGGCGAACGCTCGGCTTCTCGTAGTGCTCGCGCTTGCGGAGCTCGTACATCAGGCCGGCCTTCTCGCACTGCTTCTTGAAGCGCTTCAGCGCGCTCTCGAAGGACTCGTTCTCCTTCAGCTTCACACCAGGCAAACGGTCTCCCTCGAATTCACTTCAAACCTGGGTTCGCCCGCGCCGGGCGCTCGGCGATCGCAGGGGGTGTCGGCAGCAACCGGTTGGATCCAACTTCCGAGCTTCCGGATGGCTTCCGGAAAGTCCTTATGGTTCAGACACTTAGGAGTCCAACCGAACGGCGGGAGAACCTAGCACACGGTTTTTGCGGCGCGCAATACACAGCCTGTCGCAAGCTCGAATAAAGCAATTGGTCCGACCAAATCAGGCGGAAGGAGCACGGACCGGTCGGACCAGCACGCCCTTCGAGGCCAGGAATTCCTTGGCCTCGGGCACGCGGTACACACCGAAGTGGAAGATGCTCGCGGCGAGTACGGCCGACGCGCCGCCGCCCCTCGGCGAGTCATCGAGGCCCTGGTAGAGATGCTCGAGCGTGCCGGCGCCGCCCGACGCAATCACCGGGATGCGCACGCTCCGAGTCACTGCGCGAGTGAGCTCGAGGTCGTAGCCGTCGCGGGTGCCGTCGCGGTCCATGCTGGTGAGCAGGATCTCGCCGGCGCCCAGAGACTCCGCGCGCGCCGCCCACTCGACCGCGTCCATCCCCGTTGACCGACGGCCACCGTGGCTGAAGACCTCCCAGCCGTTCGCCGGGTTCGCCGTGTCGCGCCGGCGCGCGTCGATCGCGACGATCAGGTTCGCCGAGCCGAGGCGTTCGGCGGTCTCGGCGATCAGCTCGGGCCGCGCGAGCGCGGCCGAATTCACCGATACCTTGTCCGCGCCCGCGCGGAGCAGCGCGCGCACGTCGTCGAGCGAGCGCACGCCGCCGCCCACCGAGAACGGCACGGTCAGCCGATCGGCGGTGCGCTCGACCAGCTCGAGCAGCGTGCCGCGGTTCTCGTGCGAGGCGTTGATGTCGAGGAAGCAGATCTCGTCCGCGCCCTGCGCATCGTATGCGGCCGCGACCTCGACCGGGTCACCCGCGTCGGTGAGCTCGACGAACTGCACGCCCTTCACGACCCGCCCGTCCTTCACATCGAGACAGGGGATGATGCGTTTGGTCAGCACGACGCGAGCCTCGCCAGCGCCTGGTCGAGCGCGATCGCGCCGGAGTAGAGCGCGCGGCCCACGATCGCAGCCGCGATGACCCCGGTCCGCGCGAGCCGCTCGAGGTCGTCGATCGAGCCGACTCCGCCCGACGCGATCACGGGCAGGTCGGTGCTGCGCGCGAGGCGCGCGGTGCCCTCGATGTCCGGCCCCTGCAGCAGCCCGTCGCGGCCGATCTCGGTGTGGAGGACCGCGGCGAACGGCACGCCCGCGAAGCGACCGAGCAGCTGCTCGGGACCCTGCGCCGAGGTCTCCCGCCAGCCGCGCACCGCGACGCGCCCGCCGCGCGTGTCGAGCCCGAGCACGACGCACCCCGGATGCGCCTTCGCCGCGTCGCGAACCATGTCGGGCTCTTCCAGCGCGGCGGTGCCGACCACGACGCGGTCCGCCCCGGCGGCGAGCGCCGCGTCGATGCGCGCACGCGAGCGCATGCCGCCCCCGAGCTGGATCTTCGTGCCGGGGCACGCGGCGAGCACGGCTTGGATCAACGCCTCGTTGCCGGCGCCCCCGTCGCGCGCGGCGTCGAGGTCCACGATGTGGATGCGGGCGACCCCCGCGCTGGCGAAGCGACGCGCCTGGGCCACGGGATCCGCGTCGAAGACGGTCTCGCGCGCGTAGTCTCCCTGCTCGAGCCGCACGACGCGACCGCCGCGGAGGTCGATCGAGGGGATCAGCTCCACGTGTCGATCTCTCTCTGCAGCTCGCGCACCAGCATGCGGGCGCCGTAGTCGGCGAGATCGGCAGCCGTGACCCAGCGGAAGCGGCGTTCCCACACGCGCGGCAGCGAGCCCACGTCGTCCGAAAGCGCGGCCTGGGTCTCCTCGTAGGTGCCGCTCCAGAGCACCGCCCCGCTCTTGTCGCGCAGCTGGAGCTCGAACCAGACCGACGCCGGCCGGCGCACGCCGCTGGCGCTGCCGTCGCGCTCCAGGTAGCGGAGCAGGAGCCCGGAGAGCACGGCGTCGGACTCGCCCTCCGGCACCAGCTCGAGCTTCGTCTCCGACTGGATCGCCGCCGCGACGCGCCCGGTGACCAGGACCGGTGCGTCATCGGGCACCGGAGTGACGAGCAGGGGGTCGGCCTGGATCCCCGCCAGGGCCAGCTTGTGCACGGGCGGGTGCGGCCCCTGCTCGGGAAGCTCGGTCCGGATCGGAGGCGCGCAGGCGAGACAGAGCCAGGCGGCGGCGACCGCCGCGAGGCGCGTCACGGCCGCCAAGCGCAGAAGCGCTCGAGCAGCTCAAGGCCGGGGCGCTGGCTCTTCTCCGGGTGGTACTGCACGGCGACGCACGAGCCGCGGCCGATCGCAGCCGGGAACTTCTCGCCGTAGTCGGTCGTGGCGTAGACGTGCGCGGCGGGAACCTGCGTCGCGCGGTAGCCGTGAACGAAGTAGAAGTAGTCCTCGGCCAGCACGGGATGCGGCCGCTCGAGCTTCACCAGGTTCCAGCCCATGTGCGGGATCGCCAGCCCGATCGACGCGGGGAAGCGCTCGACACGTCCCGGAATGACGCCGAGACAGGCGCCGATCCCCCCTTCGTCGGCTTCGTCGAGCAGCACCTGCAGCCCGAGGCAGATCCCCAGGTAGGGCCTCCCAGCGGCGATGTGCTCCCGGACCGCGTCATCGAGCCCGCCGGCGGCGAGCCCGCGCATCGCGTCGCGGGCAGCGCCCACGCCGGGCAGCACGATACGGTCGGCGGCGCGCAGGTCGGCCGCGCGTGCGGTCACCTGCACCGGCTGGCCGATCCGGGCGAACGCGCGCTCCACGCTGCGCAGGTTCCCCATCCCGTAGTCGACCAGCGCGATGCGGTCGGCGGGCGCAGTCATAGCGAGCCCTTGGTCGAGAGCGCACCGCGGACGCGGGGGTCCCGCGTCGTGGCCTCGTCGAGCGCCCGGCCGAGCCCCTTGAACACGCCCTCCACGATGTGGTGGACGTTGTGCCCGTAGGACTTCTCCACGTGCAGGTCGACCCCGCCGTGGATGCAGAAGGCGTAGAGGAAGTCCTCCACCAGCGCCGCGTCGAAGTTGCCCACCCACTCGCGCGGCAGCTCCACCCGGTAGACGAGGTAGGGCCGGTTCGACAGATCGAGGTCGACCTGGATCCGCGCGTCGGCCATGGGAATGCGCGCCGAGCCGAAACGGCGCAGGCCCGCGCCATCGCCGACCGCCTTGCGCAGGGCCTGTCCGAGCACGATGCCGACGTCTTCTACGGTGTGGTGCTGGTCGACTTCGAGGTCGCCCTTGGCGCGCACGCGCAGGTCGAACAGGCCGTGCCGCGCGAACGAGTCCAGCAGGTGGTCGAAGAAGGGGATCCCGGTCTCGACGTGCGCCTCGCCGGCGCCGTCCAGGCGGAGCTCGACGGCGATCTCCGTCTCGCGGGTTCTGCGCTGCACGCTGGCTTCGCGTTCCATGGATCTCGCTCCTCGGCTCGGGAAAGAGAGCCGATCTAGGGCTTCGGGTCCAGCCTCCGCGCGGGCGCGAGCCGGATCTCGAGGGCTCGGGCGTGGCCCTCCAGGCCTTCGAGCCGCGCGAGCCGGCTACCGGCCAGGGCCAGCGGCTCGAACACCGGGTCGGCGATCTCGATCCGGCTGATCCGCCGCTGGAAGTCCTCGACGCCGACCACCGAGAAGAAGCGCGCGGTCCCGCCGGTCGGGAGCACGTGGCTCGGGCCCGCGGCGTAGTCGCCGATCGGCACGGGCGAGAGCGGCCCCACGAACACGGCGCCGGCGACGCGGATCTCGGCGAGCCAACGCTCCGGGTCGGCCACCAGCAGCTCGAGGTGCTCGGCGCCGTAGCGGTTCGCCAGCTCGCAGGCCTGGGCGAGGTCGCGCGTCACGACCAGCGCGCTGTGCTCGCGCAGGGAGACCCGGGCGATCTTGGCGCGAGGCAACGACTTCAGCTGCCGCGCCAGGGCCGCCTCCACCGCGCGCGCCAAGGCATCGCTCGGCGTGGCGAGCACCACGCTGGCGCGTTCGTCGTGCTCGGCCTGCGCCAGCAGGTCGGCCGCGACGTACTCCGCGTTGGCCGCGTCATCGGCCACGATGAACACCTCGCTCGGGCCGGCCTCCGCATCGATCGCGACCTGGCCGAAGACCTGGCGCTTGGCCTCCTGCGTGTAGGCGCTGCCGGGTCCGACGATCTTGTCCACCGCAGGGATCGACTCGGTGCCGAACGCGAACGCCGCTATCGCGGGCGGGCCGCCGACGCGGTAGATCGCCGTGACGCCGGCCAGCTTGGCCGCGTGGAGCACGGCGGGCGGGAGGTCGAGCCCGGGGCACGCCATCTGACGCCGCGTCACACCCGCAATGCAAGCGGGAATGCCGAGCATCAGCGTCGTCGACGCGAGCGGCGCGACGCCGTTGGGGACGTACATGCCGACCGCCTCGATCGGGCGCACCAACTGTCCCAGCCGCTGGCCCTGCTTGGCCTCGTCCCAGCTCGCCGGCACGTGCAGCTCGTGGAAGGCGCGGATCCGATCCGCGGCGAGCGCCAGGGCGGCTGCGTCATCGGGCCCCAGCTGAGCCTCGGCGCCGTGGATCTCGGCGTCGCTGACGCGCAGCTCGCTCGCCTCGAGGCGGATGCCGTCGAAGCGCGCGACGGCCTCGAGCACGGCCGCGTCGCCGCGGCGGCGCACGTCGTCCACGATCGCCGCGACGCGCTGCTGCAGGTCTTCGCGCTCGAAGGCGCGCCGGCGCTCGAGCCGCGCGAAGCGCGCGTCGAAGTCCGGTGCGCTCGCGTCGAGGAGTTCGATCTCCTGCGCCACGGCTACTCGGCTTCGCGGCGGATGCGCCCGCCCAGCTGCGCGAGCTTTTCCTCGATGCGCTCGTAGCCGCGGTCGATGTGGTAGACGCGCCGGACGCGGGTCTCGCCGCTGGCCGCCAGGCCCGCCAGCACCAATGACGCGCTCGCGCGCAGGTCGGTGGCCATCACCGGCGCGCCCGAGAGCCGCGCCGGGCCGTTCACCAGCGCGGTGCGCCCCTCGATCTCGAGGTCGGCGCCGAGCCGCACCAGCTCGGGCACGTGCATGAAGCGGTTCTCGAAGATGTTCTCGCTGATCGCCGAGACGCCCTCCGCCTGCGTCATCAGCGCCATCAGCTGCGCCTGCATGTCGGTGGGGAAGCCGGGGAACGGGGCGGTCTTGACGCGCAGCCCGCGGAACGCGCCGGGCCGGCGCACGCGCACCCAGTCGGGACCGACCTCGAGGTCGAGTCCGGCCTCGCGCAGCTTGTCGAGCACGACCGCGCTGTGATCGGGGACGATGCCGGTGACGCGAACATCGCCCTCGGGCAGCATCGCGCCGGCCGACAGCAGCGTCCCCGCCTCGATGCGGTCGCCGGCGACGAAGTGCTCGACCCCCGCGAGCCGGGAGACGCCCTGCACGATCAGGTGCTCGGAGCTCGCCTGGTCGATCCGCGCGCCCATCGCGCGCAGCACCGCGATCAGCTCCTGGACCTCGGGCTCGCAGGAGGCGTTCTCGATCTCGGACACGCCGTCGGCGAGGCACGCCGCCATCAGCACGTTCTGGGTGCCGTTCACCGTGCGCACGTCGAACACGACACGCCCGCCGCGCAGCCTGTCGGCGCGCGCTTCGACGTAGCCGCCTTCGAGCTCGATCTTCGCGCCGAGCGCCTCCATTCCCTTCAGGTGCTGGTCGACCGGCCGCGCGCCGATCGCGCAGCCGCCGGGCAGCGACACCCGCGCGTGCCCGCAGCGGGCGAGCAGCGGGCCCAGCACCATGAACGAGGCGCGCATGGTGCGGACCAGATCGTACGGGGCCTCGATCCGGCTCGGCGTGCCGCCGTCGATGCGCAGGGCGTCGGCGCTCTCCCAGCCGCTGCGGATACCGAGAGCGCCCAGGATCCGGGCCATGGTGTCGAGGTCGCGCACGCGTGGGACGTTCGCGAGCGTGACCGGCTCGTCGCTGAGCAGCGACGCCGCCATCAGCGCGAGCGCGGAGTTCTTCGAGCCGCTCGCCTGCACCTCGCCGCGCAGCGGCACGCCCCCTTCGATCCGGAACTGGTCCACTAGCCCGCCTCCGCGAAGCGGCCGAGGACCACGCGCGGGATCCCGGCCAGGTCTGACTTCGTCTCGACTCCCGCTGCTCCCGATCGGCGCAACAGCTCGCCGACTTCGGCGGCCTGGCCGGCACCGACCTCGAGCGCCAGCGCGCCCGGCCGCTCCAGCACCGCGGGCGCCTCGGCGCACAGCCGCCGGATCAGATCCAGCCCGTCGACGCCCCCGTCCAGCGCCAGGAGCGGCTCGTGCCGCACCTCGGGGACGAGCGTCTCGAGCTCGGCCTTGGCCACGTAGGGCGGATTCGAGACCACCAGGTCGAACCTGCCCGCGGGCTCGAGGTCGCGCAGGCCGTCGGCCAGCACGAGCTCCACCCGGTCGCCGAGCCCGAGCGCCGCCAGGTTCTCGCGCGCCAGCTCGAGCGCGCGGGGCGAGACGTCGACCGCCACGATCTCCGCCCCCGGCAGCTCGCGCGCCAGCGCAGCCGCGATGCAGCCCGAGCCCGTGCCGAGCTCGAGCACGCGCCGCGGCTTCTGGTCGAGCGCCGCCTGCACCAGGGTCTCGGTCTCCGGGCGCGGAATGAGCACGTCCTCGCTGACCCGGAAGGAGAGCGACCAGAACTCGCGCTTCCCCGTCAGATAGGCGACCGGCACGCGCTCCTTCGCGCGGCGCCGCACCAGCTCGCGGTACTGCGCGCGCTCCGCCTCGGCGAGCGGCTGCTCGAACGCGAGGTACAGGTCCATGCGCGAGCCGCCGAGCACGTGCGCGAGCAGGAGCTCCGCGTCGAGCCGCGGCTGCGCCACGCCGTGCTGGCGGAAGAAGTCCGCCGTCCAGCGCAAGAGCTCCATGCGCGTCCACTCCGCGGCGCTCATGCGCTCTCCTTCAGCGCTTCGGCTTCGAGGTGGGTCGCGACCGACTCGAGCAGCTCGTCGATCTCGCCCTCCATCACGCGGTCCAGCTGGTGCAGAGTGACTCCTGCGCGGTGATCGGTGACGCGGTTCTGCGGGAAGTTGTAGGTGCGGATGCGCTCGCTGCGGTCGCCCGTGCCGATCTGGCCCTTGCGCTCGGCCGCTCGCTCGGAGTCGATCCGGCGCTGCTCCAGGTCGAGCAGCCGGGCGCGCAGCACCTTGATCGCCTTGGCCTTGTTCTTGTGCTGGGACTTCTCGTCCTGGCACTGGACGACCAGACCGGTCGGAATGTGTGTGACGCGGATCGCCGAGTCGGTGGTGTTCACGCTCTGCCCGCCCGGGCCGCCGCTGCGGAAACGGTCGATGCGCAGGTCCTTCTCGTCGATCTCGACGTCGGCGACGTCGGCTTCGGGCAGCACCGCCACCGTCGCCGTCGAGGTGTGGATCCGCCCCTGTGACTCGGTCACCGGCACGCGCTGCACGCGGTGCACGCCGCTCTCATGCTTGAGCCGGCCGTAGACGCCGTGGCCGGAGATGTTCGCCACGACCTCGCGCGCGCCGCCGCTCTCGGTCTCGTTCAACGACAAGAGCTCCACGGTGAAGCCGCGGCTCTGCGCGTAGCGCGTGTACATGCGGAACAGGTCCGCGGCGAAGATCGACGCCTCGTCGCCGCCGGTGCCGGGGCGGATCTCGAGCACGACGCTCTTCTGGTCGCGCGGGTCGCGCGGCACGAGCAGCTTCTTCAATGAAGCTTCCAGCGCGTCCTTGCGCGCGCGCAGCTCGGGCAGCTCGGCCTTCGCCAGCTCGCGGATCCCGGCGTCGCGGTCGTTGGCGAGCTCCTCGTTCTCCGCGAGCGCGGCGCCGACGCGCTTCCACTCGCGATACGCGTTCACCAGCTCGCGCAGTCCCGCGAGCTCCTGGGTCAGCTCGCGCAGCTTCTGCGGGTCGCGGACGAGCGCGGGCTCGGCGAGGCGATCCTCGAGCTCCTGGTAGCGCGCCTCGATTTCACTGATCCGCTCGAACATGGGAATTCCAGTCGGGACAGGTTAGCCACGACGGACCCGGCGGGGCGAGGGACAACCGGTGGGGGCGCTAGCTCTTCTTCTCGTAGCGGCGCCGGAAGCGGTCCACCTTGCCGGCCGTATCCACGATCTTCTGCTTGCCGGTGAAGAACGGATGGCAGTTCGAGCAGATCTCCACCCGGATCTCGTGGGCGGTGGAGCGCGTCACGAACTCGTTCCCACAGGCGCAGTGCACGCGGGCCAGCTTGTACTCGGGATGGATCTCCGGCTTCATGGGAGCGCGCACGATAGTCCCGGCCGGGCCCCCTGTCTACTCGGCGCGCCCCGGAACCCGCAGCCAGTGGACGAGCCGGCCGGCGGTCCGGTCGCGGCGGTAGCTGGCGTAGCGGCCCGGGCTGCAGGCGGTGCAGCCGCCCACGCGCTCGATCGCACGCGCCGGCACGCCCGCGCCGACGAGCTGCAGGCGGTTCAGCGCGAACAGGTCGAGCTGGGCGTGCCCTTCGCGCCCGGGTCGGAACACGCTGCGCTCCGGGATCGCGGCCAGCACGGGTCCGTCGACCTCGTAGCAGCAGGGGCCGATGTGCGGCCCGATCGCCGCCACGAACGCCGCGGGCGGGGAGCCGGTCGCCCGGGCCAGCGCGCGCACGGTGCGCACCGCGATGCGGGCAGCGCTTCCGCGCCAGCCGGCGTGGATGGCGCAGGCGAAGGTCCCCTCGCGGTGCGCCAGGAGGATCGGCACGCAGTCGGCCGTGACCACGCCGACGGCTGCGCCAGGCGCGTCGCTCCAAAGCGCGTCGGCCTCCGGCCGGCCGGCGAAGGGCGCGCGGGCCAGCGCGACGCCGTGCACCTGGCGCACGAACGCGACGTCCCGTGGCGCAGCCTCGGCCGAGCCGAGCGCGCCGAAGCCGTGCTCGAGGCCAAGCCCGTCGAGCA